>ENA-UONT01000822-UONT01000822.1-human-gut-metagenome-genome-assembly--contig:-CS20-NODE-822-length-31783-cov-34.418999_pt1 | contig 31783 bp, 28 predicted proteins | sample MGYA00242459_ERZ724006 | MGnify/ENA metagenome assembly ERZ724006 | reverse complement strand
AATCTGTGTATTCATGATTTCACCTCATTTCTTTCTAAGTTTAGATATGAAAAAAGTGCCTGCTCTACCTTTCCTGAGAAAGATAAAACAGGCACTTTTACTGGCTCAATACCTCTTGTAATGAGCCTCTATGTATGGTAGACTATGTCCACGAGACCATAAATATAATTAAGTCCCGACGGGAATTGAACTTTTGGCTAACGCTAAAATTCGCGCCTTTGCAAACAGAGTGCAAACAATAGGGGGCTAAAATCCTTTGTTTTTGCTTGATTTTGCTTGTACGAGGTTTACAGTGAATGTAGAGAAATGCCTTGATATAACTGCATTTTCTTTATCTCCGTTGATAGGGAATATATGCACTGGGTCCATCTCCTAAGCGGCAGATTGTTCGATTCCTTCGAGCCTTGAAAATTGCATAAAACTTATAAATGTCTCAGTAGCTCAGTTGGATAGAGCACACGCCTCCTAAGAGCACGGACATCAATTACCAATGGCACCAATTCCCTTACAATTTTACAATACGCGTCTGTAGCTCAGTTGGATAGAGCGCGAGCCTCCTAAGCCCGAGGCCCCCGGTTCGAGCCCGGGCAGGCGTACCAAAAACGCTGTAATCTCAACGGATTGCGGCGTTTTTTCTCTTTTGAGGGTGACGTGCCGATGATAGCAGCAGCGTCCGAAATTCTGCCGCCATACCTTGTTTGGCACCACTTGTTCATATCGAACCGATTTCTGTATTTTCCGTCATTTGGCACCACTTTGGCACCGCGGCACAAAACGGTCATTTGCAACTCTGGTTCGATATGAGTGATGTGAGCACACTCAAAAGTTCAGGGGATTGCTGAAGCTGTGCGATAATGCTCTGCACGTCCAATACAGGCTGCGGTTCAGCGGGTGCTTTCACGCTGCGTAAATCTGGATTTGCGTAAAACGCACTTTCAAACTTCTGTGCATTGACCTTGCGGTCTTCATCGAGAATGTGAGCGTATACCTTTGTGACCATATCGGCCTGTGAATGTCCCGTGTCGCCCTGTGTGGCTTTAATGTCACCGTGATTAAGTTTCAGCTTATAAGTCGTGCTGGAATGACGGAGAGAATGAAACACGACATTAGGAAGATTGGCGTCCCGCTTTAATCGCCGGAAGGCATTGGAAATAACCGTTTCCTCGCAGGGGCGTCCGTTTGGAAGCGCTACAACGAGATTGTAGTCAAGGTATTCATCACCCAGAAACTCTTTTTGCTTATCCTGAGAATCCTTCCATTCCCGCAGAATGTAAGCGACTGTTTTGGGCATCCACACCTTGCGAACACTGCTTTCTGTCTTAGGCGTTTTCAGCACGATCACCGTGCTGGCATTTTCCAAATACATGGTTCGCGGGAATTTTTTGATGATTTCTTCTTCCCCCAAAACAGCAAGCGAGGATTCTTTTACACGAGCTAACTCTTTTTCCACGCACAGATAAGCATTGTCGTTGGCAATATCCGCATCGGAAATGTGGATATTATCCCAGGTCAGGCCGACGATTTCTCCGATCCGCAGCGAACAGGCAAAAGATAGATTGATAGCAACATAGAGCCGCCCATCTTTGCATTCATCCAGCGCTTTTCGGATCGTAGCTGCGTCCCAAATCTCACGAGGCTTACGTTTGACTTTTGGCAGCGTCGTGTTATCGAAGGGGTTCTTTGCGACGATGTCCCAGCGCACAGCCTGTTTGAAGGCACATCGAAGGAGTTTATTGATACGCTCAATATTGGCAGGCGTCATATACTCCGTTTTGCTGTATCGGTTCTTAAAAACAGGGCATTTCGTCCTTTGTAATGTTGTAATAAACCGATCCGCTGCAATAGTTGTCACATCCTGCATCAGTACGTTGCCAAGTAGGGGATCAATATAGTTGCGGATCAACCCTGTATTTGCTTCATAGGTGCTGGGGCTCCATTTTTTCACTCCATACAAACTCACAAAGTCATCGAGGAAGGCAGAAACGGTCGTCTTATTGGGAGATATAAATGTGCGGTTTCCTTGTTTATATTCAATCTCCGCCTTACGGTGTTTTGCCTCCGTTTCCGTATCGAAGGATTCCCATTTCTGTTTCTTTTCTCCATATTCATTGAAATAATAGTAAACAACATGATATTTGCCTCTACGCCTTTTGATAGATGCCATAATAAACCTCCTACAGTGTCTGTTTATCCAGCCAATCATCAAAGGACACTTTGGAAACTCTGATGGAAGAACCAATTCGCACCATCTTGAATACGCCCGAGTGGACAAGACTGTACGCAGCGGTTCTTCCTATACCAAGAATCTTTGCAATCTCCTCAACGGTATATGTCCGTTTCCCGCCAAGGTTTTTGTTGGTATCGCCGTGGTCAGCGCTCATAGTAACCTCCTCTCTGTGACCACAGCACCATGCTTCAAAAGAATTGTAGCATGGTGCTGTGATACACGCAAAAAATTGATGTAAAATTATATCAATGGAGGAACTTTTCATCCGGCATTACAGGATGGAAACTTCCTCCTCTGATACATCTATTGTTCATCCATATCAAAACGCTCAAGCAAAACAGGCGGCTGGTGGCTGCCAGCCTCACGGGAATCTCACCCCGGCCCATGCTGATGGGTGCGCCGCACGATGCTTTGAGGGCGTCCAATGCGGGAGTATCTTTAAGGGTGCCGGTGGTCGTGGCCAACAGAGTGCCGCTCTGTTTCTGAACAACACCTGTTTCGCTCCCTCCCGTGTGGGAAATCATGGCGGGCGCTGCTCTCTGGCTCACACCGGCACGAACGTACCTGTCTGCTCTATTCCGGGCTGCCGCAACAACCCTTTGTCAAAGTACAACATCGGCTCCTAATCAGCCTGCATCAGCCATCAAGTCTTTGATGGCTGATGCACACTTACAAAGAGGAAACCGCGGCGGCGGTGCGGAAAGGAAACACACCGCCGCCGCGAAACAGGGGGAGGCTATGCGATTCGGATGATGTCAAATTTCAGGATGCTCTCGATCAGCTTTATCTCAAGCTGACCGCGCACCGCTTCATCCACGAAGTAGTAAAGGTTCCCTGCGGCGTCGTAGAAGCAGCGTGTAGACAGGCGGCATATGTAGCCCTCATAACGCTTCAGAATGCAGCATATGGCGGCTTCATCGCCCTGAGATGCCGCGTGGATCACCGAAAACGGGAGCAGTGTCTTATTGCGGACACGCTTCGTATGTAAGAGATTAGTCATCGTCATCCTCCATTCGTTTTCTGAGTTCAGCAAGAGTATCTGTCCGTCGATGCTGGACTGTCCGCCGCGCCATGTCCAGCAGCTCCCCGATCTCACGGTCACTCATATCCATGAAGTAGGACAGCAGGATCACGTCGCGCTTCTCCCGCAGGAGCTTGGCCAGCGCCGCCGCAAGGCGGTCATCATTGACGGGGATGCGGTATCCGCATACTTCAAATTCCACGGGGTGAACGTCCTCGTAGCAAAGCTTCGCAAGAAGCTCCGGGGGCAGCTCCGAGAAGCTACGTTCCCGTGCCCTGCGGCGCACCTCTGCCCGCTGCATATCCGCGTTTTCCAGACGCAGTATCTTCTTGCAATAGCTGTCGAATATGTGCCGGACGCTCTCTTTCTGGTTCCAGGGAAGCTTCAAAGCGTCATCCTCCTTTGCTGCCGGGAAAGGGTTCTCTCTTTCCTTCTTACTAAATACTCCGTTTGAAGTGAGCCGTTTTGGCCAACTTTTTGAAAAATTTTTCAAAAAATTTTTCTTCGCATTTTTCACGGTGTTGTTTCCTCCATTCCGTCATTTTGAAAAATTCGCAAATGACAGAAACAGAGGGCCCCGGCAGCGAGGGAAAAACGACAGCTTTCGACATAGAAAAAGCGCACAGCCAACACAAAGTTGGTTGTGCGCTTTCTTTCTATTATGGCAAAAGCGGGGGCGCTTGACGCGCCTCCGCTTCTGCCATATAGAGAAAAATCACGGAAAGGCTAAATCAGTCCTGCTTCTTCTTTTTGCCGAGCACCAGTGCGCCGCCGGTCAGGGACAGCAGGCCCATGGCCGCGTACAGGACGATACCCGCATCGCCGGTCTTGCCGGACTTGACGGTCTTACCGTCGTCCTTCTTGGTGTCGGTGCTCGTGCTGGGCTTGCCGGGCTTGGTGCCGGGCTTGGTCAGCTTGGCGTAGGCCGCCTCGGCGTCCGTCAGCGTCTTGAGCACGGAATCGGGCACCCGCTTCTTCTGATCCTCGGTCAGACCGTCGTAAGCCTTGCGGGCCGCGTCGATCTTGTCCTTGCTGTTCTTGGTGACGGTGCCGATGCCGTTGATAAGGTTAATGGCCTCGTTGGCTGCGCTCTGATCCTTCTGATCCTCGCCCAGCTTGTCGATGGTCTCGGTCTTGGTCTCCTTGCACACCGTGCAGGTGAAGGTCTTGACGCCCTCCTTGCCGGTGGTGGGCTGGGTGGTGACGACGCCATCATCCCACTTGTGGCCGGTGGCTTTGTCTACCACGTTGGTGCGGCTCACCTCGGCCTTGCAGATGGTGCAGTAGACCACCTCATCGTGGGAACCGTCCTTGGTGCAGGTGGCGGGAACTTCCTTTTCCTTCACCGCGTCGCCGCCAACGTGCTGGCAGGCGTAGCCGCAGGTGTCGCACTTGCCGTTCGTCCACTTGTGGTCACAGGCGGTCTCGCAGCGCTTGCACTTGCCGGTGGCGCTGTCCCAATCGTGGCCCAGCGCCTTGTCGGTGACAGTGGTGCGGCTGATCTCCGCCTGGCAGACGGAGCAGTAAACCACATCGTCGTGAGAACCGGCAGCGGTGCAGGTGGGAGCCTTGACGTTCTCCTTCACCGCGGCCTGCGCCTTGTGGCCGGTGGCCTTGTCGGTGATGGTCTTGCGGCTGATCTCCGTCTTGCAGACGGTGCAGTAGATCACTTCATCGTGGGAGCCATCCTTGGTGCAGGTGGCGGGGACTTCGTTTTCACGGACAGCCGCGCCGGGGGTGTGGTCAGTGCAGGCTTCGGACACCTGCCACACCAGCACGGGATAACCGTTGTTGATGTTGCCCGCGTCCTTCTTGAAGGCGTCGCCCAGCGTGGTCAGCATGGCGTCGGACTTCAGCTCAGCGGCGGTCTTGAAGGCGGTGGCGTCCTTATCGGTGCCGGTGCTCTTTTCGCCCACCAGCTTGTCGCAGACGCCCTCCAGCGCGTAGACCTCATAGGTACGGTAGGTGGGTTCCATATCGCGGCCGAAGTGCAGCTTACCCACGGCAGCGCCCACAAGGGCGGTGCTGCTGGTGCCGGTGACAGTGCCGGTGGTGTAGCAGTGGGTCACAGCGCCCACCTGATACGTCCAGGTGTTGCGCACCTGCTTCAGTGCGGTCTCGCCGGTGATGCCGCCCACCTTTTCGCTGCCGGAGATGGCGCCGGTGTTATAGCAGGAATCGATCTGGGCATTGTTCAGACCCACGATGCCGCCTGCGGTGGCGGCGGTGACGGAGCCGCTGTTATAGCATTTCTCCACCAGATTGGTGTAGTAGTCCGTCCGGCCCAGAATGCCGCCCGCCGTGCCGGTGCCGGTGATCGTGCCGGTGTTGCCGCAGGCACTGATAACGGTATCGTCAGAGGAGATGCCCAAGATACCGCCCGCAGTCGCGCCAGAGACGGTGCCGTGGTTCTCACAGGCGGTGATGCTGACCACCGCTATGCCGAAGTCCTGTCCCAGAATACCGCCTGCATACGTCTTACCCGTGACAGAGCCCTCATTGCGGCAGTTGGTGATGGTTACGGTGGCATTATCGCTCTGGTTCACAGCGCCCACGATGCCGCCCGCATAGTCGCCGGTAGAGGTGATGTTGGCCTTGTTGACGCAGTTGTCAATAACCGCCGTGCCGCGGGTGTTGGCGGCGATGCCGCCCAGTCTGGTATTGCCGGTAATGGTGCCCGCCACGGTCAGATTCTTGACGGTGCCTTTCAGGTCGGCAAAGAGAGTGACATTGTTGAAGTTCACGGTAACGGTGTGGCCTGCGCCATCAAAGGTGCCGGTGAAATCGCGGATGGCGCTCCACTGGGTGCCGGTCAGGTTGATGTCCGCGCCCAGCACAGCCTTGGCGTCGGGATGGCCGTTGCTGACGTACTTCTGGAACCACACCATTTCGGCGGCAGTGTTCAGCGTGTATGCGCCAGATTCATCATTGCCGATCACCGTTACCTTGGCGGTAGCGGGAGCATAGTGGGCGGTGCTGGTCTTGGCGTTGGTGTCCGCGCCCATCAGATAATAGGTGCCCGCCTTGTCAAAGGTATAAGTATACGTACCGTCGCCGGTAACGTCGGCCAGCTTGTTCCAGTTGGCGTCATAGACCGCCACCTTCAGATCCTTGACAGCCTCCAGCGCGGGGGATTCGCCGCCCATACCGGCGCTGGTGCCCGCCTTGAAGGTGGAGGTGCTCAAAGCCTCGCCCACGCCCACCGTATAGGCGTCCTGGGTAAACTGACAGAAGGCACCGTCGCTGTAGAAGCCCCAGTTGCTGAACAGGGCCACGTCCAGCCGGTCGCCGTCGGACAGCAGCACGTAGTCGCAGGTGCTGCCCCAGCCCTTGCTCATCAGAGGGTACTCATGATTGCGGAAGTACATCAGGTTCTCGTCATGGCCCCAGAAAGTCTTCATGTACAGGCTGGTGGCGTTGCCGGTGGGAGTGATCGCATAGCTATTGCCACTGTTATAGGCCTTCGTGCCATCCATATACAAGGCGTCGGTTTTCTTGTTGTAGTCCAGAACGCCGGAGGTGCCCTTGCCGCACTGGTCGGCGGGCAGGCCCATGTAGTACCGCTCGATCAGGTAGATATAGGCATGGAGAGCGGTGGGGCGCTCGACGACCGTATCGTTGTTGTAGCTGCCCCAGCCGAATTCCGTGCCGTAACGGTAGTACTTGCTCAGACCATAGTCGGCCAGATCAAAGTAGGGAACGGTCACGTTCAGATTGGCCAGAACGGTGCCATCTGCACCCAGCAGAGGAGTACCGTCGTTGGACAGGGTAACGTTGACGGTCACACTGTCTGCGGGTGTCTCGTCGTACATAGGAGCAACGGCGGCGGTAAAGTAGGCGGTAAACTTCTGGTCTGCCGCGGTAACGGTGATCTGGGCGGTCTTACCGTCGGTGCTGGCAAATTGGTTGCCCGCCTCGTCGGCCACATAGCCCAGCTTATACCAGTCGGCAGGAGTGGCGGTGACTGTCCAAACGCTGGAATTGTCCTCATTATAATTCAGAGCGGCAGTCACAGAGCCATATGCGGCATTGTTGCTTGCAACAACAGGAGTGAACAGCGGTTCTTCGGTATTGGCTGGTACGTTATTATAGATGAATTCTACCTTAAAATCGCCAGTCAATTCGCCGCCTGCAACAAAGCTAACAGTCGCAAGTTTTTTTCCGATAGTTACTTGTGCGTTAAAACCCTCAAATGTGCCATCAGGTATTCTTGTGACGCTGCTTACCTTCTCGTATCTGACACCATTAAGAGCAACGGCAATAAGATTGCAGGTTGTGTCTCCAACTGTGACCTGAGCGACGGGGCGAACGGTGAGTTTTGTAGTCGAATCATAGGAAAACGCCCCCGTATTGCCGCCCTTGATACTCTCCGGGGCGGTGACGACCTCGACCGTCTTGTCCCAGACGTTGGAAGTTACATAGACCTTGGGTTCTACGGCGGGTTCCGCGTCCTGAACGACGGGTTCCTCCGGCTGGGTGGGTTCCTCAGTTGTAGCCGGTGTGTCCGGCGTTGTATTTTCATCATTCTGCTGCTCCGCAGTGGGGACGTCCTGCACTGCCGGAACGTCCACTTCCGCGGCAAAGGCGCTGACCGGCAGCAGCGAGACCGCCATCACCAGCGCCAGCAGAAGCGAGACAATTCTTTTCTTCATCTCGTGATTTTCCTTTCTCTTTTTGATTTTTTCTATATCAAAAGGCCCGTGGCCTGAATTTTTGAGGTGTGGCAGGAGGGGCGGCACCCCCTCCTGCCCAATGGAAAAACACAACAACGACATACGTTGTTCGGCTTACGAATACAGGCTTGCGAATCAGCCATGCTTTGCTTATAAGCAAAGCATAAAGGGATATCCCTTTATGAAAAATCTTCCGTTCCACGGCGCGGCCCGGCGTCCCGCCGTATTCTCCGTTTTCCGTTCCGGCCAAAAACACGCCGCAAGCAAAAAAACGCACGGCCCAAATGACCGTGCGCTGCACCTCTCATTTCGGCTTCGGGAATGGCAAAACCAACCGGCACGGCGCATAGCGTATCTGACTTAGCCCCTCGCGCCGCGTTTCCGCGCCGCCCGGGCATCACAGCGACCTTCTCGTGGGGCCTCTCACCCCATTCCGCCGCCGGGGGTTGCTTTCGCACCCCAGCGCACCGTCCGTGTATTCAATTTACATAACGTAGTGTAGCACAAGGCCAACCGGAAAACAAGGGGATTTGCGGAAAATGTGTAGAATCTTTCCAAAAGATGCCGCGGGCGGCATGTCCCTGTCATAGACCGCCAGCACCATGTCCGCAAGGTCGATGATCTTCTTGTAGGCGTGGAGCTGCGCGTCCGGTGCTCCGACTTCGCACACGGCGGAGATAAGAGTGCATTTTCCCAGCATAGTAAAGTAGCGTTCCCTCAGATACGGCGCCCACTTTGTGGCTTGTTCCTCATGTGGTGTGTAGCAGAAAAGCATCAGGTCTTGGTCGGTGGTTTCCCGCAGACCGTTGACGAGCTCAGCGGCGTACAGCCCCACGCCGCAGTCGCAGGCGGTCAGGAACTGAGACACGCCGTTTTGGCGCAGCGCCATGATCTGCTGCGCCAATTCGATTTTCAGTTTTCGGCAGCGGGCATCTTCCTCGTCAAAACCCCACGGAAATCGCATAGGGTGCTGCCCGATGACCGCACAGCGAATCGGCTTGTCCATATCTTCACCCGCCTTATTTGTAGTCTATTAGCTTACAACTCATATTCTAACAGTCGCTATTTTTCGCGTCAAGGAAAATGTAAGCTATAAGCGTACAATCAAAACGCTTTAGGCATACAAACGGAGGCGCACATGGATAAAAAGCTGTTGGGTAAGAGAATCAATACGGCACGGAAAGAGCGCGGCTGGACAAGTGAACGGCTGGCTGAAACGTGCAGCATCAATGCCACCTACCTGCGGCAGATTGAAGCAGGTACGAAGATTCCCAGTCTGCCGGTGTTCGTCTCGCTGTGCGAAGCGCTGAACGTCTCTCCGACATATCTGTTGGTGGAGGTGCTGCCCCAGCAGGGCAATCAGGACATGGATGCGCTGCTGGAGCTTCTGCAAAGCGCCACGCCGAAGCAGTTGAACATGATGGTCTCCATGATCCGCAGCGCATTGGAAGCATCAAAGGAATAATATCGACAAACGCAAAAATAGAGGGCAGAGGAATTTCCTCTGCCCTCTATTCATCTGTGTATCATAGATATTGTCCAAATCCCGCAGGGCGCGGCTCATCAGCTTGACATGGTATTTATTATCCAAAATGCTTCCTCCTCAAAGAAGAAAGCGCAGTCCGGGCGTCGTGAAGCTGACCATCGGCGGCATACTCTGCCTCTGCTTCCGTGATCGCCTTGTCGGTCTCCAGCGTTCTGACCATTTCCTCATAGGCCTCAATGCTCATAACCACCAGATCTCCGTATCCATTTTTTGTGATGAACAGCGGCTCACGGCTGGCGTGGCAAACTTCCGAGATCTCCGTCGTGTTACGCAGGTCTGTAATCGGTCTGATTTGCGGCATGGTATCGCCCCCCTTGTACATAATTGTAGCATTATTATGTGCAATTCACAAGCGAATTTATGCTCATTTCTGCTCCCCATACCACACCGGCCTTGCGGCTGTCTCAAAACCGGTTCGGTGGGAGATCGCCACACCGCCTGTGCCGGAGGCACAATGCACCACCAGCAGGCGGCCCAGCCAGTCGCGGCCTGCGGCGATGCCGACGTGTTCATCCTCCGGATAGAACAGCAAGTCCCCCGGCTGCACTTCGTCCCACTCTATGTCCACGCAGTTGGCGTGCTGCTCCATAGCTCCGCCGCCCTGCCCGATCACATACTCGCCGCCGCTGGCGTTGTAGAACGCCCAGTCCACGAAGCCGGAACAGTCAAGGCCGTAGGGCTGCTCCGTGCCGGTAGTTTCGCTGCCCTCGGCTGTGACCTCCGTCAGCTCTCCCCAGCGGTCGTCCCAGCCCAGCACCAGCGATTTGCCGCCCCAAAAGTAATCAACTTTCTCCACCAGCGCCAGCGCGTAAGTCACCACCATGCGCCGTTCCATGGAGAGATCGTCCGGCAATCGCTCCCACACCTCCATGGCCTCACCGGTGGGCTCCATGGTGTGGCTGTCCGCGACAACACCAGCCGGTGACAGCGCCGCTGCCACCGTCACCACCGGCAGAGCCAGCAGCAGGAACAACACCACACCGCCGCCCGCTGCGGCTATGGCCTTGATTCCGGCGTGGACGGTCTTGCCCACCGCCTGCGCCATCTGCTCCAGTCGCTGCCCCGCTTTGCGGGCGGCGGCTTTTGTCTGCTGGAGCATCTGCCGTTGGGCAGTGCGCTGGGTGCGCTGTTTTGCCCGCTGCTGGGCGGCGGTCATGGTATGGGCAGGCGATTTTTGTTGTGACTGGCGCGGCACTGTTGTGGTGCGTGGTGTCTCCGCCGCTGTGGTACTCTGCGCGGCGGCGGTCTGCTCTGTTGACCGCCACATATCCCGCTGGCGCACCTGCTCCGCCGTTGTCTCCTGCCGCTGCCGTACCTTCTGGGCACGGTATTTGTGCAGGACGTACTTCCGCTGAAGCTGCCGCGTGGCGCGGAAGGTCAGACGGGCGGCATCCGACGCGCCCTGCTGCACCTGCTCCGTGGCGTACTCCACCGGCTGCCGCTGGTGCTGTGTTTGCCGTTCCTGCTTCTGCTGGGCATAGTGCCGCTGCAAGATACGCACCGCTGTACGAGGCATGGCGTTTTTCTGCCGTGTTTTCGGCTGCTCCATGGCGGCGCGGGTTTTGACGTCACGCATTTTGCTCCCCCGGCTTGGTGGTCATCAGACGGTACAGCTCTGTGTCACGGGGTAGCTCATTGATAAACGGCACGAGACAGGAGCCCACCTTGATCAGCCCGTGTCCTGCCGGTGCATCGCTGACGTAATCCATCTGCGCGTCGCTGGCTCCCAACAGCTTGGCCAGCTCCGCACGGTCGGTAGGAGCCTGATTCAGCAATACCAAAAACTCGCTGTTGGCGAACATCAGCCGCGCCGTGTCGGACAGCAGACATTCCTCCACATTCTGCGTAATGCCGGTGAGAGTTGCATAGTATTTGCGGAAGCTCTTCCAGCACTTATACAGGAACTCGCTGGAGTAGTTGTTGATGGCGCTCTTGCCGCCCACGCCGGGACTGGCGAAGAACAGATAGATCTCGTCGATGTAAACGTGGGTATACCGTCCCTGCTGCCGGTTGCGAATGACGCGGTTCAAGATGCTGTCCAGCATCACCAGCAGACCGATGGGCTTGAGATTTTCGCCCAAGTCTTGAATGTCGTAGCAGGTGATGCGGTTGCGGGTGTCGATGTTGGTCTGATGGGCGAACACGTTGAGACTGCCGGTGGTGAACAGCTCCAGCGCCAGCGCGATCTCGTGGGCAACAGGCTCCTTCTGCCGCATGAGGTCATCGTAGAGGTCTTTCAGCGTAGGCGGATCGCCCTCATATTTGCGGATGTACTTGCGGTAGATGTTGGCGGTGCAGCGGTCGATGATGGATTTTTCCTTTGCGCCAATCTCGCCCGCGCCCATGAGCTGTTCACACAGGCTCATAATGAACTCACTTTTCAGCACCAGCGGATTGCGTCCGTCGCCGTACTCCTTGGAGATGTCCAGCGCGTTGACGTAGCTGCCGTTGGAGGCGGAGATGGTGATGACCTCGCCGCCCAAGGCGCGGATCAGCGGGCCATATTCTCGCTCAGGATCGACTACAATAATGTCGTGGTCGGTATTCAAGCCCACAAAACCGATCTCCTGCTTGGCCATCATGGACTTGCCGCTGCCGGACACGCCCAGATACAGGCCATGCCCGTTCAGCAGGGCATCGCGGTTGCAGATGATAAGGTTGCGGGACACAGCGTTGACGCCGTAGTACAGGCCACCGGTGTCCATGATCTCCTGCGTCTTAAAGGGCAGCAGCACAGCGGTACTCTCCGTGGTCAGTGTCCGCATAGCGTCGATACGCCGCAGGCCGTAGGGCAGCACCGTGTTCAGCGCGTCCTCCTGCTGGTACTTCATGATGGCAAACTGGCAGCCGTGGGAGCGACCAATGGCGGACAAGGCTTCCGTGTCCTGCTCCAACTGTTCCTCGTTGTCGGCAAGGTGGGTCAGCGTCACCAGCGCGTACATCATCCGCTGGTCACGGGCGGTCAGGTCGTCTAAGAACTCCCGCGTTTCTTTCCGCATTTGCTCCAGATCATAGGGAATGTTGGCGGAGAAATTGTTGTGGTGGTTCTGCCGCTGCTGCCAGCGGGTGATGTCGCTCTCCACTGCCATGATGCGCCGGTGCATCTCCGACACGGCCTCGTCGGTAGCCACCGGCACGATGTCAATGGACAGCATCATGTTTCGCGGGTAGTCCATCAGCTCGGTTATCATGGTGTCCTTGATGAAGCTGGCGTACTCCCGCAGGAACAGGGTGCGGCCTACGCGCTCGTCCACGGCGTAGTGGTCGGGGAAGAATTGCAGCGTTTCCGGCGCGATGGCGTCGCGGAAGTCGTGGCCGCGCCGCTGGGCGGTTTGCAGGTCGAAGGCGAAGGCCGATTCCTGCCCCACACGGAAGAAATCATGGAACAGCCGCAGACGCTCGTTGAGGGTAATTTCACGGATGCCAGAATCCATGCGGCTCAGGCCAGCGGTCAGATCGGTGCCGACGCGGGCGAAAAAGACGCGGGCCTCCTCAATGCTGCGCTTGGCCACGGACACGGTGATGTATTTCTCCTGCACCAGATTGTTGCTGCCGGTGGCCTTGTCCAGCAGAATGTCGTTGTACTCGCGACGCATATAGTCGCGGCCATCCTGCCGGTAGGCCATCAGGAGATTTTGGCTGAACTCCTGCCGGTTGAGCTGGCGGTTTACCAGCGTCAGCTTGATGCCCGCATCGATGGGCAGGCTGTTAAGGACGCCGCAGTAGCCCAGAAACAACTCCATTTGCTTTTCCGGTGAGGCCACGGCGTAATTGACATCAAAAAAGCGCCAGGTCTTGGAAAACCTGCCGCTTACACGAAAGATACCGTCCTTATAGATGCGCTTGATGGGGATGGACTGCTGCACGCTGCGGGGAATACGAAAGGCGTCCCGCTCCGTGCTGCGGCCCTTGAATAGTTTTCTCACTTCTTGTCCTCCTTCTCCCAAAGGTCGTATAGATAGTTCTCGCTGTGCCACAGCCGCCGACCAGCCAGCAGGAGGTTGGTCTTGCACCACGCCCACAGGAATTGCTCCAGCGTCAGGCCATTGTAATGGAAGAAGCCAGCCGCCGCCATAGGCGCAGCGCCCACGATGCACAGCCAGCCCAGCGTCTCGCGGTCTAACACGCCCCGCAGGGCAAAATACAGCCCCACCGCCGTACCCACGGCCAGCAGCGAACAAATCAACTGCCGCGCTGTCAGGCCAAAGTAGACGGTTTCCTTATAGCTGCGAATTTCTTTGTTGATTTTGATCTCCATGTGTACCTCCTTGGATAAAAGAAAAGCACCGGAAACCGGTGCTTTTCGGATGATTGTTCAAATACCTTCAGCTATTGTCGCAAAAGCTTCCTCCACCGAGACGGTCTGCCCATTTCGGGCCTGCTGATATCCAGTTTCCATCATAGTGTGAAACTGTCTTTTCGTCAGATCATCATACGCAGGGATTATCTCTTGTTGCTTCTCAGATACATCCATCAGGCTTTTATCCATACGCGCACACCCTTACACATAAGAATTGCTCTGTATTATATCCGTAAGCATCTCAAAAATCAATATGTGTCTTTCGTCTAGAGAGGATTTTTGCAACCTTTAACACTTTTCCTCTCTACAAGCCATGCGACCGGTGTTAGCAGAAAAGTAAGTATCATTTTCTCTCACATTCCAAACATCTCCCGTACTACGCGGTCGGCACCTTTCACCAGCCCTACCAGCACCAGCATATTGAAGATGACCTCGCCCAGATAACCCCACACCTGCGTGACCACTGAGCCGCCGCCCAGCACTACCGTGTCGCTGGCAGCGAAGGCCGAAAACACGATGCAAGCCAGCACGATCACCGCGCCCTCCAGACACACGCCCATATAGCTTTTGAGAAAGGCACGTCCCATTTGGGACGTGCCTTCTCCCGCAAAGGACGCCAGTGCCACCGGCGACAGCGCGGCGTACAGGTACAGCTTGAAGAACCGGCCATATACGGTGAGGATCATCAGAAACGCCAGCACCGTAATGACCAGACAGCCCAGCAGCGTCACCAGCCACAGGGGGATACTGGCGAGGAAGCCCACGTCCTCAATAGCTGACGCCATTTCCGCAGGCAGCGACACCGTTGCTCCGTCGATGCCGCCCACGCTGCCGGCAGCGGCGGAGATGATACCGGCGCAGACCGCGAAAATGTCCACCATCAGGTCGATGCCATAGGTGACAGCCAGCTTCGCCATGACAAAGTAGATAAAGTGCCGCAGGACGTGTTCAGGCCGCTGGAAGTCCCGAAAGCTGGCGCTGCTGCGGAAGATGCCGATGGCTAGAAACAGCACCAGCAGGCCATAGCCGATGCCCTGCATGGCTCCGTTGACGGTCTGGATCGTCTGCCAGATGGTGCCGCCCTTGAACGCTTGCGGCGATTGGGACAGCAGCGACCACATTTCCGTCAGCTTGTCGTTCCATACGCCAAAGGCGTAGTTGAGATTGTCAATGATCCAGTTGTTGTCCATGGCTTACACCGCGCCGATCAGCGTCAGAATCTCCTTGGCAAAGGCGATAAGCAGCCCGCCGAACAGGCACAACAGGCCCTGCGTCCGCTGGCTGGCATCGTGGCTCTGGATGCTCATGCCCACCTGTACGATGCCCCAGCCGAGAATGATGATGCCGATGGCCTTGATGACCGAAAAGATGAAGTCGGACAGGTTGTTGACAATGGTCAGCGGATCACCGCCGGTTGCGTAGGCGGTGGTAACAGCGCATAAGGAAAGCACTGCGCTCCCGCAGATACCTCCGGCGATTTTCCTTCTTCTCTTGTTTTTCTTGTTCATATTCGTCCTCCTACAATAAAGTTACGGTTAAAGGCGCGGCAGCCAGCCACGTCTTTTTCCATCTCAAAGCCGAAGCTGTTAGAATGGGAGAGAAAATGGTCTGACAGTAATCGCCTTGGGCTAACATGCCCGTTTTGGAGTCCGTCAGCCGCCTCTTTCATTCGCAGCATTCGATTTGCGCAGGTAGAGCCACTTCGTGCGCTCGCGTCACCCAGGAGATTGAACAGGCAATGAGTAAAGGGCGGAAAGCCATATCCAATCATAAGGAGGAACAAGATGAACGCAGTAGGGATCGATGTTTCCAAAGGGAAAAGCATGGTGGCTGCCCTGCGGCCAATGGGTGAAGTGGCGTTGCTGCCACAGGAATTTCTCCACACCGAGATCGGTCTGGAGCAGATGGCTTACGCCATCATCGCGCTGGGGGAAGATACCCGCGTCGTCATGGAGGCCACCGGGCGCTACCACGAGCCGGTCGCGGCGGCACTGTATGAGTACGGCATTTATGTCTGCGTCCTCAATCCGCTGTTCATCAAACAGAGCGGGGGCGGCTCTATCCGCAAGGTCAAAACCGACAAGGCGGATGCCATGAAAATCGCCAAGTACGGCCTTGACAATTGGGTAGATCTGCGGGAATATACTCCCATGGACACTGTAAGACAACAACTGAAGCTGTGCAGCCGCCAGTACAACCTCTACATGAAAACGGTGGTATCGCTGCAAAACAATCTCATTTCGCTGGCCGACAAGACCTTTCCTGGCGTGAACGAACTGTTCTCCAGCCCGGAGCGTGCGGACGGCCACCAGAAATGGGTGGATTTTGTCATGACCTTCTGGCACTGTGACTGCGTCTGCCGCGTCAGCGAAAAGGCATTCACCGAGCGCTATCAGAAGTGGTGCAAGCGCAAGGGCTACCATTTTAGCGCAGAAAAGGCGCTGGATGTCTACGCCGGAAGCTGCGGCCATTTCACCACGCTGCCGAAGAATGACAACACGAAGTTACTCATTACCACAGCGGCACAGCAGCTTCTTGCGGGTAAGATGACACTGGCAGCTTTGCGTGCCGAAATGACACGCCTTGCAAAGCAGCTGCCGGAGTACGATACCGTGCGGGCCATGTACGGTGTTGGCGAAACCACTGCCGCACAGCTTATGGCTGAGATTGGAGATGTACGCCGTTTTCCCCGCCGCAGTTCTATCGTGGGTTTCGCCGGTGTTGATCCGGCTGTGGATCAATCCGGCAAGCACGAAGCAAAAAGCACTCCAACAACCAAGCGCGGTTCTCCGCATCTTCGGAAAACGCTGTATCAAATCGTCTGCACTTACCTAAAGAGGTCTCCTGTAGATGAGCCTGTGTACCAGTTCCTCGATAAGAAACGCAGCGAGGGCAAGCCTTATTTTGTCTACATGACAGCCGCGCAGAACAAGTTCCTGCGCATCTACTATGCCCGTGTGAAAGAGTGCCTTGAGGCATTCGACGCGCGGCAGAGCCTCGCACAGAGTTAAGCGAACGACCAACTTCATCCCGGCTGGCGATTCAATTCTTCTCCAGCCTGTTTTGTTGTACCCATTTTCAGTCTCGCAAATTTTGCGGGACTTTTTTGTTTTTGCTATTGACTTTTATTTGCAGGACTCCAAAAATCTAAAGTCGTCCAATGTGCGGAACACATAGGGCAGATCTGTCAATGCGTAATCGGGTACAGGCGGCGGGTTGTGGATATAGGGTTTCGCGCCACCATCCTGCGTATAGCGGTAATTGGGGTGCTTCTTGATGTTGTATTTCCTGTCCCGCACGGGGCTCTCACCGCGGATCAACAGCAGCGCGTCCCGCGTGGGCATACGGCGAATCTCGTCCGGCGTCATCAGCTCACGGCCCGTCAACTGATAATTGATGGAGCTGGAGCCGCTCCGGCCCCGCGTCTGGCCCCGCGTCCGGATGCTGATGGTTTCCTTACCCAACAGCTTTGACATAAACTCCAGCGATTCCGGCTCGTTGCCGCCGCCCAAAAACAGCAGCGTATCGCAGTTGCCGATGATGCTCTGGTATTCATCCCGATAGCGGGCCTTGATGCTCTGTATGTTCTGCACGATGATATCAATGCCGATATTGTAGCTGCGGCAGGTGGCCAGCACCTTGGGATAGCTGTCCGGCTGGGGAACGTTGGCCCATTCATCCTGTATCACACGCACGGGCACCGGCAACCGCCCGTCATACCGCTCGTCCGCCCGCAGGTAAAGCTCCTGAAAGCACTGGGTAAACAGCATACTGACCAGATAGTTCATGCTGCCATCGTTGACGGGAGTGATGCAGAAGATGGCCCGTTTCCGCTCACCCAAAGAGCCGAAGTCCATCTCGTCCTCCTGCATGATGGCGGCATACTGCGGGAAGATGAAGGCAGTCAGGCGAACGCCCGCCGTAATCAGAATGCTCTTAGCGGTCTTGCCCGCAGCCTTTTTGTAAACCTTATATTGTTTCACCGCCAAATGGTCAGGCTCCCGATCCTCCAGCGATTGAAACAGCAAGTCCAGCGGGCTTTGGAATTGTTCGTCCTCCTCACTGGCCTGTGCGCTGTTCAGCATAAACATCAGCATTTCAAAGGTCTGTTCCTCCTTGGGCGCTTCACTGAGCAAATACAGCATCAGGGCGGAATCCAGCGCAATTTCTGCTTTCTCCCAAAAGGGGTCGTTGGACGCGCCCTTTGGCGGCGTGGTATTTTTTACCAGATTGTCCATCAGCTTCAGCACGTCCGGCTCCTCACGGATATAGCGGAACGGGTTATAGCCATCCGACTGACGGGGATGGATCAGGTCAAATACCTTAATATCGTAGCCTTGGCTTTTCAGGAAATGGCCGGTGGAGCGCAGCATTTCCCCCTTAGGATCGACTACCAGATAGGAGCAGTTGGCATCCATCAGACCGGGCTTGCAGAAGTACCGCGTCTTACCGGAGCCGCTGCCGCCTACCACGAGGACGTTTAGGTTCCGCTGGTGTTTATAGCCGTCCATACCAATGGAAACGTGCTGGGTCAGGATCACGTTTGGCCCGTCCTTGTCGGCGTACTTCTGGTTCATTGTCTCCGCCGCTTCCCACTTGGCCGTGCCGTATTCACCGCCGGGGCGGCGCTTCTCACGGTCTGAGCGGTACAGCAGCACCGCAAAAGCGCAGAGCAGCAGCACTACGACGATGCACTTTACCGTATACGGCGTCCAACGCAGTAAAGACGGGCGTTTCAGCACTTCACTGAAACGCCCCATCCATACGAATATGTTGCTGCCCTCCTCATAGGCGCTGGCCGCCGCAACGGCAAGGTAAACGGAGAAAATGCCCAGCAGCGCCCACACCACAGGTTTTGCAGGTTTCATTCCGTCACCCTTTCGCAATACACCACATAGCGCTGCTTGCCGCCGCTGGCGTAGGGGTGGCAGGTCAGCAGCGTCAGCAGGTCGCGGTTTGATTGAATTTTGATTTTCTCCACCTCATGAGGTTGGATGATCTGAATGTCGGCCACCGTATAGGTCAGGTTTTCCCACAGATTCGTCAGCGTAACGGTATCGCCCACCTGCAAGCGGTCTATATGCCGAAAGTAGTCCGCACCACGCCACCCTCGGTGGCCTGCAATGACGCAGTTGGTGTTGTCGCCGCCAGTAGGAGCCGATGTATTGCCCAGCACCGCCGCCCCTGCGGCAAGGTGGGCATCGGACGCACCTAAGTAGACCGGCATGGTCAGTTCCATGGCAGGTATCTCCAGCACACCGATGATCTCGTCCTCGATGCCATAGGCGGTCAGGTCGACGGCAGGTGTCTCGCAGGCTTCGAGATCAACAAGGCCGGATTGCTTCTCGTTATAGATGCGCTGGTTGTAGACCTGTAGGTCTGCCAGCAGTTCGGGGTACTGCTGCTCCGGCTCGTCACGTTCTGCTAAGAACTCCTGCGCGGCAGTGGCGGCGTCGCTCTGGAGCCTATGTCCTGTGAACACCGGCCACAGCATCACGCAGATGCCCGCCACGGCCAGCAGTACTGCCAGTACAAGGGATGTCTTACGCATGGCACTTCCTCCTAATGATGGCATACCCGCCGCCAATCACTGTCGCCGCACCAAGACCAATGCCAAGGCCTGTGAGGTAGTGCTGCGTCCACGAGGAAGCCGCTGGCTTTTCTGCGGCGGCAGCGGATTCCTGCTCTGGTGTATAAGGAACACGGTGTCCACGAACTAAAAGCCGGTGCGTATTGATGCCAAAAGGTGTACACGTCACCAGCGTGACCAAATCCTTGTCCTCCTCGATTTGCAGCAGGCTTGTGTCTGTGGGCAGTACCGTATTGATGGTGTCTACCTTATAGGCCAGTACCTCACCCAGCACATGGATGTAGAACATATCGCCCTCCGTAAGCTGGTCAATATCCGAAAACAGCTTGGAACTCGCCATCCCGCTGTGGGCCGAAAGTACCGCGTGGGTACTTTCTCCGCCCACGGGCAGGGACGTGCCTACCACATGGCCGACCGACTTTTCAATTGTTTCGGCTCCTGTTCCGTGCTGCACAGGCAAGTACACGTTGATTTTGGGAATGTCAACATAGCACATGACACCGCCCACGGTGAGCTGCTCGGTGTAGGCCAAGGGAGGAGCAGATGCCCCTCCCTCAGAGATCGTCGCATTGGCCAGCATGGCGTTATATTGCTGCGCCGCCTGCCGCTGGGCGGTCAGTTCAGCATCGTCGGTGTCCTCGATGGTCGCGGAGTAGGTTGTCTCCACATCGGAGTGGTACTTTTCACTTAAAAGTTCTCCCACCAGCGGGTAAAGCAGAAGCCCCAACGCCACAACAAATAGCGCAATGGCTGTAAATATATACCATTTACACCTCACAAAAACCTCCTCCGTTTCAATATCGTTTATCATTGCTTTGTTTGGGTGCGAAAAAGACCGACTGCAAATCGCAGTCGGTCTTTTGTTCAGAGTGATTCACTTTTCCAGCAGCCAGTCTGTGAGATTCTTCACGCGGATGCCATTGTAGTTGCCTACCGTCAGGCGGTCGGCGGTCAAAACGATTTTTTCGTAATTGTCGCGGATCAGCTTCAGCGGACGCATTTCACGTTCAAAGGTCTCCTGTGCCGACATATCTGCCGTTACCTGATAGTAGATATATTCGCCCTGTTTTTCTGCAACAAAATCGACCTCTGTGCTGCCAAGCTTGCCGATCATCACCTTGTAGCCCCGGCGCAGCAGCTCAAAGTAGACCACATTTTCAAGCGAGAATCCAAGATCGTAATTTCGGCGCGGCAGGATGTGATTTCGCAGGCCGAGATCAACGATGTAGAACTTCTTGTTGACTTTCAGGAGCTGCTTACCCACAATATCAAAGCGCTCTGCGGGATAGAAGATAAAGGATTCCGTCAGGGCATCCACATAATCGTCCACCGTGTTTGGGGAGACCTTTCTGCCGGAGGAGATCAGGTAGTCCGCTATGCTGCGAATAGAAACCGGACTACCCACCACACTGGCGAGGTATTTCGCAATGGATTTCAGCAGCGCAATGTCCGTGATCTTTCGCTTGGACGGTTCACTTTCCTTGCGGGCCTGCCGGTCTTCAATGTCCTTCACAATGACAGTATTGTAGATGCCCTCCAGATAGGTCTCCACCTTTTCCGTGGTGCGATCCATTCTGGCAACATAGGGCAGTCCGCCACATTGCAGATATTCCGCAAAGCCGCGGTCGGCATCCAGCTCCGTGATGGTCAGGAACTCTTTGAGGGAAAGCGGCAGCATCTTGATCTCCACATAGCGTCCGGTCAAAAGCGTGGCGAGATCGCCGGAGAGCATATACGCATTGGAGCCGGTGATGTAAATATCCACATCAGGCTTGACATACAGGCTGTCCACGACCTTTTCAAAGTCGGCAACTTTCTGAATCTCGTCCAAGAAGATGTAGGTCGTTCTCCCCACTGCCAGCCGTTCCTTCAGATAGGCATACAGCTTTTTATAGTCCAGCAGCTCCTCGTACTCCAGTTCTTCAAAGTTCACGGATACGATTTGTGCGTCCTGCACACCGTTTTCTCTGAGCCACGCCTGATACTGCGTCAGCAGCGTGGACTTGCCGCAGCGGCGGATGCCGGTCACAACTTTGATAACCTGTTCATCCTTCCACTGGATCAGTTCAGTAAGATATTCTTTTCGCTCTACCAATGCGGCCACCTCCTAAAAGAAGTATTCTCATTATAGAGCAAAATATGCTTCCGGTCAACAAAATATTCCGAAATGGGAATAAAATTACATTTTGTTCTTGTTTTGTTCCCACAGAGAGGGGAGCAAGGGCGTTTAGCCCTTACTCCCCCTTCTACCATGGTTATACGTTCTTATGCTTGTGGGACTTGACCACGATGAAGGCTGCCGCGCCCAGCAGGGCCACACCGCCAATGGTGAACATCCAAGTGCCGTAGCCACCTGTCTTGGGCAGATCAAAACCAGGATTATTGACGACAGTCATGGGCACAATGGCATTGCCATCCGTCATGGTAACATCCTTGCCATTAACCGTAGCGCTGGCAGCCAGCAGCTTGGTGCCGCACTTCTCGCAGGCGCCGTTTTCCTTGGTGGTAATCACGACCTTGACTGCCTCCTTGAGCAGCACATAGCCCTTATCGGTGGCAATTTCGGTCAGGGAGTATGCATCGTCCTCCAGACCTTTCACGATGATGTGGCCGTTGCTGTTGGGGATAAAGGTCGTGGCATCAGACTTCTTGGAGGTAAAGCCCTTGGCGTAGTAGACGCCATCCTTCAGGTCTGCGATGATGTAGCAGTCGTCGGTATCATTATGCAGGTTGAACTTGACGTTCTGGATGTTGCCCTTACCATCAGAGAACTGCTTGAGGATGTCTACGCCGTAAGTATACACGTGGCAGCAGTCCTCCAGCGTGTCAAAATAGGTAATGTTGGTACGCTTCCACGTCAGTACGACCTTGTTGGGGTTGTCGGTATCGCCCATCCGAGCATCAGCGGTCAGAGTGGCAGCGTAGGTGATCCGCATGGTACAATCACTGTAGCCGCGCTTCACGCTGTCGGTATACACGCTCTCGGACTCGTTGATCTCCGCTAGACCGGTCTCGGTCATCTTGATGGTCATGGTGTTGGCGGTATCTTCGTAAACCACGGTGAACTTGCCGGAGCTTTCATCCCAAGTGGTGATCTTGTCGGTGCAGCCAGCGTCCTTGAAGAACTCGATAACCACGTCGTTCTTGTTGTACTTGATGCCCTTGCTCAGAGTGTCCACATAGGTATACTCGCTGAGAGAAGAAGCCTTGGAGGTGATGGTGGGAAGGGTGCTGATGATCTGGTAGTCTACGATATCGCCCACGGAAGCGGTAGCGGTATGCTCGAAGCCATCTTTGATGTCGGTCAGGCTGCCGTTGTTCTTTCCGGTACTGCTCTTGCTCTCACGCACGGTCTTTTCGAGGTCGGGGTTGCCGGTCTGGTTCTTGGGATACACGGTAACGTCATAGTTCCACTCGCTGCCATCAACGGTCGTCATGGGCAAGGAGATCAGGAAGGGGTTGCAGGTAGAAGTCACGTTTTCGGGGACGCGGGTTTCCACCACCAAATAAAGCCCCTGCTCCATGTTGGAGACGGAGGTATGTCCGGCAGTATCGGTCTCGGTCATGGCAAAGCCACCGTTCTTCACGGCAGTTTCCAGAGCGTTCTTCACATTCGTAGCGTTGGCTGCGAGAGCTGCGGCCAGCTTGTTGTTCAGAGCATCACTGGTGAAGTAATTGATGCCTTTCTCAGTCTTGCGAGCGTCCACAGCGGTCAGGCCGATGGCGGACAGCACGGCGTTGGAGCGGTCACTGCTGTCAAAGCCATACAGCACACCGACCGTGCGCTGACCGTCCATGACTTCATTGTTCATGGCAATGTCAGCGACGCGAAGGTAGGTGAACTCCACACCTTGGATGGCGTATTTGCTCAGCTTGTCGATAACAGCGTCGTCATGCAGGCCGGTGGAAACATAAGATTCTGCGTCCCACACGCCATCCTCGCTGGCCTTGGTGATGTCATATTTATAGATGCTCAGGGATGCTTTCTTCGCCGGATCAATGGTAGGTTCTGCGGCAAATGCCGTAGTAACGAGGCTCAAGGCCATAATGGCGGCCATGAGCATGGCGAATACGCGATGGATCTTTTTCATGCTCAGTTGTTCTCCTTCATAAAATCAGATTTTTTGCAAAAATAAACACCCATGCAGAGCATGAGTGCTGCAAACAGAATATAGGGGGTGAAACCTACGCCGCCCGTGAAGGGCAGGACGAAGCCTGCGCTGTTGCAGGCAGTGATGGTAACGTCTGGACTATCGCTGTCCAGCGCCCCTGTGAACAGCGGCTCGGTCATCAGGGTATAGCCTGCGGGGGCCTTGGTCTCCGTCACGCGATACTGCACGCCAATCTTGAGGTCTGTCCATTGGGCAGTGCCGGTTTTGTCGGTGGTAATTTTGCTCACCTTTGCCCAGTTCTGACCATCCGTGGAAGTTTCCAGCAACAACTCCGCACCGGCGAGAGGGCTGCCGGTAACATCTACCTTGTGGACGATAAGGCTGCCCTTCGCCATGGTGTTCGTCCGTGTCTCTGTGATGTTCAAGGTCTCGGTGGTAATGGTGATCTGATACTTGGTATCGTCCACCACATACCCCTCCGGCGCACTAATTTCTTGGTAGATATAGCTGCCCAACGGGAGGTCAGTAAAGACCGCTTTACCGTTTGTTCCGCTAGTCGCATCGGCCACCTTATTGCCAGCGCTATCGAACAGCCGGTAAGTAACGCCTGCCAGCGCCTTGCCGGTATCTGCGTCGGTCTTGCTGATGGTCAGGCTGCCCTTGGCAAGAGCGTTTGTCCGCGTTTCCGTAATGTTCAGCGTCTCGGTGGTAATGGTGATCGGGTACTTGGTGTTGTCCACCACATACCCGTCTGGAGCACTGATTTCCTGATAGGTATAACTGCCGAGAGGCAAATCTGAAAAGACTGCTTTGCCACCTGTTCCGGTGGTCGTGTCGGCGATTTTGTTGCCCGCACTATCAAACAGCCGGTAGGTCACACCCGCCAGCGCCTTGCCGGTGTCTGCATCGGTCTTATTGATGGTCAGACTGCCCTTATCTTCCGTCACGGTGGCCTTGATCTTGATGTAGGCCCGAACAGGATCAAGACCAGTGCCGGTATAGCTTGCCAGCGACTGGTACTTGCCTGTAGAATCGTACCAACACAGCACTGCTTCATCCGGATCAATGCCGTAGGCACTGCCGGTAGCGGAATAGGTTTTCTCGGTGGAGAGGCCCTTGGCGGCTTCAGCCGTGGCCGTGATGGTCAGGGTGTTGCCGCGCTGGGAAAACGTAATGCCGTTGCCATTGTTGCTGGAAAAGTTGAAGTCGCCCAGCACACCATTAGTATCGGTCACGCTGGCGCTGTAGTTGCCGCTGGAGTCCTTCGTCAGCTCGATGGTGTCACACCAACGGGAGCTTGTCGCCGCGAAGCTGGGAATATCCGTGGCGCTCTGCATGGCGTCTACAATTTCGCTGTACCACAGCGCAAACGTGGGATAGCGAGACGTATCGACGCAGTTATAAAACGGACTGCTGCCCCAAGAGCGGTAGTCGTAGGGACTTCTGTACTCGCAGATCAAGTCCCAGATAACGGCCTGCGTGGCGGCCCATTTCTCAGCACCGATAATGTCGCTGCTGTTGCTGTCACCGTATGCCGTGCCATACTCTGCACTGGGATAGCCGCAGGCAAGCGCCAGCGCGATACCGCTTTGGACAGAGGCGGGCAGGTTGTACCAACAGCCGCTGGAACCCTGCACATAGTTGCTGCTGTCATCTGAGCGAACACCGGGCTGGATGCAATAGGCCAGCGCACCGTTGACATACTTGACGTGATACAGAGCGCTGCCACTTCCCAAGCTGCTGTCCGCCAGAATGGTCAGATTTCTCGTGCTGGGCGTGGTCGAACTGCTGTAATCATACTGTTTGAAGGTCAACTGACTGGTATAGACATAGACCTTGTATTTGACCACGACCGTGGCGGCATAGGCGGACACCGCCAGCATCGCCGCCATGACCAGCGCCAGTACAAGGGCTGTAAAGCGTTTGAATGTTTTCAATGAAAATCCTCCTTTTTTCAAAAGGTAAAGCCCCTCTGTTGCCAGAGGAGCTTTGCGTTTAGGGTATCAAGTTTTAGTCATAGAGAACGTAAATCAGCAGGCTCCCACCATCCTCCACGATACAGACATTGCAGTGGAATCCGGCGTCTGCCACGCTGTCCCGTCCCGCCTGCATCATGAGCTGCCGGAAGGTGAAGTCCACCATGTCCCGCGCTTTGGCTTCCAACGTCTCCTGTGAGGCGTCCACCGGCACTGCGGCGGGGAAGCGGTAGGAGCTGTTGTCCAGCGCCAGGCCGCTGTCCGTGACCACGCCGTACTGCGTGACCGCGTAGGCATTGGCCGCGTCGATGGCGGCCTGACAGTCTGCCGGGGCTGTGGGTTCGGGCGTGGGGGCCGGTTCCGGTGTAGGCTCCGGCTCCACATAGCCGGTCTTGGCATGGACAGTCTCGGAGGGGATGTCCTCTATGACATTGGGCTGTGTGGTGGGGGTAGAGGCCACTTGCGGCACCTCGGTATCTGCGTTTACCGGAGTATCTGCCGCTTTGGCCTGTTCCACTACAGGGGTCGTGTCCTGAACTGTTTGTTCAGGAGCAGGTTCGCTGGCAGCAGGCGCTTCCGCCTGCGGGGAAATGGCTGCCGGTGCGGGAATTGAGGTATCCTGAGCGCCTTTGGCTGCACAACCTATGAGACATATCATACTCAGCACCAGTCCTGCACAGCAGATCACTTTCGTTTTCATCATGGTATCATCCTTTCCTTTCAGATGACATCATTATGAAGCCTCAGACATTTGCTGTCAAAATTTTGCCTGCCGCCAGCGCAGCTTCATTTTGCCAAATCGTTTTCCTTGACCGGAATAACGGGTTCTCTCCGTTTGGCGGCTTCCAGCTCGGCTTTCAGCGCCTTGACTTTTTCCCGCACAGAGGGCTTATCCATCTCGGTAGAGGTTCTGGCACCACTCCCGCGCTCCCTGAAGCTGTTCTCGGACGGAGCGCGGGGCCGTTGTTTTCTTGCGTCACTCTGTACAGGTGCCGGATAGCCCATCCGCTCAAAGATGCGGTTGATCTGCTTGGCATCCTTGGCCTTAGCCATGATCTCCACCGTGCCGGTTTTCTCCACCTTATTGACGATGGGATAGAACAGCACCCCATAGCGCTTGCTTTCCATCTGAAAGCCTTTCAAATCGTCCTGCTTAATGGAGAAAATGGTCAGCTCCTCGCCATCCTGGATCAGCCGCTTCAGACCCGTCTTTCCGGCCAGCTTCGGGTTATCCTTGGCAATGGCAATCAGCAGCGCCGCCAGATTCTTGGCACCCAGCCCCGCCAGCTTTACGGCGCTTTCTGTGATCTGGATGCTCTCTTTCACCACCAGATCGGCAGTTTCACCGCTGGTACTCACGTTTGCGTTCCTCCTTTCTCACTTGTTCCTGTCGCTCGGCTTCCGCCTGCTGTAGCTGTTCGGATATCTGCGGTACGTCCGCCAATATCCTGCGGCACAGAGCCAATTCCCTGCGCTTCTCCCGCAGGGAGGCAGTCTGCCGGTCAATCTCGGCGCTGCACCGTGCTTTGCTTTCCTCATCTGTGGCTCGCCTCCTTTCCTGATAGAGTGGTTTTCGCTGTATGACGCCTGCTTCGATCTCGCGCTCCAGCGCGTCGGTACGGGCGGTCAACTCCTCCGCCGTGGTGATATGATTCGACCACAGGTAGAGAAACTGCCGCTCATACCGCTCCAGCCGAACGACCTCCTGCCGCATGGAAAAAGGGAAGCGCCGGAAGAACTTCTTCCGGTGTGTCCCTCTCAGCAGATAGAGATACCTGAGATAAAGCGCGTAAAAGCCTGTGATTTTTCTTTTCGGCCCAACAGGGCGTTTTCCTTTGATGCGGTAGCGCTTGGCCTTATGCGGGAGGTCAGGCACAGTCTGTGCGCCGCCTTCCCGCTGGGCAGCCAGCCGCCCGCGAATGTCCTGCTCCGTGTAACCGTCGCCCAGACTATCCAGCCGGATCGCCCGCTTGCCGCCCGGTGGCAGCACGGTCACATATTTGCGGTTGGGGTTATTCTGCACCACGTACCCGCGCCGCCGCAGAAGCATCAGAAAGGTATCGTATGTATACGCCTCTCCGATGATACTGTCGATGTCGCCGCGAATGACGCTGCGGATAGTAGGCTTGCCTGTGTTCTCCGCCTTCCATTCGGCGTAGTGCTTTCCTTTGCCCTGCGGCTCGATCACGGACAGGTCGTTTTCACGGCACAGGGCGTCCGATGCGCTTCGCACGTCAAAATAGTAGCTGCCGGGGCTGGAGTGGTACTTTTTCCCATCCACGAAAGACACGGAGTTCACCACCACATGATTGTGGAGATGGGCCTTATCCAGATGGGTGCCGACGACCACCTCATAGCGGTCACCAAACAGGCGCTGGGCAAAGGCCACACCGATGGCGTGGGCCTGCTCCGGCGTCACCTCGCCGGGTGCAAAGGACTGGATGAAGTGATACCCCACCACGCCGCCCAGCTTGCCGAACCGCTGCTTTGTCTCCTGCATCTCTGCATAGGCTGTCTCACAGCTTCCGCAGTTAATGGCAGACGTAAAGAAATGCTGTTCCGTTTTCTCTGGATTTGTGGCGTAAGTAATGCCAGCGTCCAGTGCGGTCTTTTCACCATTGACAACATAATCGATACGGTCATCCAGCCGCCTGCGAATGGCAAACACCTTTGTGTAAGCCATGTCACAGCCTTTTCACGGCCTGCAAAAGCATTTTCTGCATGGACTTAATATGCTCCACATCCTCCATGCGGACGAAGCCGCTGGCATTGGCCACCTTGGCGATCTGGTTGATATTGTTGCCTATGGCGGATAGCTGCCGCAGCAGCGCAGCTATTTCATCAGGCGGCCTTGACCGCAGCTCCGCGCCTAAAATAAGCTGCCGCAGCGTAGGCTCCAGCTTCATGCCGCAGCCCTCTGCCAGCACTTTCAGGTGTGCGTACTCGCTGCCGTTCAGCCGCAGCGAAAGCCGCTTGGCGGTTTCTCTCATGTGTTCTACTCCTTCCTTTTTTAATGGGGGTCTTAGGGGGCTTTCGCCCCTTAACAAGCGCGTTTTGCTGTCAAAATGCTATGCTTGCAACTGCAACGCAGCCTCCGGCTGCGTTGCAGTTCAGGCCGCGCCGAAAAAAGAGATCAGCGGGCTTCGCCGCGCTGGGCGCAGTGCCGATACCGCAGCAGATCATTGTAGTCCTTGCCTCGCGCCGGTGGCTTGTCGATGACCTCATAGCTCTCCAGCAGCTCCCGCAAGGATGCTGCCGCCGCCCGCCCCGGCACGTCATTGTCCATGCACAGCACCAAGCGGGATATGTGGGGTGCGGCTTTCAAATACCGTGATAGTGCCGGTGGCAACCTCTGCATACCCTCGCCGGAGATACCGCCCAGCGACAGCGTATTGGCCTTGCGCCAGTCCCGTCCCCGTAGCTTCAGCAGCGTCAGGTAGGACAAGGCGTCAATGGCGCTCTCGAAGATACACAGTGTAGCACTGCCGCCCGGTGTCACCGGCACGGCAAAAGAGTATCGCTTGTCGCTGCCGGCCACCTCACCCACGAACCGCTTGTCTGGCAGCGTTCCCCGCTGCACGGCATAGGCCGGTCTGTCACCGGCAAAACCCACAAACACGCAGTTATGATGCTGCGCCGATTCATAGAGTAGGCTGTGCTTGATGCAGTGGTTGATGATCTCAGGATCAATGCCTCGGCCATGGAGGTATGAAAAAACACGCCGGTTGTCGGCGTGTTTGGGCGGTAGGGAAAACAATTTTGTTGGGTGCACTTTTTTGCTATGAGCTACTTCTGCCAGCGGCGCACCGGCAGCACTGAGAACGCGCTGCACAGCCTCCGGCAGCGGCAGCTCCCGCACGGTGGTCAGGTAATCCAGCGCATTGCTGCCACCGACGCCCCGTGACCACCAGTACCATTTCCCGTTGGAAATTTTCAGGCTGTCGTGGCTTCTGGTGGCGTAGGTGTTGCCGCCTGCGCTGACCAGTTCCTCCGGCTCACAGCACCGCAGATAGGTCAGCAGATCCATCTCGCGGGCGCGAACTAATTGCTCCGGTGGGATAAACGCCATAGAACATCACCTCTTTCGTTTTCCGATGATTGGCGAAATATTTTTCCGACGATTGGCGGAAATCTAATCCGACAGTTGGCGGAAGGCCCTGTGTACACAAAAAGCGCAGGCATCTGCCTGTGCTTTTCCAATTAGGGAACTTTTTGCATCCGTCAGTACCCGTTTTGTTCCCTATTCCGCGTATCATTTCACCTCTCCCGGCCTGTTCTCATGCGGTAGGCATAGTTCTGGACACTGTACCGGCGCATATAGTCGTTTTCGGAAGGTGCGGCGGAATCGAAGTCCAGCCCCTCCAGACGCCGGTCGTCCGGATCAAGCACCTCCTCTATCGGAATGACGCGGAGCTTCGCCCGGCATTTCAGCTCACCGCCGAACACACCGGCCACACAGTGAAAGCCCCTGTCGCCGCATACCCACAGCAGCCGCTTGCCTGCCGGAATGTCTCCAAAAGGCTGCTTGAGTACCACCACCGAACAGGGCTCCGCGCCTGCCACCTTATAGTAGCCAGAAGCTTCGGCCTTTTCGTAAGCTCGGATCATCTTCTCGAATTTTCGCTGCGGTTCTATGTAGAACCAGCTCTCCTGGTATCCCATATCGACCTACCTTTCCCATTGTGGCTTTTTTCTCGCCGGCGGCTGTTCGCCAGCCTCCGGCACTCCTGTATCTGCAATGACTTCCGGCTCACGCTTATCCATATTCAGCAGCGCGTTCAGCTCCTCCAATCGCGCCAGCTTCGTTTTCAACTCTTCCTCGCGGGGGAACGGCTTCTGCACCTCTGCCTTCGCCGTTTCCAACTGGGTATACAGCTCGCTCAGCTTCTCGCGGCAAGCCTGCTCCTTGACCGGCAGCGTCTCCAGCAGATTATCCATACGCTGAATATTGCCGAACACATCGGTACCCAGCGTTGCCATGTGACGCAGCTGCCCAATCATGGTCAGACGGTACTCCTGTGAAAAGCTGTCAAAGGACAGTTCCAGCGTCAGGCCGCGATAAGCGCCCACTTGCGTCGGCTCCGGCGTCAACATATTTTGGCACATCACCAGCAGCTCCGCGCCCGCTGCCTTTTTCTCGGTGTAGACCTTACCCGCCAGCGTCATGGGCGAAAAGCCGTCCTCATTAGGCGCGGTGTGCTCCTTGACTGCGGCAATATCCGCGCCGTACCCGGTAAGGCGTTCCTGTGTCTCTGCGAGAGACTTGGGAAACGTCTTGCTGATGGCGTCCTCCAGCGCGTACCGCTGGCTGAGATGGCTGCTTTTCAGCAGCTTCAGCTTCGTCACCGCAATGTCCAAGTCCATTTTCTCCTTGATAAGAGGGTTGCCGCTGGCCAGCGCCTTGATTTCCGCATAGGAAAGTGCCTGCTCATCCACATCCTCGGCAGAGCGTACAGGGGACTTGCTGGTCATGATCTGCGCGATAAATTTTTGCTTTCGCTCCACCAACTGATAGAGATAGGCGTCAAACGTACCCTCGGTGACGTAGCTGTAAATATCTACCTCTGCATTTTCGTTGCCCTGTCGGATGATGCGGCCCTCTCGCTGCTGAAGATCGGATGGCCGCCACGGGCAATCCAAATGGTGCAAGGCCACCAGCTTCTGCTGGCAGTTGGTTCCGGCACCCATACGCTGTGTACTTCCCAGCAGCACCCGCACCTGACCGGCCCGCACCTTGCTGAACAGGTCTTTCTTCTGCGCCTCGGTCTTGGCATCGTGGATGTAGGCGATCTCATTTTCCGGCACGCCCATCGCCAGCAGCTTATCCCGAATGTCATCGTAAACACTGAAAATGCCCTCGCCTTTGGGCGTGGACAGGTCACAGAAAATCATCTGCGTGGAGTGCTTTTCCGCCGTGCGCCTCCAGATGTCAAATACTGTCTCCGCGCACTTGACCGCCTTGCTCTCTGGGTCGGCGGGCAGCATGGGATTGATGAGCCGCTGGTCTAATGCCAGCTTCCGGCCATCGTTGGTGATCAGCAGCATATTGTCTATGCTGCTGTCCACCTGCTTGTTGCGTACCTGCTCGGCCCGCTCCGCCAGCGACGCTACCATTTGCTTCTGATACTCGGACGGTTTCAGGGCAATATTGTGGTAGTGTGCCTCCGGCACAGGCAGGTTCAGCATATCCGCCGTTTGGATGTCCGCCACATTTTTGAATACAGAGATCAACTCCGGCAGGTTGTTGAACTTGGAAAAGCAGGTCTTGGCGCGGTAGCCCGTCCCCTCGGGAACGAGTTTGTCAAGATGATTTTTGTAAGTTTTCTAAATTCAAATAT
>ENA-UONT01000811-UONT01000811.1-human-gut-metagenome-genome-assembly--contig:-CS20-NODE-811-length-32023-cov-5.815065_pt1 | contig 32023 bp, 55 predicted proteins | sample MGYA00242459_ERZ724006 | MGnify/ENA metagenome assembly ERZ724006 | reverse complement strand
ACTCAAGGGGATTCGCTGATGCACAGAGGATTCTGCACGGATTGCGGCGCGTACGCGGCCTTGGGCGAAAACGACAGATGCGCCGCCTGCGACGCATGGCGCCACAGGGAGGAGGAAAGGCGGGATCATGTCTGAATGGTGGGACCGTTACCTGTTCGACGATCTGATTGGGTTGGAGGCCGCGGCCGTGGCCTCGGACGGCAGCCGGCATATCGGCCCGTTCGTCCGTTTTGGGGATTATCTGACGGTAGACGATACATGCGTTTTCACACGGAAGGACAAGGGCGATGGAGTGCGGCTCATGGAAGAAGTCGACCATGTGCGTCTGCGTCCCGAGGAGCCGTTCTGGCAGGGTCGTTTTCTGGACGAGCTGGAAGGAGTCCGGGTGCGCGTCGAATTCGGGGGACGGCGTGGGGCGTTCGAGGGGCCGCTGGAACCGTTTGACGGCGTATTGGGCCTCCGGGCCGGCGGCCGTGGCATGGAATACGTGTTCGGCGATTCCGGCTACCGGTTCGCCCAACCGGGCTTCGTCAGGGTCAGACCTGTGGAAGACCAGCCGGACGAACCGGTGCCGGCCGTCAACGCCTCCCGTCTCGTCGAATCCCGGACCCTGCTGCGCGTGGCCCGCCGTCAGCTCGCCGAAACGGAGAGCCTGCTGGCCGAATCGTTCTCCCGGATGCCGAGGCTCAGCGAAGCGGATGCGCGACGATCTGAAAACCGCCGGCATGATATCGAAAACAAGATGTTTGAGCTGCGCGAACTGATTGGCGAACAATCGTACGATCTGAACTCAATCGAATCGAAAGGACAAACCGAATGAACGATGGAAGAAGTCCAATCATGGGCGAGTCGAAACCAGACGAGAATCTCATCGCCACCATCTATTACGAGAACGGCACGGAGCTGACCGGAAAGGCCGTCACCCTACAAGATGGAACAGTTGGAGTCAGGATTCCCGGCGAATTCTTCAAAACGGCGCTCCTGCCTGACGGTTCGATGCCTGATGGCGTCAAATCGGTGAATATCGGCCCCAAGCATGTGGAGGGCGGTCTCCCGCTGACCGACGACATGGTCTGCATGGCGGTCACGGCCATGCTGCGCGACGCGGTCGGATTGACGTTGGGCGAGGCATCGGATGCGTATGAGACATGGCTGAACCGGGCGAAAAGGGCCACAATCGAGCATTGGGTGGACTCCCTGCCCATACGCGAATCCACGCGACTGCATTGCAAGTATCTCGACCGTGACGGAGCCGACTATCCGAAGGAAGAGGGGGACGCATGATGTTGATCGAGCATGAGGCGCGAGTCGGACTGCCGCGCATGTGGGAGCATCCCAGACGCACCCGCACCCGGCGCGGCGGCGTCGTAGCGAGCATGGTCGGCGGATATACGGCGATACTGCTCGTCCGCCAGCCGAACGGCGTGGAGAACAGTATTCGCAGGCAATGCTCGACCCTGAACGAGGCCGAAAAATGGCTGGACGAACAGATGGGAGAGGACGAATGAGCGGCCGCGAGAAACCGGATGCGCCCGGACTGTGGCGGGATGCGAACGAGAAAACGGTCGTGGCCTGCATGGAATCCGGCGAGCTCGCGATACGGGATGCGGACACCGGCGAGATCCTGTCCGCGGGACAGCTGGAACAGGCCGCACCGTTCCAGCGAACCGAATGGAAGGGGATAGACCTGACCAGGGCCGGGTTCTCCGCCATGCCCGACACGGCGGGATGCTGGAGCGACGCGAACGGCACGCTCTGGCTCATCACAGGCGGCGACGGGATCGACGGGCACATCTTCCGGCTGAAGGAAGAGGGCCGCGAATGGGAATGCGCGCCTTGTTCCGGCATCACCGTGAGGATGCTCCACGAATGGGGCCCGTGGGCACGCTGCGACTTCGAGCCGATGGATGATGAAGGCACTCACTTTGACTGGTGCAAGCCGTGGATCGCCGATCGCGGATGGACGGCCGAAGAGCTTGACGACGATTCCGGGGAACCGGCCGCGCACGGCCCGTACGCCCGGTATTCGCTCCAAGCCGTCGAAGAGGTCCCGTGGAAGCCGGCCTCCGACGATTCCACTCCGATTCATGAGGGGAGCCGCACCGTGCATCTCCCGGATGTCCGATCGTTCGGTCGTCTGGAACAGGACAAGTGGCTTGCCGTGAAGAACCTTGAGGAGAGCGCCGAACTGGTGGAGGCCTGCAAGCAGTGGCTGAAGGCCTGTGATCCGGCCGATCCGAGCGGCATCGACGGCCAGTTCATCGGCGTCGTGAACTGTCTGAACATTCATGGCGCGGCCGTGGGCGACGAACCCGATATCGACCTGGACAAGGCGCAGGCCGACTGGCATGACCACGTGCGCGACCAGCGTCGTCAGGCCATGCTCGGCGAGCTGGCCGACGTGTTGCAGACGGTCGGCAACCTGATCACCGCGTTCGGCATCACGGATGAGGAGGTCGAACGGGCGATGGACGACTGTCTGGAACGAAACAGGCGGAAGGGCAGACTCTGATGGGAACCACGAGAATATGGGATTCCCGCAACAACAGGCGGGCGACGGTCGAACACGAGACGTTGAGACCATGCCCGTTCTGCGGCGACACTCCACGAATCGACGATGATGTGGACGATACGACGGAACGGTACACGGTGCGATGCGACTGCGGCGGGAACATGCCCGGCCGGCACGTTCCGATCGACCCGTCGTTCCAGACCCGCGTCACCTGCCTGCATTCGGCGGTCGAGAAATGGAACAGGAGAGGTTGATGGACTACATGGGCAGCGGCTTCAGGGCCGGTTTCCGACGTGGATTGCGTGTCGCATGGGATGCGATGTGCTTCCGCCCGTTCCGGTTTGAACCGTGGCCGGCGCCGTCGATGCCGTCCCTGCGCGAGCATTTGGAAGCGTACGGCGGCACCCGTATGAGCCCGGCCGATTTCGACCGGTGCGAAGATGCTTGGTACCGGATGCTCGACGAACGGAACCGCATGTTCGACCGGTATCTGACGGGCATGCGCTGCGCACGGTACGTGCTGTTCGGTGTATGGATTCTCGCGTTTGCGATTGTCGGACTGATCCTGGTCGAAGTGTCGTCTTGAACCGGTCAGAAGTTCTTCCCTCCACGACCGAACAAGGCATCGTGCGAGCCGGTGCGGGTGAGCACGAGGCACAGTTCGCCATGATCGATCCGGTAGATGAGAAGCCAGTCGCCCTCGATGTGGAGTTCGCGGCCGCCTTGCCGAAGCGTGGATCGACGTGTTGAGGAGAAATCGGGAAACGAATACCTTGAAAGCCCTGTTGGATGACGGATTGGACACGTTGCAGGAACTGTTGGAGGCGATACCGCAGGACAGTCGGCAACTTTCATGCGAGGAGCTGGTGCCACGGCTGCGCAAGGCGTTGGGTCAGGCGAAGACCTGCGGGAAACTGGAGCAACAAATCAGGGATCTGGAGGAATCATGACCGGCTTTCTCGACCGGCTGCTGCACGCGGATAAGCCGCAACCGTTGGACGTGGACACGGCGGCCGCCATGCTCAGCACCACGCCCGGACTATTGCGCGAGTTCGAACGCTCCTACCATGCGAACGTGCTCGACCGGAAGAATGCGCCCACGGGACCATTGGGTCCGGACGCGAAGACCGTTGTCGAATCCCGTTCCGGACACGGGCTGTCGGACGAGGCGTTGGCGTTGGATGCGCGCATCGTGCGCGAACTGCTGTCGGATACAGGCGTCATCCGGTTCGACGGGGAACGTCTGACCACGATTCCGGCATTGGCTCCCGTCCCGGAAAAGTATGTGACGGAATCGGACGTGAATGCCCTGCAGACGGGGGAGCGCCCCCAGTTGGCGGGCGAGCTCATCCACCGTCAGATTGATGCGGTGAACTATCCGCTCCTGTTGGATATGTGGCGGCGCGCCACGGATCCGAAACGTTCCGCGAGGCAACGGCATGAGGCGTACGGCATGTTCCGCACCGGCCTCGACCTGCTCGACCTGGATCCGGTCATGTACCGAATGCTCGACATGAACCCGGCGAGCATAGGCCATTGGCTGCCCGCATTGGTCAAGGCGAACGAAGGCAAGACGTTCTTCCGCATCCCGAAGACCACGATAGCCAAAGCGCCGTTGACCCTGTTGCAATTGTCGCGCGTCGAATACGAGTCGCTGACCGCCGCCACATTGGATGTGGTGGATCGGTGGGAGCAGGCTGCGTTCCGCCTGAAACCGGACGAATCTTATTTCCTCAAGACCGGCACGTTCAGCAACAAGTATGATTTCCGCAACGCGCACGTCACCGAACCGCACGAGGTCATGCAGATCGGCGAATACCTGTTGTACCTCCAATCCCAAGCGGTCGAAATGGCCGGACCGTTGAGCCAACCTGCCACGTACGGGGTTTCCACGACGAACGAGATGGTGGTCCGCGAATACATCCCCGATACGCATGACCTGCCGACCATCTACATGGGCCTGCCGCTGCGATGCGAATACCGTTGCTTCATCGACTGCGACACGGATGAGCTGCTGGGCATCCACCCGTACTGGGATCCCAAGGTGATGAACCATCGTTTCCGCGACTGGCCGGATTCCGACAACCCGCACATGCGGCACGACGCGGTCACCTACAAGCTGCGAGAACCGTCGCTCATGCGCGAATACGAGGCCACGAAGGACCTGGTCGCCACGCACGTGGCCGGATTGCTGCCCGGTCTCGACCTGGCGGGCCAATGGTCGCTTGACATCATGCGCGACGGCGACGACTACTGGCTCATCGACATGGCGCCCGCCGAACGCAGCACCTTCTACGAACAGGCGGTGCCGAAAGGGAAGCGTCGGCCGATGATGGAGAACTGGATACCCGAACTGGGAGGAAAACATTGACCGGCTGGCTTATCGACATCATCCCGCAGAAGTGCCCGCCCGACGTGATGGATACGCCGGAACCGTACCGCGCCGCATGGGAACGGCATGTCGGCAAGGTGACTCCCGGCGACGGCGATCCGGAGGATTGGCGGGAGCAGGCGGCACGTTTGGAGGCCGCGACACGTATCCTCCCGGATCCGCATGTAAGGGTGGCGGGCCGGTCTTACGGAGGGCCGGATCCGATGACGCTTGCCCATTACGGCGCGGTCATGCTCCGACCGTATATGGATCAGCTTTCCCTGCCGCCGTCGAATGCGGACAGGTATGATCTCATGCCCTCGTTGCGCCCGTTTCTGGGGCGCGACGCGCGATCCGCGCCCTGTGACGGGGATGCGGTCGATGCGGCGGTGCGGGGCATGCTCGACCGGCATCCCGGTTCGGGTGCGGTCGCCAAGTTCATGTTCAGGGAGAAACGCCTGCCGCTCGCGTTCATCGACCCGGACGGCACGTTCATGCAGACGGACGAGTATGGCGGGAAGCCGGAGCGGGTCCCGTTCGCCGCATGCCGGTGGGCCGGCTACGATCTCGCCCTGTTCGAGGGCGAGCCGGACGCGGTGCTCGTCCAGCAAAAGGCGCGCATGCGCTACGAGTACCGGGTGCAGGTGATAGGCGGGGAACCGGTGTGTGGCACCGGCTGCATCGAACGGTTCACGCCCGCCGACAACCGGGGCAACCGGTATGATCCGCGCATGGAGGAGACCCGCAACAGCGGGCGCATCGAATCGCATCCCGACATCGCGCGGTTGTATGAGGCGTTCGCACTCGAGGCGGCGCATGCGATACGCGGCGAAGTCGAAGGCCCATACGTGATGGACCTGTATCTGGATGATGCCGGGCAGCCGCATGTGATCGAACTCAACCCGCAGTCGAACAGCGGATTGTACGCGCTCGACATGGACGCGCTGCTGACGGCGATACGGGACAATCCGGAGCAGTTCATGCCCGACCCGTCGCGGAGCGGCATGCCCGGCTGCCTGGGCGTCAGGGAGGAGAGTGTGGTTTGATGACGCATCCAGAACCGAAGCGGGCTCAGCTCCTCTCAGAGGACCCGTCTGCGTCCCATCGGCTCATACCTTTGACGGCGAAAGGAAAACAGGAATGGCTGAACGGAACATGAACGACGATTTCGTCTATCGCAACCAGGTCGGCACGGCCATCGACCAGCTGCGCCTCGCCTTGAAAACGGCGGATACGGGGGCGGATCCGGCTGCTGAACGGCGCTTTGCAGAACACGGGCAATGCGATCGGGCAGCTCGCCCAATTCAACGCGGACGGCACGCGACGGCCCCCACGAGAATAGGAACCGCGCACCTGGACTACCATGGGGATAATGCTTGATTCCATCCGCTACCGGCTGTACGCCGTCGAATCCGAAACATCCGAACCGTCCGGCACGACGGCCCGCATCAAGCTCGAATATCGTGCCGGGAACATCACGTACGGGCTGGAACTGCGGGAACCGTTCGACCCGGACATCGTCGCCGACGAGGCGCGTTCGTTCGATCCCGGCAAGCCGATGGCGATGCCGCCAGTCTGGCTGCTCGTCCGCGGGGACGCGACGCCCGAACGCGGATTGCGATGCCTGACCCTGGCCGTCACTATGCTGGATGGCGTGGATGCGGACGGGAACGTGCATGCGGGGGTTGAGGCCTCATATCCGTGCGGCCTTCCCGAGGATGCGCTGAACGGCGCCCGATTCGCGCTGTGGGTGCTGTGCGACCGGCTTGGAGCCCGGGACGAATGAACCGGACGGAGGGGAGACGACCTTGAACCATGGACTTGACGGGTGGTGGCCGTGGATGGCCGAACCGGTGCGCGAGGGCATGGAAGACGGCATCCAGTGGCAGATCATGGCCAACGACGTGCTCTTCTCATGGCAAGGATACGCGCATATCCCGGACGGGCACGTGCGGCGACATCTGAACGCCGATGACATAGAACCGTTGGTCGACGTGTACGGCGGCGTCACCTACGGGCCCGACCGGCAGGGCCGGATCGGATTCGACACGCTGCAGGGCAATTCGAGCGTGATCGGCCTGGACGGCGAGAATCTAGACGCATTACGCCGCCAACTGTGCGAGAGAATTGGCTGGCCATGGGTGGAGTCCCACAAGTGGACGTGCGACGAGGTCGAGGAGGAGATGAAACGCATGGCCGCCTGCATCGCCGCCAACGACACGAAACCGTGAAAGGAGGGACACGAATGGGCAGGCCGTTGCTGTTCATCGATTTCGACGGGGTGATCAACCAGTTTCCCGACCCGAAGGTCATGCGCCGGCAGGGGACCACCGACTGGATGAGACCCGACGATCCGCGCCGCGCCGCGTACGCGCCGGACAACTGGTTCAGGCCGGACCGCAGGGAACGGCTTCTGGTCCATGATCTGGGCCGCCGGTTCACGATCCGCTGGAACGCGGAGCTCGTGGCCCGATTGGACGCCCTGGATGCGGACAAATGGTGGCTGTCCACCTGGCAGCCGGAGACAGCGCAATTGAACCGGGCGTTGGGCGTGGACTGGCCGACCGTCCAATGGTATGATCCCACGACCCGCGAGGGCATCTGGACCGGCAAACGCCGCACCATCCTCGACGCGCTGAAACAGGACCGGCCGATCGTGTGGCTGGACGATGAGGAGACCACCTACAATGCGGGGCTCGCCATCCAGACCACACCGCACGAGGCTCCCGTGCTGGGCGTCGGCCCGGATTCCGCGATCGGGGTCGGCCGCCCCCAGATGGACCTCGTCGAGGATTTCATCCACGACCCGCCCGCCGGCCCCGTCGTACGGTTCGAGACGGCCGGCGACGGGCACGAGGGCCATTGGGGGTTCTGACGCATGATCGACCTGTATTTGTTCCAACGGTGGCCTGACATCGTGAAGTCGTTCGGGCGTTCCGGCTCGTACACGCCCTCATGGTCGGCGGCACGCCGGCAGGCCATCGCCGACGACGCGGACTGGTGGAACGCGATTTCACCCGCCTACCGGTGGATGATGGGCGAAGTCAACTTACCGCGATGACGAGCATCGCGGCTTGTCCCTGCCCGGTAGTGCCAGTGAACGGCTGTAACCGTTCTCCTACCTTTAATTGACGGAACATCATAGGGTGGTTGACTGCACCCTTACGCCGTCAGTCATGCTGGCGGCGTACTGCGAGTTCAAAAGGTCGTAGCCCTTGTGTCGCAGGTTCATCGCGGCTATCCGGTCGTCGTTGGACCGGTATCCGCAGTTGCGGCAGACATACAGGTGGCGTTTCTTGTCACGGTTGGCTTTGCGGATTTTCCCGCATTTCGGGCAGGTCTGGCTTGTGTAGGCCGGGTCAACGAACACGATTTTCTGACCGTTGCGTTTCGCCTTGTATTCGACCATCTGCCGGAATTGGTGGAAACTCCAACTGACCTGAACATACCTGTCCTTGACCCTGACCTGTTCGGTCGCATTGCGGATTCCCGTAAGGTCTTCGAGAACGAACATCGTATCCCTGTCGTAACGGTTGACGAGTGCCTTAGACGCCTGATGGTTCACATCAGTCATCCAACGGTTTTCTCTGTCGCCTATGGTCTTGAGTCGTCTGCGAGCGCTTCGGGTGCCGCGTTTCTGCAACTGTTGACGGAGCCGCTTGTATTTGCCGCGCTTGCTTTTCACCTCCCCTCCATGTTGGAAGACGGTGGTTTCGCCGTCATAACTGGTGGCGAGCATTCGGATGCCCAAGTCCACGCCCACTATGTTTTTGGGGCTTGGGGTTGGGTCGGGAACCTGTAGGATGATGGGAATATGCAGGTACCATTTGCCTCGTTTCGACATCAGTCGGGCGGTACCGAAACGTGCCGTACGGTATTCGTCCGGTATTCCCTTCCATTGGGCTTTCACTTTGATTCTCCCGCCCATGACGGGAAGGCTGAACATTCCCGTCATGGACGAATAGGAGTAGTCGCGGTTCCACAACAGGTCAACACCGGCGGACGAGTACTTTGGTCTGGTGGAATAGTATGCCGCCCTCTTCCTCTTGGGGTTTTCTCCGTTCCGGCGTTCCATGCGCGAGTGAATTGCCTTGTAGGACGCGATGACCCGCCGTATCGAAGATTGGGTCATCTGGGCCAACAGTCCGTATTTGTCGCGTAGCGGGTGATAGACAGCCTCGTTGATTTTCCTCTGGCTGAGGGTGTGGTGTTCTCCAATCCAATCGGATACTTCGTTGCAACAGGAGGTGTAATTGTCACATAGGCGGTTAAGGGCTTCAGACTCGTGTTTGTTGGTCGTGAGCTTGACTTTCATGGTCAACGCGAGTTCCACCATATGCTTCACCTCCAATAAAAAACATTATATCATAATGTTAGTGGAAAGGAAAGGCATTCACCCACGACCACAAGGGTCGTGGTACCCTGCCTAAAAAATTATGGACGGCGAGTGATTTTTCCGCGCCATAGCATCTTGTGTGAGCATGTCCAGTAGTTCACCTACTTTGGGTCTTGCAGCTTTTGCTGTCGTAGGATCATTGGTTTCTTTGAAACGTCATTCTATGTGGACAAATAATCCTCCGGTGCCGTATGGCATCGGGGGATTTTTTATTTCAAACCTTGCATAATTTTTTCATTTATATGTTATACTGAATATGTCCACATAGAATGAGAGAAACCACAATGAACACGTACAAGAACTTCGAAAAAAACGCCAACATCATACTCTCCATAACATGCGTCCTCTGCGCATGCTTCATGTGGAGAGTCACAGGGCTCGCAATGGTCATCGCATCAATCGGATTCGCAACCTCAGGAACACTGATGATTACCCACTTCGTGACGCGATGAGCATGTTCTGGATTGGATATGCCGCCGGATTCGTCACTTTTCCCGTCGTATTCGGCCTTCTGGCGTTGGGCTTCCTTCTCCTCGTCCCGCATTGGCCGAACCCGACATGCGGCCTGTCCTGCATTCCCTGCGATGAGACCCTCATCGAGGATGACAGTACGCGTACGGTATCCGGCTTCACCGCCGAACTGAAATACGTCATCCACGGTCTGACCCGCCGGCATCGCATCAACTACAAGGCGTGGATGAAGGCGGGGAAACCGAATCTGGGGTGGAAGCCGGTGGCATGACGGGTTACCTGATCTCAGACCAGTTGCAGGGTGCGCCCGTCCGGCATGATCGCGTTGACCTGAAGCCTGCCGCCGATGGCGTCGAGATAGCGGCGCAGCGTACGGATTTCGGTCTTGTCGACGTCGCCGGATTCGAGGCTGCTGACCCGCTTCTGGCTGACGCCCATGCGTTCGGCGAGCTGCTTCTGGGTCACGTCCTGCTGTTTGCGCGCTTCTTTCAGCTCATACAGGCGCATCTCCTCAAGAAGCTGTTCCTTGCGCTCGTCGATGGTCTTCTGGTCAAGGTCGTGATCGGCCTTGAAGTCCTCCAACGTGTAGCTCATTTCGTGTCCTTCCCATGTTGTTCTTCCAGCCACCGGATGTACCGTCGTTCGGCTTCGCGGATGGCTGTCTTATACCATTTGTTCCATTTGTTCTGTTTGTCTCCGCCGACCAATAGGACCGCTTTGCGTTCCGGGTCGAAGACGAACAGGATTCGGACTTCGCTTCGACCTGTCGAACCGGGTCTCAGTTCCTTCATGGAGCCGATGATGGAGCCCTCGATTTTCCCCACCAGGGGGCGTTTGAGGTTCGGTCCGCGTTCCCGAAGGAGGTCAAGGGCCGCGTAGACCTGGTAGGCGGTCTGTTTGTCAAGTCCGTCAAGCCAGTCCTTGATGGGTTCCATCTCTATCTGCCACATACCCATAAATATACCATATAAGGTATATAAAGTAAAGTCGGAAACGAGAAAAAGCAATGACCAAATGCGAGAAACCAACGCCGTACGATCCGAAGCTCATCGCCGCCCAATGCAACCCCGTGACCCTGCGGCTCGGCTGCGCGGCCGGATGCTGGAAGGGCGAGGACTTCGACATGTGCGGCAAACCGCCCGTGGCGATCCGCCGTTGGACGCGCGACGACGGGTACGACGATTGCGAGCTCCTGCCCGAGGAGGGCGTGTACGGACCCGCGTGCAAGCTACATGCCAACCATGATGTCGTCCCGTTGTCGGAGGTGTTGAAGGCCGTGGCCGATGCCGGCTGCTGGAAGCGTGACCCATCGCTGATACCACCGCTGCCGGGCATATTGCCATATGATCCGATGCGGATTTTCGCCTTATGCGACCCGACATTGCTTCGGCTTGGCTGCACGACCGGCGTATCCCGCGACGGGGACTACGAATCCTGCGGCAAACCCGTGGTCGCGATCCGCCGTTGGATGCGCTCGGACGGCCCCGACTGCGAGGACATGCCTTCGCCCGGCTGGTACGGGCCCGTATGCAAGACGCACGCCAACCATGATGTCGTGCCATTGGCTGTCATATTGGACGTGATGACGGGAGTATCGGAAGAACAACGGGGACGGCGAATGATGGATGAATGCGAACGGCTGACCTATGTGAGCGGCGAGGCAGCATGCAATGCGGTCGATATCGCCACCGCATTGGGCGGCGGGTTCCACGTGAGCTTTCCGCCCGGCCGCGGCACTATGACGTTGATCAAGTATTTCCCGGACGGCTCCGATGTGAGCATTGAGGTTGGCGACGATCGGGCCGCCGCCTCGAACAGCCGGTTCGAAACCGTCGAATGGGATATCGAGGACGGAATACCACAGAAACTAGTGGACATGTTGCACCCTAAAGCGGGTTAATGCCACGGTTTTCAGATTTTCTTCAAGAATCGTTCTTTGAACGAATGATAATCGTAGTATCCGTCCGGTTTTCCTCCACCCAACTTCGGAACAGGAAAAGCCGGTCAATCTTCCAGAACGTTGTCTTAAAAAAAGGATGCTGCGCCGATGCGAAGAATTAAGATATTCATCGATAACACCATTATTCCCGCAGACATATACGCCGGGCAGAAAATCGCTTTCATCTTCCTGCCAGCAGGCCGTCAAACAGCTCAAGGTCGTGAACAAGTCGTGCATCAGGCTTCAGTGGAGAATGAGAACGGGCGTGTAATCAACGTGACCTGGCAGGCTAAAGGCTGGTTCAACCGGCTCGTCACCCGGCATTCGCCTCTTCTCCGACGCATGCTCGGACAACCCGACACCTACCGGTTCGACGACAACATCGCCTCTCCGGAATTCATTCAGGAGCGTGCAGATTGAGCGGGGCAGCACATAAGACCGTTCAACCAGTAAGCCGATCAGCCGTAAGAAGGAAGAACCGGTTCCAACGACGTGTCGCCCTCTGCCTGATGTCGGCAATGATTTTGTCAGGCGGAATGGCATGTCTTTTTCTGTCGCATAATGAAACCGCATACGCAGGTGAACGTTTCAACCAGTCCACTGCATTAACCACGGAACAGTTGACGGCATCAAGCATCGATGATGCGGCTAGCAGGAGCAGCCAAAGGGAAGACCTCACAGTGGACGGCACATGGGATATGGGCGACCGGCCGGAGGGCAAGCTCACCATCATCCACGCGGACAATCCAGTGGTCCGTGACCTGATCAACGGGCGCGACGAGGATCAGACTCCGGCCGGATTCAATCCGGATCATGCGACCGGCGACACGGGCAACGCATACGCATACGGGCAATGCACATGGTGGGCGTACGTGCGGCGCACGCAACTGGGATTGCCGGTCGGCAGCCATCTGGGGGATGGCGGCATGTGGGCCGATTCCGCCAAGGCGCTCGGCTATTGGGTGGACGATACCCCCCGACAAGGGGATGTGATCGTGTTCAGTCCCGCGCAGGTTAGCAACGCATGGGGGCACGTCGCCATCGTGGAGAAGGTCAACGGCGACGATTCCATCGAGATCAGCGAAGCCAATGTGAACGGGCAGGTCGGCCCGTTCCGACGCACCATCGAGGCGAAACAGACGCATGAATACCAGTACATCCACTATTAGAAGAGCTCCCATTGTCCTGACGGTTCTCCTGCCAATCGTCATGCTCGCCATGCCGACGATCCCGGCATGGGCGGACGCCGCCGATCCGGCTCCAATCCACATGGCGAGCAGTGTCAGATCGTTCCCGAAACACTTGGTTCCGCATCGTTCGTTCAGTGAGGCCGTATCGACCGACGTGGACGGCTCATGGGGAGGCATCGAAACCTTGGACGTGCCGCATACGGAAAGCCCCGAGGAACAGGCCACGCGCATCCAAGCCGAACAGGCGCGACAGTCGCAGGCCGCGTCACGCGCCGAACCACGCACACCGGCCGTATCGGCGCCGACGACAGGTGACAAGGAGAAACCCGACTCGGATACGGCCGCCGCCCTGGTCTCCTACGCGCTCCAATACCAGGGCGCGCCATACGTGTACGGGGGCAATACGCCTGCCGGCTGGGATTGCAGTGGTTTCACCAGTTTCCGGGCGGGGATGCCCGGTATTTCAATGCCGGGAGGGACCGCCCCCTCCTTTCGGTCTAAGTCTTCTTTCATTATACGCGCGTAGTGATATAATCGGAATCATGGCCCAGAAGGTCGTGATAGAACGAGTGCAGGTGCGGGGTGCCGCACCGTATCTCGGCATGAGTGCGACCCCAGACGGACAGCAGGTCCCCCTGTATTCGACCAACCCGGACATAGTGATGCGTTGGCTGTGCGACGGGTGGCGTTGCAGATACAACCAGTTGCGTTCCCGTAGAACCAAATGGGATAAAAACCTTGGCATGAGCATTCCGTTGGGAGGGAAGCCGGACATGCGTTCCGACCGTCAGGCGCGATTGGAATGCTCATGGCTTACGGCCATGCCCGCGATGGTTTTGCAATCCCCCAATCGGATAGAAAACACGGACTGGTGGAGTGCGAACAAGCGTCGTCGGACGTTGAAGAGAAAGCATAGGAATCCGGGCATGACGCCCCGGTTCAAAAAACGGCGTGACGACCTGTATTTCGTCTGCTGGCACAACAAGGGGTCGAACGCGAACTACCGGCGGTTGAACCGGCATCACGGCGAAGTCGTCATCACCGGACAGAACCCCGGCGCATATCGTCTGGACGGCCAGCCGTGCCGGTACAGCATCCACATCCGTGTCCGGGTCAGCCAACCCGTCCGCGACTATACGAGCGTGGGAGTGGATTGGACGAGACGAACCCTCGTCTTCATCAACAATCCGTTGCCGATAAAACGTGAACGCACGGGTGCCATGGTCGGATTGGACAGGGGTTGCGTCCACACGCTCGCCACGTCCGACAATCGTTTCCTCGACCTTCCCAAGCAGCGGTTGGAGCGTATCGACCGTGAAATATGCCGCCGTCAGAAGGCTCAGGCGCGACGGGTCAACATGTCGGGCAAGACGGTGAGGGAATACCGTCGCAATCCGAGCCACACCTATGAGCGTACCGGTCGGGAAATCAGCCGACTGTACGCGAAGGCCCACAGAATCATAGACGACTGGCAGCACAAGACCACCAGCATGCTCGTCCGCGAATACGACCTCATCGTATTGGAAGACCTCAACCTGCAAGACATGAGCCGCAAAGCCAAGGCGAAACCCGACCCGGACAGGCCGGGCGCGTACCTGCATAACGGCCAGTCGGCAAAACGTGGACTCAACCATGCCCTACGCTCCGCCGGTCTCGCCGGTATAGTCGAAAAACTCGAATACAAGACCCGGCTGACCGGACAGAACCGGCTTATACTCGTCAACCCCGCGTACACGTCGCAGACATGCAGCAAGTGCGGGCATTGCGCCAAGGAGAACCGCGAAAGCCAAGCGGACTTCGAATGCAGGCAATGCCATGCACGCATGAACGCCGACCTGAACGCGGCCCGCAACATCCTCGACCGGGGATTGGACCATCTCATCGGCTTGGACGAAGCCGAGCACGCCCGAACGGAGTCAGACGTCCCAACCGCTTATAGCAGCAGGGACGCTTCCGCCTTGACGTGCGGAACCTCAACACGATAACAACGTGTTGGAATCCCGGTGTTTCAACACCGGGAGGACGTCAACCAATACGTGTACGCGCGGTTCGGTATCCAATTGCCGCACCCGTCCGGCATGCAGGCCACGGTCGGCACGCCCGTTACTGACCCGCAGCCGGGTGATCTTATGGCAAACGCGGGGCATGCGGGCATTTACATCGGCAACGGTCTGATGATCCATGCGATGAACCCGGTCGATGGCACGAAGGTCACGGCCGTCATGCCCGGCATGGGATATTATCGTCTGCTCGGCTAGGGCACGCCTATACTTTGTTGAAAGGGTCGGTGCGCGTTTTCCGGTTCTCTGTCCGAAATGACGCGCGCCGACCCTTCTTTATCACCGGTTGTTGTTGGCGTACGGGTTTTGCGTATTGCCTGATGTTTTTTAGTTTAGGGTGGCGGTGCCGGTGGATAGCGGGATTAGTTGGGAAAGTAGTGGGCTGATCCATGCCCATTCGGCGAATAGTAGCGTTATCCAGAAGAATAGGCAGGTGGTTGCACGTAGGATGATTGGGCCTGATTGGATGCGCCAGATTAGTGTCATGAGGTTCCATGATGTTGTTTTCTTCTGGCGGTCTTTGTGCCAGATGAGCCATGACAGGCCTGTGAGGATGCACCAGATTGTTAGTGTTGCGGTGAACAGGAGTTGGCTGACTGGAGCGTATTTGCTGGCTTTTTGGATACTGCGTGCGATGGTGGCTTTTGCCTGTTGTATGGGAGTTGATTGTTTGGGGGCAAGTTCTTGCGGTATTCCGTCAGCAGTGTTGGCCCAATATTTGAACCGTCCGCGGACGATGAGTCTAGCACTCAGACTGTCCTGTTCATCTAGCGAGTATTTACAGGTGGTGAGCGTGATGAGGCGCGCGTCTTTTTGGTCTGTCTGGTCGGCGATGACGGCGGCATCATCGGGGGTCGTCATCCAAGATGATTGCATTTCATACACGTACCAGTGGTCGGCTGTCTGAATGATGATCGGATCCCCGGGTTTCAACGTGTCCGCCGGCCCTAGGTCGCCGGGGGTGCGGTGTCCGGCGTAGGAGCTGTTGCCGATGCTTCCGGGCATGACGGTTCCTTGATAGTGTCCGATACCGTAGTTGTCAAGGACTTGCAGATCGGTGCCTTCTTGGATGGCTCGTTGCCATTCGGTGCCGAACCGGGGGATTCGCATCCAGCCGATCACTGTCGAGTATTCGGGTTCCGGTTCGGTGGGTGGTTCTCCGGTTTGGGGTTTGGCGATGCGGGTTGAACCGTCGGTTTTAGTGGGTTGGGCTGTTTTGAATCCTTGGTTGGTGACGATGGTTTGTTGGGTGTGGATCTGGTCCATTCCGTTGCCGATGTATACCCATCCGACGTGCATTACTAGGATGATGGCGAGGAAAATCGACATGCCTGCGAACAATTGCAACAGCCGGTAACCCACTCCTTGTGATTGTCTGTCTTCTCTCTTAGGAACGGTGTTCTCTTCAATATTCCGGAGCGAAATGTCGTCAGTATTGTGCTGAGGACGGAGTCGGCCGGGTCTTGAGGCGGCATGTCTTCCCATTAGTCTTTTTCCTTTCTTCCCGGATACGGTTTAGTTGACTAACTTCCGTTTTACCGTCTCACTGCTTAGAACGAATGCTATCGTCGTTAATCGCCTTGTCGTATGCGGCCTTCTCCTCCTCGTCGTCGCCGTATGCGTCGAGCCGGCCCACATGATGCTCCGCGTACGCCTCGCGCAGGTCGTTGACGCCGATCAGGGGTTCGGTCGGATGGTCGGCGCCGTTCATAGTCGCCCGTCCGATGCCCCGGTTCAGGGCGCGGATCAGGCCCGCCGCCTGTTCGACGGTCAGGTTGATGACACGCTCCGTCGCATCCTCATCTGCCCTGAAGGCGAGCTGGATGGTCGGCCATCTGGTGCAGTCGAATTCGACATGACCCTCGCAGTCGTCCACCTGCCAGAGGGGCTGATGTTCGTCGCTCAAGCTTCCACTCCTTAGAAAAGCTGCATTTTGTACACTGTGTCCTGGATGCGGTGCCGTTGTTCAAGCCGGTCGGACAACGGATGCTCAAGCATGTCAAGCAGGCCGCTGATCCGTTCGCGCAGCGGGTCATCCATGACGGTCTGCTGGTTGCAGGGCATGTAGCTGCCGTAGGGGATATTGCACCATGAGTCGACGCGATGCTGCTGCCACGTGCCCAGCTTCCATTCTCCGTAGTTGTCGCCCCATTCGGCGCACAGCCGTTCCGCCAGTTGACGGTCGGATTCGGATTCGAGACGCACATACATGTACCACGTCTCACCCTCCCACGTGTTGTGTTCGCGGAACTCCAGCCAATCCCGTTCCGGTTGGATACGTTGGCCGTCATCCTCGATTGGATGCACGCGCTCCGGGTGGACCGTACGGTAGGCATCCAATAGTCGGCCGATTGGTGTGGATGCCGGTAGTTTCACCGTTCGGGCGATACGCTTGCGTGCCTCGCCGGAACCGACCCGTGGCGATTGCAATGGGTCGCGCCAATGGTTCCTGCACCCGTACCAGCGCCAATAGGCTTCCAGACTAGCGAACACATGCAGATTGCTCTCGCCATCCTCGTAATACAGGTTTGCCAATGTCGTCTCCTTTCAGTGCTTGTGCCGGCAGTTTTCGCACAACGGCAGACCGCAAATGCCTCCAAGCCTTGGGATATTGCCTCCATCTTTTTCGCAGAGTCAAGATATTCCCTTCCGAAATAGAAGAGGTCATCGCAGATGTCAACCAGCTTCCCGATGTTCTTCTCGCCAGCGACAAGGGGCTTGAGGCGGGTGATTTCCTTGTTGGCGGCGTCGCGTTTCCGTTCCGCCTCGGCCAGAGGCTGCTCGAACCGGTGATAGCGACGTCGGCCAATCCAACCGCGCTGCCTGTCGGCCTCACGCCTCTCCTGTTCGTCCGTTAGCCATTGCTCATGCGTTTCCGCTTCCTGCCTGTCATCGAACGACTGTCCATCCGAAGTGGTGTATGTGATGCTTGTTTCGATGCTCAAGATTCCTCCAACCGGTATCCGATGCGGCGCAGCGCGTCCGTGATGGTTTCGCCCGGTTCGCCGTCGAGCGGTTTCCCGTCGCGCAAATCGTGTATCCGCCATTCGCCGGGATCGGCCTGGTAGGCGTATACGGCGCCCGCCGGTTTCCCGTCCGGCGCGACCAGGTCGATGGGTTTCGACTCGCCCTGGCCGGATAGCCAGCATGCAATGCCATATCCGCGCTCCATGAGCGTCAGATCCGCGCCTTCCAGATCAGCTTCCAGCAGGCTCATGTACTCCGAGCCGTCATCCTCTCGGATATGCCAGTCCCTGCCGTAGTTGTCCTCCATGCCGACGAGCAGCACGGGCAGACCGGTCCGGTACTGGCCCTCGTCGCGCACGATCTCGAACGGACGAGACACTTCCGTGAAAGCGTTCTCCCATGTGATCCAACCCTTGTCGCCGACGCGCGGCGAATCCGGGCCATACCCGTCGTCCTGCCGGTCACCATAATGGAATCTGTCGAGCAATTGGTGTTCGAGTTTTTCGCCAAGCGGGTTCATGGTCAGGTTCCTTTCTTTCGAAAAGCGTGGTTGTCGCATCCTCAAGGAATGCGGTGAACAGATCGTAGGGTTCGGCCTGATTGGGATTCAGATACCAGTCCAAAAGGTTTATAGCCCAGTTTCATGCACGGGAGTTTCGTGTCGGGGTGACGGTCGATGAGGAAAGGATGCCAGTCGGATTCCGTACCGTCGCCGCCCATCCAGTTGATCTGGCCTTTGTCGCCGATTCTGGGTCTTTTCTCCGAATTAACGGTTTCCTCAATTAGGGAGGCGTCGTAATGGAACAATTCGAGGAAGCGTTTCTCATCCCTCTGCGTCAACGGTTCAGGACTTTCCGGAATTGCGATGTCTTTTGGGTCCGGTCGGGCGCGATCCAGCAGTTCCATCCGCCAGTTCTGGTCTTTGGTCTTGCTCAGAGACATCCACTCCATTGACCGCTGGGGGTAATCGACCAGCCATTTAGTGTCGTATCCGGGATCGATATTCCGGCATGTGCTGGTGTCGATGCGTAGGGCCGGCAGGCCAAGGCTTTTCTCGTGTACCAAGGTAGCCTCGTAGGTGACGGCGCAACTGCCATCATTTAGAATCTTCCCCAGCATCAGACGGTCTCCCATCAATGGAATCGGCAACCGTCCCGCATATCCGCCCATGTCATCGATACGGAAACGTTTCAGCAGTTCTAAATCGAACCGTTCGTCAACGATCATCGGCATCGCCTTTTTTCAGTCATCCCTTGGGCTGTGAGTTCGGGCCCGTCATCGACCCATGCGTCCCCCTGATGATGGGCTTCTCGCCGCAGCATACGCATGTGCGGCCATACGACGATGCCGGCCGGAACCCGTTCACCGTTTCACCGGCTTCAACGGTTCCCTGTCGGGTCCGTCCAGCCCGACCTTATGTCCGTCCACGATGATCGTGCCGTGAACAAGTTTCCCATCCTACATCCAGTTTGCCGAAGTGCGGTCTTCCGGCAGTCCATAGACAGGGCATCCGTAGTCGCAGACGATCCGTTCCACTCCGAACGCCTGTTCCGTCCTCTGCGTGAACGAGGGCGTGTCCTTCGGGGGCAGGTAGAACTTTGCGAGTATGCCTATGATGATGAACACCAGCAGAAGGGTCGAGGTAAGCACAGCGCTCACGCCGAACCTGGTATCGTCGATTATATCGAACATAAAGCTGATGGCAATGGTTCCCCCCCCCCTATTGCCAGAATGAAGACTATGAGTAACGGAATCAGGCCGCCGTGACCCATCTTGACGGATTCCAGCCATTGCGAGTAATCGGTCATCACTCCTCCTTGTATTCGTCGAGCTTGTCGGCCAGGAGCCGCAGGCCGACGGCCAGCCCATGCCGGGCTCCCGGCCTGTAGTCGCGGGCGTTGATGGTCGCACGCCATGGTCTGCTACTGATGTCGAGCGTCGCCATGGTATCGGCGTCCTCTCCATCGGTGATGTACACGCCGATGATGTACTTTCTTCCGGCCATCACGCCCTCCACCGGACCGGGATGCCCGCGCATTTCGCCGTCTCCAACAGGAGCCGGAACAGCTGGATGGTTTCCTCCTTGCCTTCCATGGGATCGAAGCGGATTCCGTCGCCATTCTTCACGGCGGTCTCCAGCATGGACGCGACCTGCGCGTCCGCGCCGGGGAACGCGAGACCGGAACCGGCTTCCACCCACGCCTCGCGGATCGTATTCCAACGGAAGTTCAGATACCGGCCGAATCCACGGAGGACATCCGCGCCGATCCACATGGAGCGGCAGCAGGCCAGGAACTCCGCCGACGTGATATTGACGTTGAAGCCGTTCGATGTATCGCCCATCATGAATCCCACCTGGTCGCCGTCCTTCCCCTCCACGAACGGGACGAGGGTGGCGAGGACGGCGGCAAGAAGGGCGAGCAGTGCGTGATCGCCGTCCTTCAACGGTGTCCGCTCCCCGTTCACGATGCTCATGTTGACATGGTTGAACGCGTCGACGATGGCGGCGGACTCCTCGAAGGCGGCGGGAATTTCCCCGTCCCCGCTCATGTGGAACGTGCCGTCTGGGTCGAATTCCCAATCATATTCGACCGGATTGCTGCCGGTCTCGTCGTTGGTTTCTACGATGATGCGTTCGACGCTCATTGCTTCTCCTTGTCCAATACGGTTCTGGATACTTTCAGATATCGTGTGCCGCCCGACTGGCGTAGCTGGCGGTTGTTGATGCTGTCGATGACCGGGGCTGGGGGATCCGTATACGATTCATGCGCCCGGACGATCACATGATGATTCGGGTTGAACCCGGAGTACAGGTGCGTGATCGCGAAGGTCGCCGATAGTACGTCCAGATCCTTGAAATCGTAGATGGTGTCCGTTCGGAACCCGTCGATGCCGGTCGGCGGTTCGACCGGTTCGAGACCATGGACGCCGAACATCGCCACCCTGACCCTCATGTCCGGATCATGCTCGAACAGGTGCGCATATTCGTCGCGCAGCACATCATATTCGGCTATCGCCCGTTTCGCGGTCATCGGCATGCTCTCCGGGTCGGCAAGCATACGTTTCACGAACGCAATGCCCTCGTCGGTGATGATCCGGTCATGCTGCCCGAAATCGACCAAGCCGCGTTCCTTCAACGCGTCGAAACCATAGGGGCCGGTATGCCACGAGTCTTCCTTGAGCCTGTCGACGGCGAAAAACAGCATGGCGTACTGGGCTTTCGTGATGCTCTTCATCGATTGTCCCCCGTCCATTGGCTCAGGTATCCGCGCACGTCGGCCGCCGTGCCCTCCCTGTCGGAGTCGAAGCCGTCCGGCTGCCAGGTGCCGTCTGACATGATCAGCAGGTCCAGACTGATGGGATGGTCTTCCGCACCTTGGCTTTGGAATATGACGGCGCCGGTTTCGACCGGGTCGCCGTTCGAGAACAGGTCATCCCAGTACACGTCATCCGCCTCCAATGCCTCGACCCTGCCAAGACCGGCGACGGTCTTCCGGTAGCCATCGAGAATCTTCCCGCGATTTCTGACCGCTTCGATCAGCCGACTTGCCGCATGCGTCGGATCGGCGGGCAATAGCGCACGGAACACGCTTTCGCCGACCTCGAACACCAGATAGTCCGGATCCGAAGAGCGCGTGGCGGGGATACCTGAATCGTTCAACCGTTTCACGGCCTTGTCGGCCTCGTCCATGATGCCGCGGTCCTTGCGCCACTGGTCGTATCCGACGTCGAACAGGACCGTCATGGTCGTCTCATAGTCGGTGTCGAAGGTCGTTGTTTTCGGATGCCACCAGCCGTCGGAAACCGTCCAGTGGATCAGGTTCCCGTCGAATTCAAGGCGAATGCGCCAGTAGTCGAACGGTCCGCTTCGTGTTTCGAATGTGGATTTGCAGTCGAACAGTCTTCTCAGGTTCGACCATTCGTACGGTAACATCGGCGTGATTCTGAGCAGAATGATGTTGTCGGCCATCAACCAGTGACAGTCTGCGAAGAAACGAATCTCGGGCGTGACGACGCTCATTCCCTGCACCATCCCCTCTGTTTCGTCTCCACATACATGGCGTCGCGCACCTCGGTGTCGTTCCAACCCCATTCGCGGGCGAGATGCAGGTAGTGTTCGCCTATCACATCGATGACGGATTGCAGGCCCGCACGGTCGGGCACCCCGTAATCGTTGGCCTCCGTATTGAATTCCAGCCAGTCCGCTTCGGATACCGAACGCGGTCCGTCATGGTCGGTGATATCCGGTGTGGCCGGTTTGGGTTCCGGCTTCCATTCTGGTTGTGGCGGTGTGTAGTCGGTCCAGCTGAAACGGGTACGGCAGTTCGGGTTGGAGCAGCGCACGGTCTCGTATTCGATGCTCATGGTCTGTTCCTTCCGAAATACATCGCATTGTTTCGTGTCTCTTCATCCTCGTCGTCAAGGAACCGTTCGGGCCACAGGGTCGCGGCCGCACGGCGTATCTTGACCTTGGGTATGTTGCGCCAATCCTGTTCGGTCAGACGATTCACCTGTTCAATCAGCTCCCGGCCTTTGGCGGTCAGCGTTTCCGTGTCCTTGTCGGCCAGTCCCTTCTCGGCGAGCGTGGATGGCGTCTGCGGGTAGATGAATGCGGGATGCTGGGTGTGTCCGGCCATGCGGAACAGTGTCCACCATTCGCCGGTCGTCAGATTCGGGAGATCGTTCTCTTCGGTCATGACCTGTCGTTCTTCCGTCTGTTCGCGGCGGGCGTCATGGGCTTGCAGTTCGGGCCCATCATCCGTCCACGCGTTCCCGTAGTTGCTCGTGTGCTCGCCGTGCAGGGCGAGCAGGATGCCCGCGTGATAGTCGCACAAATCGATGCTCCGGTTGATGATCCGGGTGCGCGTGCCGCCGAAATAGGAGCCGTCATCGTAATTGTCCCGTGCGACGATAGGGAAGCTCACTCCCCAGTACATGGGATTTTCGGCCATGCTCGCACAGCCGGCGATGTCGCAGGAATGCCGTTCGACGGCGGGCTTGGTGATGTTTGCCATTGATTAGTCCTTCTTGTTTTCCGGGATGTCGCTGCCGTGGCGTTCCAATGACTCATTGATATCGTGCACCAGTTCGCGTAGATATTCGACCTGCTCCTTGTCCTTCTGCTTGACGTTCATCGCCATCCTTGTTTCCTTTCTGCCTTACTGCGGAACGTTTTCTAACGGCACGAGTTCGGCACCGGCCTGTTTGGCGTGCCGCTGGCAGACGCCGCCGAAGCTTTCCCCGTCGCCCTCATCCGGCCATCGACGGATTGCCACAATGGGTTTGCCGCACGGGTACATCCAACCGTCCGAATCGGTCACGGTATGGGCGCAACCAATGTCCATGAGTTCTGTGAGGTTCAACATGATTCATCCTTTCCAAAGTTGAATGCTCTGCCATAGTTTGAATCGCTCGGCTATTGCCTTCGGAGATTGCCTAAACGCATTCTCATTGCACTGACTGGCACATCGAACAGTTGCGCCATTATTGCCGGGTCCTTGCCGACGAATCGGAATTCCTCGACCTTTGATTCTGGCATGAGAATCGCGCCGGCGAACTCGTCAGCGACGCGTTTGCTCGCCCAATACTGGGCATAGCGGACACGCCTATGCTCACGCTCCTCGTCGGTGAGCGGTGGTGTCGGCTCGTTTTCGTTCGGGTTCATCGTCCTCTCTACCTTTCCCCGCAATCCCAACGGTCGTAGCATGCGGGGCATTCGTATTGCGCGTATTCGGGATTCCACTTGGCGTGCTCACGGCATACCAGACGCCAGCAGGCCTCACATATCTCGCTGCAGTCCGTGCAGTTGACGCGCCCGCAACAGGGGCATTTCCTCGCATGCTCCCCACATAACGGTATGCCGCAACCGCCGCAGTGGTCAGCCACGTCATCCGGCTCGTACGGGCCGTGGATTGAATCTTCGCAGGTTTCGTTCGCGTTCATGATGGTTCCTTTTCATTCCTTGCCTAACAGGTCAAGTCCGGCGCATACCGTCTCCCCTACGGTCTTGTCGTCGAATGCGATGAACATGCCGGATATGCTGTATTCGCTCGCATGAGGCAACACGACGCCGCAATCCACGGCCGCACGCCAGGTGCCGTCGGACATGCCGTAGTCGTCCAGATCGCCCGCATACGACACGTCCGACGGCTTCGCATGGCCGAGCCGTCGGAATTCCTCGTCGGTAAGAAAGCGTCATTCGCGCGTATCGCGCACGCGCAGGTCGTCTCGGTTGGCTTGCAGTGTAGCGAGTATCGCCTTGCGGGCGGTCGTGTGGAAAGATGCTGTTTTCATGATGTTCTCCTTTTCGTCCGTTCTACGTGCGACGCGAATTCCAATGCCTTCTCGCCCTTGTCGGTCAGCGCGTCGAACACTTGGTCGATGTAGTATCTGCGTTCCAGCACGCCCAGCTCACGTAGTCGTTGCGATTCCTCCGCCGGTTTGACCACGCCATACGGTTTAAGTTCTTTCAGGATTGCGATGTCCCGCCCGTCCAACAGTGGCGGGTCGTCGGGTTCCAGCAACGCTTTCAGACGGTTGGCCTTGTCTTCCATGTCGGATACGGTGACGGCCAGCGACTCCGGCATGGGCGTATCTGTACCTTCGCACAGGCTCGCCCACTGTTTGCGCTTGTCTTTCGCCTTGTCGAGGTATTTGTTCGCTGTGAGGGTGATTATCCGCACGCGGAACTCGTCGAAGTCGCAGACTCCTTTATGATGGTCGTAATCCCGCCAGACGAAGGTGCCGTTCGGACGAATCGAGCATTCAAGGAACACGTACACCTTGTTAGGGTTGCGGATGTCCGCTACGTAGTCGGAGTATTCCGATTCGACCAGAGCGAACTCCACGCCTTCCTTGCCCAGCCTGTCCAATAGGTCGCGGACGGATTGCAGCGTCTTCTCGATGTTCAACATGGTTCACTCCTTGTCCAGTCGGTGCACGTTGGACAGCATGCGCGACGCGGCCTGACGGCGCGTCTCATACGGGGTGCCGAGTTCCTCGCCCAGCAGCCACCCCTCGAACACGGACACCGGGTCATGTCGGGCGGAGTATTTGTTGTTGCAGGCTTCGCACACATGCATGTAGTGTTCGGCCATGTCTTCCACATCCTTCGCCTCCTGTTCGTCGCCAAGCGTGTTCCGGCACCATTCGGCGGTCTTCTCGAACTTGTCTTTCAACCGCATGAGACGGTCGGTGCGCGGCATGGGCGCGGCCAGCAGGCGGGCCAGTTCGTCCAATGCCTGCTCCTCGCCCATGTCGGCTGTATCGAGGACGGTGTTATCCTCGACAAGCTCGTACTGCGTGCGGACGATGCTGATGGTGTCGCTGTCGGGAAGGTTGACGGTAATCTCGTATCCCGCTTGGGGGTCGAATGCGGTGATGCATCCGAATTGGTGGTCGTTGTACACATGCCAGTCCGGCAGTATGCGGGTGACGGTGTTGAGGATGTCGCGTGTTTTCATTTTGTCAGTTCCAGTTCTTCGGCGCGACGACGATCCAGCCGTTCGACAATGGGTAGACGGTGCAGGGTTCGTCCGACATCAGTCAGCCCTCCACATTTTCGGTCTTGATGACTTGCGCGTCACTGTCGCTGAGTTCGACCTGTTCGCCTAGACGGTATTCGTCGGCGTTGTTGAGGAGTTCGTTGATGGCATCCTGTTCGGTGGAGTCGTCGTCGAGTTCGACGGTGAAGGTGCCTGAGTAGGTTTCCTCGTAGTTGATGGCGTAGCGCTTCATGGTTTCCTCTTTCGTTTTTTTATGTGGACATATTCAGTATAACAGACAAATAGGATAAGACAAAACCCGCCTCCCCAAAAAAAGGAAACGGGTCGGCGAATATCAAAAAAACTAGGGGTGTGTTTACCCTATTTAAGTTTTGCGTGATGATTGTCGTATGCGTACGCCGAGGTATGACATCACGCCTGACCGGTTCATGAGGATCACACATCCGTTGCCGCGCCAGCGCTGCAACGTGGCGGTCGACAACCACACGTTCGTCAACGCCCTGCCGTGGATGTACCGCACGGGAGCCCCGTGGAGGGAACTGCCGGAGTGCCACGGCAAGTGGGTCACCGTCTGCCAGCGGTTCAACCGCCGGTCCAGGAACGGCGCGACAGGGTGCCTGTTCGCGGCATTGCAGGAGAAGCGGATCAACGGGGCGGAATCTCAGCCACACCAGACTTTCTGTTTTCTTTTTCCTGCTTTCGTGCCTTGTCCCATGCGGCTCGGTTCCATGGGAGTACCGGCTTCTTCGGCGGCTCCCCGTATTCCGGTAGGATGAACGTGTAGCCTGTCTCGCTGGTGGATGCTGTAAGCCGCGTTATGGGAGCGCTCCACCGTCCGGAAGCGTGTGCGTTGAGTTCCGCGCGCTGCCGTTCGAGCCGTTGGCCTGTTTCCTCCAGCTCGTTGATGTCAGGGTTTGAGGTGGGTGGGATGATTCGTTTGATGGTGACGTTGCCGGCCTGGTATTCGACGGTCTGGTAGTCGTATAGGCCGAAATCTTTTTCGAATCCCGAACTGTGCGTGACCGTCAGGGTGCTGTTGTCGGGGCCTGTGAAACGGCGTGTGTCCTCATGGTAGCTGCCATATCCGTCGGCGTTGCCGTCATGTTTTGTTCCGGCTTCCGTCCATCCGTCCGGCAGCGTGATTGGTGGTGGGGTGATTTTGCCGTGCTGTTGCAGGCGCTGGAGTACTGGGATCTGCGAGGTCTGTTGCTCGTATGCGCTTAGTGTTGCCGCGTCGGGGAAGCCGAAGCTGTTGAGTTCGTCTGCGAATCGTCCGTCTGGGGTGCGTCTCCGGCGTTTCGCTTGTGCTGTTCGGCTGGATGTCGTCATTGTTTTGGTGTTCTTTCGACGAGTGTTGTTTGTCTTTGATTCTAATCGCGCCTTGAAAAAGGAAGCAGGCCGGACGAAAGCAAATCAGCCAAGAAGAGGCAGTGGATAGAATCCGCTCTCCGAATACATGAGCAGAGACCCGTCGCCAATGGGAGTACCGTCGCTTATCGTGGAGAAAGTGTCGCAGAACCAGGCATCATGCTCATGCAATACGGTCGGTACGGGCGTATGCCCGACCACCTGAGTCAGGTGCATGTCCCCGTCTTCGGCGAACTCGCCGCGATCGCACCATAGGGGAGAAGGCGTTCCTGCGCCGCCGCGCGCCGGCCCGATGTCCGTCATGGGCACGACCAGTGAGGCCGGATGGAGGAGCATTCGGTTCAAGCGATCCGTGACTTCCTCGACCGGCATGTCCATGTAATCGGTGCCCAGCCGCCGTCGCCCCCATGCGCGGGTGAGCCCGGCGTGCGTGGCCAGAATGTTCCCATCCGACCAAGCCAGTTGGAATGGGATATTTTGCATCAGCTCATGCACCTTGCGATGGGCGCCGGGTTTGAAGCCGGGAGCCAGTGCGCGCACTCGCGCATAGGAGGAGGAGCCTTGCTTCAGGAAGTACGGCACATCGTGGTTGCCGAGCAGTGGAATCACCTCACGTTCCCCGGCTTCGCGCCGATACCATGAGGTGAACGTCTCGAAGAACCGGATCAGCCCATTGTTGGACACGTTCCAGTCGTCGCAGACATCGCCCAACAGGACCATACGGTCAGTGTTCTCGCGTTGCGCCGCCCGACTAATCAGCGGCAGCAGATCTGCTTTCGCATGCAGGTCGCCGACGAACAATGTACGCATCAAATTGTCTCCCCTAGGGTGGGCAGGATGCCCATGTCCGGTGTAGTCAATGCGATTCGACCCTTGTTGACTATGAGAATGGCGGCGTGGACGCGACTCTCCCTGCCGTCCGTATACCAGGCGACATACTGTCCGCCTTCAGTAATGACCCGGACTGGCTGGTTCATGTCGTCCGCATTCAGGAGACGGACGACCGCTACACCGTAACCATGTTCGATGGTTCGACGAACGGTTTCCATGGGAGTCCAGTCGTAGGTCGCAAGCCGCCAGCCGACGAATGCGAGCAGGCCAAGAAGACAGATGACCGCCAACGCGGTCTGCCTTGCCAGCAGGGATACGATGATCAGGATGAGCAGTCCGACGGCCTGTAGCAGCTGGGGGATTGCCGCATGGGCCATCTCCTGCCATGTGGGTTTCGGAATGATGCAGAACGGCCTCCCGACATGAGGCCGTCGGGTTTCTCCGGCCTGCTGCGAAGGGGTTTCTGCAGCGGTTTTCGTGTCCTCAACCGTTTTCCTCGGTGCCGGTGATGTGCGACGGCGTTTCCCCGCTGGTTTCACCGAGGGCGGTTGCTGTTTGAAGTCTTCGGTCTTCACGTTCGGACCGGCATGCGGGTTTGATTCCGCGAGCCTACGTTCCATTTCGTTGATGGCCCCTGCCATGCGCTATCTCTCCTTTATCGCTTGTCGTCCGGCGTCCTGTAATCGTGTTCCCGTACCTGCCGTTCACGATTGAAACAGTTATGCAGCAGGCTGACGGTGCCGAAGTTAGCGGACTCGTCATCGCGGACGGCCTGCAGGATGCGCTGCCGGTTATCCCAGATCAGCTCGTCTGCTTCCGTGTAGGAGAGCCCTTCGAGGTCGCCGTCCTTGGTGAAGTGAACGTACTTGTCCTTGTCGGGGTTCCAGCCACCGTTGAGCCGGGCTTCCTCCAAGCGTTCCTCGCTCATGTCTTCGAGGTGCAGGGCGGCCGGATTGGAAGAGGGAACGATACGCAGGTAACCGATCGCGGATTCGCCCTTGTTCTGCTCGTCATGGTTGATGGTCTGCCATGCGGCGGCTTTCAACGCGGTCATGTTCTCCTCATCCTGTTTGAAGAAGATCAGGTCGCGGATGGCGGCATCCATCATCGCATGGCGTTTCTCCTCCAATTCGATGTCAAGGTCGAAGTCCTCGTCATCGGACTGTTCGGCCAGATCGTCCACGAGGTCGTTGCCGGTGAAACCCCATTCGTCTCCGTGGATTTCGGTGAGCTGTCCGCTGTCGATGCGTTGGCTGAGGTCTTCGGTGGTGATGAAGTCCATGCGATGGTTCACATAGCCGTCACGGTCGATGGACAGGGTGGTTTCCCCGTCTTCGTCGCTGTCGCTTTCCATCACGGAGTAGGCGTGCCAGCCTGCGGGCACCTTGTTGCGGTCGATACGGTCGTCGTCCAGTGCGTAGCCGCTGACGGTGGTGCCGTCGGGCATGTCGAATTCGATATGGCGCGCCTCGTAGGGGTCGTCGAATGCGTCGGTGGCCGTGAGCAGCTGGTTGAAGTCAGGCTCCGTGTCGTCGGTGAGGAGGCTGGCCGCCTGTTGGATTTTTGTGTCGGAGGGGAGGCTGTCCTGCTTGTCTTCGTCCGCGAATCGTCCGTCCGAGCTGCGGCGTCGTTGGCGGGCTTGGGCTGACTTGTTTTGGTTGGTCATTGGAAATCTCCTTCTATGTGGACATATTCAGTATAACAGGCATATTGTCGCTCGGAGACAATTCTAGGGGGTCGGCCTCCCGTTTTGGCGAGAAGCCGTGATGTCGCGGAATCGGCAATACCTGTTATACTGAATTAGTCCACATAAAATTTTCGTAGAAGGCACCAATCATGCTCGGAAAACATCAAACAACAGGGCAGCGAGCCTGATGGCAATCGACCCAGGAACCACGCTCATCCTCATCACGTGCCTCATCTGCACGATAGTGCTCGCCTTCGCCGGAAAAGAAACAGGCGACAAGACGGACACCAAACACGACAACGAACAACGAAAGCGCAAACGTTGAAAATTCACTCGACCGTACGCGGGACGCCGGGGAATGGACGCTCTCCTATATCGGACAGCTCGGACGCCGGCGGCATGTGAAAGGCGGACGACGATGAGGTACGGCGCATCATCCCGACACATGGGGGAGCCCCGGCCGGCGGCGGGCGTGGAGCCGGGACTGCTGGCCGCCGGCCTCGCCATGGCGCTCCTGCTCATGGCGTTCGGCGCCCTCGCCACCCTGGGCGGCGCGCTCCTGCTGCGGCTCCTGTCCGGCATCCGCATCATGACCGCCATCTCGCAGGCCGCCGCCGCCACGTTTTTCATACTGCTCATGCCGGCCGGCGTCTGCCGGCTCATCGCACGCATACGCGGATGGGATCCGGACCCGGATCCCACGGAAAGGAACTGATCATGGCATTCGACTACATGCATCCGCCGGAGGATTTCGAATATCTGGGCGAATGGTGCAAAGCGTGGCGGGATCCCGCGACGGGGGATTGGACGATAAGCCAATTGCTCGACGGCCTGGAGACCGAGCAGATCATCCTGTCCGGCGAGGAGGTCAGGGAATTGGCCCGGCTCGCCGCCCAACACGATCCGACCGATTACGAGCTGGAGTACGGGGAGCTGCGCCGACCCATGTTCGCCTCGCCGGACGAGAACGGGACGGCCGTCAACGCCGCGGAGGGCGCGGGCGGCGAACAGGCCCGCATCCACGCCGCCGAAGCCCTGCACCGGCTGGGGCGCGTCTGATGTCCGGCTACTGGCTGGGCGTGGCCACCCCGTTCGCGATCGTATTGGGAATCCTATTGCTCTGGCTGGCCGGCAGCCTGTTCGGCGCGATCGTCAGCTGGGCGTGGAAGAAGGCGCATTACGGCCTGTTGAAGAAGGGTTGGATCGCCGAGGACTACGACGAGGATTCAAGGGAATGGACCACCCGCCCCGGCGCGGAACGCCTGGTGGCCGCGTTGACCCGGTCCGGCGAATACCGGATGCTCCCGTGCTTCGGCTGGATGATCCTCATCGTCCGCGACCACAAGAATGAGAGACATGATGAGAAAAGGAATTGATCCGCCCCATATCGTCGCGTTGACGATAGTCGTCTGCGCTGCCATCGCCCCCGCGTTCATGCTGTGGGGTCGGACGATCGGGGAATGGGCTGTCGGAATCGCCGTTTATACGCTGATTACGGCAGTAGTGCTATCGCTGCTCGTCCTCGATTTTGTTATCGTCAGATATGATGTCATGGCATTGCTGATACAAGCTCTGTCCGGTTCGGAAATCGTCGGTTCGGTATCGCGCCTGCTGTTTGTACTGGGCCAGATATGGGTCATCATCCTGTCCATACGGATTCCCCCATCGTTCTGGGAAAAGCGTTTGGCGGTATTGCCTTTCCAAGCGGATCCGGATAATTCCGCACTCGCGCTCTGCATTGGTTTAGCCTCAGGCGTTTTTCTTCTTGTCATAGTTGCGCTTTGGATGCCTGAAGACCTTCCGGGGGTCCCGGAATTCTGGAATGCGCAGGTTTGTATGGATTCGATTTTCGGGGTCGGTCTTCCATGGTCCAAGCCGGTCATATTCACCGTGTCTTCGAAAGGCTACACGATCATACGTCGGAATGGGATGCTGAAGCTGAACGAGCAGGCCAACGAGTTCTTGGACTATTGCCCAACATGGGTTTCGATTCGCAACGACCATCATCGGGGACTGCTCCTGATCGAACGGTACCACCCGGGCATGCAGGACATTGTCAACAGGTTGGATCGAGAGGCCGGTATCCGGCATCCGGCGGATAAGGAGACAGAAAATTGAACGAGGAGGAATACGAAGAGCTGGCACGCTGGCTGCCATGCCACCCCGGCCGATGGGTCGCATGGCCGGAACCGTTCGGAACCCGGGCCGAGGCCGACGCGTTGTTCGAATCGTTGCGCGACGGCGGGCTTGAATCATTCAAGGTCGATTCGGCCGCGCTCCGCTGGCGGATAGACGAGTTCAAATCGATTGTGGACGGGCGCGGGCTTATCTGGATGGAGGTGAGCTGCGCATGGTGAAAAGCCTCACAATCGGATTGGTCGATGATGGCGTTGCGACATGGAACCCGGTTTCCGATGGGAACCTACTGGTGACGGGTGGCGCGGGATGCGGCAAGACCTGGTGGCTGACACACACCCTGATACCTGATCTCAACGAAATGGGGCAACGGGTCTATATGTTTGACGGGTATGTGGATCGAGGTTATACCAAGCCCGTGCAAGGTGTGATTCCGGTGAACGATCCCACGTCCATCTTGGAAGAGCCGGATTCCTTTCTGATTATCGACCATGTGAATCCGGGTCTTGAAGACGATTCAGCTTTGATGGAGACGGTAAGGGAGAGTGACGCCCGTATCCCGATTATCCTGTCCGTCCAACTGGTTCCAG
>ENA-UONT01000796-UONT01000796.1-human-gut-metagenome-genome-assembly--contig:-CS20-NODE-796-length-32378-cov-7.786097_pt1 | contig 32378 bp, 24 predicted proteins | sample MGYA00242459_ERZ724006 | MGnify/ENA metagenome assembly ERZ724006 | reverse complement strand
CCGCGCTGGGAGCGTACATTGACGTACGTGACCTGTGCGGACTTTTCGCAGTGACGCAGAAATCGCAATACGTCACTACAATATTTAAGAACAACTAAAAAAACTCTGCTTCGCAGAATTTTTTTGAGAAAGAAATTACCACTCTAACGCAAAAAAAATTCCCCCAAAACTCCCAGTCCGGCAATAGTTTTAAGGCGGGATTTTGCACGCAGTTCAAGAAACAAGAAAAGTCCGCGCTGGGAGCGTACATTGACGTACGTGACCTGTGCGGACTTTTCGCAGTGACGCAGAAATGCGCCAAAATCCCGCCTTAAAACCGGGAGGAGATTTCTTCGGCGAGCCTATCGAGTTCGCGGAATGTTGACTCCACAGGCCTTCCCTTCACTTCCACCCCCGGAATTTTTTCCGGCTTCACCAACTTAAAACACGCCTCAATCGGAGCCGTCAGATTTCCACCCCATCCAAAAGAGCCTATTACGCTATAATATTTTAGTTTTGCCCTTAGAATGTTTATCAAATATGCCGCATAGACGCTTTTTGGGTGCGGCCCCGTCAAAACCATAGAAGTTCCAAAAACTACGCAAGGCGTATCGATTAGCTGCATAGCAAGCTCTCCTTCGTCCGCGTCCACAAGCTCCGCTTTGACAACGCTAATGCCTCGCGATTTCAGGGCATTTTCGAGGTAGTCAACCATTATCCTCGTATTGTCGTACATAGAGACGTAGGGGATAAGAACTTTGCGCGAAAATTTATCGGAAGTCCAGTCGGAGTAAAGGTTGATTATAAAATCGGGTTTATCGTAAACCGGGCCGTGGCTCGGTAGTATCATTTTCGGCTCCAGCTTACGGACAATATCGAGATACTTTGAGCAGAAGCCCCTAAACGGCATCATTATTTCAGCGTAATAGCGCCGAGCGGCCTCCGCAAGGTTTTCCGAACAATCGGCAAAGAGTTCGTTTGCCGTGTAGTGGGCGCCGAAATAGTCGCATGGGAAAAGGAATTTATCCTCCACAAGGAATGTAAACATCGTATCCGGCCAATGAACCCAAGGCGTCATAAAGAATTTTAGAGTGCGTCCGCCAAGATCTATTTCTTCGCCGTCGGCAACAACTTTCATTCGGGACGGATCCACCCCGAGCATATTCGACAAGTTCTCCGCGCATTTGGGGGAGCATAGCACAACCGCCTCCGGATAGGCTTCCAAGAGAGTCGGTATCGCGCCGCTATGGTCGGGCTCGGCGTGGTTTGATACGATATAATCGATTTTAAGGCCGCACGCCGAAAGCATATCGCGATACGGGTCGAGCAGTTTTTCGTACATGGTGTCTATAAGGGCGCATTTCTGCGCGCCTTTGACAAGATACGAGTTGTATGTCGTTCCCTGGGGAAGCGGAACGAGCTGATCGAACAATTTGCGGTTTTTGTCGTGCAAACCGCAATAGTAAACTCCGCTCGCGATTTCTTTCATGGAGCCTATTCCTCCACTTCTACAAACTGTTCTTTGCCGACTCCGCAAAGCGGGCAAACCCAGTCTTCGGGAATGTCTTCAAACGGAGTCCCGGGCTGGACAGAGTTGTCGGGATCCCCCTGTTCGGGATCGTAAATATAGCCGCATACTTCGCATTTATATTTTTTCATAAAACTAACCTTTCTTTTTTTTTCAGATATAACCTATATTATCGGATAGGACAGAATTTTTCCTAAAAAGTTTTAGTCGGAGTCCGCGCCGCCTATTTTCTTAACGGTAATTATTATGCGGGCAGTTTTGGCAAGCCCCGTCGGGAACTGCTTGCGTATGTCTGAGTACAGGCCCTGCGCATCGTATTTTGACGGGGCGGCAGATTCCGACGACTGCGCAGCGGAGCCGCTTGTAGTGCCGGATTTTGAAAATAGCGTGGTTTGCGCCATGGCGTCGGAGAGGGTTTTGTCGCTGGTGAGATCCGGACGTTCAAATTGTATGCAGTACGGGCGGTTTACCGTGAGAACCAAGTCTCTAATCTTGCGCTCAAAGCGCTCAAATTGGCGCTGTTTCATAATTGTGTTGCCGTTATTGTTGCCGTCGGCGTAGAAGTAGGAGACGGGATTGGAATATATGTAGTCCATATTCAACAGGAGCTTTTTGCCCTTTACCTTCAACAGCTTCATAGCGCAAAACGAACCTAGATCAAACTCTTCGACATCTCCGCGCAATTTCGGCCTGTTTCTGAACATAGCCTCAACGCGTTTGTCTTTTGCCTCTTGTTCAGCGTTAGGCTCGTATTTATCGAGGTAGTTTTTGTATTCGCCCGCGAAGAGAGATGCGGTTTTCTCGCCTTTTTCTATCGCGTTTTCGAGATCTTCTATCTGGGTGGAAAGTTTACCGATTCTGCCCTGCGCACCGGTAATTTGATTTTCAAGGCGGGTGATTTCACCTTTTAGGCCGATTAGCTTTCCGCGAGCCTCGTCTATGGGGGCGATTTTCTTTACTTCGGCAGCTTTTTTAGCGGTTTTCTCGGAAGAATTGGAGTATTCCTCCATATCCACAGAGGGCGCAGGATAGCCTTTTGCCATATACCTTTTCGCGAGAACTTTGCCGTCGAAGCCCTTGTATTGGGATTCCCCCTCGGAAAGAACAAAGGTAAACTTATCTTCCGGCCTGCCGGCAATATGAGTCTCCACAGTTATGGAGTACTTCTGCGCCGACAATGTGACGGCGAACATCAATGCCGTCGCGTAAGCTGCTAATTTTGTTTTTGTCATAATGAAAAAAATAAATGGATAAATCTTGGGTATGTCAATTAGTTTTGGCGCTTGGAAATTTCAGCGACAATTCGGGTTTCACCGCATTCGGCCAAAACAATGTTTTCTGGTACATCCGCCTGCGCCGGCATTGAAAATTCCGCATTTCCCAATAATCGCCTATTTCCGCCTTTTATTTCGACTATTTTACACGAATAATATTCAAGTTCTTCTTTTTCTTTGATATTTTTCTTCGCGCACCCAGCTTTTGGATTTTCCGCAAGTTCGCGGGCGGCGGCAATTTTCTCTTTGAGGGCATCCGAAGTGGAAGTTTTCCCGCTTGATTCAGTTTTTTCGGAGCGCGTAGTTTTCTGGGAAGGCGCCGCGCCTGTATCTGAATGCCATGAGTAAGGATGCGGCATTCCGTATTTTCCGGAACGCATAGGCCTGCGCTTAGGAGCTTCGCGGACACTTCCTTCGGGAGCCAGAATGAGATTTCCGGCGGCGTCCTCATAATAATACTTGTCGCCGATTTTTACAGGATCGGAAGCGTACAATATGGTATTTACGGCAAGCAGAGCCGCCGCCACAAGCGTTGCAAATTTCATTGCCGCGATATTCTTAGAAGGGTAGCTATTTTTCAAGTAAAAAGCTCTTTCGCAAGAAATCACATTCCAAGATATTCCTGCATTTCCTCTTTTGGTATAACATACTTTGGCATGTACGATTCCCCGTCGAGCTTTGCCTTCAAATCCACGTGTATAAAACCTTCCATTACGCTATTTGATACCACAAAATCCGTAAAGTATTTGGTTATTTCGGCATTGACCTCAGCCTGCGCGGCGGCCGCGGCGGCGTATCTATAATAAGGCTCTTTTATCGTCGCTCTCGCGGCGCCGCGGTTAGCCGCCTTTATATGGTTTACAACCAGCTTAAAATACTCGCTGTATTTCCTAAAAAACAGACTCTTGTGGATTCTCGGCCCATCGAAAAAGGCCCTCCGGTATTGTTCGGCAATCTTAGACACAATGTCCGACCCAAGGGCGTCCATAAATGTGTTGGTGCGCACAAACCTCATAATCCAGTAATTCATGAGGCATTTTCTCAAAACGAAGTCCCTTTGCCTGTCGTACTCGGCCTTATCGAACTTGCGCCACTTCCGCAAGTGGTCGATATCTATTGGCGCGAGCCTCGCGCGGGCGGGCATATCCTCGCGCACTATTTTCTCGACGGATTTTATGATTTTCTCGCTGCCAGGCATCTGAAACGGCGATGTCGATATGTACGACATATCCGTCTGCTTGTAAAACTCGATTCCCCTGCTCGGCGCTATCTCCAAGAGCCCGAGAAGCTTTTGCGCCCGCATATCGACAATCATCGCCCCTCCGGTGCCGAAATTCGCCGCTTTCGAGTAGTCCGCCGCTCCGAGCGAGAACCCTCCCTTGCGCATTACGGGGTATATCGTGCGCTTCGACCCTTCCTTGTTTGCGCCGATTATCGCAATCCTCTTGCCCTCTAACGACTCCGGAATCTCCGAAGCTTTCGGGAATTCCACAGGGTTGACGGGAATATCTTTGCCGACTATCGCAAAGGCGAACATCGAATCGGGCGAGACATAAATTTTGTCGCTTTCAAAAGAAATGTCAGCAAAGTCCATGGTAAACTTTCCGTCTATGACTTCGAGCATTTCCGCCGGGAACAGCACAATCTTCTGCCCATCTATCTCCAGAAAATATGTGCAATACGACTGGTCTCCAACTTGTTTTATGAATACGTTTTTATAAAAGAAATCCTCCATTTTCTTTTCGCCGCCGTCGTATTCCTCGGGCTTTTTGCCTCTTCGAATTGCCGCGTCAAGCCTCGCATTCAGCTCGTCGAGCTGCGCGCAAAAATCCCCCGGAAAAGTCTCCTGTATTCCAGCCCTCAAATCTCCAAATTCGGGCGGAAATTTTTTCATGATATAGTTGTGCCGGGCCAAAAACTGCCTGTCAAAATACCTTATCGCCTCGTCCGGATTTTCGTGCATCTTACCGAGCGTGTTTTTCAGTATCAGGTTGTAATCGCTCTGAGGAACGTCCCTCCATTTATCCTTAACGGCGTTAAACGCGTCGCCAAGCCGCATAATAGAGGATACCTGCGCGGCGTAGTCGCCGGAATATATGCGCGCAACTGAATTTATTATTGTCTTAGACTCGTCCTTTGAGAGCTCAAACCCCCTTATTGCGTCCCTTATGGCAATCGCAGCGGTTTCCTGTTTTGAAACAAATTCGTATTGTTTGTCGTAGTCGTTCGGAAATTTTTTTGCGGCCATCACCCTGATTTCGTCGCCCATGGACGCGGGGACTCCCTTTCTGCGCTGGTCGATTTTCGCCATTGCGGATTTTTGGTCGGCAAGCCACCGCGCGCGGTCCTTTTCGCGCGTCGGGAAAAGCTCTTTCGCCCGCTTTTCAAGCGCCTCCAATCGCGGATCGACGTATGCGGATTCCTCGCTTGCGGGGAATAGTTCAGCGCCGTATTTATCGTAGCAGTACCAGCCGCCAAGCGCCGCGAAAATAACTATCAGAATGGCTAATTTCATCAAATAAAATAATAATTTATGAATGCCGCTATTGTCAAAACTATTATATATAAAAATCTCCCAAATCTGTTTTTGAGAGCATGGATTCTTACGTCAACTCCCGCAGCATTTCGCGCATAAAAAATTCCCCATGTCCGCTTTGGATAATCGGGGGAATTTATCTTTTTAGCCGCAAGAAATTTTACTTTTTGAAGCGCGGTTTTAACGCAAGCGCACCCTTGTGAAAAAATTTTTTTTCGCCAAACGGCAAGAATAAACTTAAAGCATTGCCGATGCGCGCAATTCTTCAGAGTTCCCGAATCACGCGCAAAAAATTGCGGGTTTGCACAAATAAAAAAAGCTGCCGCAAAAGGCGCGACAAACACCTTGCGGCGCGGCGTACCGCTTAATGGATCGGTAGCCGCCCGCTTTTTTCTACAAGTTGGCGACGGCCTCCTCGGCGTTTTTCCTTATCTGGGCCCAATCTTTCGCGTCTATCAACGAAGTCGGGGCTATCCACGAGCCTCCTATGGCAGTCACGAGAGGGGAATCCGTGTAAGACTTCATATTTGAAAGCTTCAACCCCCCAAGCGGGATAAAACTTATGCCAAGATGCTTGTACGGGGCGGCCATGCTTTGCAAATGCTTCATTCCGCCGGAGCTTTCCGCCGGGAAGAACTTCATGAGCTTGCAGCCGTGCTCGAGCGCCTGCTCTATTTCGCTCGGCGTCATTATTCCGGGAGCGAAAGGCAGTCCGGCCTCCGCCGCGGCGTCGATTACCCTTACATTGCAACCGGGGCTTACGCCGAAATCGGCGCCACGGCTCTTGGCTTCGCGCGCCTGTTCGGGCGTAAGGATAGTCCCCACGCCGAGAGTGAGCGGCAGTCCCGCGCCGGCTATCGCCGAAACGCACTCGAAAGCCCTCTGCGTGCGGAGCGTCATTTCAAGCGCTGTGACGCCGCCGTCGCAAAGCGCCTTTGCGAGGTCAACGGCTCCGGCGGGATCGTTTACGGCAAGCACCGCGACGATGCGCGCCTTCTTTAATCTATCAGTCAGATTTTCCATATCTTAATATGATTTTTATGACGGATTTTCCCCGTCTCCTTTAATTTTAGGAAGTTTAAATTGCGAAAGTTTTGAGCGCAGTTGCTCGGCAGTCTTTTCGAGGGAGTCGGTGGCAGCCTTGAAAGCGCCGATTTTATCGCGCGTCTGCGCCGCCGACTCGCTAAAAGCGTACATTGTCTTGCTTATTCTCGCCGCCCTGTCGGCCTGCGTCTCCACGCCGCCGGCAAGCTCCTCAAACTTCGGGCCGACTGCCGCGACCTGTTCCGAAACGGCCCGCATATTGTCCGAAACCCTGTCCATCACCCTGAGAGAGCGCCGCATTAGTATCACGAACGAGCGCATTTCCACGACGCCCGACTCCACCGAATCCCGCATATCCGACACCATTTTTGATATGTTCATCGCCGAGACCGCAGTCATATCCGCGAGTTTTCCTATCTCGGATGCTACAATCGCAAACCCTCCCCCGAACTCGCCCGCCTTTTCCGCCTCGATTGATGCGTTAAGCGATAGCAGGTTTGTGCGCTGGCTGACTGTATTAACGGTTGTGACAGCCGAAGATATGCCGTCGGTTTTCTCCTGGATAATTGAGAGCCTTGAAGCGACCGACTCTGTCGCCGAAAGGAGGCCCGAGGCGTTTTCAGTGAGGTTTGAAAGGTATTGTTCGCCTTCGCATATTCCATTGACGCTCGCAACTATGTTTGCGGCGGCTCTGCGCGCCTTGGATTTAAGCAGCTCCACCGAGGACGATATCGATTCCGTTGCTTTCGACACATTTTTGAGAGCTCCCGCTTTTTCCACGGCTATGGATTCTATTTCGGCAGCTCCCTCAGAGATTTTGACGGCACCCGCTGCGAGGCTTGCCCCGCCGCTTTGAACTTGCCAAACGAGCTTGGAAAGGTATCCCGTCATCTTTTCGAGGGCTACGCAAAGCGCGAATATTTCGCTGTTGCTCAGCCTGTCGGGATCGGTCAATTCGGACAGCGCCTCCCGCGCGCCGCGCAGGTTGCCGTCGCGGATCATATTCGACGCCTCCACAAGCCCGCCCGTCATCTCCTTTCCCCTGTCGGCCGCGAGCCTCGCGGTAAATGCGGAAAATCCGAGCATCAATATTCCGATGGGCAGCAGGAAAAATATGAATCTTTCGCCCGCCCGGGAAATGCGCGCCATGGCGTCGTACGAGTCGCTTTTATAGAAGCTGACGCCTATTACCATATTCCACGGCTTGAAATATGTATAGACCGACGTAATGTCGCCGTCCCAGCCGGATTCCGCGACTTTGTAGCGCTTTGAGCCTATCTTCCCGTCGGGGGCGTTTACGGCCTCGGCAATTATTTTCATAACGGCAGTTCGCCTGTCGTCAACGCCGTCTGACTCAACCGAAGTTGAATTGAGTTTCCCGTCTTTGGAAATTCTCCAAACCGCCCCATCGTCAGGAGTCAGTTCAATGGCCCACACGAAGCCGCTTGCCCCAAACCTTGCGTCTTCAAGATATTTAAGGACGTAATCGTGCGAGTTTTGTTTAAAACCGTAGCACACCGCCCCAATAACATTGCCGTTGTTGCCGATTACCGGCTCGTAGTTTGTTGCGAAGTCTATGCGCTTTGAATACGCCGAGCCCGAATACCCGCGCTTGGACAATATTGACCTCACTATTTGCGAACCTTCCCCGCCGATCGCCGGAATGAAATTCCCGATGTACCTCCCGCCGGAGGAATCCTCCACTGTCGATACCGCGCGCAGCATGTCCCCCGCTTCGTTTACGCGGACAAGCAGCGCGAACTCCATGCCGGTGTCGGATTTGAGAGTGTCGAAGATATCGCGCACTTTGCCCTCGGAAGAAACTATGCGCCTGTTTGAGTCGAGCACAAATTTCACTTTTTCCTTGCCGAACGAAAGCTCAGGGATTTTCACCACGCGCTTGTCGGAGGGATCGTTTTGATTCGTTATTTCAGCCTCCACGGACGCGTCGGAAAAGCTTGCATGCCCGAGTTCCGCAAGCCTTGAAAGCAGGAGCTTGCGCGCATTGTCTATCGAGGCGTCGCGGGAGTTTTGTATTATTGAGCATATTTCGCGTATATCAGCGGCAAGCTGCGTTGCGTTGCGCTCGCCGATTTTGTCGAATTCATTTTCGGCGATGGCGCGGATGTCGGAGTTCATAATGAGAATGAGGGCCGCCATCGCTATTACAGGCAGAGCCGACAATCCGACAAAGAAAATCATCAGAAGCTTGGAGAGCGATATTTTCATTTTTCGCCCTCCTCTATCTTGAACCTCGAAACAGCCTCGAGCACGGAAACCGACACGGAGTCGAGCGATTTCACCGCGGCGCGGAACTCCGATATTCTGTCCCGAGCGCGGACTGAGGAGTCGGACAGCTCGAGCATTGTGGCGCTTATTTTGCGGGCGTTTTCGGACAACTCGCCGATGCCAGAGGCGATATCCTCAAACTGGGGACCGATTGCCTCTATCTCCGACACTGTGCGGGCGAGCATATCGGCGGTTTCGATTATGATTTTGGAGCTTTGGCGCATTTTTGCGCCGAACCTGTCCATTTCCATGACGCCCGAGTTCACCGAACTTTGCATTTGCCGCACAATGTTTTCTATATTGGCGGAGGCAATCGACGTTTTGTCTGCGAGCCTTCTAATCTGCCTTGCGACGACCGCAAATCCGAGGCCGAACTCGCCCGCCTTTTCAGCCTCGATTGATGCGTTAAGCGACAGCAAATTTGTCTGCCTGCTTACGTCGTTGATGGCGGTGACTATGCCGGTTATCTTTTCGACATTTCCGTTTATGACCGCGAGTTTCCCGGCGACGTTTTCCGCGGCCGCCGTAAGGGAGTCGTAATTGTTTTTAAGGAGCTTTATGGATTCGCCGGACTCCCTCGCGATATCGAGAGTCCGCGAGACTTCAAAAGCCGAGCCTCTCGCGGTTTTGTTTAAAGCTTCGGAAGCTGCGAGAATCTTTGCGCCTGTCGAAGCCGTATTTTTTGTCGATGCGGCCTCCTCAGATGCGATGGTGTCGAGGGTGTCGGAAGTATCGGAAATCCTGCCCGCCCTCTCGGCTACGTCAACCCCCATAAGCTTCAGGACGCTTATTAATTTTGTGAGACTGCGCGCCATCAGCAAAACGGCGGTAAAGAGCTCGTCGAATTCCTCGACCACGCTGCTCTTGCCGGAAAGAATCTTTTCGGCCGCAGCGATGTCCCCGCGCGACTGCGAGTTCGCGACCCTCACAAGCGCGCGGATTGTGCGCGACATGCGCGTTGCCATTATCCATGCGATGCCTATGGCCATTGCCGCGAAAATCGCGCCTGCAAAAAGTATTTTGCGCGTCAAAGTGTCGGTCTGTTCGATGAGGTCGGCGCGCCCGGACTGGAACTCGCGCTCGTCTATCATCGTTCCGATAAGCCAGTGCCACGGGCGGTAATAAGTATAGGTGACAAGCCTTGCAGCGTCGCCGGACTGCCCCATCGGCAATACGAGCGAGTCCACCGCAACTTCCGAGCCGCGAAGATTCTTAGCTTTGGACAGCGCATTCAATATAAATTCCGAGCGCACTTTTATGTTGTCGTCGGCAACGGATATTCCGACGGCGGTGGTGTCGCCCGAAACGCGTATGACGGGGTTTTTGGGGTCGGAGTCATCCACAATCCAAACGATTCCGCTTCCGCCAATTTTTATTGTTTTTAAATATTCCTCTATTTCCGCTGTGGAGGAGCGCCTAAGCCCGAAATATATGCCGCCGATTATCTCGCCGTCCGATGAAGCCAGCGGTATGTAGTTTGAATCCGTGCTCCTCGCGCCGGCCTCCGTACCGGATTTGAACACTGAAATTCTCTCGGAGGAATCGTCAGAGTACGGCAAGAGCACTCCCGCAGCCCTTTTTCCGTCTGCGGCGGGGCCTGTTCCCGCGAGGGCGAGCAAGCCGTCGTCGGTCTTGGCATATATGGCTATTTCGCAGCGCAACCCGTCTTTTAGGCGCTCCATAACGCGCGATACGGCGTTCGCGGGGTCGTCTGAGGGCATATTTGGATCCACGGGATACTTGCCAAATTTAAGTAGCCTTATCTGGCGCATCGAATCGGAGTCGGGGTCTCCGAGAATGCGGGTCGGGATATTGGACGGCGATTCGGCAAGCGACGGCGTCCCGAGCTTTTCAAAAGCTGATATTATTGAGGCTCTCGCGGCGTCGGAAGCGTTGGTTTCGTTAATTCTAACGATTTCGCACATTTGGCGGATATCGATTGTAGTCCGCTTGGCGTTTTCCACGGCCATTCCCCTAAATTCCGAAGTAGCTGTGCGTACGACATCGGCCCCCATGAGCTTTATAAAAGCAAACATTCCCGCCACCGGAATAACCGTGACGGCAAGCCCTATCCCCAAAAGGGTGGTTTTCATTGAGGCCTTCATTTAAGATTGGATTCAATCACAACGGCGCGCTTCTTCAAGACTATTTTCGCCATAGACCTCGGCGGACTTGCGCGTTTTGCTTAAAGAGCGCTTCGCGATTAGAGCGGGTTTACAATGAATTTTATCTCTCCATCTTCGGGATTCAATACATTTGCAATTAGCATCTTAATTCGCGGGCAACGGAAAATTTTGTTGCCCACCCGCGATTTGCGCGGCAGAATTTGCTTAAATTACACCTGTATGAAGAAATACATTGTCACACTCGCCCTTGCAATCACCGCATGCGCCACTGCGCGCGCGATGGAAATAGAATCGGTAAAATTTGACGGAGAAGCCGACTTAAACGGCTGGCAGATATCGCCGTCAAACTGCGCGATAATATCCGGAGGCGTTTTGCAGATTACAAACCCCGTGCGCGCGGAAAAATCCCGGGCCGAGATTGTAAAAAATCTACCTATAAAAAAAGTTGCCGGAAGAAGAATATACGTGAGCGTAGAGCTCGCGCAAGACCTTACGCCTTCGGTTTCAAGGTGGGGTGGCAAGATATTCCTCATAGAGGGCGGCAGCGACAATTTCTATGTCTATGCCGGCAACTATATAGCCCCGGGGAAATCCGACTGGGCGGAGACCTCGTTTTTTACGGACGTTCCGCTCGAATCTAAAAACTTAAGAATGCACCTCGGCGTGGAATCGTCGTCGGGCAAGATTTTATTTAAAAACCTAAAAATATCCTCGCAGGACATTCTCGCTGAGTTCGCAAAAATAGCGAACATCGGCTACGCGCAGAAAGACTACGAAATAAAGGCTTTTAAGGCGTTCACTCCGGCGGGGGTCGGGTACAACGCCTCGGAATTCGACACCTCAAAGACGGAATTCGCAAATGTTCCGTTCAGCCTACGCAACTTTCACCGCAACAAAGACAAATTTGCTGTAGCATTAAAATCCATCACATTTCCCTCCGGCCTTGAAAGGGCGGAAACGGAATTTGCGGGCATTGAGGCTTCGGGTAAATTTTTGTACGTCCTGCATTTCGTTTCAAACTCCAAAGACAGCGACAAAATAGGAACATTGGAAATCGAAGGCAACGGCGGCAAAAAGGAAACATTCCCGATAGAAGCCGGAAAAAATGTTTTCGACTACGCTCGCGCCGGCGCAAATGCCGACTGCATATCCGTGGGTCCGTGGCAAAAGTTGGGGCAGACCTACACTGCGTGCGTCTCTAAATTCAAGATTCCCGACGGATTTGGGAACATCGCAAAGCTGGTATTTACCCCTGAAAACGGGGTCGCCACATGGGTGCTTCTCGGGGCAAATATATCCGAGCGCGACGTCGCATTTCCGAAGACGTGGAACTACACCACCCGCGCTGACGACGTATGGAAGCCCATGCCCGAAAAATACGCCCCTCCCGCGGCGCCCGGAAGCGTCCTCGACCTGACTTCCCTAAACCCCAAGGAAACAGCGGGCGACAGGGGGCGCGTAATAGTCAATAAGAAAGGACGCCTGGCATTTGAAAAGACGCCCGATGTCCCCGCAAAATTTTTAATACACATCGGCGGGGATTTCAGGGAAGTGTCGAACCATGAAGAAGCGGCCGCTTTCGCCGCAAAACTGCGCCAAAACGGATACAACATGCTAAGAATCTCCCCAGACCGCGATTTGATGCACGGAGCAAAAGCCGACGGGGAATTTAACGAAAAAAGGCTCGACCTCCTCTTTTACTATTTCTACGAGCTGAAAAAGAACGGCATATACATAGAGTTCGACGCCATGGCAAGCGGCATCGGATACAGTATCGGAGACTCGTGGAACCCGCGCGAAAAACGCAATTTTAAATATTCAATATACAGCGACGACAAAGTAAAAAAGAATTGGCTAATCGGGACCAAAAAGATTCTCACCACAGTAAATCCCTATACCGGCACAAAGCTTGCGGAAGATCCGCAATTAGCCCTTGTCATAGGCTACAACGAGCTTGAATTCGGGCTCTCAAAGCCCGGAACTTACACCGAGCTGCGCGGCGAATGGATAAAATTCTTAAAGCGCAAATACCGCAACGACTTCAAAAAGCTCTCCGAAGCCTGGAAAGACAAGCTTCCCGAGGGAGTTGAAGATTTTGACGCGCTCCCCGCATTCAACCGCGACGAAGGCATCAACAAGCTCGACCAGCGCGCCCGCGACATAAACGAATTTATAACAAAATTGGAGCGCGACATGTTAAAGTGGTTTAAGCGGCAGTTCCGCGCCATGGGCTTTGAAGGCCCCGTGACAAACTTCAATATGGGGAAGTCCATGCGCAATATCCTTTCCCGCAAAAACGCCGACTACGTCGCGATGAACAACTACCACGCCCACCCGTCAAACTTCATAGATATGGGCTCGCGCATATCGCAAAAAAGCTCCGTCGGCGAGGGCATAAACATATCGCGCGCTTTTGCCGCCACAAAAGAGCACGGAGTTCCCTACGTTATAACAGAACACGGGCATGTCTTCTGGAATAAGTACAGGTACGAACAGGGATTCGCCACTGGCGCGCACTCGGCACTCCAAGGCTTTGACGGCATAACATGCTTCGCAAATCCCGTCACCGCGAAGGATACCCCGCCCGCGGTTTACCCGTTCAACAACGCCCCCGACGTCACAATAAGGTCGCAGGAATTTCTAACAGCGCTTATGTATTTGCGCGGCGACGTTGCCGAGTCGGCGTACGAGGCCGTCATAAAAATCAACGAGAAGGATATTTACAAGTCCGATTCCTACGAATACGGCTTGGACGCGCGCCAATCAAGGCTAAGCTTGCTCACGAAGATGTCGGTGGAATCCTCCCCGAGATACAAACCGGCCGAAAACGAAATTGCCTTCGACAGGCTCGGCGGCTCATCGCTGATACTCCACAAGGCATACGGGAACATTGCAGATACCCAGCATTCGGACTTCGACTTGTCGTCGGCTGTCGAGGAAATGCGCAAGCGCGGAATGCTCTCAAAGAACAATAGGACGGACGTATTGAAAGGCATATTTGAGAGCTCCACGGACGAAATATACATAGATACTCCGCGCAAATACATGACAGTAAACACTCCGCGCCTGCAAGGCATGAGCGCCCCCGCCGGAGAAACCGCCAAGCTTTCCGACTTTGAAGTAATCTATACCCAGCGCAATTCAAACGTCACCCTCGCGGCGGTGGACGGCTTAAAGCCAATAAAAGAGGCGCGCAGGTTCGCGCTTGTAATCTCCCCGAATTCGCTGAACTCCGAGATGTCATTTACGGACGAAGACATGGTAAGCTTAATAAACATAGGCAAGCCTCCGTTGCTCGTCGAGACTGGTAAATATAAGGTAGCGCTCTCCACGCCGCACTGGAAACAGATGAGGCTTTGGGCGCTCAATATGGACGGCTCGAGATTGCAAGAGCTTCCCTTAAAGAAGTCGGACGGGCGCATAGAGGCGGAAATCGACACTTCAAAGCTCCCGATTCCGAGCGTATTCTTTGAGCTGTCGGCAATGTAGGCTCAGCAACCTGACGCAAGGGCGCATTTTTTAATGCGCCCTTATTTTTTTTGGTGTCGGAAAATATTTTTAAGAGTGCAATTTTTTTCTGAAACAAGGCTGAAAAGAGACCCTAAAAAAAGCGCCCTGCGTGCCTGCGGAAACGGATACCCCCCCCTGCGCGCTTGAGGAAACGGAGAACCCCACTGCGCGCCTGCGGAAACGGATGACACACTGCGCGCTTGAGGAAACGGAGAACCCCCGCCCTACCAAGAAAAAGACACACTGCATGGCGCTAAAAAAATATTTTCGGCATTTTAGCGACGCTAAAACCTGCCAATTTGCGCCCGAAAAAAATTTGTTTTCATAAAATTTGCGCCCATTGAATTTTTTCACCACCCGCGCGCGTGAAACAGTAAAAATTTTGCATTTAAGCCGCCTTCTTGCAGCGAAAGGAGGAAAGAAGATAAAAAAATCCCCAAAAAAAATCCCGCTAAACTTTTTATTCGGTAAATTCGGTAAAAAATATGCGAAAAAATTTGCAGCACTAATTTTTTGAATGGCGCAAAAAAAAGCGGACTCCATGCGGAGCCCGCTTAAACAACATGAAAATCGTCAGTTTTTGCGCAAATATTCGACGCACTCCTTTATGACGGGCATCGGATTAGACGCGATATTCTCGTTTTCAAGAGTCAGGAAGCCGTCGAAGCCCTGGCTGTCGAGCTCCGACAAAATCGCCTTCATATCGAAAGCACCCTTTCCGAGGACGACGCACTGGTTCTTCGGCACGCCAAACTCCTTCTGGTCTTTAAAATGCAGCGAAACATATTTTCCCCTCAGAGTTTTAAGCCCCTCGACAGGGTCAATCGCGCAAAGCGACCAATGCCCGATATCCGGATTGGCCTTTACATTGTCGTAGCCCGACGTGTACTTGGCAAGCACAAGCGGCTCCCAATACTGGTTGGGACTCGTCATAGAGTGGTGGTGAACGCACATAGTCACTCCGTACTTTTTGCCGACCTTGTCCCAAATCGGGAAGCGCGCCACGGGATTTTCGCTGAGAACCCTGTCGGCGCCCATTTCTTTGGCGAATTTGCAGACGGCCTCTATGTCTTTTTCGGTCTCGGTGTCGTACCTGCTGACTACGCCGAACGCGACCATTTTAAGCCCTGAATCCTTAAAGAGCTTTTTCATGTATTCGCGCGCTTCCTTCGGCATTTTAGGCCCGACTTTAACGTTCGGGAATTTGTCGCTGAGCGTCTGCCCCGGGTAGCACTCGACCCCGTCTATGGGGAGAGTTTTTAGCATTTCAAGCGTCTTTTCGAGAGTGAAATTCCTAAAAGTGTAGGTCTGGACCGCAATCTTGCGGTGGTGGTCCGCCGCAAATGATGCGAGCGGGGCCGCTATGAGAGCCGCCGTCAGGGCGAGTATTGCTGATAATTTTTTCATATTCAAATTTCTTGCAATTTAATGTTTCGGTTGAGGCAGATTAGTGGGAGCGCAGATACTCTACACACTTCTTTATTTGCGGGAGATTGTTGTCCCAATCGGCCTCGTATTCGATAACGAGGAAGCCGTCATACCCCTGGCTGTCGAGTTCCGCAAGCATCTTGTCAACACCGAGATTCCCCTCGCCATACGGCACGCATCGCCTGCTTTTCGCGCCCAAATCCTTGAAGTGGACCGAGCCAATCTCGCCTTTTAAAATTTTCAGATTTTCGACAGGGTCGATTCCGCTGAGAGCCAGGTGCCCCACATCGGGGTTGGCTTTGACGTTGTCGTATTTTGAAGCGTATTTTTTTACGAGTTCGGCGTCGTAGTATTGGTTGGCGCTCGTCTTTGTGTGGTGGTGAACGCACATTGTCACTCCGTACTTTTTGCCGATTCTATCCCAAATCTGCCAAGAGGCGACTGGGTCCTCGGTAAGAACGCGCGTAATTCCCATTTCTTTGGCGAACTTGCAAATCGCCTCGATATTCTTTTCGCTTCCGCCGCCGGTGACGCCGAAGCTTACGGGCTTTACACCCGCGTCTTTGAGGATTTTTTTAAGGTACGCAATCTGCTCCGGGTTGAGCGACGGGCCGACTTTGGCGTCGGGATATTTTCCGCCGAGCTTCTGGCCCGGGAAGAGCTCAACGCCGTCGATGTCGAGCGTCTTTATGCGTTCGAGAGTCTGCACGAGTGTCATTTTGTGCATGGACCAAGTCTGGACAGCGATTTTTCTATGTTCTGGGCGCGCGGCCGAGCCGCCGTCCGTGAGGGCGCACCCCGCGAGAAAGAAGAGCGCCACAACAGATAAAATTAGACGTTTCATAAAAACTTATATTTTCATAATTGCCGATTTATGCAAGCATATTTCAAGCCCATTAGCCTCTCCCGCCTCAAAAAAAAAATTGCATTTGCTCCAAAAATCGGAGATACTTTTGTCTTCAACTATCAACGCAATACATTATATATATGAATAGAAGAGATTTTACAAAAACAGCAATTACGGCTCTATGCGGAGCCGCCGTCGCGCCCGCAATGGCGTCCGCCCAACAGCAAGGCGGCAAAGACCCCGCATTCAAAAGCAAATTTGCGCCAAATCTGAACCATTTTAACGCCACCTGCAAGGGGATGTCGCCCGAAGACAAAATACGCTACATCTACGACAGGGGGTTTAGGGCGCTGGAAGACAACGGAATGCCCGGCCGCCCCGTGGAAGTTCAAAACGCCATTGCAAAGACGATGGAAAAGCTCGGAATGGAAATGGGCGTATTTGTCGCCCACGCCGAATGGGGCAACGCCTCGATGACAGGCAACCGAATTGACATGAAAAAGCGCTCGCGCGACCCGCAAGCTTGCCGCGAATACTGGGCGAACAAAATGAAAAACGTCTGCGAGCTCGCCAAGAGGGTAAATGCGAAGTGGTGCACGGTAGTCCCCGGGCTTGAAGACCCGAGCCTCGAGCCCGAATACCAATTTGCCAATGTCGCCGACCATTTAAAGCGCATTTGCGAAGTCTTGGAGAAAAACAACGGCCCGACTATCGTGCTCGAGCCGCTCAACATAAAGAACCACCCAAGCCTTTGGTTGAAGAGGATTCCGCAGGCCTACGCGCTTTGCAAGGCTGTTGGCAGCAAGCACTGCAAAATTCTCAACGACCTCTACCACCAGCAGATAACGGAAGGCTGCCTCATTCCCAATATAGACGAAGCGTGGGACGAAATAGCATACTTCCAAGTAGGCGACGTTCCCGGACGCAACGAGCCCACTACCGGCGAGATAAACTATAAAAATGTATTCAAGCACATCTGGAACAAGGGCTACCGCGGAATAATAGGAATGGAGCACGGGCAGAGCGACCGCACAAAGGCGGGCGACGAAAAAATGATAGCAGCCTACCGCTCCGTCGACGTCGATTAGCCGCGCGCATAAAAAACGCAAGGGCTTGCCGCTTCCCGCGGCAACCCCGCATGCGAGAGTTTCGACTCCGTTAATGCCCGGTTTCAGGTAGATAGCCAGTCCGTTGCAAAAATGGGGCGTTTTTTTGCGCCGGCAACATTCGACAGTTTCGGCGCGGCGCTTCAAAAGTTACAATATTCAAGGCGGTTCCCGATAGGAGCAGCCTTTTTTTAAGTTGCGCGTATAAAAATTCTAAACCCCTTCTCCCTCCAAAGGCGCAAGCAGACAAATTTGCGTGGCGCCGCAAAAAAATCTCGGGACAAAATATTATTTACCAAAGATAAATAAGCCCGCAAAATCTCCTCAAAAGAGATTTTAATTTATGTGCGGTTAGAAAAAATAATATCCAAATTTTATTCGGGGCACACTGAGGGTATGAGAGAACACCCAAGCGGCGCGCGCGCTTTAATTTGCGCGCACGTTAAAACGACAAAAAATCGGAGGCGCAGATTTTACTGCGCAAAACCTCCAATAGCAGAGTTATTTTTTTTTCACCGCCTTTGTGTTAGGCCGGCGTGAAAAAAAGAATATTCTATAAAAAACTCTCCAATCAGAGCGCGGTGGAATCGGAAACTTGATTCATTGCGAACCAACCTTTGCTTATCTCGACTCCGCTTTCATTCTTGGACGAGCACCCGCCAAGCATGAGGGCGAAGGCGGAAATTATGGCAACAATAATAATTTTTTTCATAATCGCGCGATTTTGGCGGATTGATTCAAAAAAGGCAATTCAATAAAAAGTTGCAAACGTCCGGATATTTTGTTTGACTCCCGCGCTATGAAAAAATTTGCGTCAATAACAGCCGTCGCGATTTTGGCTTTCGCGGCGCAATTTACGGCCGCTGCTGACAACGCCGGAAGCGATATAAACTCAATGCGCGAACGGATAAAAGAGCTCGAAGAACAGGTTGAGCAGCTAAAAGCCAAGCTTGTCGAGCAGGCGAAGCTTGACGCCGAAATAATTTCCATGGCGCGCGCCGAAAACCGCGCGCTAAAAAAGCAGCTGCGCGCCGCCAAGCGCGCCGCGCGGTTGGCCAAGATTGAAGAGGAACCCGAGGTGAAAAGCACAAAGGAAAGAGCCGAGCAAGTCGAGAAAAAGACCGAAGAGCGCATTTCCGAAAAAGAGTCCGAAAGCGAAGGCTTTCACATGTTCCCGTTCTAACGGCAACCGATAAAATTTTAACCGACGCCCGCGCCCGCACAAAACGCGCGGACGCGCAATCAGCATAAAGAAAATGTCAGAAACAGACTTCAAAAGCTCATTAAACCTGCCGAATACGCAATTCCCCATGCGCGGCAACCTTGTAAAACGCGAACCCGCGCGCATAGAGCATTGGGAGAAAATCGGCCTCTATAAAAAGATTCAGAAGCTCAGGGAAAATTCGCCGAAATTTGTGCTCCACGACGGCCCGCCCTTCACAAACGGCGACGTCCATATAGGTACAGCCCTAAATAAGATTCTAAAAGACGTAATCCTGCGCTACAAATCGATGAGGGGCTTTGCGACGCCCTACATTCCCGGCTGGGACTGCCACGGTTTGCCGATAGAGCACAAGGTCGTCAAACAGCTGCGCAAAGACAAGCGCACCCTCGACATTCCACAGCTGAGGGAAGAGTGCGCCGCATTCTCGGAATCTTTCATAGAAAAACAGAGGGCGCAATTCGTGCGCCTCGGGGTTCTCGCGGACTGGAAAAACGAATACAAGACAAAGAAACCCGCGTACGAAGCCGACATTTTGCGCACATTTGCCGCGTTCATAGAGCGCGGTCTCGTTTACAGGAGCAAAAAGCCCGTGTATTGGTCGATTCCTTGCGCCACGGCTCTCGCCGAAGCGGAAATCGAATACGCCGAACATACGAGCACTTCGATATGGGTGGCCTTTAAGCTCGACGAAGAATCAAACAAGCGCCTCGGCCTCAAAGACGCAGAAATCGTAATCTGGACGACCACCCCGTGGACCCTGCCCTCAAACCTCGCAATGGCCGTAAATCCGGACGTTGAATACTGCGCGGTATCCGCCGGCGGGAGAACTTTTATCGTAGGCCTGCCGCTCGCGGACTCCTTCATAAAAGATTGCTCCCTCGAAGACGCAAAAATATCAGTTCTTGGCAAGGGTTCCGACATCGAAGGCATAGAGGCTTTCCACCCCTTCATCAACCGCAAGAGCAAAGTTTTCTGCGCGCGCTACGTCACGACAGACTCCGGCACGGGAGTAGTGCATATCGCCCCCGGCCACGGGCTCGAAGACTACCAAGTAGGCCTCGAGCACGGCCTTGACATCTATTCACCGTTGGACGACGAAGGCAAATACGTTGACGACGGGCAGATTCCCGCCGAACTCGTCGGGATAAGCGTCCTCGAAAATTCCGAGGGCAAGAGCGCCGCAAACGAAAAAGTCCTCGAAATAATTACAAACAACGGCTCGCTGCTAAAATCGGCGAAGATTTCACACCAATATCCGCACTGCTGGCGCTCCAAGACGCCCGTTATCTTCCGCGCGATGGACCAATGGTTCGTTGCGCTCGACAAGGACAACCTCCGCAAAGAGGCGCTGGACGCTATATCGGAAGTTAAGTGGCTCCCCGAAAGGGGCGAAAACCGCATAAGGGGCGCGGTGGAATCGCGTCCGGACTGGTGCATTTCAAGACAGCGCTCGTGGGGAGTCCCGATTCCGGCATTCTACGACGCCGACGGCAAGGCGTATCTCGACGCCGGTGTCGTGAAGGCTGTCGCCGACAAAGTCGAAAAGCTCGGCACCAACATGTGGTACAATATGTCCGCGAGCGAAATACTCGACGGAATAACACTTCCTGCGGGCTGGCCTTCGGCCGACAAGCTCACAAAGAGCACCGATACGCTCGACGTATGGATAGACTCCGGTTCGAGCCACAATGCGGTCTTGGCGCGCAATCCGGACCTCGCCTGGCCCGCCGACCTTTACTTTGAGGGGTCCGACCAACACAGGGGCTGGTTCCAAAGCTCTTTGTGGACGGCGATAGCAACCCGCGGGCGCGCGCCGTACAAACAGGTAATAACCCACGGATTTGTTGTCGGGCAAGACCGCAAGAAGATTTCAAAATCGGCGGACGGCAAACCGCAAACCTCCGACATGTACGTCGGTAAATGGGGCGCCGACATAGTGCGCTTTTGGATAAGCTCAGTTGACTACCAAAACGACATTCCGATTTCCGACGACATTCTCTCGCACATATCCAACGCCTACCGCGGCGTGAGAAACACCATAATGTATCAGCTCGGCAACCTGTACGACTTCGACCGCGCGAAAGACGCCGTCGCCCCGGAGAAGCTCGACGCGCTCGACAAATGGGCGCTGTACAAGACTGTGCAGTTTGTTGACGAAGCCCAGAAGGCTTACGACGCCTACGAATTCCACAAAGTCTATAAGCTAATCGACAATTTCTGCGGGGTGACGCTGTCCAGAGTTTATCACGACATACTTAAAGACAGGCTCTACACCTACGCGGCACATTCAGCCGAGCGCCGCTCCTCGCAGACAGCGATAGACATTATAAGCGACGCCCTCATAAAAGTTGCGGCTCCTATTCTTACCTTCACTGCCGACGAAGCGTATTCTTTCAAGAACGGCGCGGAATATTCGGAAGACTCCGTCCACTTGCAGGATTGGCCGGAAATCGGCGCCGAGTACCGCGACGAAGTCGCCTATGAAAGGGTCGAGAGAGTTTTGAGCCTGCGCGAGAAGGTAAACGAAGAGCTCGAAAAGCTCCGCCAGAACAAGACGATAGGCAAGAGCCTCGAAGCCGAAATAGAGATAATGGTGGGGGCAACCTCGCCCGAGGCGGAGGCTCTGCGGGAATTGTCCGGAAATCTGCCCGAGATATTTATCGTATCGGCGGTCAGGGTGGTCGAAGGCAATTTTGAAACGCCCGCAGTGCGCGCGGCAAAAGTCGAGGGGCGCAGGTGCGCCAGATGTTGGAGAGTAATGCCGGATCTGCCCGAAGACGGCATCTGTCCGCGATGCAAAAAAGCAATGTCCGAACATATATGACGAAAAAATCAGCCGCAAAAAACAATAGCGCCGCGCCCAAAAAAAAGGTAGCGGCAAAATCCGCTGCGCCGGCAAAAAAACCGGCTGCGAGCAAGCCGTCGGTCGCGGTAAAAACCGCTAAGCCGGCTTCCGCGGAAAAGTCCGTCAAAAAGAAGCCGGCTCAGATAAAAAAGCCGTCTCCTAAAAAAGCCGAGACGCAGAATAAAACCGTTTTCAAGGCCGCCTTAAAACAGGATACAGCCCCCGCGAAAAGCTCGCAAAAAAATGCTGCGCAGACCATTTTAAAATCGGCCCCCAAGGGGAATCCTAAAGCCCGCAAACCCGACGGCTCTGCAAAAATCTCCATAAATATGCCGGCAAATGAAGTGCCGGAAGTCCGCGAAACCAAGCAACCAGAGCCGATAAAGCCAAGGCGCCAAAAGAGAAACCATATCCGCCCGTCGGACTCCATCGCCTTCACTCTCGAAGATCTCGACGCATATCTTGAAATGCGGGACTCCGGCGCCGGAGCCCAGCAGGCAAAAGCGGTGGTCAAGAATATCCCGGGCAAGCCAACCGCCCCAAAGGAAACATCGGCGAAAGTCCAGATGAAGGCTACTTCGTCCCCTAAAAATCCCGTAGCGGCGGCAAGCCTATTCGATATTCTCGGATTCAATCCAGTGGAAGCCCCTTCCCTTGAAAAACACAGGGAAAAGGAAATTCCGCGCAAATGGAAAAAATATTACAATATGCTCGTGGACCTCAGAAAGAGGCACTCAATGGGCGCCGAGAGTATTTCCGGAGAGGTTTTAAAACGCTCCGCAAAGGAAGATTCGGGAGACTTGTCCTCGTACGGACAACACTTGGCGGACGCCGGCTCTGAGAGCTTCGAGCGCGATATGGCCTACAACCTGCTCTCGAACGAGAAGGAAATGATTGCCGAAATAGACGACGCCATTGAACGCATAAGAAACGGCACTTACGGAATATGCGAAGTGACCGGCGAACCCATTCCGGAATCGCGCCTCGAAGCCATACCCTTCACGCGTTGCACAAAGCGCGGTCAGGAGATTAAAGAGGCGGAAAACCGCAAAATGAAATCAGTGCAAAGATCCATATACGATATGTCCGAAGGCCAGTCTGGCCCGACCGACGACGAAGAAGATATGTCGTAGGCTTGCACGGCAAACAGAACCGGCGGAAGGAGAGAAAAAATCCCCTTCCGCCAAACGAAGAAATATTTTGCCACAGTTGGAAAAATCATCAAAAAAAAGATCTTCCGCCGTATTTTTCGCGGCGGCGGCGTTAGTGATTATCCTCGACCAGCTGACAAAGCTGGCGATAGTCGCCAATATTCCGTGGGAGAGGGGGAACCCGACCTACCATTTTGGCGCGGAAAGCTCGCCAATTGCGCTGATAGACAACTTTCTATACATAGTCCATATAACAAACGAGGGCGCTGCTTGGGGCATACTGTCGGGACAGACGTATCTGTTGGCATCAATAGCCCTCATTGCGCTCGCGGCGGTTTGGATTTTTAGAAAGCAGCTCGGTTTCGACTCAAAGTGCGGGCAGCTTGCGCTTGGAATATTCGCAGGCGGCGTGGTTGGAAACCTCGTTGACAGAATATGCTACGGGCATGTGATAGACTTTATAGACGTCCACCTTCCGATTGTAAATTATAGATGGCCCGCGTTCAATTTCGCCGACTGCGGGATAACGGTTGGCGTCTTTATTTACATAATAATGGTGATACTCGAGGAACGGGGAAAATCTACCTCAAAAAAATAGCCCAATGAAAAACAAAATAGCGTCGTTTGGAGAAATTGTATGGGACAGTTTTGGAAATACCGAAACTCTGGGGGGAGCTCCGCTTAACTTCGCGTATTTTTGCACAAAATTTGGCTGCGACGCCGCAATAATAAGCGCCGTTGGGCGCGACAAATTCGGGAAGGCGGCACTCGAAAAAATATCCGAAAATTCAATAAATGCCGACGCCGTTATTGTCCACGAAACCCTGCCGACCGGCATTGTTGACGTTGGGAAAGGTCCCGACGGGCTTCCGGAATACGATATTCGCCACCCAGCCGCATGGGATGAAATCGCGCTAACCCCCGCCGCAAAGGCGATAGTCGCCCGCTGCGAAGCATTTTGCTTTGGGACATTATCCCAGCGTTCGCCCGTTTCCGCAGGGACTTTAAGAGAGTTATTAAAAGTTCTCCCCAAAAATTGCCTAAAAGTCTTCGACGCCAATTTGCGCCAAAAGTATTTTAACCGCGAGGTTTTGAACTTTTCGCTTTCAAACGCCGATATCTTAAAGCTAAACGACGCAGAATTGCCGATAGTTTTTGAAACAATATTCGCGAAAAAAAGCCCCGATTTCGATATAGCCGCAAACGCAATTTTAGATGGGTATCCGTCATTAAAATACCTTGTTTGCACCCTCGGGGCCGAAGGGCATATTATATACGGGCGCGGCATAACTCCGCTAAGGGGGCTGCCAAAGCCTGTTGAAGTTGTGGATACGGTGGGGGCAGGCGACGCATTTACGGCGGGGTTTGTGTCGGCAGTACTCGGAGGCGCTGGGATTGAGGCAGCCTCAGAGCGCGCGGCGGAATCTGCGGCATTTGCATGTTCGCGCCGAGGAGCTATCGGATAATTTTATAAGCGCAAAAAATATCCTTTGGTTTGCACTCTTTCGCGGGAGTCGCCCTCAAATTTAAGGCGAGGTAAAAACATTTTATCTGAGCCGACAATTTTAAAGAAAATGTTTTCTTTATCTGCGGGAATTTTTCTTGCTTTTAACCGAAGCTTTCCGCGGAAGCAGAATTAGTAGCGGACTCTATTGCAACCGTCGCATTGCGCGCCGACATTTTTCGCCAAAGTATAGGATTTTAGCTCATTCTACTTTGGCGCGCAAACCATGTTTTTGTCCGTTAGAATAGATTTTTCACAATTTGTCTCATTTTATCTTTCCTTAAAATATCATAATATAAACATACATATAAACTTGACATTTTTTCAACTCATTATAGACAAATTTTAATCTAAAATTTTATTATAAATTCAAATGAAAAAAACATTCGCTCAAAGTATAATTTGCTCAATTTTAGCGCTATCCGCTTCACCCCTTACCTACGCAGACGTGTATAATTATGTAGGCAAAGAAACATACTATTCACTGGACGACCCAAACTCTTGGTCGCCCAAAGGAGGCTCGGGCGGCTCATATGAATGGATAAATGGCCAGACCCTCATATTTGACTCCAACACAAATGCCGGGGCCGCCAATCAAGTTGCAGTAAAATATCTAAAAGACGGCGATACCCCGGATATAGAGGAGATTATTTTCAAAACAACGACAAATGTCCAAGCCTCAAATTCAGATGAAAACGCTTCAAATGGCTTATATATATCTATTAAAGTGGGGAAAGTGACGGTATATACAGGCACTCAGGACAAACTTTCTACATTCTCAAAAATTACGTTGGGCGAACTATCAATCGGCGCGGATTCCGAGACCCCCGTATCAACTTCCACAATATTCTCGACTTCTTTCAACAATAACGGAAACGACTATTATTACAATTCCGCCACCGATAACTCAATATCGGCAGATATTGGGCGCGTGACACTAAACGGGGCAGTGCCGACTAATCCAAACGACCAAAACACTACCCTATGGTATATAAACAACCAAGCCTCCGCTAGTGATTTCAATTATAAATCGGGCGTAATTTTGGTAAACGGGATAGACGGCACAGGAACTGTAAGAAATAATTTTGGCGACAATGTTGAAGGCAGCACGACTCTCGTTTTCACAAATACGTCAGACGCATCTTTCAAAGGCGTATTGATGGACGACTGGGACGCGGGTACAAAACTCGCAAAATTAACCGTGATAATGGACGGCGCAGAAAACGCCACCCAGACTATCCGCCAAGTTTCAACATCGACAGGTGGCGTGTGGCATAGGAATGATCTGGATTCTGTCGGGACAATAATAAAAAACGGGACTCTTGCCGTATCCACAGCAGGCGAAGTTGAACTTTCGCGCGTCAAGCTTGAAGGCGGTGCGCTTGCAGTCGCCACGAGAGACGACGCGGGCGTCGGCGGGACTCTCTCTGTGCGCGGAATAGACTGGGAAGGCGGCGAGATAAAACTTATAATCGGCCACACAACGCTTGAATCCGCAACAGGCATAAATCAAATAGGCGGCGAAGACGCAAAGTACGTATTTGAAGTTGACTTGTCGGACTTCGCGCCGGACATGATATTTGAAGGCGACGAATACACCCTCTTGCTTTCTGGCGTAGAAGCATTCGGCGACGTATCAAAATACGAAGCCGACCTAATCTATAACGGAGCCGAGCTAAGCGGCATAGATTACAAAATTTTATCGACTGCAAACGGGCTTAATATCGCGCTTTACGGAACAATCCCCGAACCCTCGGAAGTTGCGCTATTTATAGGCGCGGCCGCGCTGTTCCTTGCCGCATACAAAAGAAGGCTGCGCAAATAAATGTCAAGCGTTTCATAAGAAACGCCATTGCCCACATAATTTCTAACGGCTGTCGCGATAGATTGAAGCGGCGGGGATAAAAAAATATTGCCTCGCGCCTTTTTTAGCCTGTGCTTAGCATCGCGATGGATTGAAACGGCATAAATAAAAAAACTTCGCCAGCCCGCCTCAGGAAAAACTTATTTAGCAGATTTTTTCGAGATTCTTTTAAAGACAATAAAAAGCTCCCTTCATGGGGGGCTTTTTTTCTTCGCGCTAAAATCAATCCATTTTATTCAAAAATTCGCAGGGAAAGTTCACATACGTAAAAAGCCAGATTTAAAATTGACTCTTTTATAAGTAAATATATCATATCTTTATATGAGAGTTATATATTTCCTTGCGGCAATATTTTTATCGTCCATAGCATTTGCGGAATCTACAATCTACGAATTTTACCGTCCAACCGACAACGGAAAAGCGTTAATAAATCCCGACATGGGCTGGTGCGCATATTTCTATTCATGCAGAACCGGCAACTACGGATATTTTCTTGAACCCTCCGACACGCTCGAATGGTTTCCGGGGACATCGGTCATATATATGAGGCTTCCATGGGTGTTCATAGAACCCGAGGAAGGCAAATTCAACTTTGGGGTGCTCGACACTCCCGCCCAGAGATTCATAGACAAAGGCAAACAAATCGCAATAAGGATAACATGCACGGAACATTGGATTCCGTGGGCGACACCCAAGTGGGTAAAAGACAAAGGCGCAAAGGGAACTCAATTCCACATACGAAAAGGCCCCGTACCCGACGGCCCATGTTGGGAACCCGACTATCTCGACCCAATTTTCCTAAAATATCTCGACCGCATGGTCGGCAAGCTCGCCGAAAGGTACGACGGCAATCCGAACGTCGCCTTCATTGACATCGGCTCTTTCGGAATATGGGGCGAAGGGCATACAGGCTTCACAAAAAAGCTCAATGCCCAAGAAAGCCTTGCGGTTGCAAAAAAACACATAGACATATTTAGAAAACACTTTAAAAAGACGCAACTCGTAATAAGCGACGACGTCGCAGGCTCAAACGCGCCCAGTCCGCACTTCCCCGCTACCGATTACGCACTCTCGCAAGGAGTTTCTTTGCGCGACGACAGCATTCTCGTTGACGTTCCAACCGAGAAGAAGAAATCATGGTACCACGAAAAAATGGCAGGCCTTTTCTGGGAAAAAATGCCGGTAGTGTTGGAGCACGAGCACTACGGCCTCTCTAAGGCAAGAGGCGCATGGGACGGCAAAAAACTCGCGGATTCAGTAGAGCAATACCATGCAAGCTACATGTCAATCCATTGGTGGCCGGAGCAGTTTTTAGAGGAAAACGCCGAATTTGTGGGTGAAATCAATAAGCGCCTCGGATACCGGCTATTTCCCGCCGAAATAAAATTCCCGACCGAAATGGAAATCGGCGAAGAATTTCCCGTGGAGTTCAAGTGGGCAAATTTGGGAGTCGCGCCGTGCTACAAAGGAGGGTTCCCCGCGCTTACAATAAAAGACAACAAGGGTGGGATAATCGCAGTCATGGTGGACGAATCGCTAAATGTCAAAGACTTGCCCGTATCCGCCAAAGGCTCGCCAAAATATGTAGAAAGCAAAGGTAAATTCAGGATAGGGTTTAAGACTCCCGCAGAATTTTTTAATGAATTTACTCTAAAAATGGAAAAACGCAATGGAGCCGAATTTTATGCAGGCCCTGTGACGCCTGCAACCCCCGCTGGCGAATACAGCGTTTACATTTCTGTCGGCAAGCGCGACGGAACCCCCATTTACGAACTGCCCCTCGAAAACTCCGACGGCCACAAACGCTATAAAATAGGCACAATAAGCCTAAAAGAACCTAAAACACCGGGAGTTGAAATAAAAGTCCGCGACGATTCTCCACAGGGGATAACTTGGTAATGTCGCCGCCGCACAAAAAACTGTTGACAACTACTTGATTAAAAAAATATCTATAAAAAATATACGATATAAAAAACATCATGAAAACAAAAATATTCAAAACGCTTTGCGCGTTAATTTTCGCAGCCGGCATATCTGTTGCCCAGGACACATATTTTAACGTATTCTTAGGAGGCACAGGCTTCGCGCCCAACGGAACAAACGATATGTCGGATCCCTCAAACTACTATACATTTAGCAAGGACGGCAACGAATCGACAGGTCTATGGGGGGCAAATAATAAGATAGATATTTCCGGAACAGGTGTGCCATTGCAGTCGATGCAAACAATAGATTGGAGCAAGTGGTTTGCCTATGGAGACATAAACTATACGAATGACAATGGGGAATCAACTTTATATACCTCTCCCCAAAACCTAATTTTGAAAAATTCGCTCTCCGCGAGCGGGCAACCTCATGCCTTTTTTAAATACTCCGGGACCGCCACCGTGACATTTGGTTCGTCCGATAGCCAAGACGAAGAATTCCTATACCACACCAACTCTTTTCATAGTAAAGGGCACGGCACTGTATCTTTTGTGCGCGATGCTAATGCCGCACAAAGTACTTTTTCATTTCGAATCAACGCAGAGGCAAGATTTGATAATGGAACTACAATAATAGGAGACGCCTCAAATAAAGACGGTTATTTTGATTCTGTGGAAATGGCAAATACAGGAATAAATAATAGAGGCAATCTCGAAATATATGCAAAATCCATAAACTTTGGGAGCTATTTAAATGCAGATACCACTGGAACCCTGACTGTCTATATACCCGACCAAGCTCTAATAGAAAACACTCCGCTTGTGGAAATTGCGGGAGAATTCCAACACCTCGATAAAGTAGTATTCGACTTTATAAACTACGCAAATATTGAAGCCGGAGAATATACACTGATATCGGCAGGCTCCCTCGGCGAAGGTTTTAGCGACATAATTTCCGACGACATCGAGATAAAGAATCTGACACTAAAAGACGGCTACACAAGCGAGCTCGAATGGGTAAACGGAAGCAATCTCATGCTGACTGTAAGCGTGCCGGAACCCTACGAGGCTGCAGCAGTAATAGGGATAATTGCTCTTGCACTTGCCGCATACAGGCGCCGCATTTAAATGCGGATTACCTACCGAATTACGGCAAGGCTTAAGTTCTACACATCTAACAACCAAATAAATTAGAGCTGTATCAAAAAGCCCTATATTCCAAGCGACATTTGTCCGCTCTCCGGGGGAACATTCTTGTGTTTCCCCGGTTTTTTTGGAGTAGATTCGCCGGCAGATTCCTTAATATTGCGGTCTGATAATCCGTCCGCATTCTGCCCCGCCCTTCCGCTTTCGGAATGCAATGCCAACCCAAGCTGGCTGTCTGATTCGCAATCAGAAACTTTTCCGTCCTCCGATTTTTTAGCTGCATGCGCCAAAAAACGCACTTCGGATTCTTCACGATTTTCCGACAGCAAAGATTTTCCGCCAGACGAAGCGGCAAAATTGCCGGTCTGAAGATTGTCGCGTCCATTGGTATTAGAATCAGTCTCAGTGTTTTCCCGCGTCTGGGCGGATTTTTCCACGGTAGATAATATTTCCGAAGGTCTTTTTTCGGGAATGGCAGATTCGTTGGAAGTTCCGCTTTTATCGGCTGAAAACGACAGTTTTTCGCGCGCGTCTTTCACCATTTTTAGGAATTCATCCTCAGAGAGCACGCGAGTACCGTATTCGCGGGCCTTGGCTGCCTTGGAGCCGTCTATCTTGCCGTCGGAAACGAGAAAGTCGGTGGATTTAGAGACATCGGAGGCCGAGCGCCCGCCGAGGCTCTCCACAATTTCCTTCGCCTTGGACCTTCCCATACTTTGCAAGGTCCCCGTAAATACAAAGATTTTCCCCGAAAGAGGGAGGGAGGCTGCATCTACATTTGAAAGCGGCTTTGAGCCAAAATTTAAGCCTGCCGCGCGCAACCTTTCAATGAGAGCCCTGTTATTTGGGTCGTCAAAAAAGGCGCGTATAGACAAGGCGCGGACGGAGCCTCCTGACGAATCCGAGTCTTTCTTTTTTGAGCGCGAACCAAAGCCTTGATTGCTTTCCAAGTCTTCGAGCGGAGCCGCCATGAGCGCGTCGAGCGTACCGTATTTTCGCGCGAGATCCTTTGCGAATTGCTCGCCGATTTCAAGTATGCCGAGCGCAAAAATCAACCTCCAAAGTTCACGGTTTTTGGACGCCTCAATGGACGATAACAAGTTGCCCGCACTCTTTTCTTTGAAATTTTCGAGCTTTAGGAGGTCGCCGAGCGTTAGCTTATATAGGTCGGCAGGATCTTTGACTCCGAGAGTTTCCACGATTTTATCTACTGCCGATACGCCAAGCCCCTGAATATCCATGCACGAGCGCGATGCAAAATGAACAATTCTGCCGCGTACTTGGCTGGGACAGGACAAATTTGGGCATCTATAAATTGCGCCGTACCTTACCAAACGCGAGCCGCATTCCGGGCAGTTTTGAGGGAATTCGTACGGCGTTGCCGACTGCGGGCGAAGTTCTTTTACGACTTCGAGAACTGCCGGTATTATTTCCCCCGCCTTTTCGATGACAACGGTATCGCCGACGCGAATGTCTTTTTCTGATATGTTGTCGGCGTTATGCAAAGTTGCGCGCGATACTGTTGTGCCCGATATAAAAACCGGTTCCAGTTCTGCGACGGGGGTGACCGCGCCAGTGCGCCCAACTTGCAGTGTTATGGATTTGAGCTTTGTTTGGGCCCTTTCCGCGCGATATTTCCATGCGACAGCCCATCTTGGCGCATGGGAAGTCATACCAGCACGCGAATAAAGCGAGCAATCGTCAAGTTTGACGACGGCTCCGTCCGTGTTGTATGGGAAATCCGCCCGGACTTCCTCCAATTCGCAAATGCGCTCAAACGCCTCATGCGGTCCATGGGCAAGCCTTGTCCATGAGAATGATGGCAGGCCCCAATTTCGCAATATTTCTGCAAGTTCCGACTGGCGGTGGAGTGTAAATCCTTCCACAGCGCCAAAGGAGTAGAAAATCACTTGAAGATTTCTTTGTTCGAGGACGTTTCTATCGAGCAGCTTCAATGTTCCCGCCGCGAGATTGCGGGGGTTAGCGTATGGCGATTTGCGGTTATTGTCGGAAATTGAGTGTTGGGGTTCAGAATTTTTTGAGATTGCGGCGGCGGAAAGCCTGTCGAATTCAGCGCGTGTCATATAAGCCTCGCCGCGTATTTCAAGCAGGGACGGAATATTTCTGCCGATTAGCCGCGCGGGTAGATTTCTTAGGACAAAGGCATTGCGCGTAATGTCGTCGCCCTTAGTACCGTCGCCTCTTGTCAAAAGGCGCGCAAGTTTACCGTCTTCATAGACTGCGGAAATGCCGGCGCCGTCGATTTTTGGCTCCACGCAATACATAAAATCCCCACCGAGACCGAGAGTTTTATGTAGGCGAGAATCGAATTCTTCGAGTTCCGAAGAATTAAAAACGTTGTCGAGGCTCTTCATTGGGGAGAGATGTTCGACAGCCACGAATGCCCCTGACAGATCGTTTCCGACAATGCGCGAGGGGGAGGATTCATCGGCGTATTGTGGATATTTTGCTTCGAGTTCTTTTAATTGCCTTACGAGGAGATCGAAGTCGTCGTCGGAGATTACCGGTGCGTTTTCGATACGGTACAGGCGTTCGTGTTCGGCAATTTCTGCACGAAGTTTAGCGATTTGATTTTTGGGGGAGTCTTGTGGCATAAGAAACGTGAATATTTTTATTAATATGGGGTATTTCGCAAGAAATAATAAAGGCACTTTTATGATAAAGCTAATTGTGGAGCATTGGAGGGGGAAGGAAAAAATTAAGATTTTAGTCAGAGTGGACAATTTTTTTTAAATATTCCAAAAAAAGGCTTGCCAAGTGTATGAATTTAGTATGAAGTGAACGCTTCAAAAATTCTTTGGAGAGTCCCTATCGTCTAGCCCGGTCTAGGACATTGGATTTTCATTCCAAGAACCGGGGTTCGAATCCCCGTGGGGACGCCAGAGGGTTGAGATAAAAGAGAGGCAAGTTGAAAGACTTGCCTCTTTTTGTTTCGCACGAAGTCGGGGAAATGAATTTTTGCCGAAGGCAAAAACCCGCAGGGCAAGCGCAAGCGTAGTTCAATTCATCGACTTCGCTTCAGAGGGTTGA
>ENA-UONT01000788-UONT01000788.1-human-gut-metagenome-genome-assembly--contig:-CS20-NODE-788-length-32652-cov-6.340246_pt1 | contig 32652 bp, 25 predicted proteins | sample MGYA00242459_ERZ724006 | MGnify/ENA metagenome assembly ERZ724006 | reverse complement strand
AGTCGGCGATAAATGGCAGGCAAGTTTTTGCCCACATCCTCCGGACAATGCGCGTCTGACCCGACAGAGAACTGCACGCCGCAAGCCTTGGCGACAGCCAAAAAATCCGGGTGCAGGCCCGGACCCTTGGCGCCGTTCATCTCCAGCAGCATACCCTGTGCCTTTACCTTTTGGCACAGGGTTTTATACTGCTCATTCAAGTTAAAATCCGGTGCAAATCCGAAACAGCGGATCAGGTCCGGGTGGGCCAGAATATCAAAAAGTCCGCTGTCTGCCGCCTGGTTTTGCAATTCAAAATACCGGCGGTACAAGGCGTTTACATCCCTGCCCTGCCACTGGTTCTTCCGCTGGTTAAAGGTCCAGTTGTCGATCCAGTGGACGCTGCCCAGCAACAAGTCAAAATAGCCATCCCGGGTTACCTGCTCGATCACATCCGCGTGTTGGGGAAAATAACAGATTTCCAGCCCCAGCTTGATCTTCACCGGGTCATTCTTTGCCCGCAGCATATCGCCAAAGCGCTTGAATTCGTCCAAATGGCGGGCGGTCTGCACTTTTTCGTCAAACCAATGTCGCTGATAATCGTTGTACGCCCTCGCCTGTGCAAAGGTGGGGTGGAACTCAAAAAAGCGCACGGAGTGCTCTAACAGGCAGATCTCGCGAATTTCCAGTTTTTCCGCCCGGCGGACAAACTGCTCCGCCCACTCTACGGTGTACGGACCACGCTCCAGGTGAATGTGCCAGTCCCGCATCAAGCCTTGGCCTCACCCTCTGCCAAATACACATTGGCCTCAAAGGGCATCAGCACATCCCGGTGGTCGTGGTAGTTGGAATACAAGCGTTCGAAACCAGCCGGGTCATAAGGACGATTTTGCCGCTTACCGGTCAGATTCAGCTCCACAAAGAAAGTGTTGCCGTCCAAGGTGCGCTTATAGCAAACCACATTCTTATCCTCCGGGCACAATTGGGTAAACTCGCCGTACACCAGCGCCGGATTGGCATGGCGCAGAGCAATCAGCCGCTTAAAGTCGTTGAGCACGCTGTCCGGCACCTTAGCCTCATCAGCAGCGTTCACGCGCACGGCATTCTTGTTGATTCCGATCCAAGGGGTGCCGTCGGTAAATCCGGCGCCCGGCTCTGCCGTCCACTGCATTGGGGTTCGGCCGTGGTCCCGAGAGCCGCCGTTAATGATCCGCAGCGCTTTCTCCGGCTTTTTGCCCTTAGCCACCAGCTTATTATAAAAATTGATGCTCTCCACATCCCGCACATCATCCATACTGTCAAAATGGGTGTTGGTCATACCCAGCTCCTGACCCTGAAAAATAAAGGGACTGCCTTTTAAGGTCATTTCCAGCACGGCGCACAGCTTGGCGATCTCCGGGGTGTATGTATCCGTTGGGTCCACTTTAGATGTCACCCGGGGATTGTCGTGATTTTCAAACAGCAGCGTAGGCCAGCAGTGATTGGTGTACTCCACCTGCCACTTGAGTATGGTCTTTACCGCCTTACGCAGATCATACTGGTACTCGTCAAAGCGCATATGCCCCGCATTATCCAAGTGGTCAAAGTTAAACACCATAGACAGCTCCTGGCGGGTATCTGCCGTTGTCAGCTTGGCCGTCTCAATACCTAAACCGCCGCACTCGCCAACGGTCACATATTCCTTGTCGCCGCGACCAAAGCAGTTGCGGTTCATCTCATGCAAATACGCGTGCAGGCAGGGACCGTAGAAGTAAAATTCCGCCCCGCAAAAGCCCAGCGTCTTGCCCACCACCGGGTCTCCGTCCGGCAAACTGGGCCACTTGGAGATAAAGTTGATCACATCCATACGGAAGCCGTCAATGCCCTTGTCCAGCCACCAGTTGATCATCTTATAAATATCGTGGCGTACCGCCGGATTCTCCCAATTCAGGTCCATCTGCTTTTTGGAAAAGGCGTGCATAGCCCAACTGTCCACCGCTTCATAATAATTCCAGGCAGAACCGGAGAACAGGCTCTCCCAGTTGTTAGGCGGGGTGTGGCTGCCGTCGTCCCGGCGCCAAATATAATACTGATGGTACTTATTATGCCGGTCCTGCTTGGCGGCCTCAAACCAGGGGTGTTCGTCAGAAGTATGGTTCACCACCAGATCCATGATCAGCCGCATGCCCCGCTGATGGACTTCACTAAGCAGACGGTCAAAATCCGCCATGGTGCCAAAGTCGTCCATAATATCGTAGTAGTCGGAAATATCGTAGCCATTATCGTCATTGGGGCTTTTATACATGGGGCTGCACCAAATGCAGTCCACCCCCAGGTCCTTAAGATAATCCAGCTTTTCGATAATGCCGTTAATGTCGCCGATACCGTCGCCGTTGGAGTCCTTAAAAGAGCGCGGATAAATTTGGTAAAACACAGCCTCTTTCCACCACTGTGGCGTAATTGGGCTGTCGTCCGGCGCAATAATGGCGTTGCTCTCGCTGTTCAGCAGATCGCAGAACATCTGCACTGTGCTCTTTTTGATCACGCCGCCGGTAAGTGGGCTGAGTGCTTTCACTTTCAGCTTAGACAATGCGGAGCGCTCAAAATCTTCCGGCTTAAAGCCGAAGTTCAGCAGCACTTTTTCCAGCAAATCCCGACCCAGCGGATTTTGAATCACCTGGGCCAAACTGCTGTTTGGTGTAATGGTTTGCATAAGTTAGTTCCCCCTTATATTACTCGCAGCAGTGCCGGTACGGCAGGCACTCTGCAAAATGACTTAATTGTGGCCGCGCTTAAAGCGTTTTTTGCCCTCCTCACGGAAGGCGTCCAGCCCGCCGGAGCGGTCATACAGACCGGCGGCCTCCAGGCAAATATCCAGCGACAGATTGATACAAGCCTCACTGATATTATCCGGCGTGTCCAGCCGGGTGTGGTAGTATGTACGCGGGTCATGGTTCACCCCGCAAAAGCCGGCAGCCTCCAGCCCATAGCGGCTAAAGCCCTCAGCGTCAATGGCGCCGGGATACAAGTCGGTCTCTCGCATTTCAATGCCGCAGTTCTCCCCGGCCTCATAAATCAGCTCGCCTACGGCGTTGGAATTCTTTTGGGTACCGGTACAGCCGCTGGTGTAGATCTGCAGCTGTTCAATCTCCCGCATGGTGTCCATGGCAATAAATACCGTTTCCACTTGCTGAAGTTCCGTCTTGTGCCGCTTGGCATAGGCCAGGGCTCCCCGCAGTCCTGCCTCTTCCGAACCGGTGAGCAGCGCACACACCTCCGTGTGCTCAAATCGAACATCTTGCTCCGCCATCTCTCGCAGAACACCCATAGCGATAAAATCCGCACTTAAATTGTCGTTCGCACCGTCAACCACCACACGCCAGTTGATAAAAAAGAGAATGGCAACAAAAAACGGCACCAACACCAACTCCAGCACCCCCATCACCAGCCAAAAGGCCGAGGTGTAACCGCTGCCGAAAATGGCATTGCAAAGCCAAATCATGTTAAAAACGGTCACAAACAGAAGCCCGCCGATAGACCCTGCCATCACCAGCGCCAGACTCTTTAGCCCGCCGTGTAGAGAATAAGTCCACTCGTTGGCTGCGTCCGTATGTCCGCCAAAAATAATCCGCCGCCGGACTTCTCCGCTAGGCTTGCGCACCGCCATCACATTGCGGGAAGTTTTCTTTGGAAACAGAGGATCAATGCATTCACGATACAGCAAAAACTCCCCCACCAAACAAATCACCGCCAAAACGGTAAGCAACAGCGCAATCACCGCCAGCGCAGCCCCGTGCACCACGCCGCGAAAAGTGAGCCAGTAAAACAGAACGGAGAGCATAGCCACCACACCGGCCGCCGGGATCCAACCCATAAAGGCGTGGGGGTGCACATCAAAATTCTCTACCTGCACATCGTCCGCCCACTGCTCCAGCTCACCGGCCAGAAAAGACTGTGCTTTGCGCTCACTATGGGTACCGGGTGCCCGCTCCTTAAAATTGGCGCACACATAACGAATACCGTCTACTATATAATTTCTCGTGCCGTCCGAGGCACCGGAAGTCAATCGCATACTTTGTTCCTCCAAGTCAGAACCTGTTTCTATTATACTACATAGGGTATCGAGATTCAACAAAAGCACCATATTTTCAAAAAATTGCAAAAAATGCTTGACAAGTGCGTTCGTAGCGGTTATAATACAACTCGCAACACAGCCAATTGGCCCGGTAGTTCAGTTGGTTAGAACGCCAGCCTGTCACGCTGGAGGTCGACGGTTCGAACCCGTTCCGGGTCGCCAATATATGCTGATATGGCTCAGGTGGCAGAGCACGTCCTTGGTAAGGACGAGGTCACCGGTTCGAATCCGGTTATCAGCTCCAAAAAGCGCTCAACGCATTTGCGTTGAGCGTCTTTTTTTGCCCAAAACAAAAAAGGTGTGCGCAGCTGCGCACACCTTTTTTCTTCGAGCCTACTTGATGAAAGTCTTATTCCCCTGCTTCTCCCAAATACAAAGCCAGCCGGAGGGGCAATGCCCCCACAGATTGCCGGTGGACAGCAAGCGAATATCCGTCAGGGTAACGGCGGTGCCTGTCGTCAGATATGCGTCTGCTTTGGGATTAGACGCAGTAGGGTGAGCCTTGCCGTTCTCCGTCAATTTCCCCACGGTTTTTCGCCCACTGGCAGCGCCTGCGCCCTTGTAGATTCCCCTCACGGCTGTCAAATGATATGTGCCGGGTTTTACGGTGGGTGCCGTGGGCGCAGACTTGCGGTAATGTATATCATTAACAGAATACGCCAGGCGCACATCGCGCTTTGGGGTAAACAACCACAGGGACAGCACATCGCCTTTCAAGTCAGCCGGGCGAACATACACCTCTCTGCCGTTTTTCACCCGCGTGTATTTTCGGCGAGCGGCAGTCAAAGTGAACTTGCCGTCATACCAATACGGGTCCAAAATAATTAAATTGCCGTTTTTGTCGATCCCGGCAGCCAGCACATAGTGCCCGCTGTTGGAAAAGAGCATTTTGCCTCCGCCGCTTACATTGATAATCGCCTTATAGCCCTGTTTCAGATGTGCCACCAGCCGGTCCATATCTGTGGTGATGGCGTAGTCCAGGCCGTATTTTTCTTTCATATACCTGGCCACCACGGCCATATCCGTGCCTTCCGCCGCCCGGGCACCCATACCCAGGCAGCGGTGGGTCCACTGGCGGGTATTGAACACTCGAGTAGTGGAATTGCGCAGCGCCATTAAGGAAGCACACACCCCACAACCGCTGGTATAAACGCAGCCGGAGGTGCCGTACCGATAAGGATGGGTCTTGCTGGGGTACGGTATGCCCTTGCAGGCAGTGGTCGTCTGCCGGCAATAATAAAGTGCAGACATCAGTCACCCTCCTGTTCCAGAGTCTCCGCCACGCTCTCGTCCTCTGTGGCGCCCTCTTGTTGCAACACCCGCAGCACCTCATCAGCCTGGCGGGCGCAGCAGGTAAAGCTGTTATTCTTCCACCAGGCAGCCAAGGCGGCTGCCACCGTTACTAAAGCGGACAGACCGGTATAGATCTGTTCATCTGAGAACGGCAGCGGGTTTTTACCAAAGCTGGTGAGCACCAGATTCAGCAGAGCCACCACCAGCATTACGGTACGCACAAGCGTACCGGCAGTCATATTCGTCACTTTCATTTCTATCACTCCGATCAAGTTCTAATTTTATCCTATGCACACCGGCAGAATTTGACAGAACCCTGCCGGAATGGTATGCTATGGAAAATCGATATTTTGGGGGATTTTATTCAATGCACAAGCTGCAACTGACCATGCTGCCCGGTGAATATTGGTACGGCGGCCACACCAACTACGGCTACCTAATGCCGGTCAACGCCAAGAAAGTGATGCTGGTAGACACCACGGTGGTGCGCTCCTACGGCCAGGCAAACACCCTCTTTGTCAGCAACAAGGGGCGGGTCATTTGGTCGGAGGCCGGGTTTAAGACCCGCTTCGTTTTCGGCCGCATCACCTGCACCGGCCGCAAAGCCAAGATCGGCCTGTACCAGGCAGACGACCACACCCTGCGCGGTGCTTATCACTATGCGGTGGATCACTTCATGCCGCCGGACGGCACCTACCCGGACGAGTTAATGTTCCGCATTCCCCAGTATTGCACCTGGATCCAGTTTGAGCACAACCAGACCCAACAGGGCATTGTGGACTATGCCAAGTCTATTCTGGACTGCGGTATGCCTGCCGGTGAGCTGATCATTGACGACGGCTGGCAGCGTGCTTTTGGTGACTGGCGCTTTGACCCGGCAAAATTCGCAGACGCCAAAAAGATGACAGACGAACTGCACACCTTAGGCTTTAAGGTTATTTTGTGGATTGCGCCCTTTGTCAGCGATCAGGCAGCAGACTTTCAAAAGCTGAAGGACGAAAACCTGCTGGTGCTGGACAAGAACGGCAAACCGGCCAAGCGGAAATGGTGGAACGGCGCCGACTATCTGCTGGATTTCTCCAACCCGGCGGCGCAGGACTGGTTCTTTGCCTGCACCCGGTATTTGACCGATAAACTGGGCATTGACGGATTTAAGCAGGACGCCGGTGACGCCATGTATTACCGGGACAATGACCGCACCTACGGGGGCGTAGACGCCAACGGTCAAAGTAAGCTGTGGGCGTTGTCTGCCCGGCACTATCGTTTTAATGAACTACGAGCCTGCTTCCAATGCGGCGGCATGGGCGTTGCCCAGCGACTGGCGGATAAAAGCCACCGCTGGAACTTTCTGGGACTGGGCGCACTGCTGCCCAATGTGCTCATTCAGGGGCTGTCCGGTTATCCTTACAGCTGCCCGGATATGATCGGCGGCGGGCAGATCACTGACTTTCGCGGCCCGGCAGAAAAGTTGGATCACGAGTTGTTTGCCCGCTATTGCGAGGCCTCTGCGCTGATGCCCATGATGCAGTACAGCCTGAACATTTGGGATCTGGGCAATCCAGAGACCCGTCGCATTTGCCAAGAAATGAGCGCCCTGCATGCCAAATACGGCGACTATATCATCGCCTGTGCCAAAGCGGCCAGCCAAACCGGTGCGCCCATGGTGCGGGCCATGGAATATGCCTATCCTCACTGCGGCTACGCCGGCATTACCGACCAATTCCTGCTGGGCGACCGGATCTTAGTGGCGCCGGTACTGAAAAAGGGGCAACGCAGACGCAAGGTGCGCATACCCACCGGCAAATGGCAACTGGGCGACAAGATCTATTCCAACGAAACGGTCACCCTCCCCTGCCCGGTAGACACCCTGCTTTACTTTGAACGCATAGATTGAGCCGCCTCGGCGTGCTCCAGGTCCTCCACCCGATGGTTGAGGACCTTTATTTTTTCCTCCACCACCGGCAGCCGCTCTGCAAAGCGGTTGTGCTTGTCCACCTTATTTTCCAGCAGCCGCAACCGATAGGCCGTCAGTTTGGACGACGCGAGCACGCCTCCAAAAGAGCCGGCAATGGTACCTGCCAAGGAGATCAACGCCACCATCACTTCCTTTTGCATATTCACCCTCCTTTGCCTAAAATTACACACTCTAAGACAGTTTAACAGAATAGAGAAAATCTGTAATTTGTCAAGCCATTGGCCCCAAAAAGGGCCATGTTTTTTTGATTATAGAGCACCTTGTCTATGAAATCGAATACATAATGTATATTTATTCTTATTTTTGCATATTTATGATATTTTTTCCGTCGTTCTATTGACATTGCTCTCTATGCGTGTATAATAAATAGAAGTTAAAAAAAGGACGGACTGTATAAAAATGACAAGAATATTCATTGACGGTAAAGCCGGCACCACCGGACTGAAGATTTTTTCCCGGTTCCAGAACCGACCGGAGCTGGAGCTGATTCAAATTGACGAGGACAAGCGGAAGGACCCGGCAGAGCGAGCCAAGTGCATAAACGATTCGGACATTACCTTTCTCTGTCTCCCGGACCCGGCAGCCATTGAAGCGGTGGCACTGGTTACCAACCCTAAGGTGAAGTTGATTGACACCTCCACTGCCCACCGCACCCTGCCGGACTGGGCCTACGGCTTTCCGGAGCTGGCACCCGCCTTTCGGGAGAAGATCGCAAGCTCCAACCGTATTGCGGTGCCCGGCTGCTACGCCAGCGGGTTTAACGCTTTGGTCTATCCCCTGGTGTCCGGCGGCATTTTACCCGCCGACTATCCCATTGTGTGCTACGCCATGAGCGGTTACAGCGGCGCAGGGAACAAAGGCATTGCCCAATATGAAGCGGCAGATCGGGATTCTGAACTGGACAGCCCCCGGCAGTATGCGCTGACCCAGCAGCACAAGCACTTAAAAGAAATGGGCGCCATCAGCCACTTGGCGCGCACGCCCATTTTCGCTCCCCATATTTGTGACTATCCCTGCGGGATGACCGTATCCGTGCCGCTGTTTGCCAACCTACTGAAAAAGCGAATGACCCCGGCAGATATGCAGGCGTTCTACGCAGAGCACTACGGCGACAGCCGAGTGGTCAAGGTACGCCCCCTTGGTTACAGCGAAAGTATGATCGGCGCCAACAATATGGCCGGTCGGGATGACATGGAAATTGAGATCAACGGCAACGACGAAAGGCTGCTACTCACTGCTCGGTTCGATAACCTGGGCAAGGGCGCGTCCGGCGCTGCCATTCAGTGTATGAACATTGCCCTGGGGCTGGATGAAGTCACCGGGCTGACGATAGGAGAATAAAGTATGACCAAGATTGACGGCGGCATTTGTGCCGCAAAAGGGTTCAAAGCCAGCGGCACCTACTGCGGCATAAAAAAGCCGGCAGTAGAAAACCCGAACCCGGACTATGTACATAAAAACGATATTTGCCTGGTGGCTTGTGATGTGCTGTGCAACACCGCAGCGGTATATACCCAAAACAAAGTGAAGGGTGCACCTATACTTGTAACCAAAGACCACTTGGCAAAAAGCGGTAACAAGGCCATAGCCATCATTGCCAACTCCAAGAACGCCAACACCTGCAATGCAGACGGCGTAGAAAAAGCAGCCAAAATGTGCCAGCTGGTGGCAGACGAAATGGGTCTGCCTGCTGAACAGGTGCTGGTGGCTTCCACCGGTGTCATCGGCCAGGTGCTGCCCATTGAGCCGATTATTACTGCCGTGCCTACGCTGGTGAAAGAACTGGATTATGGTAAAAACGAAGAAGCGGCTACCGCTATTATGACCACCGATACAGTGAAGAAAGAGTATGCAGTCGAGTTTCAGCTGGACGGCAAAACCTGCCGCCTGGGCGGTATGGCCAAAGGCTCCGGTATGATCCACCCCAATATGGCCACTACCCTGAACTTTATCAGCACCGACTGCGCCATCAGCGCAAAAATGCTGCAACAGGCGTTGAGTGAGATTGTAAAAGTCACCTACAATTGCCTGTCCATTGACGGCGATACCTCCACCAACGATATGGTGGAAATCATGGCCTCCGGTCTGGCGGGCAACGGGGAAATCACCGCACCCGGCCCGGCGCTGGACACCTTTAAGGCTGCCCTTTATGATGTGATGGCCAACCTGACCCGTATGCTGGCCAAGGACGGCGAGGGCGCCAGCAAGCTGCTGGAATGCGTGTGCTCCGGCGCGCCCACCAAGGACACCGCCATTATCGTAGCCAAGGAAGTGATCGGCTCTACCCTGTTCAAATGCGCCATGTTCGGCGAGGATGCCAACTGGGGTCGGGTGCTGTGCGCCATCGGTTACGCCCCGGCGGAATTTGATATTGACAAGGTGGATGTGGCCTTAAAATCCACAGCCGGTACGGTCACCGTGTGCCGAAACGGCGCCGGTGTGGACTTCTCTGAGGAAGAGGCCGCCAAGGTACTGGCAGAGGACGAGATCTATATTTTGGTGGATCTGAACCAGGGGGACGAGAAAGCCACCGCCTGGGGCTGCGACCTGACCTACGACTATGTAAAAATCAACGGCGACTACCGCACCTAATTTACTAAGAAATATAAGCGAACGGAGTGAGAGAATGGAAATTGCAAATCACCAAAAGGCGGAGATCCTGGCAAGAGCCTTGCCCTACATTCAGATGTACCGCAAGAAAGTCATTGTTGTAAAATACGGCGGCAACGCCATGATCAATGAAGAACTGAAAGAAACCGTCATGAACGATCTGGTGCTCCTGTCCACCATCGGTATCCATGTGGTGCTGGTGCACGGCGGCGGTCCGGAGATCAACAAGACCCTGGAGCGTATGCACATGGACTCCAAGTTTGTGGATGGTCTGCGGGTTACCGATAAAGAGACCGCAGAAGTGGTGCAAATGGTACTGGCCGGTAAGGTGAACAAAAGCCTGGTGTGCCAGATCGGCAACCTGGGTGGCCACGCCATCGGTCTGTGCGGGCTGGACGGTAATATGCTAAAGTGCAAGCCGGCAGACGATGTCCATGGCTATGTAGGTGAGATCACAGACATCAATATGGAAGTGGTGGAAGAAGCCATTTCCAAGAACTTCATCCCGGTGATCTCCACCATCGGCTACGATGAAGACGGCAACTGCTACAACATCAATGCAGACACGGTGGCTGCCGCAGTGGCCGGCGCTTTGCAGGCAGAGGCACTGATCTCCATGACTGATGTGGTGGGTCTGTTGCGAGATAAGAACGACGAAAACTCGCTGATACACAGAGTCTATATTAGCGACACCCCGGCGCTGATTGCAGACGGCATTATCGGCGGCGGCATGATCCCCAAGATCGACTCCATGACCGAGGCCCTGCGCCGCGGGGTCAAAAAAGCATTTATAATCGACGGCCGCGTGCCCCACTCCATCTTGATGGAGCTGCTTACCGATGAAGGTATGGGCACCATGTTCCGCAGCAGATAAAGAGGAAGACCCATGAACACAAAAGAACTGGATAATCAATATGTAGCCCACGCCTACGGGCGCTTTGATGTGGCGCTGACGAAAGGTCAAGGCTCTACCCTCTACGACGAGAACGGCAAAAAATACATCGACTTCGGATCCGGCATCGGGGTAACTGCCTTTGGCATCAACGATCCGGTCTGGACCAAAGCTGTGGAAGAACAGCTGCACCGGGTGCAGCACACCTCCAATCTCTACTACACCGCCCCCTGCGCCAAGCTGGCGCAGCTGCTGTGTGAAAAGAGCGGGATGAAAAAGGTGTTCTTCGGCAACTCCGGGGCAGAGGCCAACGAGGGTGCCATCAAATTTGCCCGCAAGTATAGTTTTGACAAATACGGCGCCGGGCGCAGCACCATCATTACCCTTGTAAACTCATTCCACGGCCGCACCATTACCACCCTGGCGGCCACAGGGCAAGACAGCTTTCACACGGTGTTTGACCCCTTTACACCCGGGTTCAAATACTGCCCGGCCAATGATATAGAGGCACTGCAAGCGGCAGCCACGGACGATGTGTGCGCTGTGCTGTTTGAATGCGTACAGGGCGAAGGCGGCGTGAACAACCTAAGTCCAACATTTGTAAACGCCATTGCCAAGCTGGCAAAGGAAAAAGACATTCTGATCGCGGTAGATGAAGTGCAGACCGGCAACGGCCGCACCGGCACCTACTTTGCCTACCAGCAATACGGCATTACGCCGGACATTGTAACCACAGCTAAAGGCCTGGGCGGCGGACTTCCCATCGGCGCCGTGCTGTTTGGGGAAAAGCTGCAAGACACCATGACCCCCGGCTCCCACGGCTCTACCTTTGGCGGCAACCCGGTGGTGGCTGCCGGTGCCTGCTCCATTGTGGAGCGGATCGACGACGACTTCCTGCGCGAAGTACAGCGCAAGAGCGAGAAGATCCGCACGGCGCTGGCAAAAGTAAAAGGCGTCAAGAGCATCAGCGGTATGGGGCTGATGCTGGGGATCGAAACGGACAAACCCGCAGGAGAAGTGGCCAAGGCTTGCCTGGCAAACGGCCTGCTGATCTTAACGGCAAAAACAAAGCTTCGTCTGCTGCCGGCGCTGAACATCAGCGATGCGGAGCTGGACGAGGGACTGAAGATACTGAAAGGAGTGCTTGAAGCATGAAACATTTACTGAAACTGGCGGACCTGGACAAAGGCGATATTCTGGACATTCTCAACTTGGCAGACCAGCTGAAATATGAGAACCAGCATGGCATTGAACACCACCACTTGAAGGGAAAGACCCTGGGTATGATCTTTCAAAAAAGTTCTACCCGCACCCGGGTCAGCTTTGAGACCGGCATGTACCAGTTGGGCGGCCAGGCACTGTTCCTTTCCAACCGAGATTTGCAGATCGGCCGCGGCGAGCCGGTACAGGACACGGCTCGGGTACTCTCTCGCTATCTGGACGGCATTATGATCCGCACCTTTGCGCAAAAAGAGGTGGAGGATCTGGCAGAGTACGGCTCCATTCCCATCATCAACGGCCTGACCGATTACTGCCACCCCTGCCAGGTGCTGGCGGATCTGATGACCATTCGCGAGTATAAGAAGAGCTTTGACGGGCTGAAATTCTGCTTTATCGGCGACGGCAACAATATGGCAAACTCCCTAATCGTAGGCGCCATCTCCATGGGTATGGAGTGCGCCATCGCCTGCCCCAAGGACTACCAACCGGACGCCCAGATCATGGCCTGGGCCAAGGAGAACGGCACCTTCACTTGCAGCGAGGATATTTTGGCCTGCGCCAAAGACGCAGATGTGGTCTACACCGATGTGTGGGCCTCTATGGGTCAGGAAGAAGAAAAAGCAGAGCGGGAAAAGATCTTTAAGAACTACCAGATCAACGACGAAGTAATGGCCGCCGCCAAGCCGGACGCTATGGTGCTCCACTGCCTGCCTGCACACCGAGAGGAAGAGATCACCGCCAAAGTGTTTGAAGCCCACGCCAACGAGATCTTTGACGAGGCAGAAAACCGCCTGCACGCCCAAAAGGCCGTGCTTGTGAAGCTGTTAGGTTAAACTATGAAGAAACAGAAAGTATATCTCTGTCTGGAGAACGGACAAACCTTTGAGGGCTATCGTTTCGGTGCCGGTGGCGAAATTCAGGGCGAACTGGTATTTACCACCGGTATGGGAGGTTATATCGAGACCCTGACGGACCCCAGCTATTACGGCCAGATCGTGCTGCAAACCTTTCCCCTCATCGGTAACTACGGCTTTATCCCGGAAGATATGGAGAGCCCCAAAAGCTATGTAAGCGCCTATATCGTGCGTGAGTATTGCCAGGCCCCCTCCAACTTCCGCTGCTGGGAGACACTGGACGATTTCTTAAAATCCCAAGGCATTATCGGGGTCTACGGCGTAGATACCAGAGAGATCACAAAGACCATTCGGGAAAGCGGTGTAATGAACGCCGTGATCTGTGACGATCCCCGTGTGGTGGACTATAACAAAGTGCGGGACTATGCGGTCGCAGACGCAGTAAAAAGCGTGTCTGCTCCCAAGCCTCAACTGCTGTCTGCCGACGAGCACAAGCACAATGTGGTGCTGCTGGACTACGGCGCCAAGGCCAACATTGCAAGAGAACTGAACAAGCGAGGCTGCAATGTGGCGGTCATGCCCTACGACACCAAGGCGGAGGACATCTTAGCGCTGCACCCGGACGGCATTATGCTGTCTAACGGTCCCGGAGATCCGGCAGAGAACACCGCTGCCATTGCGCAGCTGAAAAAGCTCATCGGCAAGGCGCCTATTTTTGGCATTTGCCTGGGGCACCAACTGCTGGCGCTGGCTATGGGCTGCAAGACGGAAAAGCTGAAATACGGTCACCGTGGCGTGAACCAGCCGGTAAAAGACCTGCAAACCGGGCGCACCTATATCTCCAGTCAAAACCACGGCTACGCGGTAGTGAACGATACCATTGAGGCCAGCGGCGGCACCCTGCGCTGGGTAAACGCCAACGACGGCACCTGCGAAGGGATCGACTACCCCGCCCAGAACGCCTTTACGGTACAGTTCCATCCGGAGGCGTGCAGCGGGCCCCACGACACCCGCTTTTTGTTCGACCAATTTTTACAGATGATGGGAGGCGAGAGCCATGCCGCTGAATAAGAATATCAAAAAGGTACTGGTGATCGGCTCCGGCCCCATCGTTATCGGCCAAGCGGCAGAGTTCGACTATGCCGGCGCCCAGGCCTGCCGGGTGCTGAAAGACGCCGGACTGGAAGTGGTGTTGGTCAATTCCAACCCGGCCACCATTATGACGGACAAAGCGCTGGCGGACCATATTTACTTAGAGCCGCTGACGGAAGAGACCGTGAAGCGCATTATTGAAAAAGAGCGCCCGGACTCCATCTTAGGCGGCCTGGGCGGCCAAACCGGCCTGACCATCAGTATGCAGCTGGCAAAGGACGGCTATTTGGACAAAATGGGCGTGACCCTGCTGGGCACAACTGCCCAGGCCATTGACAAAGCCGAGGATCGGCAGCTGTTCCGCGACACCATGATGAAGCTGGGCCAGCCTGTGGTCCCCAGCGACATTGCCACCACCCCGGAGCACGCACGGCAGATTGCCGCAGAGATTGGCTATCCGGTGATTATTCGCCCGGCCTTTACCCTTGGCGGTGCCGGCGGTGGCGTGGCTTATAATGAGCAGCAGCTGGATGTAATTGCCAAAAACGGCCTGATGCTCTCCCCCATTACCCAGGTGCTGGTGGAGCGGTACATTGCCGGTTGGAAAGAAATTGAATTTGAAGTGATGCGGGACAGCGCCGGCAATGTGATTGCCGTGTGCTCTATGGAAAACTTTGACCCGGTGGGCGTTCACACCGGTGACTCCATCGTCATTGCCCCGGCTGTGACCCTGGCAGATAAAGAGTACCAAATGCTCCGTTCCGCATCTCTGGATATTATCACCGAGCTGGGCATTGAAGGCGGCTGCAACTGTCAGTTTGCCCTGAACCCGGAGAGCATGGAGTACAGCGTGATTGAGGTCAATCCCCGGGTCAGCCGCTCCTCCGCCCTGGCGTCCAAAGCCACCGGCTATCCCATTGCCAAGGTGACCACCAAGATCGCTTTGGGTTATACCCTGGACGAGATTAAAAACGATGTAACCGGCAAAACCTGTGCCTGCTTTGAGCCGACCCTGGATTATGTGGTAGTCAAGGTACCCAAGTGGCCCTTTGACAAGTTCGTCAACGCCTCCCGCAAGCTGGGCACACAAATGAAAGCCACCGGCGAAGTGATGAGCATTGCACCCTGTTTTGAGGCCGCCATTATGAAGGCCGTGCGCGGCGCAGAAATCGGGCTGGACACACTGAATAACAAGGCTCTGGACGGACTGGATATACACGAGAAGCTGCACGATCAGGACGATCTGCGGCTGTTCTCCGTATTCGCTGCGCTGAAAAAGGGCGTGAGCATAGAGGAAATCCACCAAATCACCATGATCGACGAGTGGTTCCTGGCCAAGCTGAAAAACCTGGCGGATTATGAAAAAGAAATCACCGGGCTGCCCCTATCCCGGGAGCAGTATATGCAGGGCAAGCACTACGGCTATACTGATGAAGCCCTGGCGCGCATCAGTGGCGGCTCCATTCCCTATCATCAGGACTGCGTCTATAAAATGGTAGACACCTGCGGTGCGGAATTCGCTGCAGAGACGCCCTACTTCTATTCCACCTATGACGCCCACTGCGAGGCCCGCAGCCTGCCCCAAAGCGGCAAGCAAAAGATCATTGTACTTGGCTCCGGCCCCATCCGCATTGGGCAGGGCATTGAGTTTGATTACAGCTCCGTGCACTGTGTGTGGACACTAAAAGAGCTGGGCTATGAAGTCATTCTTATTAACAACAACCCGGAGACGGTATCCACTGACTTTGACACCGGCGATCGACTGTATTTTGAGCCGCTGTGCCCGGAAGATGTGATGCAGGTCATTCAGGTAGAAAAGCCCATTGGGGTGGTGGTGGCCTTTGGCGGCCAAACCGCCATTAAGCTGACTAAATTCCTGGACGAAAAAGGTATTACGATTTTAGGCACCAGCGCCGAGTCCATCGACATTGCCGAGGACCGGGAACGGTTTGACGCATTGCTGGAAAAATTCGGCATTTTCCGTCCCAAGGGCACCAGCGTGATGACTATGCCCCAGGCACTGGTGGCTGCCAACGAACTGGGCTATCCCGTTCTGCTGCGCCCCAGCTATGTGATCGGCGGACAAAATATGACCATCGCCTACACAGATGATGATGTGCGCCGCTATATGGAGCTGATTCTGGCACAAGGGATTGAAAACCCGGTGCTGGTAGACAAGTATATGATGGGCACAGAGTTGGAAGTGGACTGCATCAGCGATGGCAAAGATGTGCTGATCCCCGGTATTATGGAGCATATTGAACGGGCCGGTGTACACTCCGGCGACTCTATTGCCGTGTATCCCCCTTATAACCTGAACGATGTGATGCTCCACAAGATTTGCGATGTAAGCGAAAAGCTGGCGCTGTCCTTGGGCACCAAGGGACTGGTTAACATTCAGTACCTGATTTATCGCAACGAGCTGTATGTAATCGAGGTGAACCCCAGAGCCTCCCGCACCATTCCCTATATCAGTAAAGTCACCGGCGTGCCCATGGTGGAACTGGCAACAAAAATTATGGTAGGCGAAAAGCTGCAAGACCTGGGCTACGGCACCGGTCTGTATCGCACGCCGCCGTACTTTGCGGTAAAAGTGCCGGTATTCAGCTTTGAAAAACTCAATGATGTAAACTCCCAGCTAGGACCGGAGATGAAATCCACCGGTGAGGTGCTGGGCGTAGGCAAAAACTTGAACGAAGCGCTGTTTAAGGGGCTGGTATCTGCCGGGTATAAGGTAGAAAGCCAAAAGCAGGGTCGCCACGGGGTACTCATCACCGTAACCAAGCAAGACCGGTTTGAGATCGTGGGTCTGGCGAAAAAGCTGGACGACCTGGGCGCAGAGCTATGGGCAACGCCGGAGACGGCGGCGGCTATTCGCTCTCTGGGTATTGAGGTGCATGTGGTCAACAAGCTGCGCCAGGACAACTCCATTATGGACTTGGTAGAGAGCGGCAAATTGGACTACATTGTCTACACCGGCAAAAGCGATAAGAAGTCCATTGCAGACTATATTAAACTACACAACCGGGCCAATCAGCTGGGCATTGCCACCCTGACCAGCCTGGACACCGCCAACGCCCTGGCAGATATTATCGCCTCTCGCTACAATCAAATGAACACCGAGCTGGTGGACATCAACCATATGCGCAGCGAAAAGGGCCTGCTGAAATTCACCAAAATGCAGGGCAGCGGCGACGACTACATTTTCTTCAACAACCAGTGCGGCATCATCACCTGTCCGGAGAGTCTGTCCATTGAATTCTCCGACCGGCACAAGGGCATCGGCGGAGACGGTATTGTACTGATTGAAAAGAGCGTGATTGCCGACGCCAGAATGCGCATCTTCAATATGGACGGCAGCGAGGGCCGTATGGCCGGCAACTCCATTCGCTGCGTGGGCAAGTACCTGTACGATAACGGCATGGTGCCTAAAACCGAGATGGCCATTGCCACCGCCTCCGGCGTGCGGCACCTGCAACTGTTTACCCGCAACGGCAAGGTATCTTCTGTAACGGTAGATATGGGCAAGGCAGAGTTGAACCCGGCCAAGATCCCGGTTGACCTGCCTGGCGACAAAATCATCTGTCATCCGGTAACCATCGGCAACAATGAATACTGCATCACCTGCGTGGCTACCGGCAACCCCCACTGCGTGGTATTTGTTGACAATGTGGACAAGCTGGACTTACAGCAGATCGGTCCGCAATTTGAAAACAGTCCCCTGTTCCCGGAGCGGGTAAACACGGAATTTGTGCGTGTCGTTAATGAGAGCACCATTAAAATGCGGGTTTGGGAGCGCGGCAACGGCGAGACCCCGGCCTGCGGCACCGGCGCCTGTGCAGCCGTTGTGGCTGCGGTGGAGAACGGCTACTGCAAAAAGGGCGTTGATGTTACCGTAAAGGTGCGCGGCGGCGACCTGCTGGTAAACTACACCGACGACCGTATTACCCTTACCGGCGACTGCAACACCGTCTATAAGGGAGAGATCGAATATTAAAGCCTAAGAAGGGCAGCAAAAAGCGCGTACAGATTTCTGTACGCGCTTAAATTATGTTTGATTACAGTTTGACGATACCCAGCGTATCTAAAATAGAACTGATGAGAATGGCCAACAGGCAAGGCGGTGCGATCCACTTAACCATCGCGGAATAAAACTTCTTCATCTTAAAGGGACCATTCAGCTCAATTTCGTTGACAATCAGCTGGGGCTTCAGCACAAAGCCAACCATAATGCAGGTGAGCATACCCACAACCGGCATCAACAGACTGTTAGAAACAAAGTCCAGGAAATCCAAAATGGAGAAACCGAAAATCGTAAAGGAGGACCACTTGCCAAAGCCCAAGGAGCAGCAAATGCCCAATGCCACGGCATATATATAACAGATCACCGTAGCCTTTTTGCGGCCCCAGTGGTAGCGATCGTCCAAACCGGACACAATGGCCTCCATCACAGATACGGAGCTGGTCAGCGCCGCAAACAGCACCAGAATAAAGAACCCGGCGCCGATCAAGCTGCCGATTTTCATTTCGGCAAACACCTTAGGCAGGGTTACAAACATCAAGCTGGGACCTTTGCCCAAGGCGCTTTCGTCCCCTCCCGAATACACAAACACCGCCGGTACGATCATCAAACCGGCCAGGAATGCCACCAAAGTATCAAACACTTCAATCTGGCGCACGGACTGCTCAATGTGATCCTGCTTACGCAAATAAGAACCATAAGTGATCATAATGCCCATAGCCAGGGACATGGAAAAAAACAACTGCCCCAAAGCAGCCAGCACAGTCATCATGCTCAGCTTGCTGAAATCCGGCTTTAAATAATAAGCCACGCCGGCGCCGGCGCCCGGACGGGTGACTACAAAGATAGACAGCAGAATCGTCAAAATCAAAAGCGCCGGCATCAATACGCGGCTGAACTTTTCAATTCCCTTTTCCACGCCTAAAAATACGATCACCGCCGTAGCGGTCATAAACAGCAAAAACCACAAAAGCGGCTCGCCTGTACCGGAAATAAAAGTAGAAAAATAGTTGTCGCCGGCCGCATCTTGAACTGCACCGGAGATCATCGTGGCGGTGTACTTGGTAACCCAACCGCCAATAACGCAGTAATAAGGCAGAATAAGTACCGGCACCAAAGTCACCAACTTGCCCATCCAGCTCCACTTTTTGTTCAGCGAGCCAAAGGCCTCCATAGGACTGAGCCGGGTTTTACGACCAATAGCGATCTCCGTGACCATCAGGGTAAAGCCAAAGGTCACCGCTAAAACAATATACACCAATAGGAAGATACCGCCGCCGTACTTAGCTGCCAAATAAGGGAAGCGCCACAGGTTCCCCAAACCCACAGCCGAGCCTGCCGCTGCCAGTACAAATCCCACTTTTCCGGAGAATGTACTTCGATTCTTTTTTGTTTCCATCAAACCATCCAATCTATATCTCTTATTTTACGGAGTAATGCTCTAATTATACCCATTCCGATGGGATTTGTCAATTCCGAACCGGTGGGATTTACCAATTCCCGAGAAAACAAAGAAAGAGCCTGCACCGGCGGGTGCAGGCTCTTTCTTATTTGTTATTCCAAAATCACTTGCTGACCTTCACGGACTGCAAGATCCAGTAGTGCAGAGTCAGGCAATTAGAGGCAAAAGTCTTGCGCACATCGGCGCCCGGCGCTGCGGCCATCGGCTGAATGGTGCCGTCGCCCAACTGGGTGTACACAGCGTCCAGCTTCTTTTGCAGCTCCTCCTTTTTCTCACTGTCCGGCAAGCTGCAGGTAATGGCCTTGTTGGCGCAACCGGCATTGTAAATGGACGCACCCTTAAAGTCCTTTAAGCAAGCAGCCGCTGCAGTGCCGTATTCCTTCACCACAGAATAGGCGGCGTCTTCCTCGTTAAAACCGGAGCCGATCACAGTCACATCGCTGAGATCAAAAGCATTTTTCGCCGTGAAGAGAGAAGCGGACTTATCGCACCCGCCGGCAAAGAGCGCCTTGTCGCCCTTGTCAATCATACTCTCTGCAATGGAGGCATAACGATCCACCATCTCAAAGGTGGTATCATAGTAATACTCACTTTCCAGCGCCAGACCGGCGGAATTGCCATCCTTATCGCTGTTGGTCCAGTGGTCAAAATAGTAACCGTCCTTGGGTACGTTAGCGGTAATATGTACCGTATCGCCGGGCAGGTAGTAGCCGCTGCCGGTTCCGTTCTCTACCGTTACGGCAAATGTAGGATCGGTAGATACCACATACACCGGGGTCAGTACCACCGGGTTCTCCTCCACCGTTACATTGGTGGACTTTTCCTTAGCGTTCTCAATATTCTCCGCATTACCGGTGCTCTCCCAGTGATCAAAGACCATACCCTGGGCTGCTGCCGGTGCGGTGACCCACACCTTTTCACCGACCGTGTTGTCATAGACTTTATCCGTAGCGGATTTGTCCGCTTTCAGCACAGCCACGCTGCCAACGGTGCCCTCCGCCTTTGTGTAAACGGCGGTCAGCGTACAGTCACACTTCTCCACAATCAGGTTAATCTCGGTCTTTTTCTTGCTGGACACATTGACTTTCTTGTCCTTCACACCCTCGGTGTTGCTCTTAACCTCCCAGTGGTCGAACTTCTCCCCCTGCTCGTTAAACAGATCGCAGGAAACGGTCACATTCTGGCCCTCTTTGTAAGTACCGCTGCCGTTGCCGTTCTCCACCACCACCTTGTGGCAGGTTTTGTCTGCCTCTTTGATGGGCTTATACACCGGAGTCAAAGTCACAGAGTAGTCATAATCCAAAAGCGGAGAGTCATAATCCGCATAATCCAACTGCACCGGTACGCCCAGGGTATCCGCCGCTGCGGCAGCGCCCTGTACAAATCCGGCACCGTAGTTGGAGGAATGGTCGTTCTGCACCGAGCCCAGGTAACCCAGCTTTGTATTCCCCTGAAGCACGGCAGAAAAGCCAGCCAAATAGCCGCTTTGCAGGTCATCAAAGCTGGCGCTCATTACATTGGGCAGCAGCCGCGCAGACTTGTCTCCGGCAGAATGGGGCACAGCGTCCAGCAAAACAAAATGCAGCTCCGGATACATGGTGGCCAGCTCGTAGCAGATCACGGCAAAGGTTTCGCCGGGCAGCACAATGTACTTGGCGCCCTTGTTCACAGCCAGTTTTACATACTGCTCCACCACGTCGGTGGTCAGCTCTTGGTTCTCCTCTAATGCCGGCTGGTAATAGACGGCCTTGGCGGAGTTCTCATTGGCATAGGTCTGCACCCCGTCCCAGGCGGACTGGTTATAGGCCTTATCGTGGATACTGCCACCGTCGGTGATCAGCGCCACATCATACTTTAGATCTGATGTTTTTGTGCACCCTGCAAAGGCAAAAACGCCCACTGCCACCAGAGCCACACACAACAAAACGGAAAGGATCTTCTTCATCGCTCTATTGTCCCTCCAACAATAAAATACTACCCCTCAATGATACCAAAAACTTTCTGCCAATGCAATAGATTTTGTTGATTTGGCGATGAAAAAACACTATAATGAAATCATAAAATTCCGAGAGGTGAAAATAATGAACACATTGAGCGCAAGCGTACTAAGAGACAGAAAGCCGCAAATCGGTATTGTGCTGGGCAGCGGCCTGGGTGCCCTTGCAGACAGAATAGAAGGGGCAGAGGCTCTGCCTTACAGCGATATACCTGGTTTTCCGGTCTCTACGGCGCCGGGACACAAAGGACGATTTGTCTTTGGCACCATTGGCGACAAAGAAGTAGTGCTCATGGACGGCCGGGTGCACCTGTATGAGGGCTATACGCCCCAGCAGGTGGTGATGCCCATTCGCCTGATGCGCCAAATGGGCATTCACACCGTCCTATTGACCAACGCCAGCGGCGGTATTCGCCGAGATCTGCATGCCGGCGACCTGATGCTGCTAACGGACCACATTTCCAGTTTGGTCCCCTCTCCCCTGCGGGGTGAGAACGACCCTTCGCTGGGTGTACGCTTTCCGGATATGCGCCATGTGTATGACGAGGATTTGCAGCGCCTGTTTCGCCAAACGGCAAAGGCACTGGATATTCCGCTGAAAAGCGGCGTCTATATTCAACTGCAAGGCCCGGCATTTGAAACCCCGGCGGAGATCAAAATGTGCGCCGCTCTGGGTGCGGACGCCGTTGGTATGAGTACCGCCATTGAGGCGCAGGCCGCCCGGCACTGCGGATTGCGCGTGGCCGGCGTCAGCTGCATTACAAATCTGGCCAGCGGTCTGCTGGATTGTCCCCTGACCTCCGAGGAGGTGGGCGAAACCGCCGCTAAGGTGGCTGAGAATTTTCAATCCCTGATCCTTGAAACTGTGAAACGGATGTGACAATATGGAAAACTTGAAATACCAAGACGGAAAGCTGGAGATTCTCGACCAGCGACTGCTGCCCAATGAAGCAAAGTGGCTGCCCATTGGCAGCAAGGAAGCGGCCTTTGAAGCCATACAAACGCTGGCAGTACGGGGCGCACCGGCCATCGGTATCTTCGCCGCATTCTCTATGGCGTTGTTTGGCAAGGACGACCCGGCGGCGTGCAAAGCTTACTTAGACAGCGCCCGCCCCACGGCTGTAAACCTGAGCTGGGCCACTGCACGGCTGGCAAAGGTGATAAAAAATGGCGGTGACCCGGTGGCAGAAGCCTTAGCGGTGCAGGCCGAGGACATAGAAATGTGCCGCAAAATCAGCGCTTACGGCTTGTCCCTGCTCCGGGATGGCGATGGTCTGCTGACCCACTGCAACGCCGGCGAGCTGGCCACAAGCCGCTACGGCACCGGACTGGGACCGATCCTGCTGGGCAAGGAAAAGGGCTACAACTTCAAGGTGTTCTCCGACGAAACCCGTCCCCTGCTGCAAGGGGCGCGGCTCACCAGCTATGAATTGGAAAAAGCAGGCGTGGATGTGACCCTGATTTGTGACAACATGGCCAGCCAGGTGATGAAAAACGGCTGGATCCAAGCGGTGCTGGTAGGCTGCGACCGAGTGGCCATGAACGGTGACGCCGCCAACAAGATCGGCACTTCCGGGGTGGCAATTCTGGCAAAGCACTACGGTATTCCCTTTTATGTGCTTGGGCCTACCTCCACGGTGGACCCCCACTGTGCCACCGGCGCAGATATTCAGATCGAGGAGCGCCCCGGGGACGAGATCAAAGAGCTGTACTTTGAGCGCCCCACGGCGCTGCCCCAAACGAAATGTTACAACCCTGCCTTTGATGTTACGGACCATGACCTGATCACCGCCATTATTACGGACAAAGGCATTTTGCGCCCGCCGTACACCGAGAGCCTACGCGCCCTGTTTCAGGAGGAAGTATGATACGATTCTATAACGGTCCTGTGCTGACACTGCAACAGGACCAAATGAATATTACGCACCAAGAGGTATGGGTAGACGGCAACCGTATTGTGTGCCTGGGGGCGAACCCGGGGGCAAAAGCGGACCGGGAGATCGACTTGAACGGCGATCTGCTGATGCCTGCCTTTAAGAATGCCCACACCCACTCGGCCATGACATTTGGCCGCTCCTTTAGCGACGATCTGCCCCTACAAAGCTGGCTGTATGACAAAATCTTTCCCCTGGAAGCCAAGCTAACCGCAGAGGATATTTATCATCTGTCCAGACTGGCATTCCTGGAGTATTTGGAGAGCGGCATTTCCGCCTGCTTTGATATGTACTACTTTCCGGAAGCCATGGCAAAGGCGGCGGTGGACGCCGGGTTCCGCACGGTAATGTGCGGTGCGGTCAATAATTTTAAGGAAAGCCCGGCACTTCTGGAAGAATACTACAACACCTACAACAACGATCACCCGCTGGTGTCCTACCAACTGGGGTTCCACGCAGAGTACACCACCAACCGCTCCATTATGGAGGCCATTGCGGCGCTGGCAGAGAAGTACAAGGCGCCAGTGTATATGCACGCCAGTGAGACGGAGAGCGAGGTGCAGGACTGCATGGGCCGCTACGGCATGACCCCTACGGCGCTGTTTGAGCAGCTGGGGCTGTGGAATTACGGGGGCGGTGCATTCCACAGTGTGTGGGTCAGCGATGAGGACCTGAACATTTACAAAAAGCACGGCGTCTACGCAGTGCTGAATGCCGGCTCCAACGCCAAGCTGGCCAGTGGCATTGCCCCGGTGGAAAAAATGTTGCAAATGGGCATTCCCCTGGCGGTGGGCACAGACGGTCCCTCCAGCAACAACGCGCTGGATATGTTCCGGGAAATGTACCTGATCTGCGTACTGCAAAAACTGCGGGAGAAAAACGCCGCAGCGGCAGACGCCAACGCCATATTAAAAGCAGCCACCGCAGGCTCCGCCCGGTGTATGGGTCTGCCGGAGGCGGACTGCATCGCCCCCGGTAAGCTGGCGGACCTAACAGTGATCGACCTGCATCGGCCCAATATGCAGCCCATCAACAACATCACCAAAAACCTGGTGTACAGCGGTGCCAAAACCAATGTGCGCCTAACTATGGTAGACGGACGAATTCTCTACGAAAACGGCCTGTTCTTAAACACAGATACTGCTGAAATTTACAAGAACGCACAAACGGTCATTGACCGAATTCGATAAGGAGGCACAGCGATGAAAGTCTTATTGGTCAACGGATCTCCCCACCAGCACGGCTGCACTTACACAGCCCTGGCGGAGATCGCCCATACATTGCAAGAAGAAGGCATGGACAGCGAGATTTTTTGGATCGGGAACAAGCCCATCGGCGGCTGCATCGGTTGCCACGGCTGTGTAAAGCTGGGCAAATGTGCCTTTGACGACGACCCGGTGAACGCCTTTACAGCCAAGGCAAAGGCAGCGGACGGGTTCATCTTTGGCTCGCCGGTACACTACGCAGCGGCCACCGGCAATCTGACTGCCTTTATGGACCGGGTATTCTATTCCGACGGTTGCGGCAAAGGCAGAGCCTTTTACTTAAAACCCGCAGCAGCAGTAGCCAGCGCACGCCGGGCAGGCACCACCGCCACCCTGGATCAGCTGAACAAGTACTTTACCATTGCTCAAATGCCGGTGATCTCCTCCCGGTACTGGAATATGGTTCACGGCTTTACTCCGGAAGATGTGATGAAAGACCTGGAGGGTCTGCAAGTAATGCGGGTACTGGCGCGGAATATGGCCTACTTCTTAAAATGCAAGGCCGCCGGTGCCGCCGCTGGCGTAGAGCCGCCCAAAACGGAGCGTGCCATTCTCACCAACTTTATTGATTAAATCTTTTTTCACATTGACAGACCGAGAGAAAGCGAGATAAATTTTGTTTTTTGCGTGCGGGAGCCGTTAATATCACTCGCTACGAAACAGTCCACCGGACTGTTTTTCCCAAATGCTAACGCATTTGGAGCCTCGTGTCTCTTGCGCTGTGCGCAATTCACTCCCCCGAGCAAAAGACAAAAAGCGCCAAAATCGGCTTGAACTCGATGTTCAAGCCGATTTTTTCAAGTCAATAGTGATAATAGAAAGCTGCGGCAGGAGCAAGCCCCTGCCCTACGAAACGCCTATTAGAATTTTATAAGAGGCGCGGTTTAGCCGCTTTATCGACAGTCTGAGAGCCATCGGCAATGCCGGTGGCTCTTTTTATACAGTCTATTCTTATTTTGCTGCGGTCTCGCAGTACAGGCAGCGGTAGGTGCCCTTGTCCGGGTCAACCAGGGTGAACACATCATCCACCTGCTCGTGGTTGCTGATGCACGCCGGATTGGGGCAATGCACCATATTCACCAGCTTTTCCGGCAGACGCAGCGCCTGCTTTTCCGCCGCTTTTCCACCGCAGATCACATTCACTGTGGTATGGGGCGCCAGGTACGCCACCGCGTCCAAGTTCAAGTCAAACTTATCCGTGGCGATCTTAAGCACATCTTTTTTGCCCATTTTAGAGGACTTGGCGTTTTGGATCAGCGCCACCTGGGCGTCGGTCTTGTCCAGCCCCAACAGCTTATAAATACGCATACCCATACCCGCGGGGATATGGTCCAGTACATAGCCGTTTTGGATTGAATCAATGGTCATTCCAGTACACCTCCCCACTTCAGCAGTGTCATAATCAGCGCCATACGCATGTATTTGCCGTTCTTGGCCTGTTCAAAATATTTGGCTCGCGGATCGTCGTCCACATCCACGGTGATCTCATGGACCCGAGGCAGCGGGTGCATAATGGTCAGATCGCTTTTGGCGCTTTCCAGCTTCTCCGGGTCCAGTACAAAGGCGTCCTTATGACGCAGGTACTCGTCTTCCGAAAAGAAGCGCTCTCTCTGAATACGGGTCATATAAAGCACATCCAGCCGAGGCATCACATCTTCCATGTGCTCCACCTCTGTGTACTTCATACCGGAGGCGTCCAGCACATCCGTTTTGATATAATCCGGCACTGCCAACTCCTTGGGGGAAATCAGCACAAACTCCACATCCGTATAGCGGCACATAGCCTTAATGAGGGAATGCACCGTGCGGCCAAATTTTAAATCCCCGCAAAGGCCGATGGTCAGGTGGTCCAAACGACCCTTTTCCCGATAAATGGTGAGCAGGTCCGTTAAGGTCTGCGTGGGGTGGCTGTGGCCGCCGTCCCCGGCGTTGATGATGGGCACATCGCTCTTAAAGCTGGCAACCCGGGGCGCACCCTCCAGCGGGTGACGCATAGCGATAATATCCGCATAGCAGGACACAATCTTCACCGTGTCCCCTACCGTCTCGCCCTTGGAGGCAGAGGAAGAATTGGCCGCTGCAAAGCCCAGCACATTGCCGCCCAGCTCCATCATCGCCGCTTCAAAAGACAGGCGGGTGCGGGTAGACGGCTCAAAAAACAGGGTTGCTAATTTTTTGCCGTCGCACACATGGGCGTATTTCTTAGGGTCGGCGATAATGTCCGTAGCCAAGTGGATCAGATCGTCAATCTCTTCTACCGTAAAGTCCGTTGTATCTAAACAATGGCGCATAAAGACCACTCCTTCTGCTTACAATTCCATCCAAGCCGGGTCCTGGGGGTTCTTCTGGAACGCGGTCAGCTTGGCAATATCCTTGTCTGCGATATAACCCTCGGCGGCAGCCACCTTGGACAGAGTGTCAAAGTCAGACAGGCTGTAGTTCACCACATCGGCAGCAGCCAGGCGCTCCACGCCCTTTTGCAGACCGTAGGTGAAGATGGAGGCAATACCCAGCACCTCAGCACCGGCCTGGCGCAGCACATCTACCACTTCCAGCACAGAGCCGCCGGTGGAGATCAGATCCTCAATCACCACGACCTTCGTGCCCGGCTCCATTTTGCCCTCGATTTGGTTTTGGCGGCCATGATCCTTATGACCGGAGCGCACATAACCCATGGGCAGGTCCAAAATGGTAGCGGTAATGGCTGCGTGGGCAATGCCCGCCGTAGAGGTGCCCATCAGCATCTCCGCTTCCGGGAACTTCTCTTTTACAATCTCAGCCAGTCCGGCCTCTACATCTTTCCGTACCGCAGGCGCGGACAAAGTCAGCCGGTTGTCGCAGTAAATGGGGCTGTGGATACCGGAAGCCCAGGTAAAGGGATCGTCCGGTTTTAAGAACACAGCACGAATGGACAGCAAATCTTTTGCAATCTGTTCCTTAGTAATGGTCATAATAACACTCCTTAATCTATAAATTCACGGCAGCAGCGTCTGTACGCAGCCACCGGGTCATCGGCAGCGGTAATGGGACGGCCCACCACAATGTAGTCGGAGCCGATCTCCTTTGCCTTGGCAGGGGTAGTCACCCGCACCTGGTCGCCCAGGTCGCCGTCTGCAAAGCGTACGCCGGGGGTCACGGTCATAAAGGCCTTGCCGCAGGCGTCCTTCACCATGCCAGCCTCCAGCGGCGAGCACACCACACCGTCCAGACCGGCGATCTTGGCATTCTTGGCGTACTGCACAATGGTGTCGTTGATATTCGCGTTGATGAGCAGTTCTTTTTGCATGCGCTCCTCACTGGTGGAGGTCAGCTGGGTCACGGCGATCAGCAGCGGACGCGTGCCGTCCGGCCGGGTCAGACCCTCCAGCGCGGCCTCCATCATCTCTACTGTACCGGCAGCGTGCACATTGGTCATATCCACATCCAGTCGGCTCAGCACTGCCATGGACTTCTTTACAGTATTGGGAATATCGTGCAGCTTCAGATCCAAAAAGATCTTGTGTCCACGCTTTTTCAGCTCCCGCACAATGGACGGGCCCTCTGCGTAATACAGCTCCATACCGATCTTCACAAAGGGTTTTTCCTCCGTGAATTTGTCCAGGAACGCAAAGGTTGCCTCTGCGCTTGCAAAATCGCAAGCCACGATTACATCTTTACCCATTTGTTACCACTCCTATCACATCACTTAATTTATCAATCCCCAGGTCTGCGCACACAGTCGGCAGATCCTCAATGATTTTTTTGCAAGCGTAGGGATCTACCAAATTGGCAGCGCCTACCTGTACAGCCGTGGCACCGGCCATCATCATCTCCACCACATCCCGGGCACTGGTAACGCCGCCGCAGCCCATCACGGGAATGTTGCAGGCACTGGCCACCTGGTACACCATACGCACCGCCACCGGAAACACCGCCGGGCCGCTAAAACCGCCCATGATGTTGGCAATCACCGGTCGACGCCGGTTCAGATCAATGCGCATACCCAGCAGGGTGTTGATCAGACAAATACCATCCGCACCGGCCTCTTCGCAAGCCTTGGCAATGGCTACAATATCCGTTACATTAGGCGACAGCTTAATGAACACCGGCTTGGTGGTCACTGCCTTTACCGCCCGGGTCACTTCTGCGGCACAGGCCGGATCGGTGCCAAAGCTCATACCGCCGCCGTGCACATTGGGGCAGGATACATTCACTTCCAAAATCCCAACCTGCTCCTCTTTGTCCAGCAGCTGGCAGGTATAGGCATAGTCCTCCACGGAGAAGCCGCTCACGTTGGCGATCACCGGCTTGTGAAAGATTTTTTTCAGCTCCGGCAGTTCATGCTGGGTCACATGGTGCACCCCGGGATTTTGCAGACCAACGGCATTGATCATGCCGGCGGTGCATTCTGCAATGCGGGGGGTGGGATTGCCAAAACGAGCATCCCTTGTGGTGCCCTTAAAGGAGAAAGAGCCTAACATGTTAATATCATAAAATTCGCTGAATTCCTTGCCGAAGCCGAAGGTGCCGGAGGCAGGAACCACCGGATTGTCTAACTCCAGCCCGCACAAATTCACACGCAGGTCTACCATATAATCTCCTCCTTTACCAGCACCGGTCCGTCCTTGCAAATGCGTTTGTTGCCGTACTTGGTCTTGCAGGAGCAGCCCATACAAGCGCCAAAGCCGCAGCCCATGCGCTCCTCAAAGGAGAACTGACCGGAGGTGGCAGAGCGGTCATATACCGCCCGCAGCATCGGCAGCGGACCACAGGTATAAAAGTAGTCGTACTCTGCCGGAAAGGCATCCGTCACAAAGCCCTTGGTGCCTACACTGCCGTCCACGGTGGTGATCCGCACTTCCGCACCCAGTGCGGCGAATTCCTCGGCGTAGAACACTTCGTCCGCCGTGTTAAAGCCCAGTATCACCGTCACCTGCTGCCCGGCAGCCCGCAAGCACTTGCACAGATTGTAAAGGGGCGGCACACCTACACCACCGCCGATAAGCAGCGCGTGGTGCACAGGCTCCATCGTGTAGCCGTTGCCCAGGCCGGTGAGCACATCCAGCGTCTCTCCCGGCTGCATCTTTGCCATTTGGGCCGTCCCCTGCCCCACAACTTTATAGATGATTGTTACCGTCCGGCTGTCATAGTCGCAGACGGAGATGGGGCGGCGCAGGAACTTGCCCTCCAGGGCAATGTTGATAAACTGGCCCGGTGCTGTAATGTACCGGGTGTCCCCTGCCAGCACCATACGGTACACGCTGGCGGTCAGAGGTCGATTTTCTTCTATTGTAAAAATACCTTGTTTATACATACGCTTACTCCGCGTCAATGGTAGACACGCCCAAAGTGATCTCCTCCAGCACATCCAGCAGCACCTTTACCGTGTCCAGCGAGGTGAACATGGTCACATTGTTTTCCACCGCAGCCCGGCGAATTTCCGAGCCGTCCGAGTGACTGTCGCCGTGGTTAATATCAATGGTGTTAATCACATAGGCAATGTGCCCCTGGCGCAGTGCCATCAAGATTTCATCGCTGTCATCCTCCGTGAGCTTTTGCCGCACCCGGGTGCGAATGCCGTGGTCTTTCAGGTACTTGGCGGTGCCCTCTGTGGCTTCGATATTAAAGCCCAGGTCGTAGAACCGACGGATCAACGGCAGCGCAGTAGGCTTGTCCTGATCCGCAATGGTCACCAGCACCGTGCCGTAGTTGGACACATGCAGCCCGCTGGATTGTAACGCTTTATACAGAGCGCGGGTCAGGCTCTTGTCGTAACCGATCGCCTCGCCGGTGGACTTCATCTCCGGGGACAGATAAGTGTCCATCCCTTTCAGCTTGCTAAAGGAAAACGCAGGCGCCTTCACATACCAGCGCTTTTTCTCTGTGGGATACACCTCCGTAATGCCCTGCTCTTTTAAGCTGTGGCCCAGGATCACCTGGGTGGCAATGTGCGCCATAGGCACGGAAGTGGCCTTGGACAGGAACGGCACCGTGCGGGAAGAACGGGGATTCACCTCGATCACATACACATCGTCGTTGCTGTCTGCAATAAACTGGATATTGTAAAGGCCCACAATGCCGATGGCCGTACCCAGTTTAACGGTATAATCAATAATCTTGTCCTTGACCGCCTGGCTGACGGAGAAGGTGGGATAGATGCTGATAGAGTCGCCGGAATGTACGCCGGTGCGCTCCACATGCTCCATAATACCGGGAATGAACACATCTGTGCCGTCACAGATGGCGTCCACCTCCAGCTCTTTACCCATAATGTATTTATCCACCAGCACCGGCTGGTCAGTGTTGATCTCCACAGCCGTTTGCAGGTAGTGGCGCAGGCTCTCCTCATTGGCAACGATCTGCATGGCACGACCACCCAATACAAAGGAGGGGCGCACCAGCACAGGATAACCGATGGAGGCGGCAACGCGCACGCCCTCTTCAATATCCGTGACCGCCAGGCCCTTAGGCTGGGGAATGCCCTGCTTTTCCATTACCTTTTCAAAGCTGTCCCGGTTTTCTGCCCGGTCAATGGCAGCCACATCGGTGCCGATGATGGGCACACCCAGCGCGTCCAGCGGAGGCGCCAGGTTAATGGCAGTCTGACCGCCAAGGGACACCACAATACCCATGGGCTGCTCCAGCTCGATTACATTCATCACATCTTCCACCGTCAGCGGCTCAAAATACAGCTTGTCCGAGGTGGTGTAGTCGGTAGACACGGTCTCCGGGTTGTTATTAATGATAATCGCCTCGTACCCGGCGTCCCGAATGGACCAAATAGCGTGAACGGTGGAGTAGTCAAATTCCACGCCTTGACCGATTCGAATGGGGCCGGAGCCGAGCACTACGATCTTCTTTTTGTCTGATACAACGGACTCATTCTCCTCCTCATAGGTGGAGTAGAAGTACGGCACATAGGAGTCAAACTCAGAGGCACAGGTGTCGATCATCTTATACACCGGGAACAGCTTGATCGACTTGCGCAGGTTAAAGACTTCCGCCTCCGTCATGCCCCACAGCTGGCCGATATATTTGTCGGACACGCCCATTTTTTTGGCGTCCCGTAAGGTCTGTTCATCCCGGGGATTGGCTCGCAACACCGCCTCAAAGTCCACAATGTTCTTGAACTTTTCCAAAAACCACATATCAATCTTCGTGGCATTATAAATGCGGTTCAAATCGCAGCGCAGCCGGATCAACTGGGCAATGGCGTACAGCCGATCATCGGTGCCGGTGTGGATATAGTCCAGCAGTTCCTCTTGACTGTACGTGTCAAACTTCTTCATATACAGATGGCAAACGCCAATCTCCAGGGAGCGCACCGCCTTAAGCAGGCTCTCCTCCATGGTGCGACCTACGCTCATCACCTCGCCGGTGGCCTTCATCTGGGTGTTCAGCGTATTGTTGGCGTCGGCAAATTTGTCAAAGGGGAACCGGGCAATCTTGGTGACCACATAGTCCAGGGTAGGCTCAAAGGAAGCGGGGGTGTTGGCAATAGGAATCTCGTCCAGATGCATACCCACGGCAATTTTGGCGCTGACCCGGGCAATGGGATAGCCGCTGGCCTTGGAAGCCAAGGCAGAGGAACGGCTAACGCGGGGGTTCACCTCAATGAGATAATACTGGAATGAGTGAGGGTCCAGCGCGAACTGCACATTGCACCCACCCTCGATCTTCAGCTCCCGAATGATCTTCAGTGCAGAGTCACGGAGCATCTGGTACTCTTTGTTGGTGAGGGTCTGAGAGGGTGCCACCACCACAGAGTCACCGGTATGGATACCCACCGGGTCAATATTCTCCATATTACAAATGGTAATGGCGGTATCGTTGGCGTCCCGCATCACCTCATATTCTACTTCTTTATAGCCCTTAATGCTCTTTTCCACCAGCACCTGGTGCACCGGTGACAGAGCCAAGGCATTTTTCAGCATCACACGGCACTCTTCTTCATCATCCGCAAAG
>ENA-UONT01000775-UONT01000775.1-human-gut-metagenome-genome-assembly--contig:-CS20-NODE-775-length-33100-cov-6.900197_pt1 | contig 33100 bp, 30 predicted proteins | sample MGYA00242459_ERZ724006 | MGnify/ENA metagenome assembly ERZ724006 | reverse complement strand
TTATAGAATAAACCGTTCAAACTACAATCTCGACGAGTTCGCGGAGGGTTTTGTCAAAATTGCGGAAATTATGCCGGATAGCTCAGGTGAAAAGATTATAAAAAATTTTTCCCTGAAAATCGACAGGGCCGAATACGAGGATACCTCCGTGCGCAAAAACGTCCTTATAATGCGCTCCACCGAGCCTTTTTATTTCTCCGACAGCGACGTCCCCGACACCAAAAGGCTGATTTCAAAAATAGAGGAGTCGCTCGGAAAATGCGGAATGTCTTTTGTGTCCTCAGGATTGGGAGCTTTTGAAAAAAATGAGAATATTGATTCTGGCAAGCGGTAAAGGAAGCAACGCGCGCGCCGTCATGCAGGCCGTAAAAGACGGGAAAATAGCAGCGGAAGTTTGCGCGCTGATTTCCGACGTAGAAAACGCGCCCGCTCTTGCGGTTGCCCGCGAATTTTCAGTGGAGCCGCGCTTTATAGACGCAGGGCGAAAAGGCGCGAGATTTTCGGCGGAGGGAGAAGCGGCATACTTGGAGGTTATGCGCTCATACTCGCCGGATCTCGTGGTATTGGCGGGCTTTATGCGGATTTTGCCGGATTCCATAGTAAGCGCATTTTTCGGCAAAATGATAAATCTGCACCCGAGCTTGCTGCCAATGTACAAGGGCAAAGACGCCATTAGGCGGGCTTTCGAGGCGGGCGAAACTCGCGGAGGCTGCACTGTCCATTTTGCGTCGTCCGACCTCGACGGCGGCAGAATTATAGCTCAAGAGCCGGTAGAAATTCTGCCGGGCGACAATTTTGAGGATTTTGAAAGGCGGGTCCACTCCGCCGAGCACCGCCTGCTTGTCGGCGTTGTATCGGATTTCGCAGAAGGCAAAATAAAAGCGCCGTAGAAAAATGCCCCTTAAAATAGAAAGATACAGCGGGAAAGGATTGAGCATGTTCCGCGCAAAGTATGTGGCGGAAAACTATGCGGCAATCCGCAGCGCAGATGAAGCGGTAGAGGCGCTCTCCGCCGCGCGCGCGTCGGGAAGGGGAGTCGCGTGTGTCGGGGGAGGGTCAAATATTTTTTTTGTTTCGCGAAAAGTGGAATCGTTCGTACTGAAAAACGAGCTTCCGGAAATTATTGAATATCTGGGGGGCGACAAATTCAGAGTATCGTCGTCGGTGCCTATGATAAAACTCTTGCGAAAAATGCGCGAATTGGGGCGCGACTGCTTCTACTATTTGGCGAGCGCGCCGTGCCAGATAGGGGGCGCAGTTGCGATGAACGCTGGTTCCGGACCCAAAGAGGGTTTGTCGGTATCCGACTATATTGAAAGCGTTGAGGCGGCGGACGCAGACGGAATCCATACCTATTCAAAGGGCGGGCTAAATTTTGGATACAGGCACAGCGCTTTCCTCGATTGCGGCAACCGATTCATAACAAGCGCGGTATTTTCTTTTCCCAAAAAGGCCATCTCCGGCGATCCGATAGCGGAGCGCATTGCATGGGCAAAAGAAAACCAGGATTTGAGCGCCCCGAATTGCGGATCGCTCTGCTCGCGCTACGATGCGTACATTCTAAAAATAGTAAGGGCTTTATTTAGTTTCTTCCCTGCGGGACTAAGCAAAAAAAAATTAAACTGGGCGTATAACCGCTCGGAGAATCCAGCGTGGCTGGCGTCAATGTTTAGACTCATAAAAATACTGCATTTTATAGCAGGCAAAGAGCTGAGGTTTGAGCTGCGCATAATGCGCTGATTTTTCCCGCAGCCGCCGTCCCGAAAACAAAAATTTTTTTAACGTCCGCCGCTTGCGCAAATCGCAAGACAATCTAATCCCTAAAAAAAGCCCCGAATTATCGGGGCATAATCTTAAAAATTAAGCTGGCAAAACTCGGATTGATTGCAAGATGCTTCGCAGCCTAAATAAAATTTTTGCGGGGCGTCGAATTTTTTTTGCTTACGTTCGGCGCGCCCGCATTTTTGCGAAAGCAGTTAGTTGCTCTTTGCCTTCATCTGCTTCAAAGCGTCGGAGGCGGCGCCTCTAAGCAATTCGGCGTCTTTGCTTCCTATGCTCTCAGGCGTGAATTTTATGTCTTTGGGGTCTTTATCGAATAAAAATCCGTACCATACGCACGCCTGCAAATACTGGCCGCGGTTGCTAAGGTGAATCGAATCGTTTTTCATTTCAAGCTCGCCGGTCTTCGGATTTTTCTTCCAATAAAAATTTCCGACTATCGCGCCCGCGCACGACGGCAGATCGGGCGGAAGGAGAGCCTTGCGAATTTTGGCGTCGGTTGGCTTGTATGAATAGGGCTGCCTTTCGCGCGCCAATTCGACGGCGTCACCCGAGGGAATCTGCCTAATGCCGAGCTTTTTGGCGGCCGCAGCGTACGCCTCCGAGAGCTTTTCGTACATTTGCCTTTGCGTTATCTTCCACTGGCCTTTCCCGAATCTGCCGTCGTCGCACCTGTAGGACCACGTTTGCTGTATGACTACCTCCGCTTGGGGAGCGTATTTTTTAACATAGTCGTACAGATATTGCGCGTACGGAAAATAGGAGTCCGCCACCCAGCTCAAATGGCTCGCCTGTTGGATTGTGACAATGTCCCACTGGCGGCTTTTCAAAATTTCTTTGAGCGTCATCTTATTGTTGCGGTACATTTTTACGTCTGGCGAAGCTTCCTCCTTCTCAACGTAGGACCAGTGCCTATGCAGCTCGCAGCCGCCGTGGTTCGCGCCTTCAAGCACAAGCTTTTCCCCCTCTGCCTTTGCAATTTTGGGAAGATAGCGGAAAACGCTTTCGGCAAAAGAGTTTCCTATCGTAAGCACTTTTAGGTCCTTTGCGTACGCTCCAAGCGTAAGCAAAACGACCGATATTATCGCAACGGTTATTTTTTTCATAATTGTTCCTTTATGTTTTTATAAAAGTCCGACAGGGCGGGAGGGTTCTGCATTTTTGAGTATTCCATAGCAGGGCGCGGGTGTATGCCAAGAAGCGCAGTAAGCATATATTGTGGAAAAAAGCCGCATTTGTATTTTTCCATTATTGGCGATGCGAATTTCGCGCTTGTCTCCGAGAGGGGCAGAGCGGCGTCCGCGCCAAAAATTGCGCCCGCTAAAAGTTCTGTCGGGCAGTTGCCCGCGCCCTTGCCAAGCCCGCCGATTGTAGCGTCAACTACTCCCGCTCCCGCATCTATCGCCGCAAGCGAATTTGCAAAGGCGCATTGCAGATTGTTGTGGAAGTGGGCGCCGAATGTTTTTGCGCTTTTTGCGCATATGTCGGCGTACTCCGCAAAAATTTCCCGCGTTTTGTTCGGGAGGAGTGTCCCGAAGCTGTCCATCAAATATATTGTGTCGATTTTAAGTCCGCAAAGACGGTTTAAGCATTTTCGGCGCTCGGACTTCTCGAGCTCGGGAGAGGCCATCATGCAGGCTGATGTTTTGTATCCGAGCTCTGAAAGCGCCTCGAGCGTCTCGGAAGCGGAGTCTATGTCTTTCGCGTAAAATGCGCACCTTGCTCGGGATATTATGCTTTCGCTTTTCGGCGGGATTTTTGAAATGTCGCATTTGCCGGCGTCCACGAGCGTGCAGAGCTCTACTTTGCAATCAATGTCCGAAAAAACTTCCCTTAAATCCTTTTCCTCGCAAAACCGCCATTTGCCGAATTTTTCGGGCGAAAAGAATTTTTGGGAATTTCTGAATCCGACTTCAACGATTCCGATTCCCGCCGATTCACACGCCCTCAAAACCGCGCGGGCAAATTCGTCCGAGAAATTGCTGTCGTTTACAAGCCCTCCGTCGCGGAGGGTACAGTCGAGTATTTTTACCATATCAAAAAGTGTTTGTATCGTGAAATACTTATGCAATATACCAAAAAAATAAGCGCGATTGCAAATACAATCGCGCCGTGCAAAAATTTTTTAATTTATTTGCGCCTGCGGATTAAAGCGAAGCCGAGAGCTGCAATTCCGAGAAGCGCAGCTACAGTCGCAGGTTCCGGAACTGTGTAGGAAAGCACGAGGGATTTGTCATTCCATGCAAGTTCGGCAAGCGCGCCTTCTTCAAGGTTGCTGAGCTCAAAATTAGTCAGTGCGTTGTCTGTATCGAAGTTGATAAGATCTCCGCCGACTTCCAAAATCGTGTATTCGCCCGACTGGGTAAGCTCTTTAAAATTGAGGGATATTTTTGAATCGCCTATTTCAGCATTTTCAGTGACAATTATGGTGCCGCTGTCGTTGCCTAAGAGAATTTCCCCGTTAGTTAGGACGAGCGTTTTTACGTTTACATCTCCTGTATTTTTAAACGAACCTCCGGCGAGGGTCAGATTGTTTGCAAACTGGCCGGTAATTGCGGACGTATCGATTTCAAAAAGACCTTTGTTAACCGCGATTTTGTTAAAATGGTTTGTTAGACTTTTTACGACAAATTTTTGTGCGCCAACGCCGTTTTTGCTTATGTTAATATTGTCGCCTCCGGAGTTGACGCCAATATCGCCGCTCCATGAATAGTCTGCCGCATTGTTGAGAGTGAGAGTTCCGTTCCAATTAAATGAAATGTAGTGTTTTGCCGTAACACCGCCGTCGGAGATGCCCCCGATTGTCATATCCCACATATTAAACGCAATTTGTGCGCCTTCCGCTCCGTTTGCAGCTTTCATTGTCACGGCACCGGAGATATTTGTTTGCCCTCGTATTGTCAAGGAATCTATCGATTTATTATTTGTGACATTTATGCCTCCGCTCAATGTGAAATTATTTTTATCAGGGTCAAAGGTAATTTTTTGCGCATTTATGCCGTCGGATATTATATTGACAGAATTTCCAACCCATTTTGCCCCTTCTGAAACGAGCGTAACATTCTGCGAATATCCACTATTTGAAATATTTATATTATTAAATTTTACGTCCTTGTCGGCAATAGTTGCCTTGAAAACATTTGCAGAATTGCCTCCATTGCCGACAGTTATATTTATATCCCCCAAATTGAGTCCGCCTGTAATTGTAGAATTTACCGCAGCTTCTGCCGTGCCGTCTATTGCGAGGTTGGCATTGTCGAGAGAGCTTCCATCGGGGCTCCAAACGGAAGTATCGGACCACTCAAATTCGGTTGGCAATATCCCGCCATTAGTTTTTAGAGTTAAGTCTTCCGCCATAGCGCAAATTGCAAATGCAAATAAGGCGGAAATTGTAGTGTATTGTATTTTCTTTTTCATTTTCTTATTTAGATGTAAAAACGGCAAAAACTGTAGATTAGCCAAGTTTTTTTGGGTAAATTATAAAAAAATGAATTTGTTTGCAACTTTGCGATTCCGCGGTACTCCAAAAATATATGAATATAGGTTTGGTACTCGAAGGAGGCGGCATGAGGGGCGTATTTACGGCAGGCGTCACGGACTGCTTTCTGGATAATAATATTTTCTTCCCATATGTGATAGGGGTCTCTGCGGGCGCGTCAAACGGATTGTCGTACGCTTCACGTCAGAGGGGCAGGGCGAGAAAATGCGATATAGAAATACTTTCCGAGCGGAATTATATCGGGCTTAGATATCTCATAACAAGCGGCTGCATAATGGATTACGATTTTCTATTCGACGAATTGCCAAAGAAGCGCTTGCCGTACGATATGCAAGCTTATTTGAAGTCGGGCCGCTATGTAATGGTGGCGACAAGTTGCGCAACCGGAAAGCCCGTTTATTTCGATACCCCCACAGATTTCGACGATTTGCTTTTAAAATGCAAGGCATCGTGCAGCCTTCCGTTCGTTTGCAGGACTGTCACAGTAGAGGGCGTTCCGATGCTCGACGGCGGGATTTCGGATCCGCTTCCGGTCGAGCGCGCAAAAGAGGACGGATATGCCAAGCGGGTAGTTGTATTGACGCGGAATCTTGGATACAGAAAAAACGAAAAATTTTCCCGCGTTCCGCCCTTTATCTATCCAAAATTTCCTAAATTGCGTGAGGCTCTTTCAACTAAAAATGCGCGGTACAACAGGGAACTGGCGCATATCGAGGAACTCGAAAGGGCTGGGGAGATAGTTGTAATACGGCCTAAAAATCCGCTGCGCGTCAACAGGCTCGAACGCTCGCCAAAGCGCCTCGACGATCTTTATCGTGAGGGCTATGAGTGTGCGGAAAGCTCGCTTGCTGCAATCCGCGCGCTCGCCAAAAGAGATTTTTAAAAATATTCTTTTTGCACAGCGCGCCATTCCTATAAAAATTTTTCCGCAGTATATTTAATTCTCAAACTTCATTTGATAAATAAAAATCTTTTTATACCGCAACAGCGCGCGTTTCTAAGTATTTTCGTTTTCAGCGGTGGCAGCTTGAATTGTACAGGTATTTCCGCATATTTTCTTAACTAAAACGGCAACAATAAAATGATTTTTTAAAAGAAAGGATATATTTTTTCTTTTTTTGTTTGGTATATAAAACAAAGGTGCTCTTATAAAAAAATCGTTGACTTGTTTTTAACGTTTGCAAAACTCCATTTTATATTGCAAATTTTTTACGGCTAAATCCAACACCCACACCGCTTATGAAAATGAAAAAATTTTTAAATTCGCCCGAAAATATTACTGACGAAGTCCTCGAAGGTCTCGCGGGCGCTTATCCCGATAAAATTAAAATTGAAAACGGAAGAATCGTAGTCCGCGCCACACCAAAATCAAAAGACAAGGTTGCCGTGATAACCATGGGGGGCTCGGGGCACGAACCGGCTCTTAGCGGATTTGTGGGCGAGGGAATGCTCGATGCGAGCGTCGCGGGCGACATTTTCGCAGCGCCAAATGCCGTTTCTGTTCTTGCGGCGCTTAAAATGTTTAAGGATTACGCGGGGATTCTGCTTGTGGTGCTAAACCACGCGGGAGACGTAATGAGCGCGAATATGGCGCTTAAAATGGCGGCGCGCGAAAAAATAAACGTGAAGTCGATTCTCGTAGCCGACGACATCTCCGCGGGGCTCGACGCGCCCAAGTCGGAGCGCAGGGGGCTTGCGGGTTGCATTCCGCTTATAAAAGTTGCGGGGGCGGCGGCGGAGTCGGGCATGGGGCTCGACGAAGTCCTTGCGGTTGCGGAAAAGTTTAACGGGAGAATCGCTACCCTCGCCGTTGCGATGAGCGGCTGCACCCACCCGCAGACCGGCCAGCCGATAACCGAGCTCGGCGACGACGAAATGGAAATAGGCATGGGCCAGCATGGCGAAGGCGGCGGCGGAAGAGGCAAAATCCTTACTGCCGACGAAACTGCTGAAATTATGTTCGGGGAACTCTCAAAGGCAGTGTCTTTGAAGGAGGGGGAATCGCTCTTTATTATTATAAACGGAGTCGGGGCAACGACCCCAATGGAGCTTGCGATAGTATTCCGCGCGGCGAAAAAGTGCGCTGAAAAGATTGGCGCAAAAGTCGTGGGCGGAATTATCGACGAAATTCTTACTGTGCAGGAAATGGCGGGATTTCAGATGATTGTTTGCGTTCTTGACGAGCAGTCGGCGCGCCTGATAAAAGCGCGCTCCAACGCGCCTTACTGGACTTGCTTAGGAGAGTAGCTGCTATGGATTTGACGCTTCAAAAATTAAGGGAAATGTTTGCCGGGGCTGCCTCGGATATATCTGCAAACGAGCAGTACCTTTGCTCTCTCGACTCGGTTTGCGGCGACGGCGACCATGGCGTTGCAATCCGCGGTGCGATATGCGCGGCTTCCGACGCCCTGAAATCTGCCTCCAACCTAAAAGACGCGCTTTACGATGCCGGAATGGCCGCTATGGCGAACTCCAACGGCTCGACAAGCACCATTTACGGAACGCTTCTTATGGGGCTTTCGGACGGGATTGAAGACGGCGCGGAATCCGTGCCGGCGGCGGGTGTTGCCGCCGCGTTTGAATCGGCTCTCGCGTCTATGCGGGAGGTCGTTAAGGGGGACGTCGGCGACAAGACTTGCTTCGACGCCCTGATACCGGCGGTTCGCGCAATGGGCGGGAAGTCGGACGTAGCGGAGCTTTTTGAGGCGGCGGCTTCGGCGGCAGAGGAGGGCGCGAGAAGCACCGAGCAGCTGAGGGCAAAATTCGGAAGGGCGCGCAATCTCGGAGAAAAGTCCGTAGGTACGCTCGACCCGGGCGCGGTATCGTGCGCAATGATTTTTGCGGCGTTTGCAGGCGCGTTTTCAAAATAAATTTAACAGGGGAAAATCTTATGCCGGATATGGAAGGAAATATTGAGGCCAATAATTTTAACGCTGAAGTGGCGTCCAAAAATACGGGGGCGTTCTTCTTAAAAGGGCTCGGAAATGCTGATTGGGGCATAAAAGCGCGAATGGCGTCGATTTTTAACCCAAAAAGCGGCAACACAGTCATGCTCGCCTTCGACCACGGATATATAATGGGGCCGACGAGCGGCTTGGAGCGCATGGACATATCCATCGTCCCTCTCGTAAAATCCGCCGACTGCATAATGTGCACGCGCGGGGCGCTCAGAAGCGTGATTCCGCCGGAGTCGCGCGTGCCGCTCGCCCTGCGTTTTAGCGCGGGCTCTACCATTCTTACAGAGCTCAACAACGAGTGCGTCATGTCGATAGAGGAGGCCGTGCGCCTCAACGCTTCGGCAATCGCCCCGATGGTCGCAATCGGCAGCGAGTTCGAGGCCAAAACAATAGAGAATCTCACAAAGTGCGTTGATTTGTCTTCGAGGTATTCAATACCGACCCTCGGAGTCACTGCCGTCGGCAAGAATCTCGTGCGGGACGCCCGGTATCTGGGGCTCGCGACGCGCGTTTGCGCGGAAAACGGCGCAAATTTTGTCAAAACCTACTATTGCGAAGAGGGCTTTGAGAAGGTAGTTGCGGGCTGTCCCGTTCCGATTGTGATTGCGGGCGGCAAGAAGCTTCCTGAAAACGAGGCTCTCGAACTCGCATACAAGGCGATATCAAGCGGCGCGCGGGGTGTCGATATGGGGCGCAATATCTTCCAGGCGGAAAATCCCGCGGCAATGTTGGAGGCTGTAAAGGGCGTTGTGCACGGCGGCTTAAAACCTGCCGAGGCGTTTGACATGTATAAAACTTTATCGAATAAATAAGATTTTTTAAGGAGGGAAAAATATGAAAAAGCTTTTGTTTATTCTGACGGCCTGCGTCGCGTTGGCGGCCGCCACCCGGGCGGAGTCCGCATCGTACGAAAAGGGGTCTTCCTTTGCCGACGCCGTTGCAAAAAACGCGCCAAAGTGCAGGGAAATAAAAGCCAAAGACGCGGCGGCCTTTGCCAAAGACTTCAAGGTATCCGACGTCTATGCCTCCTTCGCATTTCAAAATTGGTTCAAGCGCGAGATAAAACTCACCGACCCCACTCAAAACCCCGTAAACCTTAAAACCGCCTTCGACGGGGAGTATGTCTGGAAGAAACTCGACTTCAAATTCGGGCAGAGTTTTGATTTGCAAATATGCAATCCGCGGTATTTCTCAAATTGCATATTTTTCGTGTACTTTACAATAGACGCCGCGCGCGACGCGAAAGTCCCCCTCGCAATTTCAAGCGGCGGAAAGTGCGAGCTCTTTGTCAATTCAAAGCCGGTCGCGACGCTTGACGCGTACGACAATTCAAAAAGCAGGGGATATTTCGACCGCCCTTCGGCGACCCCGTTCAACGGCGAAAGCCGCACGACCGACTTCAATAAATTGGAACTGAGCCTGAAAAAGGGCGAAAACAAAATCGCCCTAAAATACTTTGTGTCAGCCGAGAAGCAGCCCGTGCTTTTGTACATGTCTTTCTCCGACGATCCCGCGCTTGATGTAGCAAAAAAAATCGCGAAGGACTATCCGTACGTATCCGACGAGATTTTCAGGGCGGGAGCCAACCGTCAGCTGTTGCCGTCGCTGCTGTCGGTTTCCGACAATCGCGCAATTTTAAAAGATTCCCTTTCCAAGGCGCTCGAACGCTCGCTATTCTCCGCCGGAAAATTTGAAAAACGCCTCGAAAAAATTATGGGAGACCCGTCAGCGGACGCCGAGCGCGTAAAGCTGTTGGAGGATATGATTGAAACAAGGCGCGTTGAAAATGAGCTCGGGTACGATGTCGCAAACGTGCGCGCGGCAATGGAGGATATGAAAAAATCCTTCCCCGACTACGCAGGAGATTTCTCAAAACTCGCCGAGTGGGAGAAAAAAATCCCCTCCATAAAAGCGGGGCTTTTCAAAAACGACGCGAACGCGAAAGCCCAGGCTGCGGAATTTAAAAAATTTGCCGCCCAGTCGCTTTTGGCCAATCCTCTCCTTAAAAAGCACCCGAAGTGGGCGTACATATTCCGCCCGTGGGGAACGCGGGGCATGGGGCTTCCGCAAAATTGGCAGGGGAATACGTCGCTCACAAGTGCCGGATGGCACAAGGGCAAGATAAAGTCCCATGATTTTAAGGACGAACTGTGGATTACCGACGACATCTCCAAGCCCGGCGCCGGAAAGCTCGCGCTCGCGCCCAACAGCGCAGTTGCCGACATAGATGTTTCGTACGACGGCACAAAAATACTGTATTCCACAGTGGACGACAAAGTCTGCTGGCAGCTCGACGAATTCGACGTTGCAACGCAAAAAACGCGCAAAATTTCCCCGCGCCTTTACGACGATATAGACGTCTACGACGGCGCGTACACTCCCGACGGAAAAATAATATTCTGCTCCACCGCCACCCACGTGGGCGTGCCGTGCGTCGAAGGAACAGACTGGGTTGCAAACCTCTATTCCATGGACCCCAACGCCGGCTCCGAAAAAGAAATCGACGAGTCGATACGCCAGCTCACATTCGAACAGGATGCCGACTGGACTCCGACTATGCTCGAAAACGGGCGTGTCCTCTACACCCGCTGGGAATATACGGACAACTCGCACTATTTTTCGCGCATACTCATGCACATGAATCCCGACGGAACCGCGCAGTCGTCATTCTACGGATCGACGAGCTACTGGCCTAACTCGCTTTTCTATTGCCGCCAAATTCCGGGAGACCCAAACAAGTTTGTCGGCATAGTTTCCGGCCACCACGGCACTGCGCGCAAGGGCGAACTCCACCTCTTCGACGTCTCTAAGGGCACGATAGAGGATAGCGGCAGAGTCCATAAATACCCCTCTTACGGAAGGGAGTATAAAGCGGAAATAAAGGACAGGCTCGTCGATGGGAAATCGCCTTTGCTTCTGCATCCGTATCCGCTCTCGGAAAAGTATATTATGGCTTCCGTATTCGAGCACGGAGATTATCCGCAGGGCATTTACCTTGTCGATGCCTTCGACAACATGACGCTCATCGAAAGTACAAACAAGGGTTACCTGTTTGAACCCGTCCCCGTCGAGCCGCGCAAGCTGCCCAACGAGATTATGGACAAGACCAACCCCGATATCGACTATGGATACGTTTTCCTCAACGACATATACCAGGGGCCCGGTTTGAAGGGTGTTCCGCGCGGAACGGTGAAGGCTCTTAGAATTTTTGAGTATTTTTATTGCTACCGCGAAATCGGAAGCCACGACATAATCGGCAACGAAGCATCGTGGGACGTAAAGCGCATCCACGGCACGGTTCCCGTCGAGCCCGACGGCTCTGCGATGTTCAAAGTACCCGCCAATAGGCCGATTGCCATTCAGCCGCTCGACGCCGAGGGCAAGGCGCTTGCGCTCATGCGCAGTTGGTTTACAGTTATGCCGGGCGAGACGCAAAGTTGCGTTGGCTGCCACGAGGGGCAGGGAATGACTCCATCGACGGCGCCCGCAATGGCCGCGAGAAAGCGCCCATCGGAAATAAAGCAGTTCATAGCGCCGGTGCGCGGATACTCCTTCGTTCGCGACGTCCAGCCAGTTCTCGACCAATATTGCGCGGGCTGCCACAATCCGGATACAAACGCGGACATTCCGAATTTGTCGCGCAAAAACCCCAAGATATGGAAAAACTTCCCGGAATCATATCTAAACCTCAGCAAGTTTGTGCGCCGCTCTGGCCCCGAAAGCAACCAGCGCCTGCTTTCGCCGCTCGAATTCCACGCGGACACGAGCGAACTTATCCAGATGCTTAAAAAGGGGCACAATGGCGTAAAGCTCGATCCCGAGTCGATGTCTATTCTCATTACATGGGTGGATTTGAACGTGCCTTGCATAGGAACTTGGAAGGAAATATATCCCGAAGTGAAGTACAACGGCTACGAGCGCAGGAAGTTCTTCCTCGCAAAATACGCCAACCGCCACGACGACCCCAATGTGATAAATTACGACGGCGGCGTCAGGGAATTTGTAAAGCCCGGCGAGGCTCCGAAACATTCGCAGCCGGCCCCGAAAGCGGAAGGCTTCCCGTTCGATAAAGAAGAGGCGGGGCGGAAAATCGCCGCTGCCGGACTCCCGAAAGAAATCTTAGTCCCAATGAAAGATGGAGTCCAGATGCGCTTTACGCTCGTTCCTGCCGGTACTTTCGTAATGGGCTCAAACAGCGGCTTCTACGACGAGGGCCCAGCAAAAGTCGAAAAGGTCGAAAAACCGTTCTATATGGGGCAGTTTGAGGTAAGCAACGCCCAATATTCCCTGTTCGACAAATCGCACGATTCCGGCTTCCAGGACAGGCTGTGGAAAGACCATGTCAATCCCGGTTATCCTTCGAATCTTCCGGAGCAGAGCGTTGTGCGCGTATCTTGGAACGAGGCGCGCGACTTCTGCAAATGGCTGTCGGAAAAGGCTGGCATTGAGGTTTCGCTCCCCACCGAAAAACAGTGGGAATGGGCGGCCCGCGCGGGAAGCGCAGACGACTTTTGGTTCGGAAAAGTTGGCGACGATTTCGGAAACTATGAAAACCTTATGGATTTCAACGCGAAGAAATTTGCCGTAAGCGGCATAGATCCCCAGCCGAGAGTCCGCCCCGACAAGTTTATCGACAATATGCCCGCCGACAGGCATGTTGACGACGGAAACCTGCTTGCGGTAAAGAGCGGCTTGTATGCTCCAAACGCATTCGGATTGTATGACATGCAGGGCAATGTCGCGGAATGGACGCAGGACGACTACACCGAGACTCTCGGCGGAAAGAAAGTAGAGGATCGCAAGGTGGTGCGCGGCGGCTCGTGGCGCGACAGAATGAAGTTTGCGCGCGCGTCTTTAAGGCGCGAATACCGCCCGTGGCAGAAAGTCTACAATGTCGGCATTAGGCTTGTAATCAACGACGCACAAAAGGCTGCCAAAATGTTTAAGAAGGCAGACGCCCTCCCGGAATACAAACCCAGGGACACAAAACCCCTGCCTTTGGATTTTCAAATTGTAAAAAGGTAATGCTTATGAATAATAAATTCCATAAAATAAAGGCTATTGCAAGCGCGGCCATGGCGATTTGCGCGAGCGTTGTGGTTGTGTCGTGCGCAGGTTCTGCGGGTGGAAATAATTCTGCGGGATCTCAGGCGAAAATAGCCGGACAAAGCAATTCTAATAAGGCTAAGAATAATATGAAACTTACGAAAGAAATGTTCTATAAAGACGGGAAATTCGATAAGGCTGCCGCAAAGAAAGCCTATATCGAAATGATGGAAAATCTCGGTTATCCGATAAGCGACAATTTGCGCGAAAATATGTGGGTGTCCGACTTCGCACTTGGGGATTTTCCCGCGGTCGGCATGGGCGGAATTTTCTGGGCGCAAGAAAACGTGCACGGTGTTTTCGGCCACGAAATACTCCTGCTCCCCAACCAGATGCTCATAGAGCACTACCATGTGGCGGGCAATGGGCTGCCGGCTAAAAACGAATGCTGGCAGGCGCGCGCGGGAACTTCGTACTGCTTCGGCGAAAACGGAGAAGACGCATCGAAATATCCCGACGTAAAAGTTCCCGAAAGCCAGAAGAAATTCATTACCGTACACAAAGTGTCTGTTGCCGATGCTAAAAAGGGCAATGTGGTATGGATGGGAAGAATAGGCGCAAGGCACTATCAGATTGCCGGTCCGGAAGGGGCTGTCGTCACAGAGTACGGAGCTTTCCATTCCAACGACAACAATAGGTACACAAATCCGTCCGTCGGATTCTAATTGTATATTTCAGCGGAGGGCTGCCGGGTTGTAAAAATGCCGGCGGCCCTCATTGCAATTACATTTTTTTATGGGCAAAACACTGCTGAAGGCGGTTGTGCTCGCCGCAATTTGGCGCTTGTACGCGCGGTGTCTATGCGCTAAATTTCCGAATGTCTTACAATACCGCGGCGTTTGATGCCGGCTACCGCGTTAAAAATTTTGCAGTGTGGCAGGGAATAATATTTTGGGCATTATAGGGGTCATTTTTTTTGCGAGTTTTAGGTTTGGAGTGCGCCGAAATTTTGCCGTTTTTTTTATAAAATTTAAAAGCATAAAAGTAACTTAAAGGTAATTTTTCTGCAAAAGCCTTGCGGAAAGATTTTTTGTTGCGTGCGGCGAAAATCGGCAATTCGACAGGTTTGGTGACTGCGTTTATGCAGATTTGCTAAAAATGCGGCGCGCTGAAATGCCGCGTTTTTTTTATTGACTAAAATGACGGCGATTTGATTTGTTGAGTTTGATATATATAACAAAAAATAGAGAATATTATTATGCAACACCCCGTAGTGGCAACAACTCACCAGAGATACCATATACCAAACTTAAAAAGGGCGCTCGAAGTATTTGAAGTGCTCGCAAAAAATACTGACGGGATTACTCTTTCTGAAATAGCCCGCATTACCGGATATTCCAAAAACAGCATATTTAGGATAATATGCACTCTCGAAGACTGCGGGTATGTCCTAAAAAATAAAGACCACCGCAAAATAAGAATGTCGCGCAAGCTGGCGGCTTTGGGGTATGCGGCTTTCGGGGAGTCGAACATTGTTGAGCGCGCAATGGATGTTTTGAGAAAAATGCGCGACGATTTGGCGGAGACTGCGATGCTTGGTACAATGCTTGAGGAGGATTGCGTTTTGCTTGAGCAGGCTCCCGGCAGATACCCGTTTAAATTTCTCGGGGAAGTGGGAATGCGCATTTGTTTCAATGCTTCGGCACCTGGAAAGGCAATGCTTGCGTTCCTTCCTAAAGAGGAGCTTGACAGGCGCATATCGGCGATGAAATTTAAAAAATTTAACCCGAGAACCATACTCGACAAAAAAAGCTTTTTGGCGGAGCTTGAAAAAGTAAGGGCAAAAGGCTATTCGGTGGATAACGGCGAAGAAATAGAGGGCGTAAATTGCGTTGAGGCCCCGATTTTCGATGCCCACGGATATCCGATAGCGTCTATATGGATTACCGGTCCCGGCGAACGCATTAAGGAAAGCCAATTCGATGAAATCGGCGCGAAGGTCCGCTCTTACGCCGACATAATTTCCGTGCGATTGGGGTATGGTTTGATATAGCGCATACGGCTGTATTCATTTGTTTTGCTATAACTTATTTTGTGCACTTCGCAAGCTATATGGATTGCCAAGCTTGCGTAGATGCAAATCACAAAATATCCGAATAGAGGAAACGGGGTAGATGAATTACCTCTCTGTGTCGCCAAGAGAGGCAATGTGAATATAAAATTTCTGGCTGAAATATTTTTTGTCTTAAAAAAATTGTGCGCTCGGAATTTCGCAATGCGTCTCGGAATTTCGCAATGCGGAGGGCTTCTAAAATTTTTATGTCTGCCTTCTTGCGCTCGCAAAACGCTCAGATTGCAAAGCCGTTGCGGCCTGCCTGTGCGGCGCCGTTATATGGAAATCTTTTGAGTTTATTGCAGAACCTAATTTAATCGGCACTAAAACAATTCGCGTTCAAGCAAAATAGCGGCAGTTAGGCAGGCAAAAGAATCGATAAAATAACGGCAAAAAAGGAGGTTGCTTGAACTCATTTCTAAATAGCGGGCAAATGCAAATTAAATGTCCCGCTTGTGTCTTGCAAACGGAGAAAAAATGTATTTGATAAAACGGCAATGGAAAAAAGTCCCGACAGTTTTACGATAGCCCTATGCTATGATTTCGACGGCACGCTGTCGCCGACAAACATGCAGGAATACGCCTTCTTCCCAAAGCTTCAAACTCCTCCGCAGGATTTTTGGGAGCGCACTTGCGCCCTCGCCCGCAAACAGGACGCCGACGACATCCTTGCGTACATGTACCTAATGTGCAAGGAGGCGCGCGAGGCGGACGTTAAAATAAGGCGCGAAGATTTTATGGAGTTTGGCAGGAGCGTAAAATTTTTCGACGGGCTCGTCTGCGAAGGCTCCGAAGACTGGTTTGAGCATATAAACGCCTTTGGGGCGCAATACGGGGCTGTGGTAAAACATTACATAATTTCCTCCGGCATACGGGAAATGATAGAGGGAACTGCAATAGCCTCAAAATTCGACAAAATATACGCGTCGAGCTTTATGTACGGCGCGGACGGAGCGGCGTTCTGGCCGTCGCTTGCCGTTAATTACACGACAAAAATGCAATTTCTATTCCGCATAAACAAAGGGATATTCAATATACAGGATTCAATAAACGGCTATATGCCAGAGGATACCCGCCCCGTCCCATTTCGCAGAATGATATACTTTGGCGACGGCACCACGGATATTCCGGCAATGAAACTCGTAAAGACCCAGGGCGGGTACTCGATAGCGGTGCACGACGGCTCGCCCGACAAGCGCAAAAAGGCCCACAGGCTACTCGACGAAAACAGGGTGAACTACGCTGTTATGGCTGACTACACTCCGGATTCTAAGTTGGCGCGCCAAGTAAAGCTTGTCATAGAAAGCATTTGCGCGCGCCGCAAAATAGAGGTTTCGGAAAGGAAACAATATGAAGCTTAAAGGCAAACTAATAGGCGGCATTTTGGGAGCGTGTTTTGGCGGGCCGTTTGGGATTGCGCTTGGCGTCGCGATTGGGCATGTGTGCGATTCCGTCGCAGATTCTTCCGAAGTGTCGCTTGCGGCGCGCTCTAAATTTATAGAGCTTGCGTGCGAAGGCATTTCAAAAATCGCAAAAGCCGACGGCAGGGTGAGCGAGGCGGAAATATCGGAAATCGAAAAAATATTTGTCGAGCTGAGACTCGATTCCGATACCCGCGCGAAGGCCGTTGGCCATTTCAGGCGCTCGAAGAATTCCAATGAAACTCTGGGGAGTGTGGCGCGCAGATTTTGCGCCGTATTTCCGAACTACGAGGCGCGTGAGGGGTTTTTTATTATGCTTTTGAGGGTGGCGCTTAGCGACGGAACCCTCAATGGGCGCGAGCGCGAGGCGCTAATCGAGGCTGCCGCAGAGCTTGGCGTAAATGCTTCAAAATTTCCCGGCTTGGGTGGCGATGAGTACGGGCGAAGGCAGGAGGTCCCCAACGGCGAACTCATGGAGGCGTATGCGACTCTCGGATTGCCATTCGACACGCCGATTGAAGAAGTCAAAAAGGTTTACAGGGCAAAATGCAAGGAGCTCCACCCCGACATATTGCGCTCAAAAGGCGTTGGAGAATACGCGATAGAGGCGATGGAGTCGGAGCTCAAACGCCTCAACGAAGCGTACGAAAAAATTAAAAATTCGAGAAGGTGATATTATGATGAACAAATTTAAATCTATGGCGATAGAAGGATACGTGAAAAACAAGTATCCGCAATATTTCCAGAACGGGGCGTTTTCGGTGGACTTGAACGCAGAAAACGCGTCGTGCCGCGTGACGGCAACCCTCGCAGGGGAAAGTGCGCCAATTACGGTGAACATCGGCAAGTACGCAATATCCACAAAGGGCGACAAAAAAATTCTCGAAATAACCGATATATCGTGCGACAGGCAGTGGATTGACGCCCTTTTGCGCGACAGGCTCTTGGGGGCTAAAATTCCGGTTCCGTCAATAGTCGCTTCCGTGCTCGAAGCATAGGTTTGAGGGAAGCGACGCGTTCCCTCAATATAAAGGAGGGGCGAGCGCTGCTGGACCCGAGCCAAGAGATGGATTTTTTGATATGATTCAAAAAATGCCGGCGGAGTAGCAGAAGGCGATAAAGCCCGCGTCGGGGTGGGGGATTTAAATTTCTGTTTAGGAATTTTTGCGGCTCCACTCCGGGGTGAGCGAAAGCTGTTTTGGGGAGCAAATCTCCCCGCCGTGTGATGAAAGCATTTCAGAAAGCATTTTTACGGCTTCTTTGCCGACTTGCTTTTGGTTTGATATGCGCGGGGTATGCTTTTCGGCAAACCTTTCGTCGTAGTGGAAAATTTTTGCGCCGATAGGCGGATTTTTTGATATGATGTCAGAAATGTCGGTGGAGTAGCAGAATAGGGCGTCGAGCCTGTGCCGGCGGACGTATGCTGACAACCCTTCGGCGTTTTTTAAGTCCGATTTCCCCCAGTAGTGCGGCGGAATTATATTTCTTTTCCCGCGTTCAAGCTGCGCCGATAAAAAACCGCCAGAAAATTTGCCGTCTTCGTATTTGTCGGCGAATTTTTCTATGACGAATCCGACTCTATCGAATCCGAGCTTAAAAATTTTTTTTACAAAACCTTTTACGAGCAGGAATCTGTCCATGAATATGGAGCCTTTTACGGGGGCGTTTGAATTAACTCCCATGGATACGAATTTTAGCTTTTTCACCGCGCTGCAAAAACCGTCGGGAATGCTGTTTTTGTAGTAGTGCCCGAATATTATGCCGCCGCGGATTCCGCGCGTGAAAAGCAGATTCTCAAATTTTTGCGCGGTGAAATTTTTTTCGCACAGCCATATGTCGCATACGCAGTATCCGTATTTTTCGGCGGATTTTCTCGCCGCAGCGACGTATCTTGATACCGCAGAATAAGCCTTTAAATCGCGGACAGGTTTGGCGTTTACAAAGGCTATCGTTTCGCTTCCGCGCATTCCGCCGCTTCTTATTTGCGACATCGCCTTTGAGAGCGGTATGTTTTTTGTATAACCAAGTTTTTTTGCAATTTCCCTAATTTTAAACGATGTTTGTTCTGAAACCCCGCACTTGCCCGAAAGGCATCTTGATACAGAGCTTTTCGATACGCCAGCGAGGGACGCCAACAGTTTGAGTGACACAATTTCAGTTCTATTCCGCGCCATGAAAAACCTTTAAAATTTTTATGTAAAATGCTCAATATTTTAATTTAAAGCTTATAAACAGAGGATTTTATAGCGCAACGGTTGCGTAAATATTGTGGCGTACTAAATTGACCGGCGCACTAAAAAAATTTAGATTCTGGCGCATGAAAATTACGAGAAAGGCTTTTTTTAGGATTTTGGCGGCATTTGCAATTTTCGCAGGCGCGGGCTTTGCCTCAGGCGCGGAGAGGGCAGTTTTTAATGGATTTGAACGCGGAATGGGCATCGGCGGCTGGCTCACCAACTACAAGCGCTTCAATGTGCTTCCCGACAAATGGAGAATGAAAATAACTGTGGGTGACATGGAGCACTTCCGCTCGTACATAACTGAAGCCGACGTTAAAAACATCGCGGATATGGGGCTCGACCACATAAGGCTTGGCTTCGACCAAATTGTGGTGGAGGAGTCGCCCTACAAGTACCGCGACGAGATTTTTGAAATAATAAAACGCTTTGCTTCGTGGTGCAAAAAATACGATTTAAACCTTGTGCTAAACCTGCACAAGTCGCTCGGCAATTATTGCGACATAAAAGAGGACGTCACTCTCCTTGAAAGCCCCGAATTGCAAGACAGGTTTGTGGCGCTGTGGAGGGAGTTTGAAAAGCGTTTTGCGGGCTATGACTATGTAGCGTTTGAGCTCCTAAACGAGGTTAGGGACGTCAAGGCGGACGACTGGAATTCGCTCGCCGGGCGCGCCGTATCGGAAATTAGAAAACTAAACCCCGACAGAATTATAATTATCGGCGGCACGCACTGGAATTCTCCGTCCGCCGTGGGTAGAATAAAACTCTTTGACGATCCGAATATAGTTTATACGTTCCATTTCTACGAACCATTTGAATTTACCCACCAGCGCGGGGTGCTTCAGGCTCCGCCGCTATTCTACAACAGGGTTATGCATTATCCGTCCGACATTGCCCCGTATAAGGAATACAGAGAGTGCGTCGGCGCCGACTTGGGCTCTTATAAAAAGCTTGCGCGCATGGACAAGGAGGCCTTGCGGAAAATGCTCCAGCCCGCTTTCGACTTTGCAAAGAAACATCCAGACAAAATTCTTTGGTGCGGTGAATTCGGCACAATCAGGCACGCTCCGATGCGCTCGCGCGAAAATTATATGAGGGATATAATTTCTATGCTTAAAGAAAACGGCATTCAATATTGTGTATGGAACTATCTGAGCACGCCGAATGACGGAAACCGTTTCAGCCTAGTCGATGACGACAACAGAAAAATTTTGTCGCCCGAATTGCTTAAAATTATCCGCGGCGAAGTCGATTAAAATTTGGCTGTATGCCTGCGTTTGCAAGAGCGCGGCTTTCTTGCCGCGCTTGATAAAAAGTTTTAGCATTTTTTTGGCGCGCAATCCAGATGGGCGCGCCATGAAATCGCAATTCATACTTTTTATTGCATGTTAAAATTCTCATTTAGCTTTTTGTACTTTTTTAAATATGCTCCATTTTATCTCGGGCAGTTGGACATTTTTATTTTTTCGTATGCGCCGCCCAATTTTACGGATACAAAAGCAATTTTTACGTATTGCGTCTTCGGAGGGGTTACTTTCTTTGCGCTTTAAAGCAGCGCGGCAGTTTTTGTTTTTGCCCGTTTTTTACCCTCAATAAATCTGCGCGTCTTGTCCTATTTATTTAGAATTTTAGAAATAGCGTTTTTTGCGCATATTTTTTTCGTATATATTTTGCGCTAAAAAAAAGCGGGCGCTATTGCACCCGCTTTGATAAAAATATGGTTATTTTTGAAAATATCCCGTTGAACCTTCCGGGCGAATATCGGTTAGCGTTCCGACATAGTGGCGGAGGTTGCGGCATTCGTACGGATGTTTGGCAATCTCCTCTTCGTTTATGTCTATGCCGAGACCGGGAAGGTCGGGTATAAACATCTCGCTATTCTCAAATTTTACCTTTTCTGTGCTTACGTCCGCCCGCCACGGAATATCGTTTGCCATGGTTTCGAGCAGGTAGAAGTTCGGTATGCACGCCGCAAGCTGGAGGGTCGCGGCGTTGGCGACCGGGCCGCTCGGATTGTGCGGGCACACCGGTATGTAGTGCGACTCCGCCATCGCGGCTATCTTGCGCACTTCCATTATGCCGCCTGCATGCGAAACGTCGGGCTGCCAGAAATCGGCGCATTCCATTCTGAGGTAGTCGGCGTACTCAAAACGGCTGTATAGGCGTTCGCCACCTGATACGGGAGTCGCTATTTTCGACCTTACCCATGCTATGCCTTTCTTGTCGTCCGGCGGAATCGGCTCTTCAAACCACAGTATTCCAAATTTTTCGAGCGCGTTGCCTATGCGGACGGCGGTGGGTACGTTGAATCTGCCGTGCCCCTCTATTATCAGATGAACCTGGTCGCCGACAGCGTCCTTTACCGCCGCTATGCAATCGAGCGCCTCGTTTAGGTGCTTGGGGTCTATATTCAGGTATTCCTTGCCGAACGGATCCCACTTTAAGCCGCTAAAACCGTTCTTTACGGCAATTTTTGCCTTTTGCGCAAATTCTTCGGGCTTCTTAGCGCCGGCAAACCAAGCGTTTGCGTAGCACTTTACGCTGTCGCGCACCTTGCCGCCAAGCAGTTGATAGACGGGAACACCGAGGGCTTTGCCCTTTATGTCCCACAGGGCCATTTCCACTCCGGCGAGCGCGCTCATCAAAACCACTCCGCCTCTCCAATATGCGTCGCGGTATGCGTCATGCCAAAAAGCCTCTATGTTGTGCGGATCCTTGCCAACGAGGTAGCGTTCCAATTCCTTTATTGCCTGGACAACCGTAGGCTCGCGGTATTCGAGAGTCGCTTCCCCGACGCCGTAAAGCCCACTGTCTGTAATAACTTTTACAAACACCCAATTTGTCCTATACGCATGGCATATAAATGTCTTAATTTGCGTTACTTTCATTTTTTAGCTAATTTTATACGGTTTGCCCGCCTCGGCGACGAGCGTTTTTATATTTTCTTTTTCGAGCGCTTTTACAAACGGTTCGGGGTCTGCCGTGTTGCCGGCAAATAGCCCAAAGTGCATCGGTATCGCCAACTCCGGGCGCAGAGATGATATTACTTCCGCAGCCTCTTGCGCGTTCATGTTACCGAGCCTGCCGTTTATGCATATCATTGCGGCAGATATTTTCCTGCCTCCCGCAAGCTCATTTACAGATTTTGCAAGAGATGGGTCGAACAGAGTGTCGCCGCTCAACCACGCAAGTTTTCCGCCGAAATCGAAAAGCAGCCCGACGGCATGTTGGTCGCTGTGGAAGGCAGGGGTAGGAATTACGCATGCGCTTTCGGAAAACTTGAGCGGCGTACCCTTTTTCAAAAGCTCAAATTCGTTGGAAAACCCGAGCTTTGAAAAATGTTCCATCGTGCTCTGCGGCCCAGCAAATTTGCATTTTGGATAAATGCTGCATATGCCCGACACGCTCGTTTCGTCAAAGTGGTCGATATGGTCGTGCGTGAACAAAACCCAGTCGGGCTTCAATTCTTCGTACGAAAGCGGGGGAGGGCTCATTCTCCCAAAACCCCTCGCGGAAAGCACGTCCGACATGTACGGGTCGGCGACTATCCTCAAATTTTCGTATTCAAATAGAAACCCGCCCTGAGAGAGCCATGTTATCTGATACGGCATATTATCTAAAATAAGTCCCTCCGTTGACGTCGAGTGTTATGCCGGTAATGTAGTGCGCCTCGTCGGAGCAGAGGAATGCGACGGCGTTGCCTATATCGTAAACGCTTCCAAGCCCAAGAGGAATGGTTTTTGCAAGCTCTTTTACCCCTTCGTCTCCGTGCGTTTTGTGCAGAAGTTCGGTATCGACTATTCCGGGGGCGACTGCGTTTACGGTGATGCCGTAGGGAGCTCCCGTGCGGGCGAGCGTTTTTACCATGCCCATTTGACCGGCCTTAGTGGCTGCGTAGTGGACATGCCCGAACAGCGCGCCGCGGTGCCCGACAACCGAGCTTGTGAATACTATGCGCCCGTAGCGTTGGTCGCGCATCATAAACATCGCTTGGCGGGAGCAGTAGAAGCCGCTTGTCAGATTCGTCTTTATCAGCCTATCCCAATCTTCGTCGGTTATTTCAAAAATATCCTTCGGCTGCGATGTGCCTGCGTTGTTGGCGAGTATGTCGAGCCTTCCAAACTTGTCTTTTATGTTTTTGAAGAGGGCAGCCACTGCGCGGGAGTCTGTGACGTCGCACTCCATTGCGACCGCTATGCCGCCGGAGTCTTTTATCTCGCCAACGACGTTTTTTGCCTTTTCGAGGTTGTCGGCGTCGCGGTAATTTACTATTACGACCGCGCCGCGCTTTCCGAGTTCAAGGGCTATTCCGCGCCCTATGCCCTGCGATGAGCCTGTGACGAGCGCTATTTTATCTTTTAAGTTATTTGAGTTCATATTCGTATTGAGTCTATTGTTTTTGAATTTTGATAATTGTCGGAAAATTTTACTGCGACTGCGTCGGTGCCGCTTAGTATTTCTCCCTTTGCAAATACGGGAGAGAGCGGAGTGCAGTCCGATTCCAAAATCGTTTCGCTTTCCGCGCCGCGCAGGGCGACAACCGAAAGCTTCCCCTCTTTAAAGAATCCGGCGCCAAACTTAAATCCGCCGTCCGATGTTTTTTGGAGGGGAACTGTGGTGGCGCAAATTTGCGAGACGCCTTTTACCGATTCCCCCTTGGCGGTTTTGCACGCCCCGAGGCAATAGTCGAATTTGCAGGAGCCCCCCGCTGGAATTTCCGAGAGCGGCGAGAGCAATTCAAGCTCTGTGTACGGAGGATTCTCGGCCTCGCTCTCCGGATAGGTGCGGAGCTTTCCGCGGGAAAATACCGAGCCAATGCCGCTTGTCCAGACTTGCACCGAAGTGGAGTCGGGGTAGTCCGCCGCCGGATTGAAATTAAACGATGCCGCAAAAACCCGTCCGGCTGACAGATCCGAGAACGACGCCCAACCTGCCGGCGCAAGCGCTCCCACCTTGCCGACTATCCGCATATATTTTATTCTCAAAATATCGCCGTCCAATGAGTATTGAGGGTTATTTACAACTCCGTGCATTATCCTCCAAGCGGATCCCCCGACGGGCACCGACGCCTCGCAGTTTCCCGAAGTTTGCGCCATTTGAGCCACGGGCCAGATTGACCATCTTTTTGAAACTCCGGAAAGGTTGAAGAGTTCGGCGGATATTTTTATGCGCGCCTCGTCTTTTAGCAATTTTATGTTGCGCCTGATTTTAATCCCCCGCACGGGGTCGGCCGGGCTTTCGAGTGTTATAAAATCTTCGCCGGAATCTATGACTTTGTAGATTCCCCCATCTATGTAAGGATCGGGCGGGCCGCCCCATTCGCGTTCGGGGTCGTCCCAGCCTTGGGGAGCCGGCCAGATTTTTTCCCCGCCGTAATTCAGCCACTTGCCGTCCCACTTTTCGGTTGGCTGGATATTCTCCACTCCCGCAAGCGCGGGGTTTTCAAATAGACAATTTTCCCCGGAGAGCGAAAATCTCAATATTCGCCCGCCCAATTCCGGGAAAAGCGATATTTCTATAAATTTGTTTTTTAGTTCTAGCATATTTTTGCGTATTCCTCGTCGGCCTTTCGCGCCTTCTGATAATCGCGCATGTAGAAAATCTTATATCCGGCAAAAAGCACAGCGGAGCACACAGCCCATATCACTGCGAGCATCGATATTCCTGCGGACAGCCCCAGATGCGGCTTTAGCATGCCCAATATAAGCGGCGCGAGAGATCCCACCGCAAAGCCTATCATGAGCATTACCCCCGCCGCGGAAGAGCGGTATCTTTCCGGCACAACGTCGTACAAAACAGGATATGTATTCGCGTCGAAAAACGCCCTCGCAAAGCCGAACCCAGCCAACCCAATGTACACGACAAAAAGCGATTGCGCGCTCCCCATGGCTACTATGAATGGAACTGCCAACAGTAGCCCCGCGCTCTGCAACAGTATTCTGTAAGAAGGCTTTTTTACGGCGAGCTTGTCGGACATTTCTCCGGCGAGCAATATGCCGAAAAACGCGGCAAGGTGCGTGTAAAATACCGAATGGAAACCGGCTTCGGCGAGGTTCATTGAAAATTTTTCGTATAAAAACGTCGGGGTCCACGTCAGATATCCTGTTAAAACAAATATCAGCCCGGCAAAGCAAAAAGTCAAAATAACTGCCGTAGGCACGCGGAATAATACGCGCATTGCGTCCAAGAAATTAATCTTTTCGGCTGCGTGGCCGCTATGGCTTGCAGAGCTTGCATCGCCAGATTTTTCCGCGGGTTCGCTTTTCTTGTCGTGGAGTCTAAAATACATTATTACGCCGTGCACCAACCCAACCGCGCCGAAAACGAAAAATGCGCTCCGCCAACCCCACATCTGACCTATGTAGCCTGCGATTAGCCCGCTTGCGATCACTCCGAAATAGTACGAGGTTTGGTGTATGCTCATGGCTATTGCACGCGTGGACTTATGGTAGTCGGCGATAGTGGAGTAGTTTGCAGGGCCGAACATCGCCTCTCCGAGGCCGGTTGCGAAGCTGCGAAAGACTATGAACATAAGCACCCCTGTGCTCAACCCGGTGAGCATTGTAGCCGAGCTCCATATTATTATGCTTGATACTATCAGCGCCTTTTTGCTGAACCTGTCGCCCAGATAACCCGATATTGGCACGAGAAGCGCAAGCACCAAGTTAAATATTGTAGCTATCAACCCAACTTCCGCCGACGTAAGCTTCATCGACTCCTGAATCAGCGGCAGTACTGTATTAAAAACCTGCCTGTCCGCCTGATTTAAGAAAAATGCCACCCACAGCAGCGCGAGAACTTCCCATTTATAATATTTATGTCGCATAAGCCAATAACAGTATCGCGTTTCGCAATTTTGCAGGATTTATCCAATAAGCGTAAATTTTTATAAAAATTTAGTCAAATTATTTGTTGAAAATAAAATTTCGACTTTATTGAACTATATTGACTTTATCCGATATATTATCGCGAATAAGAGCAATTTTATTTGACATCCGCGCGCATAAATAAACGTTTAGAAAAAAAACGCGGCGCCCATTCTATTTTAATGGATAGAATGCTCGCGCGCCGACGATAGGAGGAAAAATATGAAAAGAAGAGACTTCTTGAAAGCTTCAGCGCTCTTCGGGGGCGTAATGATTTTGCCTTCGGCTCTCGCCGCCAAGGTAAAGGGCGCAAACTCGCGCGCAAATATTGCAATAATAGGATGGGGCGGGCAGGGCAAATCGTCAGTGGACACCATCTTTAACAGCAACGACGCAAATATAGTAGCCCTTTGCGACGTCGATGAAGGCTATGCGGCTTATTGCTACCGCGACGACAGAGGCAAATTTTTGATGCAGAACATCGGCAGCCTTCCGAAATTTAAAGACTACCGCGTAATGCTCGATAAAATGGACTCCGACATCGACGGCGTCTGCGTTTGCACCCCCGACCATTCGCACTATCCGATATCCGCGTGGGCAATTTCCAAAGGCAAGCACGTTTTCTGCGAAAAGCCCCTGACGCGCACAATTTGGGAGGCCCACGAACTCAAAAGGCTCGCTGCAAAGGCGGGCGTATATACGCAAATGGGCAATCAGGTTCATACAAACGACGCTTGGCGCACTATTCGCGAGTGGTTCGAGAGTGGAATAATGGGCGAAGTCGAAGACATCTATGCGTGGACAGACCGCTCCTGGGGTTTTGACTCCATGCCCCCGGAGACCCCAAAACCTGCTACTCTCGACTACAACCTGTGGCTAAACGTGGCCCATCCGAGGCCTTTTAGCGGAAAGGTTGTGCCGTTCAACTGGCGCGGACTTCGCGATTTCGGGACAGGCTCCGCGGGCGATATGGGCTGCCACTTCCTCGACAATCCTTATTCTGCTTTTGGCTTGGGCGCGCCCTATAAAATTGTGTCCGACGCGCTTCCCGCCAAGGATTTCAGCTGGCCAAAAGCGGCGTCGATAGACATGTTCTTCAAAAACAAATTTGGCAAGGATGGCATTGTAAAATTGCATTGGTACGACGGGTTGCGCCGCCCGAAGGAAATAAAGAGAGTCGATCCGGCTTTCTTGAAAGATCCAAAAAATAAGAACTGCATATTTATTGTCGGCACAAAACATACGATGACGTTCGCCTACACGGGCTCCGGCGTAAAGCTGACCGAGAGGGACGCTCAGATAGAGCTTATGAAAGCCGGTAAAATTCCGCCTAAGACGATTAAACGCAACCGCTTTCCATTCAATCCCCAGGCAGATTGGGCGTCCGCGATTGTGGAGGGCAGAATGCCGGAATCAAACTTTGACTACGCAGCTCCATTTACAGAGATTGTCCTGCTTAGCATGATTTCCTGCATACACCCGGGAGTTGAGTTGGAGTACGACCCAAAAACTATGTCGTTCCCGAATTTTAAGGAGGCCGACAAATATGTGAAGTCGCTATACTCCTACCGTCCGGAGTTCCTGCCTTCGGCGGCGAATGTGTAGCGGAAACTTTGAGGTATGATTTTTTTAGGGGCGCAAATTTAAGCGTCCCTTTTTTTGTCTGCAGATTTACCGCGCAAAGCTTTTTTTGAATTTGCCCGATTTTTGAGAATGCGAAAAATTTTTTGGGGAGAATGCCGGTCCCCGAGCATATTTTAGAAAAAATAATTGTTAAAAAAAAGCGCGCAAAAATATGCGCGCTTAAATTCAAGAGAATCTTGGCTTGATTGAGCTTATCTTATTTCTTGATTTCTCTGTGCAGGGTTCTGCGCTTTAGAGAAGGATTGTACTTCATCTTCTCTACTTTTTCCTGCGTTTTGCGGAAGTTGCGCGTTGTCATGTAGCGCGAGGGCGATTTGCCTTCCTTGCGCGCTTCTGTGCATTCGATTATTACTATTTCTCTGGGCATGGTGTTTCCTTTAATTAAAAAATTTAAAATACAATAATGCCGCGTATCCCGGCAATTTCAATATATTTTTTAGAAAAAAATCGCGCGCGCCGCGGAATTTGCGGCGCGCGGTTCCCCAAAAAACTATTCTCCGGAGAACGGATCTTTTACGAGCCCTATTTTGCGGCCGAGAATGTGCTTTACGAGCGGATCTGAACCGAAGTACTTTCTCACGTCCCCGATGGACAAATTCGGGTTTTTCCTGATTGCGTCCGCGTCCGATTCCGAGGCGGGCTTTATGTATGAGTTCCCGTAGAGCTTCAGCAGCCCGTTCATCGCCATTGAGGAATTGAAAATTTTGTTGTCGAAGGCGTAGTTTACGCGCGGGAGAGTCGGGTCGAGAATCTGCGCAAGTTTGGGATATGCCTTCGGGTATACGCCGGTTTCGACGTCCACATGGTTTTTGCGCCATTCCGCTTCCCCGGCAAGCTTCCGTGCGTAGTGCTCGTCCGTCCAGGTCTGCGAGCCGAACGCAGACTGGCAGTTTATGAATACGTTTTGTTCCGCGCGCGTCTCGCAGCCGCCGTGAATGTATATCGCCCCAAAGCTCGAGCCCCCGCTGCGGCTGCCGGTGTTGCAGAATATGTTGTGGCGCACCAATACCCCCGCGTGCGACTCGTCCACATACACCCCCGCCGTGGATCCGAGTTCGGAGTGGTTGTTCGTGAAGAAATTGTAGCGTATTACCGTTCCCATTTGGGCGAAATTTGAGTATGTGTATATCACCCCGTAGTCGCTCGCGAACTGGCAGCAGCGCTCGAAAAGATTGTTCTCAATAAGGTGGTCGTTGCCGGTAAACCCAAAGGTCGCCTGGCGCTGGTCGGAAATGTGGCAGTTTGCGACGCGCACGCCGACGCCGGATATTGAGAGGGCGGAGCCGCCCACCGTCAGGCGCAGGGCGTTTCTGCGGAAGTCGCAATTGTACACCAGAACGTTCGACTTTTCGAGATTGCGCTTGTTTCCGCCGCCTATTCTCGCCCCGCCCATGGCGTTGTCGAAAAATTTGCAGTTTGTTATCTTGTTGTTTTTGGAAACGAATGTCGCGCAGTCTTTTTCTTCGGGCTTCTTGTAGCTTACCCCGTCGAGCGCAAACGGCTTTCCGCAGCTCCTGAACGCGCATTTGTCGATTTCCACGCCGTTGCAGTACGAGCCTTTAATCGGCGAATTGCGGGTGACGGCGAATTCTATGTTGCGGATTTTGACGTTGCTTGCGTTCCACATGGTTATTATTGGGTCTGGCGCCAGCGAAAAGTAGAAGGCGTCGCCCTCCTTCGGAGCCGAGGCGAGCATGGTATAGAATACGAGGTTTTTGCGGTCTATGTAGTATTCGCCGACGCGGTCTAGCTCCTCGATGAGGTTGAACGCCTGATAGCCGCGCACTTTCAGGTCGGCCTTGTCGACGTAGAGCCGCGACCCTTTCGGCGGGGTGTTCGAGCGCACCCCGTAGGCGTGCGGGTCGGCGAGCGTAATCGTCTTCGCCGCGGGGTCGATTTTCTTGATTTTGATTTGGTCGTAGGCCCAGCCGACGGAAAAGTTTCCGCGCAGATAAGCGTCGGGCGCGCCGAGCCAGCGCGAAGGGCGGTCGAAATCGTATTTGAAAGTCGCCCCCCTCACGCTTTTGTCCTCCTGTTCATAGGAGTCTGACGCCGCAAAGTCCGTCACTTTGCCGGTGTCTAAAACCTCCCCTATTTTCAGCAGCGAGTCGTCGTTGGGATAGCGCGCGGGCGTCATTGGACTGCGGTTGAAAAACGCCTCGGTCTCGAGGGGATTGCCGTTGGTTTTCCACGAACCCCATCCGCGCTTTTCGACTTTCCCTACTTCCGAAACCCCGAATTTTTTGAGGTCTATTTTATAGAGAACTCCTTCGGCGTCTTGCGGAATTTTCGAGAGCGTTTCCTTGTCCGACACCTTTTCAAGGTATTTTGCGGGGATTTTTATTCCGCCGATGAAGCGGGCTTTCGGCTCTCCGGAGAAATTCGGCCCTGCGATGGATAGCGTCTTGCCGTTGGTGTGCTGGGCGACGATCGAAACGCCCTTTGAAAAGAAATATTCGCCCTCGGCGACGCAAATTTCAAAGTCGCCGGGTTTTGACGAATAGAATTCCCTTATCGCCCTGTTCAGGGACGCAAAAGGTTTTTCTTTCGTTCCAAGCCCCTCGGAATCCGAACCTCCGGGGGCGACAAATACTGTCTGGGCGCCGAACGACACGGCAGACGCCGCCGCAAGCGCGGCGAATGTTATGGCGATTTTCATAATGTTTTCCTCCGTTTTGTTTGAAATGCCCCGCTTTCCGATCCCGCGCGTCGGCGGGGAAAAGCCTGTTCAGAGCGGCTGGTTTAGGTGCCTGACAACCCCGACGTTGGGAGTTGTGCCCAAGTCTTCGTATTTTTCAATTCCCGAGTCTATATCCATTGTGCGCATATGGGTGTTGTAATTGCAGCGGTAGTCCTTCCAGGAATTTGAATATTTCGACGGGTCGGAGCCCCATGCGGCGTTCGCCGACGTGTAGAACAGCACGCGGCCGGTGGAGCCCATCGTGCGGCTCCAAGTAGTCGCCATCATTCCGAAGAGGCTGTTTTCGCGCGCGGCGGCCGCCGCGTTTTTGATGTTCGAAACCTTGTAGTAGGGGCAGCAGAGCGTGTCGAAGCCGTTCTCCTTGAAGAATGCCGAGGTGGGGTAGGGCTTTTTGCCCTCCGGAAGCGGGCCGCGCTCGTCGTACTCCCAGTCGGCAATAACGATGTCTTTGGGGAGCTCTTTGTAAATCTCGCCCATGCCGGTTCCGGCGTGACCGTTTGCGGTGCATTTGTCCCAGCGCGGATCCCCCTCCTCGACGAGCATGTCGTGCCACATTATAGCGCGCGCGCCGCGTTTTTTGAGAAAGTCGCGGAAATGGATTATGTGGCTTGCCAAAAGCTCCCCTACGGGGCGGCTGCGGCATTTGTAGCAGGTTGCCATGTCGTAGGCCTCGTCGCAGCCTATGTGGAAAAACGGAGGGTTGCCGAAAAATTCGTGCATTTCCGCAACCGCCTCTTCAAGCAGCTTTACGGCCCTCGGATTGCTCATGCACCACGACCACCCGTGGGGTTCCAGCAATTCCGCCATTTTAGGGTTGCGAGTGAGTATCGCGTGCTTGCCGCCCTCGTTTGTCCCGCCGGATGCGTGCCCCAGAACAGTGAGCTGCGGAATCGGCGTAATTCCGAGCGAATACGCAAGATCGACGATTCTGCGGAGCTCGGAGCGGCTGAACGCCTTGTTGAAAAACGAAAGCTCGGGGTGCGATTCAAACGGGAAAGTTCCCCAGGGCTCGAGCACTACATAATTGAATTTGTAATACGCCGCAAGCCTCACGCGCTTTTCGAGAGCGGCTGGCGTGGTTTCAGGATATATGCACAAATGCACCGCGCGAAAGGCGAGGGCGGGGCGGTCGGATATTTCGCAGAGCTGGATATAGTAGCCGTCGCCGTCGCGCCCGTATTCCGACAGCTGCCGCAGGGTTTTTAGCGCATGGCGAACGCCGTCGAATGCTCCGGCAGAGATTTTTATTGCGTCTTTCGATACTTTAAGGGAATAGCCTTCGGGGGAGGACTCAGCTGTTTTCTCCGCGGCGACAAAATTTAATTCGGGGACAATTTTCCAATAATCCGCAAAAGTTTTGCCGATTGTTTGCTTTTGGGCTTCGGATAGGCCGCTGGGCGTTTCGACTATCGCTTTTGAGGATTTTACGAGGTTGAAAAGTCCGTCAAAATACTCCGTCTTTACGGGCTTTGGCGCGAGACGTTCGTCCATTATTGCGGCGACCCCGGCAGAAGCAGGTTCTCCCGACCATAAAATTGCAGGTAACAGGGCGGCAGCTGCGGCAATTATAAAAAATTTCATATGCATAATGGAGTTTATAATATAATCTCCCAAACGCTCCGCAAGAAAAAAGGCGCGTATAAAAACGCGCCTTCTAATATTCTATAATTTATAATTTGAAGCGCAAATGCGCGCTACATTTTTATCGGCACATTCTGGGTCAGCACGGACGGGCTCATTTCATATACTCCAACCTTTGTGGCCGGGCCGCTCATGGTTATAGAGTAGTCGGGGGCGATTTTTATCGAAAGGTCTCCGCCCTCCATGTGAACGGTAATATCGCCGTCGCACAGGCCGAGCTTGTGCGCGACCGACGCCGCCGCGCTCGACGAGCTCCCGGAGGCGAGCGTGTATCCCGCGCCGCGCTCCCATATCTCTATTTTAATATTGTTGCGGTCGATGACTTGCAATAATTGCACGTTTGTGCGGTTTGGGAAAAGCGATGTCATATTTTCGATTACCGGCCCAATTTCGCGGGCGAGCTTTTCGCTAACCTCCTTCATCGGGAGCACACAATGGGGATTGCCGACAGTGGCGCAGCAGTACTTGTATTTTTTGCCGTTTATTTCAAACTCCTCGTTTACGACTTCGCGCTTCGGGCCGACAACCGGAATTTTCTCCGAATCAAAGCTCACTTTGCCCATGTCAACGGTGATGAAATCGCCGCCTTTTGAGACTACGCATTTGACGACTCCGCCGAGGGTGTCCACCGTAAAAGGCTTGTTTTCTTCGACTCTGCCCGTGTCGAAGAGGTAGCGGGAAAATATGCGCAGGCCGTTGCCGCTCTTTTCGGCTTCGCTGGCGTCCGGGTTTAGAATGCGGAGCTTGAAGTCGGCTTTATCGCTCTTTTCCGGGCCGTATAGTATGCCGTCCGAGCCGAGTCCGAAGTTTCGGTGGCAGATTTTCACTACGTCTATGCCTTCCGGCATTTTTGGGCAATCGACGGGGTCGAGTACGAGATAGTCGTTTCCGAGGGCGTGATATTTTGTAAATTTCATAATTTTCCGCTTTTTAAAAGGGGGAATTTTTGTTTGCCGCGCATATTTTTCAAGTTTTTTTGAAAATTTTTAAAGAGTTGGCTCAACCGCGAGATGCTTGATTCTTCGCATTGGCGGGCCGCTTACGCACGCAATCCGGGATTGCCGTCGTTTTTTCCCCGAGCGCGGGGGAATTTTATTGAGGGCAGTTTTGCGCGTTTTTTCGTTTTGTCTTGAAAGAAAATCTATTTGCGTAAAATGGAAAAAATTGCGCTATTGAAAACTCTATATGGAAAATAA
>ENA-UONT01000774-UONT01000774.1-human-gut-metagenome-genome-assembly--contig:-CS20-NODE-774-length-33111-cov-14.106909_pt1 | contig 33111 bp, 30 predicted proteins | sample MGYA00242459_ERZ724006 | MGnify/ENA metagenome assembly ERZ724006 | reverse complement strand
GATATGAGCCGGTTCGGGCGTAACTATCTGCAAGTCGGAATGTATACGGAAATGCTGTTTCCAGAGTACGGCGTCCACTTTATTGCCGTCAATGACGGTGTGGACAGTGTGCGCGGGGACAGCGAGTTTACCGCCATCCGCAACGTATTCAATGAAATGTACGCCAAGGACACCAGCAAGAAAATCCGGGCAACGTGGCAATCCAAAGGACGCTCCGGCGAACACCTCACCACTATCCCGCCTTATGGGTACAAGAAAGACCCGGAGAACAAGAAGCGGTGGATCGTGGATGAAGAAGCTGCCGCCGTTGTCCAGAAGATTTTTGCACTGTGCATGGACGGCATGGGGCCGACGCAAATTGCAAAATGGCTCCAAGAAAATAAAGTTCTTTCGCCTGTTGCTTACTGCTACGAAAACGACTTGCCGACAACATCTAAACGGCCAACTGACCCTTATAAATGGGCAACAAAGACGGTAGTGCATATTTTGGAACGCCTTGACTATTTGGGCCATACGGTCAACTTCAAAACTTCCAAGCAATCGTTCAAGAGCAAGAAAGTATTGTGGAATGATCCGGCGGATTGGGTGATCTTTGAGAACACACAGGAATCTATTATTGAGGAAAGCGTGTTTCTGATCGTCCAGAAAATCCGACAGGGCCGCCGCCGTCCCACTAAGATGGGCGACATGGGTATGTTCTCCGGCCTGCTGTTCTGTGCGGATTGCGGCGGAAAGATGTACCTGTGCCGGGCCAATCACTTCAAACCTGAACAGGAATATTACCTTTGCTCAACTTACCGTAAAGACCGCACTTTATGTTCGACCCATTCTATCCGGCGCGTTGTCCTTGAAGAAATCGTGCTGCGAAACCTGCGGGAAGCCATTCAGTATGTGACGCAGTATGAGGACGACTTTGTGCAGCGGGCCGCAGATCAAAGCCTGCGGGAACGGGATAAGGAGCTGGCACAAAAGAAAGACACTCTGGCGCAATCGCAAAAGCGGATTGCCGAGCTGGATGTTATCATCAAGCGACTGTATGAGGATAACATTTCCGGCAAGCTCTCCGACGAGCGTTTCATCAAACTGTCCCGTGACTATGAGCTGGAACAGACCAACCTTACAAATCTTGTCGAACATCTGCGGCAGGAAGTCAAGGAACAGGAGAAGCAGAAAGTCAACGTCAGACAGTTCATTGCAGCGGTCAGAAAGTACACCGATATGCAGCAGCTTGACGCTTACATTCTCCGGGAGTTTGTGGATAAAATTTATATCTCCGAGGTTTACACGCCGGACGAGAATGAGCCGCGCATTAAGGTCAGAGAAATTGAGATTGTTTATAACTTCATTGGTGCATTTGATTTTGAGGAAGCAAGGGAGCAATCCCAAGCAGCCCAAAAAGAAAAGAAAACCGGCGTAGCCTAAACTACGCCGATTCTCTCACATAAATGTTTTCTTACGGAACCACGCCTTTAGGGCTTGCTTTTTACATATTTATTCTTCCGCATTACACTATAGCCGTCAGCAGCAGGTAATAGCCGATCATCAGCAGCACGAACACCAAGGACGCGGGGATGGTCTTGCGTATAAGCTGCCCCATGGTGATCTTGAAGTAATCCGACGCGACGACGAGGCAGACATGCACCGGGGAGATAAGGCTTGCCGCGTGGCACATGCACATGAGCAGAACCATCAGCGGTATGCCGCCGTCGAGCGTGGAAAAGGCCAAAGGCGTACCGAGGGCGATGATGCCGTTGCTGCCGCTTATCGCGCCGCCGACGAAGAACATGATCGCGAACACGAGCCACTCCGGGATCGGCAGCGTTGAAAGCACGGCGGGCAGCAGGGTGAGCACACCGGTGTAGGAAATAAACTCCTTGAGCACGAGGATGAGGAAGGTATTGAGCAGCAGCTTTACCTCAAAGGCGCTGACGAGGAAGCCTTTAAGCTCCGCAAAGCTGAAGCGGTACACGAACGCCGCGAGGACAATGACCGTGAGCACCGCCGTCACGACCTGAAAATTGAAGGCCAGTATCAGCACGAGTATAAGCATCAGCGACCAGAGGTGCTTCACAAGGTTCAGCGCGTCGCGGGCGCGGTTTTCGCTGCGCGGTGTGCCGGGGTCGCGCGGCAGACGGAGAAAATACGGAAAATACCCGACGAGGGCAAGGATGAGCATCGGTATTATCATCCCGAGCATAAACCTGCCGAGCGGCTGCCCGGACAGGCTCGCCATTAGCAGCACGCCTGTGTAGGTCGGGAGCGTACTCTCCGGGATATGACGGAACCAGCTCGTGACGAAGGCCTGCTCCTTGGGGTCGAGATAGCCGTCGGTCGAGTCCTTCACGATGTCCGCACAGAGTATCATTGCTGCGGCGGAGGGCAGCAGCCCGATGAAGAGAGGAGCGCCCGCGGCGTTGACGCGCCGGTTGTGGAAAAGGCCATTGAGGTCGAGCTGCGCGAGCTTTATCTGGCTGCGCGCTTCGAGCATACGCTGGAGATAGGTGATGAGATAGAGCGAGACGAGCACCGAGAAGGAGTTCCAGTCCGTGAACACCCGCGCAGTCTGGCTCAGTATCGCCCTCGGCGGGATGCGGTAGAGGAGCGCCGCCGCGATGAGCGCGCCGAGTATGGCCTGATAGAGCGGGCGCTTGAGCGCGAGGAGGATCACGATCACAAGAAAGACGATACCGAGAAAAACGAGCTGCATAGTTTTACTCCAAACAAGGGTAGAATTTGAAGAAATTATATCCTAACTGTGTACACAAAGTCAACAATTACGGCAGATATCGACATGAACGCGATTATATGATAAAGTAATAACAAAAATTACATGGCACTTTTTACATTTTTTACCGTCTATAAAACAGAGAAAAAAATAAGGAGGCGGCGATATGAAGCACAGCCGCGTTATAAATACCCTCATACTGATCTTCGGCATCCTCTGCCTGCTGTATTATTTCGGCATGGGCTTTGCCGTGCGCTTCGGGCAGTCGCTGCTGTTCCTGTGGCTGCTGGCGGGGCTTGCGTGCATCGCGCGCTTTGTGATATTTGACCGCAGCATACGCACCGGAAAGCCGCTGCCGTTTTCAGACAGACTCCTGAAGATAGTCCACATCTGCATTGCCGTGGGTTTGGCGGTGTTCGTGTTCGCGGAGTGCTTCATCTGCTCCGGCGCGTTCGTGAAGCCCGAAGCGGGGCTTGACTGCATAATCGTCCTCGGCGCAAAGGTCAACGGCACGGAGCCGAGCGGCGCGCTCGCGCAGCGGATAGACGCGGCGGCGGAGTATCTCATGGCAAATCCCGATACCGTCTGCATCGCGTCCGGCGGGCAGGGGGACGACGAGGGCATCAGCGAGGCAGAGTGCATCCGCCGCTACCTCATAAACTACGGCATAGACCCGGAGAGGGTGCTCCTTGAGGACAAGTCTACCAGTACGCTGACGAACATCGAAAACAGCCTGAAGCTGCTGCCCGAGGGGGCTGAGAACATCGGCATCGTCACGAACGATTTCCACATCTTCCGCGCGCTGGCGACGGCGCGGCACGTGTCGGCGCTGAACTTCAGCGGCATACCGGCGCCCTCCACGGGCTACGGCTTTACGCACTATGCCATGCGTGAGTTCTTTGCCGTCGGCGCGGGACTCATCAAGGGTGAGCTCAGCTTCTGAGAAGAAAAAACGCGATGCGCTCCGCCGGCAGAGAAAGCCGCAAGAGTGATCGGATGAATATGACATTTGCGACTGAAACGTAAAACACACCGCCCCGGTTCCCATTACCTTTGGGAGCCGGGGCGGTGTATTTGTTATGCGCGCCGTTTATAGGTGACGAAGCAGTAGCGTATATCGCCCTCGCTCTGCCAGCGCTCTTCATCGATCCGCTCCCAATTGGGGGAAGAATCGAGGTTTTCAAAATAACTGTCGGACTGCGGGGCGAGGTCTATCTTCGTGACGTGTACCGTGTCGAGATACGGCATGAACTGTCGGTAGACCGACGCGCCGCCGATAACGAGGCAGCGCTCATATTCTGCCGCCAGCGTCAGCGCCTCCCCAGTGCTGTGCGCGACCTGCGCGCCGGCAACTTCGATATCCTGCCGGGTGACGACGATGTTGTGCCGCCCCTTGAGCGGCCTGCCGCCGGGGAAATCGCCCAGCGTTTTCCGCCCGACGATGACGGCGGCGCCGTCCGTCAGCTCCTTAAAGTGGGCGCGGTCGGCCTTGAGCACGACGGGCTGCGTCCCGCCGCTGCCGATGCCCCAGTCTGAATATACCGCGACTATTGCTTCCATGGCCTTACACCGCGACGGGGATAGTCCCCTTGAAGTCGGAATATTCATAGCCCTCCATGCTGAAGCTGTCGCGCGTGAATTTATAGAAATCGTCGACGGTGGGGTCGATGATGAATTTCGGAGCGGGCTTCGGAGCGTTCTTTAGTATCTCCTCGACTGCGGGGACGTGCCTGTCATATATATGCGCGTCGGCAATGACGTGGATGAATTCGCCCGGCTTGAGCCCCGAGACCTGCGCGAACATCATTGTCAGTGCCGCGTACTGCACGACGTTCCAGTTGTTCGCGGTGAGCATATCCTGCGAGCGCTGGTTGAGAATGGCGTTGAGCCTGTCGCCGGTGACGTTGAAGGTCATCGAATAGGCGCAGGGGTAGAGCGCCATCTCGGAGAGGTCGGCGAAGGTATATATATTCGTCATTATGCGGCGGGAAGCGGGGTCGTGCTTCAGATCCCACAGCACCTTATCCACCTGATCCATGTCGCCCTGCGGGTAGTGGTGCTTCACGCCGAGCTGGTAGCCGTAGGCCTTGCCGATGGAGCCGTTTTCATCTGCCCATGCGTCCCACACGCGGGTGCGGAGATCATGGACGTTATTGCTTTTGAGCTGCCATATCCACAGCAGCTCATCTATCGCGGACTTCCAATAGGTGCGGCGGAGCGTGAGTATGGGGAACTCCTCGGCCAAGTTATAGCGGTTTATTATTCCGAATTTCTTTATCGTGTGCGCGCTCTGGCCGTCATCCCACTTCGGGCGGACAGGGCGGTCTGTGTCCCATATGCCGTTATCGAGGATATCGCGGCAGTTCCGGATGAAAATTTCGTCTGCTCTGCTCATGGCTGTGTGACCTGCCTTTCGGTTAACTGCCGCCTATTTTATCATGTATAACGGGCTTGGTCAATCACCACCGACGATGCTGCGGAATACACTGGTTTGGAGGTGGTGCCTATGAAATTCGCTGTCATCGGAGGCGACCGGCGCTCCGCATGGCTATGCGCGCTGCTTGAGGGAGACGGGCACAGGGTCTATACCTATGCGCTGGAAAAGGCGGAGCTGCCGAAGGAGGTGCCCAAAGCGGGCTGCTTGCAGGGCTGCGTGTACGGCGCGGACTGGGTGATACTGCCGACACCGGCGGAGCGCGGCGGCGTACTCAACGCGCCGTATTCATCGGAGCAGCTGAGGCTTGAGGAGATCATCTCGGCGCTGTGGCCGGGGCAGGTGCTGTGCGGCGGAAAGCTCAGCCAGAGTACCACCGTCGGCGCGGTGCGCGCTGGATTACAGGTAGTCGACCTGATGCAGCGGCGGGATTTCGCCGTCGGGAACGCAGCCATTACCGCGGAGGGCGCGGCGGAGCTTATGATGAAGAGCGGCGAGCGCTGCCTTTGGGGCAGCCGCGTGCTTGTGACCGGCTGGGGTCGGGTGGCCAAGATACTCGCGCTGCGGCTTTACGCCCTCGGCGCGCTCGTCACCGTTGCCGCGCGCAAGGACGGCGACCGCGCAATGGCGCGCGCACTCGGGCTCGACAGCTGCGACTTTGACGGGATATATGAGCAGGCGGAGGAGTTCGACTTCGTTGCGAACACCGTACCGGCGCGGGTGCTGGAGGATGATCTGCTTGCGCTGCTGCGGCCTGACGCTGTGCTGCTGGAGCTTGCATCACCGCCGGGCGGCTTTGACGCGGAGCAGGCGCGAAGCCTTGGCCTGCCGGTGCTTGCGGCTCCGGGGCTGCCGGGAGTCTATGCTCCATACACCGCGGCGGAGCTTATGAGGGAGACGATATACACGGTCATCAGCGAGGGGGATGAATGAGCATGGAGAACAAAAAAAGAATAGGCTTTGCGATGTGCGGCTCATATTGTACATACAGCCGGGTGTTCGAGGAGGCGGAAAGGCTCACGGAAAAATATGAGCTTATCCCGATAATGAGCGAAAACGCAGCGGAGACGGACAGCCGCTTCGGCGCGGCCTCGGAGAACATCAAGCGCCTGATGCAGATAACCGGGCGGCACGTTGTGACCACCATAGCCGAGGCGGAACCGCTCGGCCCGCGCGAACCGATGGAGGCGATGGTCATTGCGCCGTGCACGGGGAATACTCTTGCAAAGCTTGCAAACGGCGTGACCGACACCGCCGTCACTATGGCGGCAAAGGCGCACCTGCGAAACGGACGACCGCTTGTGATAGCCTTTTCGACAAACGACGGACTTTCCGGTTCGGCGGAGAACATCGGCAGGCTCCTCAACCGCAAGAATGTGTACTTCGTACCGTTCAGGCAGGATGACGCGGCAAAGAAGCCGCGCTCGCTGCAATCGGACTTCTCCCTTATCGACCAGACCGTTGAGGCAGCACTGCGCGGCTGGCAGATACAACCAATAATAAAAAATTAGATATAAAGAACCCGCTGACGTTTTACGGCAGCGGGTCTGCTTATTTTCCAAGTCGATGTATGAGATATGGTATGGCCTGCTCAAAGTTTACGCCGTACCAGTTGGCGTTTTCGTCCGAGATGGTATATTTGATGCACTCAAGAGTGTAGTCCGCGGCGAGCGCCAAGGCGTCGGGGATACTCCAATTATTCAGCACAGCACCCGCGACGGTCGAGGCGAAGAGGTCGCCCGTGCCGTGGAACACTCCGGGGCAGCGCTCCCGGAAATAGCTGAAGTATTCGCCGCTTACGCTGTCATAGGAGACGATGCCGAGCTTATCCTCCTCGAAGCTTACGCCGGTTATCGCGCAGACGGACGCGCCGAGCTGGGCAAGGCCGCGCAGGAGGGAGCGGATATATTCACGGTCGTATTCCTCGCGGTATTCGGCTCCGAGCAGGAAGCAGGCCTCGGTGATATTCGGCAGGATGATGTCCGCACCTTCGCACAGCCGCGCCATTTCGCGAGGGAAGTCCGCATCAAAGCCCGAATAGAGCCGACCGAAGTCCGCCATTGCCGGGTCGACGATGATTTTTGCATCCTTGCCGAAGTCATCAAAGAAGCCCCGGACGACGTCCACCTGCCGGGGCGAGCCGAGGTAGCCGGTGTATACCGCGTCAAAGCGCAGGCCGAGACGCTTCCAGTGCTCAGCGGTGGCGGTCATTTCGTCCGTCAGGTCGCGGAAGGTGAAGCCCTCAAACTGCGAGTGCGCAGAGAGCACCGCCGTGGGCAGCACGGCGCACTCGACGCCCATGGCGGATATGACCGGTAGCGCCGCCGTCAGCGAGCATTTGCCGATATCGGATATGTCCTGTATGCTTACTATACGCTTCATGTTTTCTCCGTCTTGACTTATTTCAAAAAGGATTATATTATAAATCTGGCATTGCCGATACTGTCAGATAAGGAAAGAATTATATAACCAGATGAAATATCAGATAGACAAAAGCTCCGGGTTGAGCGCATATATGCAGCTGTATGACCAGCTGCGGCGGGACATTGCCCGCGGCAGTGTCAAGTACGGCGAGCGCCTGCCGTCAAAGCGGCTGCTTGCGGGGGAACTCGGCGTGAGCCTTATAACGGTCGAGCACGCTTATGCGCTGCTGGTCGACGAGGGCTACGCCGAGGCGCGCGAGCGCAGCGGGTACTTCGCGGCCTTCGGCGGCAGGGCGGAGACTTCGCCATCCCGCGCGCTGCCGGTGCAGGACACGGCGCCCCTGCGCGTACCGGAGGACTTCCCGTTCTCGGTGCTCGCAAAGGTGATGCGCCGGGTGCTGACGGAGTACGACCGGCGCATACTGATGAAGCCGCCGGGAGCCGGCTGCGCGGAGCTGCGCGCGGCGATAGCGGCGTATCTTGAGCGCAGCCGCGGCGTTGCAGTGAGCCCGGAGCGGATCATCATAGGTTCGGGTGCGGAGTATCTGTATTCGCTTATCGCGCAGCTCCTTGGCGGGGAGCGCGGCTTCGCGCTGGAAAAGCCCTGCTATGAGGTGATACGCCGGGTGTATGAGGCAAACGGCGTGGAGTGTACGGAGCTCGCGATGGGGGAGGACGGGATAATCTCGTCCGAGCTTTCAGGCTGCGCGGCGGGGGTACTGCACGTGACACCGTTCAACAGCTACCCGAGCCATGTGACCGCCCCCGCCAGCAAGCGGCACGAGTACGCGCGCTGGGCGAGGGCGCACGGGGCGTATATCGTCGAGGACGATTACGATTCGGAGTTCTCCTCGGTCACGCGGCAGATAGACACGATCTATTCTCTCACGCCGGAGCGGGTGATATACGTCAACACCTTTTCAAAGACCCTCGCGCCCGCGATACGCACGGCGTACATGGTGCTGCCGGAGGAGCTGATGGCGGAGTATACGCGCAGGCTCGGCTTCTATTCCTGCACCGTCCCGGCCTTTGAACAGTATGTGCTGGCGGAGTTCATAAACGGCGGGGAGCTTGAGCGCTATATAAACCGACGCAGAAGGATACTCCGGCAGGAGAAAAAAGAAAAATAAAAGTATCCCCGGAGCTGCGGATATGCGGCTTCCGGGGATACTTTTATCACTTGTTGTAGTTTGCGTACATGGTGTCGGTAGCCTTGCGGATGGCGGCGGTGACGTCAGCGACCTTGCCGGCGTCCCACTCGGAGGGCTCGGCGCGGAGGAAGGAGGTCTTGTCCACGCGGTTATCGAAGATGCCGATGGGGACATGGTAAGTGCGGCCGTGGGCGTTCACGGTGACGGTGTTCTCGACCTCGGTGTTGTTCACGAGGTACTCCATATCGTCGCAGCCGTAGTCGCCGAGCATGACGGCCATAGGCACACCGTGGTGCAGGTTCGAGCCGGGATCGTTCGGGTCGGCGCGGTCGGAGTTCTTGCGGCGGGATTCCTCGGGAGTTACCCAGATATAGAGGATAACGGCGTTTTCGAGGATCTCGGGGCAGAACATCGGCAGAGAGTACTGATAGCCGAAGGTGCCGGTCAGCGGCATGGAGGAGCCGTCAGGTCCGCCGCGGGCGCACTCGATGATGATGGTCTTGTTCTCAAAGGACTCGGGGTACCCGGCGTGCTTTTCATCGAGCATGGCGCGGGCTTCATTTTCAAGGATCGCGGCGAGCTTTGCGCGCACACCCTCATCCAGCAGGCCGAGGCGCGGCGGGATGCCGGCGACGAGACCTGCGTGGTCATAGCGGTCAAACAGCAGCTGTGCGGCGGAATCGGTCTTGACGATGTTGCGGTTCATGAGATCGTGATAATCCTCATTGAGCAGGGCGCAGAGCGTGCCCCAATCGCGTCCGTCGATGAAAGGCTCCTCGCCGGGGTAGAAGATGCGGGGCTGACCCATGGCCTGAAGCTCATTATCGATGCGGCGCATCATGTGGACATAGGGGAAGTCATCGAGCTGGAGGTTTTCGCCGATGTGGAACTCATTCTGGAGCCGCTCGGGCTCGACGTTTGCCATGAAGTTTCTGACCTCGGACTTGCCGGAGGCGGGGAGCGCCTGAAGCAGGACGACCTTAAAGACTTTGTTTTCCATGTTGTTCTCCTTGATTCAATAAATAATATTAAGCCACTTTGTTTTATCGACCGTGATGTCCTTATGACGCAGGACATAGTCGATTATAAGCTCCGCGATCTCGGTAGGCTGCTCGCGCAGCACCCCGCACTCGGTATAGACGCCGTAGCCGCCGGCACCGGAGGCGCGGTAATTATTCATGCAGAGCGAGAGAGAGCGCGTGTCGTCAAGCTCCTCGCCGTGCCAGAGGATGGACGTGACCCTGTCGCCGACCGGGCGGCGCAGGTCGAAGGTGACATTTACACCGGAGATATAGTCATAATTGAAGTGCTGCACGATGGGGTGCAGGAAGCTTTCACTGACGGATATCCGCCCGTCCGCGACGAGGGTGAAGTATTCGGCGCTGCGTTCGAGGGCGCGCTTTAACTGTGCGCGGTTCACGGCGAGGGTCACGAGCGTGTTCGGGAAAATATAGGTCGAGACGATGTCGCGCACGGTGACGTTCTTATCAAAGCCGCGCACGGTGTTTGCAAGGCTCGCGCATGAAATGTCCGCGCCCGAGGCTTCGAGCTGCACCTGATTGAAGAAGTTCGCGATCAGCGAGCCGTTCAGCGCCATATCGAGCGGATCGGAGGGGGTGAGCGCGGTATCAAGATGGCCGACGGGGCGGTCGAGCCATGCGGAGGTCTCCTTATCGATAGGCGCAAGATACTCCTCCGCAGCGGGGAGCGGCTGCTCCGACGGCCTGCACAGGCGGCTCTCCGCCGTGATGGTATCGCCGACTGTGACGTCCATGCGGATATATGCCGCGGCCTTGTCAGGCGGCTGGCAGGTGTAGGTGCCGTTCAGGCACAGGTTCTCGACCGGCATATGCTGGTGCCCGGCGAGGAGGATATCAAAGCCGAGCTCATTGCATATACGGCAGCCCTGATTTTCATCCGTCGTGTATAGCGGCGCGCCGGTGCGCAGGTCGTTTTCAAAGCCGCCGTGGTAGATGCAGACCGTGAGGTCGACCTGCTGCTGTTGAAGCTCCGCATAGGCTTCGGCTGCGGCGGTGAAAGCATCGGTCACGGTGATGCCATCAAGGTTTGCGGGCTGCTCCCACTGGGAGACAAAGTGCGTCGTGACGCCGGTCAGGCCGACACGCAGACCGTTCTGGAGCGTGACGACCGCGATGCGGCGCACGCCCGCTATGCCGCCGATGTTTGCGCAGAGGCACACGGCGTCAAGCTCGCGCAGATAGCGCTCTATCTCGGCCTTGCCGTAGTTAAAATCGTGATTGCCGAGGGTGACGAAGTCATAGCCGCCGAGGTTCAAAAGCCGTGCCGGGACACAGTCCCCGTCACGGCGCTGACTGTAGAGATAATAGGTCAGGGGGCTGCCCTGAAGGATATCCCCGCCGTCGATGATGAGGGTATTGCCGTCGTTGGCAAAGCCGTTCATGCAGTTGGCAAGACCCGACTGCGCGCTCTTGCCGCTGGCATAGTCGACGGGGGAAAAGTAACCGTGGGCATCGCTTGTATAGTATATCGTAAGCTTACGCTGCATGGTGATCCTTTCGTAATAATATCCCTGCGCCATGCGCAGGGATATTGGTTTTATGCGCCGTGGGCGAGCTTTCTGCGGATGCGGGTGGAGATAAACTCGATAATGAGCACCAGCACCATGAGACCCCATACGAAGGAGCCGACCATTGCCCAGCGGCGGCTGTTGAGGCACTGCACCAGCGACGCACCGATGCCGCCCGCGCCGACGATACCGAGGGTAGTAGCGTCCTTGAGGTTGATATCGAAGCGGTAGATGGTGGTGGAGATAAAGCTTGCGGTGAGCTGGGGGATGACGCCGTAGCGGATCTTCTGGAACGGCGTGCAGCCCATGGCGTCAAGGCTTTCGAGGATGTGCGTGTCAAGGTCCTCGATGGCGGTGATGTACATCTTGGAGATCATGCCTATCGAGCAGATGGACTGGGTGATAACGCCGCAGGCGGCGCCGGGGCCGGTGACGCGGATCCACATGAGCGCCCAGACGATGCTCGGGATGGTGCGGATCATAAGGATGAGGACGCGCACAACGTATGCCACGGGCTTCGGCATGATATTGAACGACGCGAGGAACGCAAAGGGGATGGCGAGGATCGCGCCGAAGAGCGTGCCGAGCACCGCGATGGCGATGGTCTGGAGCAGCAGATACGGCACGTCGGAGTCACCGGAGCCGAACATCAGATCGGTGTCCGGATGGAAGACGCCGTGGACGACGCCCTTTGCGACCTCGGTACCGGTCGCGGTAAGGCCGGTGAAGTGAATGTCATTGGCAGACCAGCCGATGAGCACCGCGATGATGAGGACTATCGCCGTGTACAGCAGCCACTTGCGCGGGCGGTTCGCGTACATTTCCGCGACGGTGAGCTTGCGGTCGAGAGTCTCTTCAAGCATTTCTATCTTGTTTTTCTTACTCATTGCGCTTCTCCTTTCAGCTCAGCTTCTTGCGAAGATATTCGCTGAAGAAGTCAATGGCAACGACGACGACGAACAGCGACAGCAGCACCATGCCAAGGCTATTGTAGTCACGCCAGCCGATGCGCTCGTTTATCGTGATGCCGAGGCCGCCCGCGCCGACGTAGCCGAGGATGGCGGAGGCGCGGATGTTCATCTCAAAGCAGTAAAGACTGTGGCTGAGATAGACGGGCAGGATCTGCGGCACGCAGGCAGACCAGAAGGCCTGAAACTTGTTCGCACCGAGAGCCTCCATGGCCTCGAAAGGCCCCATGTCGATGGTCTCGATGCTCTCGAAGAGCATCTTCGCGACAATGCCGAAGGTGAAGATCGCGATGGCGACGGTGCCGGAGAAGGTGCCGAGGGAGAAGATGAGCGCGCAGACGAGCGCGATGATAAGAGTCGGCAGGGTGCGGATCAGCGCGAGGATAAAGCGGAAGAAGCTGACCAGCGGGAGGCTGCGGTTGATGTTGCTGGAGGATAGGATCGCGACAGGCAGCGCGAGGACGCAGCCGATGACCGTGCCGAGGACGGACATCTTGATAGTATCAATGAGCGGGGAGATGACCTTCGGGAAAAACTCCCAGTTCGGCTGGAAAATTTTGGCCAGCAGGTCGAGCATCTTACTGAATTTATGTATGACGACGGCAATATCAAAGCCGGTCATCCTGAGCGAGAGCCATATGGCCAGCGCGAGCAGCACGACGATCAGCGGGGCGCGGCTGCGGCGGCGGAGAACGGAATGGCCGTTTGCAAGAGTAATGACCTGGGGCTTGAAGATCTTGTCATACAGAGTCTCTTTATAGAGAACGGCGGAGTTTTCGTTATCCATGCGCTCAGCCCTCTGCCTTGACCTGCGGTATCTCGCCTTCGCCCTCGCCCATGGTGGGAGCCTTGGCACCGTTATAGACCTCGTCTATCTGCTCCTGAGTGATGGTGCTGGCGGGGCCGTCGAAAACGATCTCGCCCGCGCGGATGCCGATAACGCGGTCGCAGTACTTGAGCGCAAGGTCAACATGGTGGATGTTGAGGAGGATGGAAATTTTATATTCCTTATTGATGCGCACAAAGTCCTGCATGACCTGCTTTGCGGTGATGGGGTCGAGCGAGGCGACAGGCTCATCGGCAAGGATGATCTTCGGGTTCTGGTTCAGAGTGCGCGCAAGCGCGACACGCTGCTGCTGGCCGCCGGAGAGCTGGTCGCAGCGGGTGTAGGCCTTGTCAAGAATGCCGACCTTATCAAGGCTTTCAAGCGCGTGCATTTTCTGCTCCTTGGAGAAGATGCCGAAGAGCACCTTGAAGAAGGGCATATCGGGCACGTCGGCAGTCAGCACGTTCTTGATGGCGGTGCTGCGCGTGACGAGGTTGAAGCTCTGGAAGATCATGCCGACCTTGCGGCGGTAGCGGCGAAGCTCCTTGCCGCGCAGGGAGTCGACCTCAACGCCGTCAACGGTGAGCTCACCCTTGGAGATATCATGCATACGGTTGATGCAGCGCAGGATCGTGGACTTGCCCGCACCGGACAGGCCGATGATCGCAACAAATTCACCCTGCTCGATCTGAAGATTGATGTTCTTCAGCGCGGTGAAGCCGTTGGGATAGGTCTTGTAAACATTCTTGAATTCTATCATGCTGCGACTCTTTTCTCTTTCAATATGGATTTCAGTTCCTATTAGCTGACAGGAAAGCACAGAAAACTGTGCTCTCCTGTCGGACAATAAGCCGCGTAAAAAGATTTAGGAAAACAGCGCCCTGTAGGGCAGGGCGCTGTTTAATTAGTTGCTTTGAGCTATCAGTCGGAGACTGCGGTCAGAGCTGCGCGGGCGCCGTCGTAGTCGGAGTCAACAGCCTTGGCATAGCCGGTGTGGCTGTAGACGGAGAAGATCGCCTGACCCTCATCGGTGTTGATGATGTTGATGAAGCAATCCTGCAGAGCTGCGACGAGCTCGGGAGTGTAGTACTGGCTCTCCTTGGAGATAGCGACGGTGTCATTGTAGATACCCTCGGTGACGCCGATGACATTCAGTTCGTTCCAGATGCTGTCGGAACGGCCCATGCCCTGCTTGCCGGTCTCATCCTGCTGATCGGTGGGGAGCATCCAGCTGGCTTCGTAGTCGTTACGGCCGTCAGCGTAGCAGACGATGATGTCGACCTGCTCAGCAGCAGCGTAGGAGAAAGCGGTGCCGTAGCCGGAGTCAAGAGGAATGACGTTGGAGAGGTCGGAGATCTTCTTGCCGTCGTAGTTTTCCATCAGCCACATGGAGGGGTAGATGTAACCGGCGGAGGAAGAGGTCTTCTGAACTGCCCACTTTGCCTTGTCGAGGTCTTCCCAGGTGAGCTCTTCACCGGCTGCGACCTTGGCTGCCAGTTCCTTGCCGTACTCGGAAGGAGTTGCATAGATCAGGGAGCGGTAGTAGGTGACCTGAGGACCGTTCTTCTGGGTGGCGTTGGCTTCGCCGTTCCAGGTGGTGGGGTCGGTGCTGTCGTTGGACAGGCCGTTGCGGGTAGCGGTGAGGATGACGTCGACGTCATCGGAGTAGAGGGCGTAGGTGCCGCCGGGGAGCCAGCCGAGGTCGATAGAGCCTGCGGACATAGCCTCGCCGGTAGCATCGTAGCTGGTGCCGACGGTGATGTCTACTTCGTCGATGTCATAGCCGAGGTTTGCCATCTCAGCCTTGACGAGCTCGGGCAGATCCTTGGTACCGGTGATGATAACATCGGCGTCCTTGGAAGGAACGAACTCGAGAGTCAGCTTGTCGAAGTGGGGCCTTGCGGGCTCAGCATCGGCAGCGGGCTCAGCTGTGGGGGCTTCAGTAGCAGCGGGAGCCGCAGACTGACCGCAGGCGCAGAGGGCGAACATCATAACAAGTGCGAGAAGCAGTGCTATGGTCTTTTTCATTTCTTGTTTTCCTCCATAAAATTTATATTCATGGCCAAAGGCCGATGAACCGGATATGGGCGGCGCGGGAAAAGAACCGTGTCGGAACCGGTCATGTCCCGTACCCGTGCACAATATACCACATGTTGCGAGCCTTTACAATAGGCAGCACAACATTTTACATTTTTACCATCAAGTGACAAGGACACATACGGTTTTGACGGGCAGAAAAACGCCCATGCCGCTTCAAAGCCCTTGCCAATACACCAAGTATTGCCTGCGGGCTTTTCATTGCCTGAACGCATTTCTGCTCCGGCAAAACTGCTTGCACCTGACAGCGATGGGTTTTTGTATGATTTTTTGTTTTTTGAGACGCAGACGGGCTGACGCCCGTCAAGGTGAAAAGGACAAAAAGCACCGGAAAGACACGCTGTCAGGCGTGTGTGCTCTTGTCACTTGATGGTAGTACCATACTTTTTACTTTGCCTATGGAGACGTAGCCGTTGAAGACGGCGTGGATATCGCTGCCCTCGGGCGCGCGGTCGGGGCTGAGCTGCTCGGCATAGGGGCGGAGGATGAAGGAGCCGTCGGGCTGCTCGGTCTTGTCATAGTGGTTATCAAAGACGCACAGCGGCGCGGGGATGCGCTCACGCAGGATACCGCGGCAGTCCTCAAGCGCACAGCCGGGGAAGTTCACGTTCCATATCTCTCCGCGGCCGATAGGGGAAGAGAGCAGCTCCTCAATGACGGGAACGAGGTACTTGTCCGTCACGTCGCTGCTGCCGTCATGCTGGGAAGAAAACGCGATGGCGGGGATGCCGTTTATGAGCGCCTCCATCGCCGCGCCGACAGTGCCGGAATAGGCAATGTCAAAGCCGGTGTTGTAGCCGAAGTTGATGCCGGAGAAAACGACATCGGGCTTTACAGGCATGAGGAAGTTGACCGCGAGCTTCACGCAGTCGGCAGGCGTACCGCCGATGCTCCATGCGTCCATGACCGATACGGGGAAGGCGGGGCGGCTCACAGGGAACTCGCCGAAAATGGTGAGCTTCTGAGACATGCCGCTGCACTGGCTCGACGGCGCGGCGACCCAGACGCTGCCGAACTTTGCCGCGGCTTCGGCCAGACGGACTATGCCGGGGGAGTCGATACCGTCGTCATTTGCGATGAGGATATTGAGCTTGTCTTTCATTATATAAATGCTCCTTAGTGAATTAACGCTCTACATATTAGCACAGCGGAAAGATTTTAACAACTCCCGCCGCAGATGATACCGGCGATGCGCTCCGCACCGTCTTTAGGCAGGCAGGTGTCCTGCGCGCGCAGCATACGCGCGGCGGCGGAGGTATCATAGATGAGCCTGTCGGCAAAGCGGGCGGCTTCGTCGGTGCTGCGCGCAAAGTACGACATGCCGTGCGCGGCGAAGAACTCGGCGTTAAGAGTCTCGACGCCGGGGATGGCCATAGTGTGTACGAGCGGGACGCCGAGCACGGCGGCCTCGGAGCTGGAAATGCCCCCGGCCTTCGAGAGCAGCACATCGGCGGCGCGCATATAGACCGCGACCTTATCCGTAAACGGCACGGCCATGACGCCGCGCCCCTGATAACCGGATTCTATCGCGGCGCGCAGCTCCTCATTGCGCCCCGGAAGGACGCAGAGCAGGGAGTTTTCATCCGGGACGCGCAGGATAGAATCGCAGAGCGAGACCGCGTCGCCGCAGCCGATGCCGCCGGTCATGATGAGATATATCTTCTTATCCTCCGGCAGACCGAGCATAGCGCGGGCGTCTGTCTTGCTGAGCGGCAAAGAGAACTTGCGCGCGACGGGCATACCGGTGGTGAAGAGCCTGCCGGCCGGCAGACCGACGTCGACACAGGCTTTGCGCACCTCGTCATGCGGGAGGAAGTACCCGTCAAGCTCCGTCTCCGGGAGGAACGGGATGCAGGTATAGTCCGAGAGAATGCCGTAGCAGCGGACGGGGAAGCTCTCATGGCGGCGCAGGAAGGTCAGCGTCTCCATCGGAAACAGGTGGGAGCAGACGACCGCGTCATAGCCGTTCTCCGTCACAAAAGCGCTGAGCTGCCGCGCGTGGCGGAGGTTTGCGAGGTACACGGGGGAGGTGACACCGGTCGAGCTGTACATCTCACCGGCGTGGTACATCATGCCGAACACCTCGGGCGTGCGGGAGGAGATGCGGTTGAGGAGCTTATCGAAGCTGAGCGGGCCGGGATCGCCGAACATATGCAGCATATCGAGGAATGATGTCTCGTGCCCGGCGGCGTCCAGCGCCTCCTTGACGGCAAGCGCGCAGTGGTTATGTCCCTCGCCGGTCGAGCAGCTGAGAAGAAGTATTTTCATGCCGGAACCCTCCTGTCGATATTATCTACATTATATATGAATTGCTGAACAAAGGCAAGGCGCGTTAAGCAGATGTAAAAAATTTCGGAAACGGTGAAACAAAATGGCGGGGGAGAACATTATATATAGGTAATAGGCAACATTACATAAAACGAAAGGAACACAGCCATGAAGAAAACAATATCTCTGATACTGACGGTGCTGCTGCTCGCGGGCGATAAGACGCCCGAGGAGACGGCGAAGCTCATCCAGTCAAAGATCAGCATATATCTCGCTGAACAGGGATAAAAATTTTTTCTGATATGCGGGAACAAAAACGGGATGCGCGCCGTCATATAAGCGCAAGGATGAAGTGAAGCTGTTTTGTAACGGAAATGGTTACAAAACATATTAAGAATCCTTAAGCGTATCCGGAAAGAAGGTCGATAAAATTGTACAAAGAACGGGAAATGTCAAATAAATAATATCGTTATTTGACATAACACGGCAAATTGACACTTCAAAAATTCAAAATGGTTACAATTAGGAAAAAATAATTCGCAAATTCATTAAAAAAACTCTTGCATTTTACATAACATCGTGTTACATTATAGCTACACCGATGACCTGGGGGGAAAATCGTGAAGTATCCGGCCAAAGGTAATGTAAATTGGTGAGAATAAAAAACAGCAATATAAGGAGACGGAAAACATGAAAAAGGTTACCAAATTCTTATCCATCCTTCTTCTTGTCGCTATGTGCATGAGCCTGTTCGGCGGCAGCGCATATGCGGTGGAGCTTGAAGGTGGAAATACTTCCAGTTCTGCACCGACGGTCGTGAACGATGGCGTCCAGCTCAACGGCGACGATACGTATCTCGACGGCGGCAGCAGCAGCGGCAGTCTCAGCACTCTTGAGCTTGGGGACGGTTCCGCAGAACCGACTAAAGAGGCACCTACACCCACGCCTGCAGATCCTGTAGTAGTCAATGACACCACAAGTGTCAAGTATGACTCTCTTGAAGAGGCTCTTGCCGCAGCTAATGCGGGAGAAACACTTACGTTTCTGAAACACATCAAGAGCACCTCTGCGGTTAACATTTCAAAGGCGGTCAATATTAACTGCATCTCTGGCTGGACGATTAACGGCGGTCTGAACGTTAATGCCGATGTTAAGCTTGCCGGTATTATTGAAATGAATTCCGTGATCAGCGTCAACAACAGAACCCTTACGATTGACGGAGGCTACATAGATGCGGCAAATCGTTTCTCCGTGAACGGCGGTCTGGTTAAGATTGACAATGAAACTGTCATCTCCGGCGAAACAAATATTTTTACCGGCATGAATTCAAACCAGATTGCAATTTACAGCGGTTTCTTTAAGTATAATCCCGCTGGATTCAGTGTCCCCGGCACAGTCGTTAATGGAGATGTAGCTGTAACTGATGATAATGGATATGGCTTCAGTGACTTCACGGGATTTGAAGTCGCGGTTGGCTCCACCAAATATCAGGCTTCCCTGAACGGCAGCTACTATGAGACTCTTCAGGCTGCATTCGACGCAGCAAAGAACAACGAAACTGTCTATGTTCTCAAGCAGACGGGCGACACCAATCTCAGCGATGCAGCGCTCAATGGCAGCAAGAACATTATCCTCAACCTTAACAACGAGGAGATTACTGCGGGCAATATCACCGTCAACACCGGCAGCACGCTGACCATCATGAACGGCTGGATTGATCAGTCCATCGAAAACCACGGTACTCTTACCGTCAGCGGCAACGCTAAAGTCGCAACGCTCAGAGTAAAGGGCGGAGCCGCCTATATTAACGGCAAGGTCGATACCCTCAACACTGACGATGGCAGCACCTACATGTCCGACAGCAATGCGAGCATCGGCGAGATCAATGTTTACAGCAAGCCTAACCTCTATATCTCCGGCGGCACCGTCGGCAAGATCAGCGCAAACACCACCGGCGCACCCAAGCTGGTCACCGGCGGCACGTGGAAAGATGGAAATGTTTCCGGCTACGTTGCAGACAGCTATGAGGCGGCGCAGGAGGTCGCAGGCGAATGGATCGTCAAGGCCAAGGGCGCGGCTCCCGTAGTGCCCACTCCCACTCCCGGCATTCCGACCACGCCACCCTCTCCGACGGGCGCACCCGTGAGCGCGACAATCACTCTTGATAACGGCACCAGAGCATATCAGTACAACCAGCTCGGCAAAAACAATCCGACCCTGCGCTTCACCGCAAACCCGGCCGGTAACGTCACCTACGTGACTGCGTACACCGCCTCCGGCGCACAGACCCTTATCGAGGGCACTCACTACAGCTACAACCGCCAGAACGGCCAGATCCTGCTCTACAGCACCTACGTTGAGGGCATCAAGGCTCAGACCGTCACCCTGTACTTCTACTTCAGCGGCGAGACTAACCCCGCATCCGCTACAGTATACGTTGTTCCTTACTACAGCCTGAACACCAGCAGCTACACCAGAAGCAGCGGCAGCACCGTGTACTTCACTCTGTCCACCGGCTCCGCTTATGGCTACAGATACGGTACCTCCGCTGACTTCTCCAAGGCAACCGCACTTCCCGCAGGCAGCTACAGCGAGACCCAGAGCGGCAGCTACACCACTCTGCGCTTCACCAACAGCTTCCTGGATTCCCTTGCAAACGGCAGCTACTACTTCTTCTACGTGCTGGATAACAACAACACCCGCGTCTGCATGAACTCCGGCAGTTCCGCCCTGCGCATCAGCGGCAGCGGCAGCCCCGTGGTACCGCCCACGATTGACGACTACATGGTCGACTACATCAGCGGCATCGACAGCTGGTACTCCGGCGATGAGAAGCTCGGCTTCAGGATCCAGCCCAACATCGGCAAGAACGGCGGCATTGCAGTCGACGGCTACAAGGTTCCCGGTGAGGACTATGTCGACCGCGGCACCGGCCTCATCTACCTCGGCATCAACTACCTCAACGATCTTGCTACCGGCTGGCACACCCTGACCGTGTACTACGACACGATGTTCCAGAACCCGAACAGGTCCATCCAGTTCTATGTCGGCCCGTCTCTCAAGGCCGTTGATACCGACAAGCACGTTATCAACAGCAGCAAGGATCTCAAGTTCGTCTGCTCCGACACCATCGACCCGAAGAACGTCAGAGTCGGCTCCGGCAACGGCTGGCTTGAAGAGGGCAGCCAGTTCACCATCAGCGGCAACGGCAGGTACATCACCCTCAAGGCGAAGTTCCTCAATGCCCGCACCGCAGGCGAGACCTACACCCTCAATGTCAAGACCACCAGCGGCGAGTGGACCAGCTGCAACTTCCGCATCCTGACCACCGCACAGGCGGCCTCCAGCCCGAGAACCGGCGATAACAGCAACATCGGCCTGTGGCTCGTGTTCATGGCAGTCTCCGGCGGCGCTGTCGCAGTCGCTCTGCCTAAGCTCAAGAAGGGCAAGGACTGATCCGGTAAATACGGAAGACAAAACAAACCAATAAATTCAGGCTCCCGGGTTTCGCCGGGAGCCTGAATTATTAACAGAACAGTAATTTATAATCTGTTGCAATATAGTCCCTTATGAAGTATAATACCAGCGCACCAAGGGGAGAGACTTCCCGGAGGTGCTGAAAGATACTAAGGAGAAGATAAAATGAAGAAGTCATTTGCAATAGTTCTGCTGCTGGCCATGGTGCTGAGCCTTGCCGCCTGCGGCGAAGCCGCCCCCGCGGCCACTCCGGAGCCGACCGCTGAACCCACTCCCGCGCCCGAAACTCTCGCCGCCGAGGCTGAAGAGCTGTTCTACAAGGCTGATTACACCGGCGCATTCGAGAAGCTCGACGCGCTTGAGACCAGCGGCATCACTTCAGTGCAGGAGCTGCTCGGCACGAGCTATTACTTCGGCCTCGGCGTTGAGGCCGACAGTGAAGAGGCAGTGGCGCAGCTGACCAAGGCTGCCGATCAGGGCGACGCGATAGCCATGTACCTGCTGGGCAATGCCTACGCTACCGGCACCGGTACATCGAGAGATGAGGCAAAGGCCAAGGAAATGTATGCCAAGTTCATCGCCGTCGGTGAGGCCGACAGTGGCGAGAACGCGGACTCCGGCCGTATCCAGGCTTACCTTGCCGACTGCTACGCCTACGGCAAGGGCACGGATAAGGACATCGACAAGTCCGCTGCCGCCGCCGGTAAGGCCGCGTCCGCTGACCTCACTGCGTTTGACATGGTGAAGCTTGCCGGCAGCTACGTTGAGGGCGTGTTCACCAAGACCGATGAGACCGGCGACACCGCTGAAGCTGACGCCGCTGCTGCCGAAGTTACCGCCGAGGGCGAGGACGAGACTGAGTCTGAAACTCCGGTGATCCCCGCCGAGGCGGAGGAGCTTTACGCCAAGGCTCTTGACAGCATAAAGACCCTTGCCGACGCCGGCAACGTGAAGGCAAAGAAGGCTCTCGGCGACTACTACTTCGGCGGTTATGCCGGTGTTGCACAGGACTACGCCAAGGCGCTCGAGCTCTACACCGAAGCCGGTGAAAAGGGCGACGCCGACGCACAGGCTCAGGTTGGCTATATCTATCAGTACGGCTGCGGCATCGATCCCGACTATGAGAAAGCCATGGAGTGGAACAACAGAGCCGCTCAGCAGGGCAACGCTCAGGGTCAGGCGCAGATAGGCTGGCTGTATCAGCAGGGGCTCGGCGTGACGCAGAACCTCGACGAGGCCGGCAGATGGTACACCAGAGCCGCCGACCAGGGCAACAAGTGGGCGGAGGCGCGCCTTGCCGAGACCGAGGCCACCAATCCTCAGGATCTGTTTGAAGCCCACGCATAACATTTATTCGAGCTAAAAACAATGCCCGCCATCCAAACGGATGGCGGGCAGATTTTGTATAGGCTTTTTATTTCTTATATAAGAGGACCGATCTTGTTTGCCATGTCCTGTACCTCCGGTTTTATATTTGTGGTATCGTAATTCTAACTTTACCACGCTTTGTACCGGATTTCAACAAAATCCCAGGCGCTCACGCGTCTGGGATGTGTTTTTATAACATATCAGGTCTTGCGGTAGAGAGTGTAGCCGCAGCGGCACTTTATGTGTATCTTGCCTTTGCCCTTCGGGACGCGGATATATGTGCCGCAGCCGGGGCATTTGAAGAAGCGGTAGCTCTTGCGCTGGGAGAAACGATCCTTCCACGCGGCGTACTTGTTCTTCCAGCGGTCGAGATAGGCGAGGTAGGCGCGGTTTTCCATCTCGCGCCGGTCGAGCTGCCGCGAGAAAGCGCGGACAAAGGCGGAGATCAGCGAAAAGATACCGAGCCAGATAAATAATCTGCCCAGAAAACCGGGCAGGAAACAGCCTATCAGAAACCCTGCGAGACCGAACCAGAACTGGAATTTTGAAAGCTCGTCCATGCCCTGACGTCCGGAAAACAGATTGCGAAGCTTGTCCCTCATTTTGCACCCCTTGCCGGAAAGAGCCCCGGCGCTCTGAATATAAACATATTTTAAGAATTTAGGCAGACGATGTCAATAGTCCGGGCGCAATGTTTACAAATCGGCAATACCACGGGAGTAATATATAAATATGATTTACTTGAACCTTTTGCACTCAGGTGGTACAATATATAAGCTGAATAGACAATATTACCTCAGGAGGTATGGATATGATAGCGATAGGCAGCGATCACGGCGGCTTCGAGCTTAAGGAAAAACTGATGGAGCACCTCAGCGAAAGAGGGCTTGAATATAAGGACTTCGGCACCTACAGCAGCGCATCCTGTGATTATCCCGTCTACGCAAAGGCGGTCGCGAATGCCGTTGCATCCGGCGAGTGCGACAGGGGCATCATCATCTGCGGCACCGGCATCGGCGTGTCCATAACCGCGAACAAGGTCCGCGGCATCAGAGCCGCCCTGTGCGGGGACTGCTTCTCCGCCGAGGCAACGCGTCAGCACAATGATGCGAACGTTCTCTGTATGGGCGCGAGAGTCGTCGGCGAGGGGCTGGCGCTCAAGATAGCCGACACCTTCCTTGACACGCCCTTTTCCAATGACGAGCGGCACATCCGCCGCATTTCCATGATCGAGGATTAAAATTTGGCAAGAGTACAGGAATTTTACAAGGGCAGACGCAAGAAGAAAAACCTTGCGATCATACCCTTTATAGTGCTGCTGGCGCTCGTGTCGGTGACGCTCGTCACCTTCTACGGGATGCAGAAGTACGCCGTCATCACGAAGGATGGCGTCTCGGTCGAGCTGCCGATCCTTGACGACGGGAGCAAGCAGGTCACCGTGGACAGCCAGGGCAACGAGGTCGTGAACTTCGAGAAGGTAGATGCAAACATCGTTTTCGACGCGCCGGATTATTCGACAGTTCAGGCATCCGTTGGAGAGAATGTACCGGAGCTGCGCGCGATATTTGTCCCGGCGGAGAACATCACGCAGGAGAAGCTCAACGAGTACGCCGCGCGTCTGGTGCGCGGAAACGCACTGGTGCTGGAGATGAAGCCGCGCACGGGCGAGTATCTGTGGGAGTCGCACAGCAGCCTTGCCGAGGCCTACGGCCTCAGTCCGCAGAATGACAGAACGGCCGCCATGCCCGATTATATCAGCGCCCTCAAGGATCGCGATATATACCTCGTCGCGCAGATAAGCTGCTGCATCGATGAGCGCCTCTCGTCGTCCTCGGCGCTCTTCAGCCTGCATACGGAGATCGGCACGAACTACCGGGACGATACCGGCAGCTGGCTCGACCCGTATAATCCGCAGGTCAGGCAGTGGGTCGCGGAGATGGTGCAGGAGCTGTACGATCTCGGCTTTGACGAGGTGGTGCTGGCGGATGTCGCGTTCCCGACATTCCCCGAGGATCAGACTGTGAATCTCACCTATACGAGTGAAATTTCCACGCCGCGCAGCCCGGAGACGGCAGTCTGCGGCTTTGCGCTGAACGTTGCCGATAAGCTCAGCGACAGGGAAAAGCTGCTGTCGATATATGTTGACTCGCGTACTGCGCTCGCAAAGACCGATGAGAGCACCGGACAGAACGCGCGCCTGTTCATGAAGGTGTACGACAGGGTATATCTGAAAACGGATAAGTTCATCTACACGTATAATATCGAGGACATGGCCGGCAGCACGGAGATAGGCAATGTCTATGACAGGCTCGTCCCCGTGGTCGATAACTACACGCCGGACAACACGACGTGGGTGCTCGTCGATGTCGAGGAGGACACGACCACAAAGAAACGGTAACGGAAAAAATACTGGCACGCTGTGAAGCGTACCAGTATTTTTTGATCTGTTATTACGCGGGGAGATAGATCAGCGGATCGACGCAGCTGCCGTCGACGTAGATCGCAAAGTGCAGGTGCGTACCCTGACCGGATTCGCACAGCGCGGTCGCGCCGACAGCGCCGATGACATCGCCCGGCTCCACCCAGTCGCCGACGCTCACAGCGGGAAGCTCGGCAAGGTTCGCGTATACCGTGCAGGAGCCGTCCCCGTGGTTCACGGTAACGACGGTGCCGTAGAAGTCATCGTCCACGACGCTCTCGACAGAGCCCGCGTGCGACGCGGAGACCGTGCTGCCGATCGCCGCCTCGATATCGATACCCTCATGGGTGCGCCAGTCGCGCATGGTCACGTCGTAGGCGAGCTTGTCTGTGCTGTGGGTGCGCTCAAGCTCGCCCTGCACCGGCCAGACGTACATCGGCACCTCGACGGGCTTGACATCGCCCTCGCGCCAGACCTGCTCTGTTTCGTCCTGCTCGGCGGCGTCGGCGGGAGTCTTTGCGTCCCCGGCGATGACGGGCAGGGGAGTGCTCACGGGTTCCGCCGCGGCGGTTTTCTCGGGCGGGATTATGATCGTTTCCACTCGCTTGTTGTCAAAGCTTGCGTTGTTGGCCTTGCTAAGGTCATCCATAGCCTCATTTCCGGCGGCCATCATCCATGCGGAAACACCGATGACAGCGGCGCACAGGAAAAGGACTATGTAGAAGCCCTTGCCTGTGAAGAATCCCTCCAGCTTTTTGCCGGAGCTGTTGCTGCTCATAGTTACAAACCTCCGTTTAATTTTGGGTTACGACCCTATTTTTGCCTTTAAGCAGAGGTTTTATACAAAAGGCGTTGGAAAAAGTCTTGAGACTTTTTCCAACGCCTTTTAGCTTGTTATAAACGGAAAACTTATCTCTTCTTCGCGGCTTCCGCGGCGGCCTCGCGCTGCTTGCACGTCTGCTCCCATGTCGGCTTTGACGCGATCTCGGAAGCAAGCTTCTTCATTACCTCGGGTGCGTCGATCTTCTGCGGGCAGGCGCGGGTACACTGGCCGCAGCCGATGCAGGCGTCTGCGCGCTTATCCTCGGGGAGAGCGCCGTAGCGGACGAAGGGATTAATGTTGGTGGACGCGATGAGGTCGTTATAGAGATTGATGAGGTTCGGGATATCCAGCTTTTTCGGGCAGCCGGCGCAGCAGTAGCGGCAGCCGGTGCAGGGGACGAACTTCGCGAGCTTCTCCGCCGCGCCGTAGACGATGGAGAGCTCATCACCGCTGAGCGGCTTTTCCTCGGAAAAGGTCTTGATGTTGTCCTGCATCTGCGCAAGGCTCGTCATGCCGCTGAGCACCATCGTCGGCTGCGGCACGGTCTGGAGCCAGCGGAATGCCCATGCCGGGGTGCTCTCATCCGGGCGCGCGGCGCGCATGGCGGCCTCGGTCTCGTCATCGAGCTTTGCGAGCCTGCCGCCCCTGACCGGTTCCATGACCCAGACGGGCAGCCCGTGAGCCTTGAGAATTTCACACTTCTTCTTGGCGTTCTGGAGAGTCCAGTCAAGATAATTGAGCTGTATCTGGCAGAACTCCATCTTGTCCCCGCACATCTGCAGGAACTGCTCAAGTCCTTCGGCGGCGCTGTGGCAGGAAAAGCCGAGGTGCTTTAAGCGGCCGTTCGCCTTCTGCTCAAGGAAGTAATCAAGGTATTTGTTCTCGGGGTTGCCGTAATAGCTCATGGAGTGCTCGTTGATGTTGTGCAGCAGGTAGAAGTCGAAGTACTCTACGCCGCACTTTTTGAGCTGCTCCTCAAAGATCGTTTCGGGGTCGAGCTTCTTCACACCCTTGACGATCTGATGTCCCGGAAACTTATCGGCAAGATAGAAACTCTCCCGCGGGTAGCGCGCGAGGGACTTGCCTATGGCAAGCTCGGAGCAGCCGCCGTGATAGGGATAGGCCGTGTCAAAGTAATTGACCCCGCCCGCAATAGCACTCTCGACCATGCGGTCGAGCGTCTCCTGGTCGATGTCCTGCTCTCCTCCGCCGGGAATGAGCGGGAGACGCATCGTGCCGAAGCCGAGAGAAGAGAGCTTCAGCTCCTTGAATTGCTTATATAACATAGTCTGCCCTCCAGTTTGCTATAGTCAGGGGCAGCACCGCATAATTCGGCGCTGCTATAATATTATGTACTTCCGTCAACAGGTCTGCCGCAGTATTCACAGAGGCAGACACTGTCCTTTTCAACGGTCATTGTCGCCCCGCAGCTGGGACATACGGCAGTGACAAACACCTTCTTCTTCGGCACGTTGGCAGCAGCTCTTTTTGCTGCCTCCCGTTCCATTTTAAGCTCTGCCTTTCTGCTGCGTTTGGCAGAAATTATCATCCACACTCCCAGCGCGGTGAGAAGAAAGCATGATACCAGCACGGCGGTGCCGACACTGTCGCCGTTGAACAGGGCATATATGAAGGTTATGCCGAACAATATCGTCAGAATCCAGCCGAAAAGCAGCTTAATGCTTCTGCCTATTTTTGAAATATACTTCATCATCTTCTGTCCTAACAAGCGTATATCCGAATTACTTACTTAATGGAGAAGAACGCGTCCTTGCCGGGGTACTGCGGCACGTCGAAAAGCTCCTCCTCGATGCGCAGCAGCTGGTTGTACTTTGCGACGCGGTCAGTCCTTGACGGCGCGCCGGTCTTGATCTGCCCCGCGTTCACCGCAACGGAGATATCGGCGATGGTGGTGTCCTCAGTCTCACCGGAGCGGTGGGAGACGACGGCCGTCCAGCCTGCGCGGTGCGCCATCTGGATGGCGTCGAGCGTCTCGGTCAGGGTGCCGATCTGGTTGAGCTTTATGAGCACCGCGTTTGCCGCGCCGAGCTCGATGCCCTTCTTGATGCGCGCGGTGTTCGTGACAAACAGATCGTCGCCGACTATCTGGATGCGGTGGCCGAGGCGCTTGGTCATGAGCTGCCAGCCCTCCCAGTCGTTCTCGCCGAGACCGTCCTCAATGGAGACGATGGGGTACTTGTTCACAAAGTCCTCCCACATGTCTATCATCTGCTCGCTCGTCATCGTGACGCCGCGCTTGGGCAGGTGGTAGCACTTGTCCTCCTCGCTGTACCAATCGCTGACTGCGCCGTCGATAGCGATCTTGAAGTCCTCGCCGGGCTTGTATCCGGCCTTTTCGATAGCGGTGACAAGCGCCTTGAGCGCGTCCTCGTCGCTGTCAAGGTTCGGGGCGTAGCCGCCCTCGTCGCCGACACCGGATGCGGGGACGACTTTCTTGAGCGTATGGAACACCTCGGCACACATTCTGAGCGCTTCCTTGAAGCTCTCAGCGCCTATAGGCATTATCATGAACTCCTGAATGTCGACGTTCGAGCCCGTGGCGTGCGCGCCGCCGTTGAGAACGTTCATCATCGGCACGGGCAGGGTCTTCGCGTTCACGCCGCCGATGTAGTTATAAAGACTCATGCCGGTGGCCTCGGCTGCCGCCTTCGCCGTCGCGAGGGACGCGCCGAGGATGGCGTTCGCGCCGAGACGGGTCTTGTTCGTGGTGCCGTCTATCTCGATAAGCATCTTGTCGATAGAGGTCTGGTCAAGCGCGTTGAGGCCGACCATCGCCTCGGCGATCTCGCCGTTGACGTTCTCGACCGCAAGCTGAACGCCCTTGCCGCCGTAACGGCTCTTGTCACCGTCGCGCAGTTCGCAGGCTTCGTACATGCCGGTGGACGCGCCGGAGGGTACAGCCGCGCGGCCGACGGTGCCGTCGTCCAGCGTGACCTCTACCTCAACAGTCGGGTTGCCGCGGGAGTCAAGGATCTCGCGCCCCATGACGTCTACTATTTCAAAATACTGCTTCATATCAAAAACCTCCTCATAGGATATATGATAATTATACCCTATCGCGCCGGAAAAATAAAGATGTTTGTTTTCAGAAAATCCTGACTGAATTTTGTGGTTGCGAATAAAAGCAATCGATGTTTCATTAATTTGTATAAAACATATATTTGATTGTGGAATGTTTACAAACGCGCGATATAAATTTAGACATATCTGTATAAATTGAATATTCAAATTGATTATAGACGTATACAGTGATATAATGTTAACAATCCTGAACGGATGGATGGGAAGAAATAATAATTTGGGGGGAACGCGATGAGAGACCTGAAGTACCTTAGCTTCTTTGAAAACCTCCTCCAGGAGGCAAACAACGCCTTGATCACCCAAGCGAAAAACGAAGGCAAAGTCTGCGCCGCCTTCGTATGCGAGAACACGCCCGAGCCGCTGCTGAACCTCGACGGCGTGTTTTCTGTACGCCTGTCCGCACCGCACACGGGTTCGATGGATATTGCGACCTATTATATGACAAGCTTCCTGTGCGAGACGAGCCGCGCCCTGCTCGAGCGCGCGATAGAGGGCGGATTCAACTTTGCCGACTGCGTCATCGCGCCCGACGGCTGTACTATGATGAACCGCTGCGTCGAGAACATGGAGCTGCTTAAAACCATGGGGGAGGGGAACGACAAGTTCTTCTGGCAGTATATGGAGCTCCCCCTCAAGGCCGATGAAAACGGCGTGGCGCTGCTGAAGCTCCAGTGCGATAACCACATCTTAAAGCCCCTGCACGAAAATTACAACATCGATATTTCTGACGCCGCCATCAGAAAGGCCGTGGAGCAGCATAACCGCGTCTGCCGCATCATCCGTGAGATCGGCGACTTCCGCAAGGAGGAGCGCCCGAGCATCACAGGCTATGAGTTCCATGTGCTGACGCTCGCTACATATCTTGCACCTAAATACCTGCTCCTCGATAAGCTTGAGGAGACGCTTGAGGAGCTGAAAACGCGCGAGGCGGAGACAAAGCCCTACCGCGCGCGTCTTGCGGTAGTCGGCTCCGAGGTCGATGACAGCGGCTTCATTAAGCTTATCGAGGATACCGGCGCTTATGTCTGCGCCGACCGTTTCTGCTTCGGCTCGCTCCCCGGGCGCAACGTGATAGAGCTGAACGACGGGGAGGACGCGCTCACCCAGCTGTGCCGTCAGTATGTGTACCGCGGCCAGTGCCCGCGCACGATGAACATGGCGAAGGTCTACGGCCGCAAGCAGTATGTGAACGACATTGCCAAGGAGTACGGCGCGGACGGCATCATATACGAGCAGATCAAGTTCTGCGACCCGTGGGCGTATGAGCGCCTTATGGGCTCGACGATGCTGCGCGAGGACTACGGTTATCCCGTCCTCTCGGTCGACAGGCCGTATAACATCGCCTCGTCTCTCGGCCAGATGCGCACGCGCGTGCAGGCCTTTGTGGAAAGCATTGAGATCAAGAAGCTTCAGGGAGGTGTGAAATAATGGCTATTGTTGTAAACGACAGAGAGCGCATCGGCGAAGAAAAGCTCGGCGTGCTGTTTGATGGCGGCAAGGTGCGCCGCCGCCGCGAGTGGCGCGGGCTCAGGGACACGCTTTATGATTACGGCAGATGGCTGTATATCCTCTCCATCCTCGCCGGGGTCATCGCAAAGCCGCGCAACGTGAAGGCCATGTTCCGCTACCGCTGGTTTGCAAACTACCTCGCCGTGCCGCATATGCTCGATAAGTTCACCATGGGGCTTCGCGATGAGCCGCTGCGCATCGTACATACCGCAATGGACTTCGTCGTCAAGGACGTCGCCATGACTATCGACAACAGCATCCGCGGCGACCGCCGCACCGGAAACGACGTTGAGTTTTCCGACAGATGCGTCCTGAGCGATGAGAACGCCATGACCGCGTTCATGATGGGCTTCCCCACTTTGAAGGCAATTCTGCGCGAAATACCCACAATGTTCTCTGCAAACCTCCTGAATCAGTATTCCACTACCCACTATCTTGACGTCGCACAGCAGTTCGGCATCCCCGGCGACGTGTGCCCCATGCCTGAGGCGGAGGCCGGCATCTCCATCGACGATGACTTCCCCGTCCTCGGCAAATGCGCCGTGCAGGTAAACACCACCTGCGACGGCTCACTTATGGGCAACGGCATCATCGCCAAGCGCCTTGAGCGGGAGTACGGCATACCGACCTTCCAGCTCGTCGCGCCGATGCGCCACAGGGAGGAGGACGTGCAGAAGTACGCCGCGCAGGACATGAAGAACGCCATCGCTTTCGTCGAGGAGAAGATGGGCGTGAAGTGGGACTGGAAGGCCTACTTCGAGTGTGCCAAGCGCGTGAACCAGACGACGCGTGACCGCACCCACGGCGGGTACAAGGTGCTCGTCGATGAGCTGTGGGAGCTGTGCGAAAAAATGAACGCCGACATGGTAATGATGTGGGAGCACATGTCCTGCAAGGCGCTAACCGGTATGCACGGCCAGTTTGAGGAGCAGGCCAGAGAGCGCGGGCTGCACCTCGTCTGGGTCTGCCACGACCTCTGCGATCCGCGCGTGTACACCCGTCAGGCCATACGCGACCAGTTCAATGTCTATATGCGCACCGTGATGCGCGAGGAGCCGCTCGATCCGTCGATCGAGGTGCTCCCGGATGAGAACGCATAGTAAGGAAAAGGAAAGGAGCTTCAGCATGAATGCGAAAAAGATACCGCTTGCGATCCTCGGCAGCGCTGCCGGGTTCTTCACCGTTACCTTTACTATATATTTCTTCAACCTCGATATGAAATTTCTCTCCCGCTTTGTCGAACCGATCCTGCTCAGGCATTACGACAAGATCCCCCGCAAACAGTACGTGTAAAAGATCACCGGAACCGGGCGCGCCGCAGCTGCGGCGCGCTCATTTTAAGCGGTATCGAGGGGATATTTGCGCCGTTCGTTAAAAATTTTTAACAGACTTTTACAACGGCTTGTGATTGTCTAAACAATGACGCTCCATGTACGCGACAAAATACCCAAAAGTATGGAAAATTAAGAAATTGCAACTGTTTATCTTGCATGTTCATGCCCCTTGTGTTAGAATACTGACGAAGATGTGTTACTGCTATTATACGCAGATTGGGGGTAAGTACATGGATAAAAAAGCCAAGATTATCACGGTTGCAGGTAAAGGCGGCGTCGGCAAAACTTCCATTTCCGCTTCAATAGTCAGGCTGCTTGTCGAGAAATATCCTGACAAGAAGATACTGGCCATCGACGCGGACCCGGCTGTCGGTCTGTCCGTTGCTCTTGGCGTGGATGTAAAGCTGACGCTGGATGATATCCGCATGGGCATTGTCGACAGCGTTGAAAACGGCGAGACCAAGGAAGCGCTCGAGCTTCTCAGCGAGGCGAGATTCAGGATCTTCGACGCGCTGGTTGAAATGCCGGGCTTCGCATTTCTGGCAATAGGCCGGCCGGAGAGCTCCGGCTGCTACTGCAAGGTCAACTCCTATCTCAAGGAGGTCATCGGCCTGCTTGCCAACAGCTTTGACTACGTTGTTATCGACGGAGAGGCCGGGATCGAACAGATCCAGCGCCGTGTTATGGAGAAGGTCACGCACCTGCTGCTTGTGACCGACCAGAGCAAGAAGGGCGCACAGGTCGTCTCCACCATCAAGAATGTGGCGGATGAGCTTATCGCTTATGACAGGATAGGCGTCATCGTCAACAGGGTCACGAACCCCGAGCTTGCCGATCTCATCACGGTGCCGGGCGTTGAGATCCTGTCATTCATCCCCGCGGACAGTGCTTTTGCCGCAAACGACATCAAGGGCAAGAGCGTACTTGAGCTGCCTGCGGATTCCGCTGTGCTCACAGGAGTGAAGGACGCACTCCAAAAAATAGAAATACTTTGAAGAAGAGGTGTAACATTTGAAAGATCTTAAGCATCTTATCTACTTTGAAAAACTGCTTGAGAACGCTGACAATGAGCTGGTACAGAAGGCTCAGGCCGAAGGCGATATCTGCCTCGGCTATACCTGCTACCATGTCCCCGAGGCACTGCTCAATGTCGGTAACTGCTTCTCGGTAAGACTCCGCGCACCGCACACCGGCTCCATCGACATCGCGACCTACTACATGTCCAACTATACCTGCGAATACGCCAGAGCACTGGTCGAGCGCGGCATAGAGGGCGGCTATCAGTTCCTCGATGCGATGATCGGCGTCGATGCCTGCTCCATGATGAACCGTGCAATGGAGCATTTCGATATCCTCAAGGTAAACGAGAAGCCCAGCTTCTTCGTTACCCACTGCGACATTCCTTACAAAATTACCGACTACACCCTTGACTCCTATGTCAAGCAGATGCGTCTGCGCGTTCTGGACAGGCTCACTGAGGTCTTCGGCGTCGACACCTCCGACGCGGCTATCCGCGCCGCCGTCGCCGAGCACAACGAGGTCTGCTCCATCATCTCCGAAATAGGCGAGATGCGCAAGGCTGAGAACCCCGTCATCACCGGTTACGAGTTCCATGTCATCAACCTCGTTTCCTACACCT
>ENA-UONT01000767-UONT01000767.1-human-gut-metagenome-genome-assembly--contig:-CS20-NODE-767-length-33353-cov-19.986005_pt1 | contig 33353 bp, 45 predicted proteins | sample MGYA00242459_ERZ724006 | MGnify/ENA metagenome assembly ERZ724006 | reverse complement strand
TTTTCAGAGTACGGCAGCAAGCGCAGTCTACCATGATTTCCTTTTTTTGCCATCACGTTATTGAGAAGAATATCATGATTCTGGCAATTTGTCAAACATTTTGATGGTTACATTTTGGTTACTTAAATTTCGCATCTATGCAATTTATCTCAGAATCACTTCAAATGCGCCAGAATAACCCAGAATCACTCAGAATGAACTATGACATTTTTTATGAAAGGAGAAATTACCATGACCCTCTACACCGCCGACCGCCTGGCCGAGATGCTGGGCGTGCAAAAATCCACCGTACAGCAGCTTGTGCGGGCCGGGGAGTTTGGGCCCACGGTCAACGTGGCACGCAAGCATCTGGTGACCGAAGACGGCCTGGCCGGATTCATTGCGCGCCGCACAGGCCCCGCGCACAGCGGCCCGGCCCCCGCACCGCAAACCAACTATCACCACCGGCACAGTGACCCTGGGCCGATCTGAAAGGAGAACGACAATGCCCCAAACAAAAACAGCCGCCCCGGTGTTGCAGCACCGGAACGGCCAGACGAAAAATATCATCACCTGTATTCTACCCCACCTTGCCCGCGTTTGCAAGGTCTGCGCCAATTTTGCTTTGCTTGGCTGCGGGCTGGGCGCGCTGTGCGCCGTGGCCGCCCTGGCCCAGGGCGGCGGGGCGGCTGCAATGGCAGGGCTGGCTGGCTGCCTGCTGGGCGGCTGGGCCGCCATCACGCTGCGGGAGGTGGCGACATGCGCGGAATCGTGATTGACCCCGGCGCAAAGCCGGAACTTTACCGCCTGCCGGATACCCTGCAGGAACTGCAGCGCTTTATGGGCGGGTACGCGCTGCGCTGCCCGATCAGCAACCGGTTTGCCGCACTGTTTTATCTGCCGCAGGCCGGGCAAAACCTGCCGACCCGGCATTACAAAGGCCGCTGGTTTTATGGGCGGCTCTGCCTTGTGGGCTGGCGCAACGCCCGCATGACGGACCTGCCCATGCCGCTGGCTGAAGAACTGCTGCAAAAATTCACCCCTGTGGAGGTAACGCCATGAACGAGTATGACGCCATCCGCGCTGCTTTTGCCCACAACCGCAAGGACGCCGAACTGCTGCTGCACGAAACCGTGCGCGGCATTCTGGCGGAGGCAACGAGCAACAAGGTCAAACAACTGGAAAAGATCAGCCTGTGCTACAACGCCGCGGACACCGGTGCCGCCCAGCGCAAAGCACTGATCAACATGGAGGTAGAAGATTGACTGACCACATGATTTGCCAGAACCAGGACAACCACCTGCTGTACGCCTTAAAGCACGGCAGATTCTGGTTCTGGGACAAACACCAAAACAAATGGGTGCCCAGCGATTGGGCCGCCCAGCAGTACGCCAAGGCCCTGACCGAAGAGCCCGACCTGGCGCAGGAGGACTGGCTGGGGAGATGCTTCGGCATCCTGATGGATGACTACGAGGTACCGGACGCTATGGTAAAAGCCCTGCGCGCGCTGTCCAACAAGGAGGAACCACCATGCAAAGTGAACACGACTGCCCCGAATGCGGATGCTGCTGTGACTACGGCCGCCCCTGCTGCCACGTTGGAGGAGGAAACATCGACCACCCAGGCGGATGCAAACAGCTGCCCGCCGGACCCCTGCTCCCCTGCGGATGCTTCCGGTGCAATGTCAAACCCGTCCGGTGCCGCAGCTGCCTGTTCGGCAACGGAGTTTGATTATTCGGGGCTGGATGCCCAGACCGTTACCGACCTGCACCTGGCCGAACAGATGTACACATCGGGGCGCAAGCTGGCCGAAATGGGCCTGCGCCGCATGGCTGACGGCGTTTCCATTGCGCATGAGGCGCTTGTCCCAAATTGGGACAAGCGTAACAACCAATACAGCGAGGATACATTCCGCCGTTGGTGCGAGAGTATAGGCATCAGCAAGTCCGCGGCCTACCGTCTGTTGCAAGTTACCGCTCTGTTTGATAACAGCAGTCCCGAACAGCAGAAAATCCTTGATTCGCTTTCCCCTTCCTTATTATATGCTGCCGCCAAGCCCAGCGCCCCCGCCGATCTGGTGCAGGCGGTCAAATCCGGCGACATTACCACCCACAAGCAATACCAGGATTTGCTGAAAGAAAACCAGCAGCTGCGCGCCGACCGGGTGAACGCCCTCAATGCCGCAGCCGCCGCCGAAGCCGCCCGCGATGCCGCCCTGGCCGATGTTGACGGCCTGCATGAGCAGAACCGCCAGCTGCAAGCCGCCGCCACCGGTGCCCAGGAAAGCTACCGCACTGCCCACAAAAACGAAGATTCCGCCCTGCGCCGCGCCACCGAAGCCGAACAGCGGGCAAAGGAAGCGGAAAAGCAGCTGGCCGGTGCCCGCCAGGTTGCCGATGCCGCCCGGATGCGTGCCGACAAATACCAGCGGGAAGCCGAAGCCGCCAAAGCGCAGCCGGTGGCCGCCGCTGTGGACGAGGATGAGATCAACCGCCGTGCCCACACCCTGGCCGATGAACTGACCGCCCCTTTGCGCAGCGAGCTGGAAGCCGCCAAAGCTGCCGCCGCCACACCGGAACAAATCGAGCTGGACACCCGCAACGCCTATGACAGCCTGCTGCTGGCCGGGCGCGCCATGCAGAACGCCTGGAAGTCCGTCAAGCCGCAGCTGGCCAAGCTGCCGCCGGACACCCGCGCCGGGGCCATCAACCAGCTGACCAACACCCTGACTGAAATTCAAACGGAGGCAATAAAATGTCTGTAAAAATTGCGGCTCTGGAAGCCGAAAACGTAAAACGCATCAAGGCGGTTGCCCTCACCCCCTCCCCCACCGGGCTGACCATTGTGGGCGGCAACAACAACCAGGGCAAAACCAGTGTGCTGGATGCCCTGGCCTGGGCCCTGGGCGGCGAGAAGTTCCGCCCTACCGCCGCTGTGCGGGACGGTGCCCTTGCCCCGCCCCACCTGAAAGTGATCCTGTCTAACGGCGTTGTGGTGGAGCGCAAGGGCAAAAACAGCAGCCTGACCGTGACGGACCCCACCGGCCAGCGCAGCGGCCAGCAGCTGCTGAACGCTTTTGTGGAGCCGCTGGCGCTGGACCTGCCCCGCTTTATGCAGGCCAGCGATAAAGACAAGGCCGACACCCTGCTGAACATCATCGGTGTGGGGGATGCTTTGACCGGCCTGGACCGGGAGATCAAAGCCCTGTACGACCGCCGCACCGTGATCGGCCAGATCGGCGCCCAGAAACGCCACGCCGCCGAAGAGCTGACCGAATACCCGGACGCCCCGTCCGAACCCGTTAGTGCCATTGAGCTGATCCAACAGCAGCAGGAGATTTTGCTCCATAACGCCGACAACCAGCGCAAGCGCGACCGCCTGACCGAGATCACCCACGCCAAGCACCGCGCCATGGATGAGCTGACCCGCTTGGAGGAACAGCTCAAAACCCTGCAGGAGCACCGCGGCCAGCTGGTAGAGGAATACAACGCCGCCTGCGTGCAGGAGGAAGCCGCCACCAAGACCGTGGCCCAGCTGCAGGATGAATCCACCGCCGAGCTGGAGCAGAGCATCCGCAATGTGGAGGAGATCAACCGGCAGGTATCCGCCAACCTGGCAAAATCCAAGGCTCAGGACGAAGCCGAGCGCTATGCGCAGGAATACACCGCCCTGACGGAGCAGATCAAGGCAAAGCGCACCGCCCGCATGGACCTGCTGAACGGCGCAGACCTGCCCCTGACCGGCCTGGGTGTGGAGGACGGCAGCCTGACTTACAACGGCAAGCACTGGCAGGACATGAGCGGCAGCGACCAGCTGCGGGTGGCCACCGCCATTGTGCGCCGCCTGAACCCCGACTGCGGCTTTGTGCTGCTGGACAAGCTGGAACAGATGGACCTTGCCACCCTGGCGGAGTTCGGCAGCTGGCTGCAGACCGAAGGATTACAGGCCATCGCCACCCGCGTTTCGACCGGCGGGGAGTGCCAGATCATCATTGAGGATGGCAGGGTAAAAGACGCCGAGGAACCACCCGCCCCCAAAGCATGGACGAAAGGAGCGTTCTGAAATGAGCAAATACGCAATCACATCCGGCACCATTGCCGCGCCGGTCAAAACCGTTCTGTACGGGCCGGAGGGCATCGGCAAAAGCACGTTTGCCGCCCAGTTCCCCGCCCCGGTATTCATTGACACCGAGGGCGGCACCAAGCGGCTGAACGTTGCCCGCCTGCCCGCGCCCACCAGCTGGGCCATGCTGCTGGATGAAGTTGCCGAGGTCAGCCGCGGCAATGTACCCTGCGGCACCCTGGTGATCGACACCGCCGACTGGGCCGAACGGCTCTGCATTGACGCCGTCTGCGCCCGCGCCAAGGTCAAGGGCATTGAGGATTTCGGGTACGGCAAGGGCTATACTTACGCGAAAGAAGAGTTCGGCAAGCTGCTGGATGCCCTGGAAGAGGTGCTGAACACCGGGCACAACGTGGTGGTTCTGGCCCATGCTGCCATCACCAAGTTTGAGCAGCCCGACGCCGTGGGCAACTATGACCGCTGGAGCATGAAAACCAGCAAACAGGTAGCCCCTCTGCTGCGGGAATGGTGCGACATGCTGCTGTTTGCCAACTACAAAACCGTGGTAGAAAAGGCCGGCAGTGCCCCCAACGCCAAGAACAAGGCCAGCGGCGGGCGGCGGGTTCTCTACACCAGCCACCACCCCTGCTGGGATGCCAAAAACCGCTTTGGCCTGCCGGAAGAACTGCCCTTTGAGTATGCCAGCATCGCCGCCTGCATCCCGGACCCGCACCCCGGCGCAGCCCCTGCGCCGCGCCCCATCATGGCAGAGGATGCCCCCGCCCCCAAGCCTGCACCGGTGCCGGTCCCCGCTGCACCTGCTGCACCGCCTGCCGTGCCTGCCGGGATCTCCGCCAGTGATCTGCAGGCGCAGGGCGTGCCGACCGCCCTTGCCCAGCTGATGGCCGCCAATAATGTGACCCCGGAGGAACTGCAGACCGTGGTCGGCCAGCGCGGATACTTCCCCGCCGATATGCCGGTCAAGGATTACCCGGCTGATTTCGTCAGCGGCTGCCTGGTGGCCGCCTGGCCCCAGGTGCTGGAGATGATCTGCACCAACCGCGATGTACCGTTTTAAGGCAATACCGCATAATTCTAAGTGCCGATACGGCGAGCGAGGTGCGGCAGCTGCCAAGCCAAAAGCGCAGATAATACTGGATGTCTTATCGAGCATTTTGGCAACGCAGATGCCGTGCCGCAGCCGCCGGAGCGGTGCTTAAGCCGCTAGGCGGGAATTGTGCGGTGTTGCCTCAACAAATTTTAATACAAAGGAGATTTACCCATGGCTGAATATATGAACAACATGCCGGATGCTGCCCTGGACTGGGACAGCGAGGTTACCAACGAACAGCGGGAATTTGTGCTGCTGCCTGCGGGCGATTACCTGTTTACCGTGCAGAGCTTTGAGCGTGCCCGCTATGAGGGCAGCGCCAAGCTGCCGCCCTGCAGCATGGCCAAGCTGACCATTACCATCCATGGCGGCGACAAAGGCGAAACCACCGTCACCCACCGCCTGTACCTGCACACCAAGACCCAGGGCCTGCTGGGCGCCTTTTTTGAAAGCATCGGCCAGTGCAAGCGCGGCGAGACGTTCCGCCCCCGCTGGAACGAAATTGTCGGTGCGCAGGGCATGTGCCGCCTGGGCGTGCGGGAATACACCAAGCAGAGCGCCCCCCACGCCGGTGAGACCGGGCAGGCCAACGAGATTGAAAAGTTCCTGCCCCGCCCCGAACCCACCGCCGCCCCCAGCACCGGGTGGAAGCAGGGAGCTTTTTAAGTTAGGAGGTAGGAGTTAAAACGGGCCTAAGGTCCGGCATTGTAGGGAACGGTCTTGACCGTTCCGGGGCTTTGCGGTATATGCCACAACAGGATTTGCCACAAGGCGACGGGCGCACAATGTGCGCTCCTACGGGACTGCAGCCCAATTTTCAACCCGTGCGCGCACGCGCACTCCAATAACTCCTAACTCCTCACTAACACGGAAAGGATACTTATGCCCAACACAAACTCTCTCCCCCTCCGCCCCTATCAGCAGCGGGCGAAAGAACAGATCCATACAGAGTGGGAACAGGGGCGGCTGCGCACGCTGCTGGTGCTGCCCACCGGCACCGGCAAAACCATTGTGTTTGCTGCCGTGGCCGAAGACCAGGTGCGCGCCGGGGACCGGGTGCTGATCCTGGCCCACCGCGGCGAACTGCTGGAACAAGCCGCCGACAAGCTGCAAAAATCAACCGGGCTGGGCTGCGCGGTGGAAAAAGCCGAACAATCCTGCCTGGCCAGCTGGTACCGCGTTGCCGTTGGCAGCGTGCAAAGCCTGCAGCGCCCCCAGCGGCTGGAAAAGTTCCCCCACAATTATTTCAGCACCATCATCATTGACGAAGCCCACCATGCCGTGACCGACGGCTACCGCCGCATTCTGGACTGGTTCCCCGCGGCCAAGGTCCTGGGCGTAACGGCCACGCCGGACCGCGGCGACCTGCGCAATCTGGGCGAGGTGTTCGACAGCCTGGCCTATGAGTACAAGCTCACCGATGCCATCCGGGACGGCTTTCTGTGCCGCATTATGGCGCAGACCATCCCCCTCAGGCTGGACATCTCCACCGTGGGCATGTCCGGCGGGGACTATGCCGTGGGCGAGCTGGGCAGTGCCCTGGACCCTTATCTGGACCAGATTGCCGCTGAGATGGCGCACTACTGCAAGGGGCGCAAAACCGTTGTTTTTCTGCCGCTGATCAAAACCAGCCAGAAATTCCGGGATACCCTGAACCGCCACGGATTCCATGCTGCCGAGGTCAACGGCCAGAGCACCGACCGCGCCCAGGTCCTGGCAGATTTTGACGCCGGAACCTACAACGTGCTGTGCAACAGCATGCTGCTGACCGAAGGCTGGGACTGCCCCAGTGTGGACTGCGTTGTGGTGCTGCGCCCCACCAAGGTGCGCAGCCTGTACAGCCAGATGGTGGGGCGCGGCACCCGCCTGCACGAAGGCAAAAAGGACCTGCTGCTCCTGGATTTCCTCTGGCTGACCGACCGCCACGAGCTCTGCCGCCCGGCCGACCTTGTGTGCGAGGATCACGCCGTTGCCCAGCAGATGACCGATCACCTGGCTGCCGCCGCCTGCCCGGAGGACGTGGAGGAAGCCGCCCGGCAGGCCGCCGAAGATGTGGTGGCCCAGCGGGAGGAAGCCCTTGCCAAACAGCTGGAAGAACAGCGCCGCAAGCGCGCCCGCCTGGTTGACCCGCTGCAATACGAAATGAGCATCCAGGCCGAAGACCTGGCCGGGTATGTGCCCGCCTTTGGGTGGGAAGCCGGTCCCCCCAGCGCCGAGCAAACCGCCGCGCTGGAAAAGCAGGGCATCTGCCCCGATGCGGTGGAATCCGCCGGCAAAGCATCCCTGCTGCTGGACCGGCTGAACAAGCGCCGGGATGAGGGATTAACCACCCCCAAGCAGATCCGCTGCCTGGAAAAATACGGCTTCCAGCATGTGGGCACCTGGAGCTTCAACGCCGCCAAGCACATGATCGACCGTATCGCCGCCTGCGGCTGGCGCGGCACCCCCAGGGGCGTGGACCCAAAGACCTATATGCCCTCTGCGGAAACAACCCCAATCTTTGACTTCGGATGGTAAACGGAATGGACAATGCAAATGATCTCAAGGAAGCCTTGGACTTTATCTCCCCGGCAAACTTGACCTATGAGGAATGGGTCACGGTGGGTATGGGGCTGAAAGAAGCCGGGTTCCCTGTTACCGCATGGGAGCAATGGAGTTCCCGCGATGGCAGCCGGTACCACAAGGGCGAATGCGCCCGCAAGTGGGAAAGTTTCCGCGGCAATCCCAAACCGATCACCGAGAACAGCATTTTCGCCCTGGCACGCAATCACGGCTGGCCGGGCCCCGCCGGGCATGAGCTGGACTGGAACGACGCGATCTGCGCCCCCGGCACCCGGCCGGACGGCGTTGTGGTGGATACCCGCTGGCTGGATGTGCAGGAGCTGAACATCCCCGAACAATGGGACCCCGCCGACCAGCTGCGCCGCTACCTGCAAGCCCTGTTTGAGCCGGAGGACCATGTGGCCTATGTGACCGAAAGCTACCTGCGGGATGACCGCTATGCCCCCACAAAAGGCTGCTGGGACCGCACCGCCGGTCAGCTGATGGACGAGCTTGCCCGCTGCGGCGGGGACATCGGCGCTGTGGTGGGTGATTACAACCCCGCCGCCGGTGCCTGGATCTGCTTCAACCCCGTGGAGGGCGGCCGCAGCAACAACAATGTGGCCGACTACCGCTATGCCCTGGTGGAATGCGACAACATGGAGCTGGAAAAGCAGCAGGCCATTATCCGCCAGCTGGAACTGCCCTGCGCGGCCCTGGTGTACAGCGGCAGCAAAAGCCTGCACGCCATTGTGCGGGTCGGCGCGCCGGATTATACCGAGTACCGCCGCCGGGTTGACTACCTGTACGCTGCCTGCAAGAAAAACGGCCTGATGCTGGACGAAGCCAACCGCAACCCTGCCCGTCTATCCCGCATGCCGGGCATCCTGCGCGGCGGCAAAAAGCAGTACCTGCTGGAAACCAACACCGGCAAATCCTGCTGGGAGGAATGGAAAGACTGGTTTGAAGCCTGCACGGACGACCTGCCCGATACCGAAAGCCTTGCCGATGACTGGGCCAGCCTGCCGCCGCTGGCAGATGCCCTGATTGAAGGGGTGCTGCGCCAGGGCCACAAAATGCTTCTGGCTGGTCCCAGCAAAGCGGGCAAAAGCTTTGCCCTGATCGAACTGTGCATCTGCCTTGCCGAGGGTGCCCCCTGGCTTGGCCGCTTTGCCTGTGCGCAGGGCAAGGTGCTTTATATCAATCTGGAACTGGACCGCGCCAGCTGCCTGCACCGCTTCAAAGATGTATACGAAGCCTTGCACCTGCCGCCCCGGAACCTTGCCAACATCGACATCTGGAACCTGCGCGGTGCCTCCGTCCCCATGGATAAGCTGGCTCCCCGCCTGATCCGCCGGGCTGCCAAGAAAGGCTACCTGGCCGTTGTGCTGGACCCGATCTATAAAGTCATCACCGGCGATGAAAACAGCGCTGACCAGATGGCCAAGTTCTGCAACCAGTTTGACCTGGTCTGCCGGGAACTGGACTGTGCCGTCATCTACTGCCACCACCACAGCAAGGGCGCGCAGGGCGGCAAGCGCAGCATGGACCGTGCTTCCGGCTCCGGTGTGTTTGCCCGTGACCCGGATGCCATGCTGGATATGACCGAGCTGGTTCCCACCGATGCCATCCGGGAGCAGCTGCACAACAAAGCGGCCTGCGCCGCAGCCAAAGCCCTGCTGGATGCCCGCGGCCATGCCGATGCTTACGGCCCGGACGATGCCCTGAGCCGCAGCCGGATGCTGGCCATTGCCAAGGAACACCTGCCGCTGCCCGATCTGCACCGCCTGGATGCAGACACCGCGGCTGCCATCAAGCGCGCCGATGCCATGACCGCCTGGCGCATTGAGGGCACCCTGCGCGAGTTTGCCCGTTTTGACCCGGTCAACCTCTGGTTCGACTATCCCATACACAAGCTGGACAGCGGCCTGCTGGAGGACCTGCAGCCAGAAAGCGATTACAAGCAGCTGGGTTCCCGCGGTGCCGCAAAGCGCTGGGGAGACAAAGATACTGCCGCCAAAAGCAAGCGTGCCGAACTGCGCACCGCCTTTGAAGCCTGCACCATGGATGGTAAAGTGACCATTTACAGCATGGCTGAATACCTGAACCTGAAGCCCGATACCGTGCGCCGACGCCTGAAATCCGACGGCGGATTTTGGATTGATGGCACCAGCGTGGGGCTGAAAGAGCCCGGAAGCAACGGATAACATTTCTTATATTTCACGGAAAATAGCCGCTATCACAAATCCGTCCGAACTTCCGTATTTCGGAAAATAGCCGCTATCCGTACCAAATACGGACGGAAAATAGCCTTATATATATAGTAAAAATCCGTCCGTGTGTTGGGGTATCCCAGAGGATGGGGCGTACACAGCCCCCATCCTTCCGGGAACCCACCCCAACACGTTGGCCACAAAAAAAGAACGAGGTGAAAATACATGCAATTTTTTATTCCCATGCAGCCGCCCACCACAACCCACAATGCCAAGCAGCTGCATGCCTTTATGCGCGGCGGCAAGCCCTGCGCCGTGCTGCACGACAGCCCGGAGCTGAAAGCCACCCGTGCCAAGCTGCACGCCTACCTGGCCCCTTATGCACCGCCTACCCCCTGCAGCGGCCCGGTGCGGCTGTTGGTCAAGTGGCTGTTTCCCACTGACGGCCGCCACAATGACGGCGAGTGGCGCACCACCAAGCCCGATACCGACAACCTGGAAAAAGCCCTGAAAGACGAAATGACCCGCCTGCACTTCTGGCGCGATGACGCATTCGTGTGCAGTGAGGTGGTTGAAAAGTTCTGGGCCGATACCCCCGGCATTTTCATCAAGGTGGTGGAATTATGATGCCTGTTTCAAGCGGCATGCGGTTCGATGCGGAAAACAGCCGGTGCATCCCTGCCGAACGGATGACGCCGGACGAATTGCGCCAGCTGCACCGCCTGGCCATTGAGCGCCGCCCCGAAGCCTGTCTTGGCTGCGGGCTGGAACATAATTGTTTTGTGTATGGGCATGGATGTGCCGTCATCCGCAAAGCATTGCGGCTGTTGGGAGGTGGGGCGGATGCCTGTCTTTGATTCCAACTGTTTCTACATCATCCAATGCCTGGCCCTTGTGTTTCTTGTGGCCCCCTGCGTGCTCTTTGCGGGCGGCATGCTGATCTGTGGGCTGATGTGGTGCGGGCTGCGCATCACCCGCGCCATGCACCTGCGGCTGCTGGGCCTGCCGCGGTGTGGGCGCTGCCGCTACTGGGCCACCGTGCAGTGCCCATTGTATGGCCGCAACACGCCAAGCGATTTCTGCAGCCGCGGCGAAAGGTGGGTTGACTGATGGATATTCTGCTTTCGATTATCGGCAGCGCCGTTCTGGCCGCGCTGCTAGCCGCCGCCTACACCGCCGGGCTCTGCGCCGGGAAAGCCGCCGCCCACCTGGACGAGGACGACGAACCGAAGATCTACATGGATCACACGCATGGAGGTGAGGATTGATGCCGAAATATTCCGATAGGCCCTGCGCCCGCTGCGGCAAAATGATGCTGCACGCCTATTGCAGCCAGCGTTACTGCAAAGCCTGTGCCCCGCTGGTGCGCAGCGACGATGCCATCATCAGCCGGGCCAAACAGCGCAGCAAACGTGCCATGAGCGAGATCGCCCGCGTGGAACGTGCCGCCCGTGCCGAAGGCAAGACCTATGGCTGCTATGTGGCCCTGCATGAGCCGCGGAAGGGGTGATGCCATGACCTATGAAGAGAAAGTTGCCTGGCTGCGCCGCTACCAGCAAAGCCTGCGCCAGGAGCGGGAGCTTGAGCAGGAGCTGCTCACACTGCGCAGCCAGGCTTGCCGCGTCACGCCGCTTCTTTCCTCCATGCCAACCGGCACTCCGGACGGTCAGGGCATCCCCCGTGCTGTGGAGCGCATCATTCAGGCGCAGCAAGAACTGGAACGCCAGATTGCCATCTGTGCAGATACCCGCCGCGACATCATCACAATCATCAATCAAATTACCGATGCCCGTGATCAGGAAATTTTGCGCAGAAGATACCTGCTTGGCCAGCGCTTTGAACAGATCGCAGTGGAGATGCACCTGGAATATCGGTGGGTTAGGAGGAGGCACAAAAAAAGTCTCAGCGAAATAGATATTTTCGACAATTCTCTTAACAAAGAATTGTCAACACTAGCAGGAAGTGATATGCTATAATATTATTGTAATATACTTATAATTAAACTAGATAGGAGGAAAACTGTATGAACGCCAAACAATTATCCGCTGATATTATTACCTATGCAGCCCAGTGCGGTTTTCCCGTGACAAATTTAAAACTCCAAAAAACACTGTACTATTTGCAGGGATACTATGCCAAGGCTTATGGAGAATCTTTGTTTTCAGATGAAATCGAACACTGGGCATATGGGCCTGTCGTTCCATCCGTTTATTTTGAATACTGCTCTTTCAGCGCAAATGCAATTCTTATTCCGCCTTCCGACCAGCCTTTTTCCTGCTACGGTTCTGATGAGAAAAAACTTCTGATTTCTGTCATTGACAAATGCCTTTCTCTTACCGCGCGAGAACTCGTCGGAAGAACTCATCGGGAATCCCCTTGGATGAACACTCAGCCTTCCGATGTTATCCCTTTTAATGCTATTTTGCACTATTTCAGAGACAATGATCCCCTTGGACTTTCAGCATAACTAAAAGGACGAACTGCTTGCAATGAATGATTTCAAAACTTTCCAAGACGAGCAAATGACTCAACTTGTTGCGGTTCTTGACGAAATAAGGAACTATGCTGTTGATGAATTAGATTCAGCTCCATCCTCTGATGTTGCTGCAGACTTTTTGGTTAAGCTGCAAGCGGTATACGATGATGAAAATTTTCGTCATTCTTATTCTATACTTTCACGTTGCTTGGGCTCCTACCAAGCGGATGAGCGCGATTCTATTCCCGTTATTCTTGCAAGAGTTGTCGATCTGGCTGCTCTGCAAAAGCAAACGGAAAAAGATGCCCGTATTTTGGGAAGTTTGCAAAAGCTCTTGGATCACATTGAATTGGAATGTTTGCGCCTAAATCGCATGGATGAAATTCGAAATCTGGCTAAAGTTTCCAAGACTCAACAAGAGCAAACGTCAGCTATAGCGCAGGAAGTAGCTAATGATACCAAACTTCTTGAATCAAAGGTTCAGGGGTTTCACGAGCAATCTATTACTATTTTAGGTATATTTTCTGCTGTCGTCGTTGGCTTCATGGCTGAAATATCTCTTTTTACCAAAGGATTTGAAACATTAACCCCTAAAAATGTATATGCACTGCTTTTTTATTGCACTGTTGTCGGAATCATTGTTTTTGATACATTGTTCATGTTGATTTTCTTTGTAGCAAAAATTGCAGGTTTTTCGCTATCGGTCAATAAACACGCCAAGGAATCTGGCCTTTGGCTATTCCGTACATTTTTCAACTATCCCTATGTTTATTGCTTCAATATCCTAGCCATATTAGGTGCTGTTCTGCTATATCTAGCCAACAAGTACTGACTTTTGACCCTCGCAGACCCCCAATAAACATGCTATAATACCATCATCAAAAGCCGTAAGGAACCCAAAACGTCCTTACGGCTTTTGTATTGTCATTTTATCCTCCCCATTTCAGCCAGACGGTCTTGCTCCCGTCTGGCTGTTTTTATGCCGCACAGCCGGCCCTTTGGCAGGGGCGCTGTGTTCCCAAGCAACGGCACAGCAAGGGTGCAAGGCCCTTGTGCGGCCCCACTCCCCGGCACCCGGCAAAGGCTCACACATTTTACTCTCTTTCCTTTTGTCCGTGCGTGCCGGGGTTCTTTAATATTCCACCCCGCCCCAACCCGGCGGGGTATTTTATTGCAGAAAGGCGGTGAAACATGGCATACAAACGCAATCCGGTCGGGCGGCCCCCGAAGTACAAAAGCGTGGAAGAGATCCAAGGCAAAATTGATGCCTATTTCACCGCCTGCAAGGGGCACCCCCTGATGAACCCGGATACCGGCGAGCCGTTCCTGGACAAATACGGCCTGCCCATTATTGTGGATGCCAAACCACCGACGGTAAGCGGGCTGGCCCTGGCGCTGGGGTTTTCCTGCCGCCGGGACCTGAACGCCTACCAGGGCAAAAAGGAATTTTGCACCACGATTACGCGCGCGAAAGCCCAGTGCGAAGCTTACGCCGAAGAACGCCTGTTTGACCGGGACGGCACCAACGGCGCGCAGTTCAGCCTGCGCTGCAATTTTGGCTGGAACGAAAAGCCCGCCGAAGCACCGCCCCCGCCCGCTGATGACGGCTTTTTGACCGCAATGCAGCAGCAGGCGCCCGAAGCCTGGAAGGATGGTGCAGATGAACCCAGTTAAGCCTGCCGCGTTCCGGCCGTTCAGCCGCCGCCAAAAGCAGGTACTGACCTGGTGGTGCAGCACCTCCCCCGTACAGGCGGCGGACGGGCTGATCGCGGACGGGTCCATCCGCTCCGGTAAAACCGTTTCACTCTCCCTCAGTTTTGTGCTGTGGGGTATGGCGCGCTTTAACGGCCAGAACTTTGCCCTGTGCGGCAAAACCATTGCCAGCCTGCGGCGCAACGTGGTGGGGGTGCTCAAGCAGATGCTGACCGCCCGCGGCTACACTGCCGCCGAGCGCCGGGGCGACAATCTGTTGATTGTTACCCGCGGGACCGTGACCAACGATTACTACCTGTTCGGCGGCAAGGACGAGGGCAGCCAGGACCTGATCCAGGGCATTACGCTGGCAGGTGCGCTGTTTGACGAAGTTGCCCTGATGCCGGAAAGCTTTGTAAACCAGGCCACCGCCCGCTGTTCTGTGGACGGTTCCAAGTTCTGGTTCAACTGCAACCCGGAGGGGCCGGAGCACTGGTTCTACAAAAGCTGGATTTTGCAGGCCCGCGCCAAGAACCTGCTGTACCTGCACTTTACGATGGATGACAACCTGAGCTTGTCCGAGCCGATCAAGGCGCGGTACCGGGCGCAGTACACCGGCGTGTTTTATGAGCGGTACATCCGCGGGCGCTGGGTGGTGGCCGAAGGTCTGGTTTATCCCTTTGTGGCGGCCAACCCGGATGCCTACCTGCTGCGCGGGCCGACCGCCGGGATGGACGGTCGCTTTTTTGTCTCGATCGACTACGGCACCCACAACCCGTGCAGCATGGGGCTGTGGTGCGTGCAGGCCAACCGGGCAGTGCGCATCAAGGAAAGTTACTACAACTCCCGCGAGGTCCAGCACCAGCGCACCGATGAAGAACATTACGCCGCGCTGGAAGAGCTGACCCGCGGTTACTATGTGCAGGAAGTGGTGGTGGACCCCTCCGCCGCGTCCTTTCTTGAAACCATTCGCCGCCATGGGCGGTACATGGTGCGGGCTGCCGCCAACGATGTGCTGGACGGCATTCGGGTCACGGCCAGCTTGCTGCAAGCCGGGCGGGTGCAGATCCACGAAAGCTGCACAGATGCCCTGCGGGAGTTCAAAACCTACTGCTGGGACGACAAGGCCCCGCAGGATGCCGTCATCAAGGAGAACGACCACGCCATGGACGACATCCGTTATTTTTGTTATACCGTGCTGGCCCGCGAATACCGCTGGGCGGATTGGAGGAAGTGAAGATGTTCCAAAAGCTTTTGCGCTGGCTGCGTGCCCAGATTGGCACGCTGTTTGGCGATGCCCCCGGCGCAAACGACATTATCCTGTCCGGCCAGATGGAAAATGCCCTTGCCCTGTGGGCCCAGATGTACGAGACGGGCGGCCCCTGGTGCACGGCCAAAAATGACCTGCACAGCCTGCACATTGCAGCCAGCGTGGCGCGAGAGTTCGCCCGGCTGGTCACGATGGAGCTGAAAGTCAGCCTGTCCGGCTCTTCGCGGGCGGACTATCTGGCAGAACAGCTGGCCCCGTTTCTGGACAAGCTGCCCAACTACACCGAGATTGCCTGCGCACTGGGCGGGGCAGTGTTCAAGCCCTATGTTTCCGGTGACCGGCTGCTGGTGGATGTGGTGCAGGGGGACTGCTTTTTTCCCACCACCTTTGACACCACCGGCCGCCTGACCGGGGCGATCTTCTCCGAGCAGCTCAAACGCAAAAACACGATCTACACCCGCCTGGAGCGGCACGAATACGCCGCCGGGGTGCAGACCATCCAGAACAAGGCGTTTGCCAGTTCCAGCACGGCCAGCCTAGGGCACGAGATCCCGCTGGCCGATGTGCCGGAGTGGGCCGACATTACGCCGGAGGTGCGCATTGAGGTGGAGCGGCCGTTATTCGCCTACTTCCGCATTCCCCTTGCCAACCGCAATGACCGGCACAGCCCGCTGGGGGCCAGCGTTTACGCCCCCGCTGTGGATACCATCCACGATGCAGACGAACAGTTTGGCCGCCTGTTGTGGGAGTACGAGGGCGGCCAGCTTGCCATTGATGTGGACGCTGCGGCCCTGCGCCCCACCGGGGACGGTGGGTTCCAGATGGACCAGCGCAGCGGGCGGCTGTACCGCGGCTGCATGACCGGCAATGTGGCGGACCGCACGCTGTTCAACGTGTTTGCACCTGCCCTGCGGGATGAAGCCTACCTGCGCGGGCTGGACGGCATCCTGAAGCGCATCGAGTTCCAGTGCGGCCTTGCCTATGGCACCCTGAGCGACCCCCAGAACGTGGACAAGACCGCCACCGAGATCATGGCAAGCAAGCAGCGCAGCTACTCCACCGTGAAAAGCATTCAGCACGCGCTGCAGGTGGCGCTGGATGACCTGCTGTACGCAATGAACGCCTATGCCGACCTGTACCAGCTGGTTCCCGCGGGCAGCTACACCGCCGTGTACAACTGGGACGACAGCATTGTAAACGACCCCAGCGAGCGCAAGCAGCTGTTCTGGCAGTATGTGCAGGCAGGCAAGTTCCCCATGCAGCGCTACCTGACCGAGTTTGAGGGCTACAGCCAGGAGGAAGCCGCCCAGATCGCGGCTGAAACCAGCGCCGAGAACAACGCCGACGAAGCCCTGACCTTTGCCCCGTGAGGTGATGCCCCATGCTGACCCCTGACCAGCTGGATGCCCTGCCCCGCCGTTTTGTGCAGCTGTGGCAGCAGGTGGAAGATGACATTTTGCAGGACATTGCCCGGCGCATGAAAAGCCTGGGCGAGCTGGACCCGCTGACCCCAACGGCCATATGGCAGGCATTGCGGCTGGCCGAAACCCGCGCGGTGCGCAGCAACACCGTTGCCACCCTGGCCAGGTACACCGGCAAAAGCCGGGCGGAGATCAAGCGGCTGCTGGAAACCGCCGGGGCACAGACTCTGGCTGTGGACGATGCTGTGTATACGGCTGCCGGGCTGGACCCGCCGCCGGTGGAGCAGTCCCCTGCCCTGCTGAACCTGCTGAACGCCGGGTACCGCCAGACCTGCGGCACCTGGCAGAACCTGACGGCCACCACCGCCAACACGGTGACCGGCGCGTTTGAGGACCGGCTTTCCCGCGCGTGGGGGCTGATCAGCACTGGGGCCATGGATTACAGCACCGCCATCCGCCGCGCGGTGGATGACCTGGCGGACACCATGCCGTACATCACCTACCCCAGCGGCCACACCGACACGCTGGAGGTAGCCGCCCGCCGGGCGGTGCTGACCGGCGTGAACCAGACCTGTGCGAAATTGCAACTGAAACGCATGGAAGAGATGGGTTGCGAATTTGTGGAAGTGACCGCCCACGAGGGTGCCCGCCCCACCCATGCGGTGTGGCAGGGCCGGGTTTACCACCGCGGGGGCGCTGTGGTGCAGGACGGTGAGCGGTACGAGGATTTTGAGACCGCCACCGGTTACGGCACCGGGCCGGGCCTGTGCGGCTGGAACTGCCGCCACAACTTTTACCCGTTCTACCCCGGCGTATCTGTCCGCAACTACACGGACGAACGCCTGGCTGAGCTGGATGCCCGCAATATTCCCTATGGCGGCGGGCTGTACACCCGGTACGAGATCACCCAGATGCAGCGGGCGCTGGAACGCAGGGTGCGCAAGTATAAGCGCCGTTACCTGGCCGAGACCGCCGCCGGGGTGGATGCCAGCCAAAGCGCCGCCAAGCTGAAAGCCGCCCGGCAGCAGCTGAGTGCGTTCCTGGCAGAAACCGGGGAGAGGCTGGACGGCGCAAGGGCGGAGGTACCGGGCTTTGGGCAAAGGGAAGCAAAACAGGCGGATGCGGCGGCAAGTGCCTTGCAATCCGCCCAAAACAATGCTACACTGAAAGAAAGCAATCAGGACTACAAGGAGATCACCGCCCAAAGCATTCAGCGCATCCAGCCGTTTGCCTGTGAGACGCTGGACGCCGCGGGCAGCCGTGCCCTTGCCAACGCCCACAAGAAGCTGCTGTTGGAAGCCCGCAAAGTACCGCTTGGCGTAGAAAAGGCCCGCTGCTATGGGCTGGATATGCAGCCTCTGGGCGGTTACAAGGAAAGTTCTGAACCGGGAACATCTGTAAAAATCAAGGTTCCGAATGTTGACTGTATTGTAATGCACTCGCACCCCAGCGGGCTGACATTTTCACCTGATGATTTACGCGCCTTTGCTAAACATACATCACTCAAGCTGCTTACTGCGGTGGGCAATGACGGAAACATTTTTGCAATCGAGCGTACTGCAAATACCAATGAAATAGCTCTTCAGTTGGCCGCGTCAGAATTGAGTGATGCCGCAGACAAAGCAAAAACTAATGAGCAAGTTTGGAATCTCATGAACGCATTTTTTGAGGAGGTGCAGCAATATGGCGTGCATTATTACGCCGGAAAAGATTGAGTATATGAAAAACTATCTCAAAGAGCACCCGATTGACCCGCAGTATGATGAGCCTGAAGGTTATATTGTGCTTGACGGAAACACCCCACCTTCTCAGCTGGCTGCGCGCGGATATTACGACATTCTGAAAAAACTGGGTGAACTGCCTGAATAACCCCTAAACATTCAACCACGATGCAAATTCTGCACCGTGGTATTTTTATGCCTGCTTGCCCTGCATGAGGGGCAAGCGGGCACTTTTTATACCCTTTTGCCCGGCTGCGGCAGGGCTTACACAGCCGCACAGACGGTGACGGCCACCACCTAAAAACGCCTATCTGACACCCTACACAGGAGGTAACACCCATGAAAACCGAAGATCTCAAAGCCCTTGGCCTGAATGATGAGCAGGTGCAGCGCGTGTTCGCCATGAACGGCGCGGACGTGAACCGCGAAAAGCAGGCCGCTGAGACCGCCAAAGCCGAGCGCGACGCCATCCGCACCCAGCTGGACGAAGCCAACACCAAGCTGAAAGGCTATGACCCCGACTGGCAGCAGAAAGCCACCGATGCTCAGAAAGCGGCGGACGCAAAAGTGGCCGAGCTGCAGGCAGGCTATGCCGCCCAGAATGCAGCCGCCGGGCTGCACTTTACCAGCGCCAGCGCAAAAAAAGCATTTATGGCCGACCTGGCCGCCAAGAAACTGCCCCTGCAGGGGGACAGCCTGCTGGGCTTTGACGACTTTGTAAAGACCTACCGCGAAAATGACCCCGGCGCATTTGCCGCCGATACCAAGCCCGCGCGCATTGTGGCAAGTGCTACCGGCACCCCGGCAGCTGCCACCAGCCGCGAAGAAGCAAATGCAGCGATCCGTGCCGCGTTTGGCAAATGAAAGGAGAATAACCCATGCCCAATGTTATTGATCGTTCCCGCGCTGAAGCCCTCATCCGTGAGCAGGTTGTCAGCACCATTTTTCAGGATGCCCCCAAGCAGAGCGTTGTGATGCAGCTGGGCCGCAAGCTGCCCAACATGACCAGCAAGCAGACCCGCATTCCGGTGCTTTCCATGCTGCCGCTGGCCTACTGGGTCAACGGTGATACCGGCTATAAGCAGACTTCCCGCCAGGCGTGGGAGAACGTCTACCTGACCGCCGGTGAGCTGGCAGTCATCGTCCCCATCCCCGAAGCTGTTCTGGCTGACGCTGAATTTGATATCCTTGGCGAGGTGACCCCGCGTGTCAACGAAGCCATCGGCCTGCGGGTGGACCAGGCCATTCTGTTCGGCATCAACCGCCCGGCAGAGTGGCAGAACGACATTATCACCATTGCGCGCCAGGCCGGCAACAACGTTTCCGGCGGCATCAGCTATGATTCCCTGCTGGGCGAAAACGGACTGTTTGCCAAGGTGGAGGATGCAGGCTACACCGTGGACGGCGTTGTGGCTGCCATGGGTGCTAAAGCGTCCCTGCGCGGCATCAAGGACACCAACGGCCACCCCCTGTACAAGAGCGATATGCAGGGCACCACTCCCTATGCCCTGGACGGCGCGCCGATCTACTTCCCGGAGAACGGCAGCTTTGATACCAGCGTTGCCCGCATGGTGGCCGGCAACTTTAAGCAGCTGGTGTACGCCATCCGCCAGGATGTGGACGTCAAGATCCTGGACCAGGCCGTGATCCAGGACCCCAGCACCAAGGACATCATCTTCAACCTGGCCCAGCAGGACATGATTGCCCTGCGCGTTACCTTCCGCATGGGCTGGGCTATGCCGAACCCCGCCACCCGCATGAACGAGAACCGCGTCAACGTGCCCTTTGCCTACATTGACGCCGCGACCGCCTACACCGACCAGACTGTGACCTTTACCGTCAAGGATAATGCCGAAAGCTCCCCCAACGCCATTGCCGGTGCAGCTGTCAATGTGAACGGCTCCATCCGCCTGACCGGCACTGACGGCACCGCAGTGTTCCACCTGCGCGCCGGTGAATATCCCTACAGCGTCAAGGCAGACGGTTACCGCCCGCAGACCGGCACCGTAACGGTTGCCGCAGCCGCCGTGCCGGTTGCCGTCACCCTGCCTGCATCCAAGTAAGGGGGCTGCCATGTATGCTGATTTTACCGACTATCAGGGCGCCTACTGCGGCACCCTGATCACCACCCAGGGGCAGTGGATGCCCGCCGTGCGGGAAGCCTGCGCTTATCTGGACAGCATCACCTTTGGCCGCCTGAAGTGCGGGGCACCGGTGGATGACACCGTAAAGCTGGCGGCTTGCGCGCTGGCGGATGTTGCCGCCCGCTACCAGGCCGCCAAGGCCGATGAGCGCAGCCGCCCCGGCCTGGCAGCCTTTAACACAGACGGCTACAGCGAAACGCTGAATACTGCCGCCCTGACCGCACAGTACACGGCAGACATGCAGGCGGCCGCGGATATTTACCTGCCGCGCAGCCATCCGCTGCGCTATGCGGGCCGGGATGGGAGGTGCCGCCCTTGTACGGCTGTGACCAGACCGTGACCCTGACCCACCTGCACTATGACGGCGATGCCGACCGGGACGTGAAAGAAGAAACCACCCTGACCGGCGTGAGCTGGTACGGCCAGGCAAAGACCGCCGTGGATTCCACCGGCCTGCACGCGGCGCGGGTGTACAAATGCCGCATCCCGGAAAGCGCCGCCCCCGCTAGGCTGGACATTGCCCCCGGCGACAAGATCACCTGCGGCACCGTGACCGCCACCGTGCTGAACATCCACGACAACCGCGGCCACCCCGCGCCGCACTGGTATGTGGAGGCAAGCTGATGGGACTGAAATATGATGCCCGCCTTGACCTTTCCGCCCTTTCGGATGCCCTGGGAAAACGGGGGCTGACACCGGGCGGGAGGGTGCAGAAGGCGGTGGACGAAGCGGTGATCCGCTATTGTGACCCCAAGGTGCCGTTCCGCACCGGCACGCTCAAGCACAGCGCCATCACGGCAAGCGCCATCGGGGACGGCATGATCGTGTATGCCACGCCCTATGCGCGCTACCTGTACTACGGCGAGGTGTACGGCCCCAACATTCCCATCTTTGAGGGCGGCGAGCTGGCAGGCTTTTTCAGCCCGCCTCACAAGTACCCCACCGGCCGCCCGCTGACCTACAACGGCGCGCCGGATCGCGGTGCCTATTGGTTTGAGCGGGCCATGGCCGAACACAAGGATGACGTCATCCGCGAAGCCGCCGCCCTGGCAGGAGGGAGACCCGGAAAATGAACGTACTGGATGCTACCCGCGCCTGGATGCGTGCACAGTGCCCCCTGATCAACAGGCAGGACCTGTTCAACGCCAACTACCTGGGCGCAGAGCCGACCGAATACACCCTGCGCACGGCCAGCGAGAGCCACCGCACCGACGTGCTGGGGTACGACCTGGCCGAATACAACCTGACCTTTGTGGCGCAGCTGCCGTTTGGGCGGGAGCTGAAGCCCAACCTGGACGCTGCTGATTTTTTCGCCGCGCTCTCCGCCTGGGTCCGCGGGCAGGAGCGCACCCACAACTACCCCGCTGTCAGCGGGTACCGCGTGACCAAAATCACGGCATCCAACGCCGGTGTGCCCACCGGGGCGGATGCCAACGCGGCCCGCTATCAATTACAAATCAAACTCTATCTTGAGGAGGAATAACCATGGCAGAAGCTGCTATCAACCTGACCGCCGGCCAAAAAGCTGACCGCAAACTAGACATGATCTTTGTGGACGTCGGCGGTTCCGGCACGGAGACCTGGGAACTGCTGGGCCGCGGCGTTGAGGATGCAAGCGTGGAATACAACCACGACACCGACACCGTGACCGACATCCTGGGCATTACGGACGTGAACGTGAGCGCCGCAAAGCCGGAGCTTGACCTGGACCCCTGCACCATCCGCGGCGGCCAGAAGCTGAGCGCCAAGCTGCTGGACATTGAGCGCCGCAACGCCGTAAGCGAGCTGAGCATGTTCGATGTGCTGCACGTCCACTGCTTCCTGGGGGCTGCTTCCGGCTCCTTCACGGCGGAAAAGCACACCGGCTGCACCATCGTGCCCCAGAGCCTGGGCGGCTCCGATTACGTCGGCATGCCGATGAACGTACACCTGTCCAACAACAAAACGCTGGGCACCTGCACCATTGCGGCCGGCGTGCCCACCTTCACGGAGGAATAAACAATGGAGCTGAACATTGACCGCGGCTTAAAAAGCTATGACGTCAAGGATGCGGACGGCACCCTGATCGGCACCATCCGCTTCAACCCCTCTGACATCGGCCTGGCCGGCCGCATGGAGGAAGCCCGCGCCAAGATCGCCGAAATTACGGCCGCGCCCGTGACCGGCCCCGAGGATCTGGTGGAGTGGGACAAACAGGTGCGCCACTGGTTTGATTACATCTTCGGCACGCCGGTATCGGATGTATTCTTTGCCGGGGTATCCAGCCTGGCTTTCTGCGAGGACGGCAGCCTGGTGGCCGAAGCCGTGTTAGATGCCGTCACCCCGATGCTGACCCAGGCGGTGGAAGCCGCCGCCAAGGCCAGCGCGGCCCGCATTGCCAGGCACGCGGACGCCTACCAGGGCAGCACCGCCGGGCTGGCCCCGGAGCAGCAGTGAGCGGCTGGAAGCTGCCCACCAGCGTGACGGTATGCGGGCAGGAGTTTGCCATCCGCAGCGACTACCGCGCCGTGCTGGATGCCATCTCCGCCCTGCGTGACCCGGAGCTGAGCCCGCAGGAACAGACCCTTGCCTGCCTGGAGATCCTGTACCCGGATTGGAAGCGCCTGCCGGACCTGAGTGCAGCAGCCCAGGCGGCCATGGTGTTTATCAACTGCGGCAAGCCGGTGGAAGCCGCCGTGCCAAAGCCCGCCCTTGTGGACTGGGACACCGACGCCGCCATCATGGCACCGGCAGTGGACAAAGTTCTGGGCTACAGCTGCCGCCGCTGCACCTACCTGCACTGGTGGGAGTTCATCGGGGCATTTGGCTGCATCGGGGACGGCCAGTTTGCGCAGGTCGTCTCCATCCGCAATAAGCGCCTGCACGGCAAAAAACTGGACAAAGCCGAGCAGGAATTTGTGCGCAGCAATCCCGATCTGGTCACCCTGCCCAAACACAAGCTGACCAGCGCGGAAGAAGAATTTTTCAAAAGTCTGGGGGTGTAATTTTTGGCTGATGGGTCGATCATTCTGGATACCAGAATCAACAATAAAGGCGCCTATGCCGAGCTGAAAGAGCTGCAGGCCAAGGCCAAGAGCACCGCCCAGCAGGTTGCTGCGCTGGACAGGCAGATCAATACCGCAAACAGCAAGCATCTGGCGCTTGGGAAAGAGCTTTCCGATGCCCAGAGCAAGGCGGAATCCACGGCAGCAGAGCTGGAAAACGTGAACGAACAGATGGACAGCTTTGTAAAACGCCGCGCCGAGATCGAGAAGCAGCGGAATCCATTGCTCACCCCGGAAGCTGCAAACCTGAAAGCCCAGGAGTTTGTGGGCCAGCATTTTGCCAGCGACGCGGCCAAAGCGTCGGAGCTTCAGGGTGCGCTGGACAAGCTGCAGCAGTCCATTCCCGGCCTGACGGCAAAGTATACCGAGCAGGAAAGCGTTCTTGCCGGTCTGCAGGACCAGCACGCGGCGCTGGCCGCACAGCTGGCGACCGAAGAGCAGGCGGTAACCCGTCAAAGCAGCCTGGCACAGTACCTGAACGGCGAAGATTCCATGCAGGCGTACTTCAACAAGCAGGCCGCGGGTATCGAAAAAGCGTATGCCAAAATTGAGGCACGCCAGAACAAAGCCTACGGAACCATGAACGAAACCGCCACGCAGCACGCGGAGCTCATTGTGGCGGAGACGCAAAAGGCCGTTACCGCACAGAATAAGGCCGCCCAGGCCGCCGAGCAGCGTGCCGTGCGGGAGCAGGCGGCCATGGCTATGGCTGCGTCGGGTAAATCCACAGCCACCGCAGGCAAATCCACAACGATGGCGGGGAAAGCCCAGATTGCCGCGGCTGCCGTTGCGCGGACCTCCAAGGCTGTGGGGCAGCTTGGCCGTAGACTTGCAGGTATTGTGTCGGGGGCACTGGTATTTAACCTGATCTCCTCCGCCCTGCGCTCCGTGGTAAACGTGATGGGAACCACGATTGCCAAAACAAACGGGGTAAGCACCGCGCTTGGCAAGTTAAAGGGTGCCGCAGCCACTGCTGCCGCAGGGCTGGCTTCCGCGCTTTCCCCTGCGATTATCGGGTTGCTGAACCTTCTCACCTCTCTGATCAACGGCTTTCTTCGTCTGCTTTTTCTCCTGACCGGGAAAAGCATCTCCAGCATGAAGCAGACCGCCAAGGGGATCAATGCCGTTGGCAGCGCCGCCGGATCCACCTCCAAGCAGGCCGACAAGGCCAAGCGCAGCCTGGCCGGGTTTGATGAGATCGAGCGGCTGGATGCCAAGACAGGGAGCAGCGGCGGAGCAAACTATAATTTTGATCATATTGCCAGCCCTCTGGGCGGGATCACGGACAAGCTGAAGAACTTTTTGAGCACCTTCCAGACGCTGCTGGCCCCCAGCGTTGCCGCATGGAGCGCCGCATGGGAACAGATACGGAACGCGGCCAGCGCCGTCTGGCCGGAGGTTCAACAGGCAGCGCTTGCTTTTTGGAACGAGGGGCTTTCCCCACTGCTCACCTATCTGAGCGGCACGTTTGCCCCTGGTGTGTTCAATGCGTTTTCGGAAGCGTTTGCCCCCATTGTGGGCGGTGTTGCTTCCACTGCCATTTATGTCCTGGCCGACCTGTTCACCTGGGCATGCGGAATTGGCACGGACGCCATCAATGGTGTGCTGATCCCTGCGCTTGACCTGCTTTTGCAGATCTGGCAAGACCTGATGAGCGGCATCAAAACCGCCTGGGATACTTACGGGCAGCCCCTTATGGACGGTGTGATCCTTGCGTTCCAGAATCTGGAGGATCTGGCCACCCTCCTGTGGGAAACCATTGTCAAGCCAATCCTGCAGAACCTGATCAGCGTTCTGCAGCAGTTGTGGTCCTCCCACCTCAAACCCCTGTGGGATGACATTCTTTTGCTGGTAGCAAGCGTTGCCAACTGCCTGCTGGACCTGTGGAACAACCTGCTGGCCCCGGTGGCCAAGTGGATTATCGCCACATTCGGCCCCGCGTTTGCTGAGGTATTCAACGCCATTGCGGACGTTGTTGGCGTGGCCGTTGGGGCTATTGCGGATGCCATCGATCTGGCCGTTGTTGTGCTGCGCGGGCTGGCGGACTTTTTAAGCGCCGTGTTCCGCGGCAACTGGGATGCTGCCTGGCAGGCCATCGGCAACACAGTCAACACCGTCTGGGATAAGATGACGAACGCCATCAAAACCGCCGTCAATGGCATCATCGGCTTCATCAATCGGATGATTTCCGCCGTTGTCACCGGCATCAATGCGGTCATCAACGCGCTGAACGGCCTTTCGTTCGACCTGCCGGACATATTCGGCGGCGGGCATGTCGGGTTTCATATCAGCACCCTGACCGCCCCGCAAATTCCCTACCTGGCACAAGGCGCGGTCATCCCGGCGAACCGGGAGTTTCTGGCGGTGCTGGGCGACCAGAGTCACGGCACCAACGTGGAAGCTCCGCTGGACACCATCAAGCAGGCTGTGGCCGAGGTCATGGAGGACCTGCAGGCGGGCCAGATGGCTGGCTTTGAAGCCGTTGTGGCCGTGCTGCGGGAGATCCTTTTCGCCGTGTACGGCATTGAGCTGACCGACGAGGACGTAGGCCGCGCCGTACAGCGCTGGCAGCGCAAACAGCTGACTGCCACAGGAGGTGTGTAACGTGACCCTGACCAATCTGTTCCAGATCGATGGCAAATCCCTGTACGCACCGGACTGCGACATTGAACCAAGCTATTCCGACCTGGATTCCAGCGATTCCGGGCGCGATGAAGCCGGGTACATGCACCGCGAAGTGGTGCGGGAAAAGGTTTCCACCTGGCCCATCGCCTACAGCTGCCTGACGGATGACGAATACAAGTACACCATCGGGCTGTTTGCAGGCAAGGCAACGTTTCAGTTCACCCATCCCAAAGCCGGCTCTTCCACCGAGACCGAAACCACCACCTGCTACTGCAGCAAATACGGCATCGCTTGGCATAACGCCAAGACGAAACAGTGGAAGAATTTGAAGTTTAACATTATTGAATGCTGATTGAGAGTTAGGAGTTGGGAGTTAAAACGGGCCTAAGGTCCGGCTCTGTAGGGAACGGTCTTGACCGTTCCGGGGCTTTGCGGTAGATGCCACAACAGGATTTGCCACAAGGCGACGGGCGCACAATGTGCGCTCCTACGGGATTGCGGCCCTATTTTCAACCCGTGCGCGCACGCGCACACCTTCCAACTCCTAACTCCTAACTAAACCCAACGGAGGTGTATACATGCATCAATCCTACCTCACTTTTTCAAGCGGCACCGAGCTAAAGGGCGGCTCCCTGCAGGATGCCCGCAACCTTTTGTCTCTTGCTCTATCCGGCCTGGCCGAAGCGGCCGATGAAACGACCCTGCAAACCGCCGGGGCTGCCGAATATTTTTGCCGTTACGATCTGCCGCAGTACCTCTCTGTCCTGCGCGCCGCCATGGATACGCTGGACAAGGTGCAGCAGGGTGCGCAAGGGGCTGCTGCCGCAGATAAGGCATAAAAAATCCCCGCAGGGGTTAATCCTGCGGGGTGTCGGGAATGTATTCAAGAATATCGCCCGGTTGACAGTTGAGCAGCCGACAGATTGTTTCGATGTTTGACCACGACAACTGCCCATCCGTTCGGAGTTTTTGCAATGTAGACTGGCTTAAAAGAGCTTCTTGCCGGATTCGCGTTGTATTGTATCCGGCCTGCTTCAGCGCTTCCAGAATATTGACTTTGAATCTTAACGGCATTGTTTTTCTCTCCTTTTTCATCTTTTTTTGAAAATAGTACTTGACTTTTCGTGTACACAACTATACAATAAGCGTGTACACAGAAAGTAAGGTGATGATATGTCGCCCCGTACAGGCAGACCAAAGTCTGAAAACCCAAAGGACATCCAGCTGAAAATCCGCGCTGACGAACAAACGATGCGTGATTTGAAATATTGCTGCGAAAAGCTCAATAAAACGCGCAGTGATATTATCCGGCTGGGAATCCAAAAGATTAAGGCTGAGGTTGAAAGCAAATAAGGCATCCGCTCCCACCTACCACAGCGAAGCGAATGCCTTATAAACCCCAGAGGTAAGCCCATCTGGTAAATTTATTATACCATTTGGCCGCACCTCTTACAAGTTTTTTGAAATGTACCGTTGACTTTTGCCTAGGCGTATGTTATATTATGCCTAGGCAATATTGGAGGTGATGACATGTCGCCTAAAACCGGTCGGCCTATTGTGGGAGCTGAACCAAAAAACAAGCAGATTGCTTTAAGAGCAACCGAAAGCACTGTCCGAAAATTTCAAGAGTGTGCTGACATCACAGGAAAAACAAAGACTGACTTGCTTGAATATATGGTTGATGAACTCCACAAAAAGCTGACAGAAAAATAAGAGTAGCCTGTCCCCTACGAAAAGTTCAGACTACTCTTTTAACCCCAAACCGTTATGATTTGGTAAATCTATTATACCACAGTCTTAGCGGTTTTACAAATGATTTGAGGTAAATATTATGCATAAACCCGCTGCCCACTGTGTGTAAAACTGCCATTATTATGGCTGAATATCAACCACGATGCAAATTTTGCACCGTGGTATTTTTATTCTCATTTCCGTACTTGTGTTTTACTCTCACATATTTTTTTGAAAATAATGCTTGACTTTTTGTCACGCAAATATTATATTAAATGCGTGACAGAAAGTGAGGTGAACTTATGAGCCCTCATATAGGGCGTCCAAAGGCTGACAATCCAAAAGATATTCGTTTCAGCATTAGACTTGATTCTGAAACATTCGCTCGATTGCAGCAACGGTGTGAAAGAGACTCTCTCACCGTTGCACAAGCAATTCGACAGGCAATCAATCAGTTTTTGGAGCAAAAGTAAAAATCCCCCGTACTGTAGCTTCTTGGCGGACGCGCAGTACAAGGGATTCAAACCCCAGAGGTAAGCCATCTGGTAAATATATTATACCATTTGGCTGCACCTCTTACAAGTGAATGAGAGGTAAATTTATCATGAGCCATCAATACCTGAACAAAAATCTGAACGTCTGCGATCTGGAATCGCCGCTGTATGAACTGAAATGCGCTACTAATATTGTAGATGCCATCCAAACTGCTATGGCAGAGGGATCCTGTGCCGCAGAGTGCTATGAAGACGCCCTGCATGGTGCTGCGCTCTACCTGGCCAATGTTTACCGCCAATTCGAGCAGCAGCTTTTTGTGGAGGGCAAGTAAAATGAAAAAAGCAAACGATTTTGGCCCTTCTGTTTTGGAGTGCCTGATGGCCGAAAAAGCATTTCTGAAAGAATACCAGCGCCTGGTGCCCTGCAACAGCCCTAACATTGCAATCAAATGCGGGCTTGCCGCTGTATGGGAGGCCGCGCGGAAATATCAGGTCCAGCTGGAAGTACAGGAACGCACGAACAAAGCACTTGCGGAGGTGGTAGCATGAACGAATTGCAGATTTTTAAGTATGAGAACAACGATGTGCGCACGGTGGAGATCAACGGCGAACCCTGGTTTGTGTTGAAGGATGTGTGCGGGGTGCTGGGGGTGAACAACAGCCGTATGGTTGCAGATAGGCTTGACGATGATGAAAAGGGTGTAAGTCAGATTGACACCCTTGGTGGTAAACAAAGTATGATCGTCATCAACGAGCCTGGATTGTACAACATCATCCTGCGTAGTGATAAACCAGAAGCCAAACCGTTCCGCAAATGGGTCACGGCCGAAGTGCTCCCCACCATCCGCAGGCACGGCGCATACATGACACCGGAAACCCTGCAGGCCGCCATCCTGAACCCCGATACCATGATCCAGCTGTGCCAGCAGCTGAAAGCTGAACAGGACAAAAACGCCTCCCTTTCCGCCGCCAACAGCCAGCTCATGGTGGATAAACAGATCATGCTGCCTAAAGCGGAATATTTCGATGAATTGGTGGATCGGAACCTGCTGACCAGCTTCCGCGAAACCGCCAAGCAGCTGGGCATTGGCGAAAAAGCCTTTATCGCCTTTTTGCTGGCAAAGAAATTCATCTACCGCGACAAAAAGGGTAAGCTGATGCCCTATGCCGACAAAAACACCGGCTTGTTTGAGGTCAAAGAATGCTTTAACGAGAAAACCAAATGGAGCGGCACCCAGACCCTGATCACCCCCAAAGGGCGTGAAGTATTCCGGCTGCTCTGCCTGAAAGCAGCCTGCTAACCAGTAAAAACCCTGTTCGGAAACGGACAGGGTTTTCTTATGCCATTTTTTCGCAAAGGAGGAGATTCCACCCCCATGACCACAACCGCAAAAATTGAAGAACTCCAAAAGTCCGTCATCAACGCCATCAACAACAGCTGCCTGCACCCCGCTGTGGTGCGGCTGGTGCTGCTGAACGTGATCTCGATGGTGGAAGCCAGCGAGAGAGAGATAAACAAAAAGGAGGATGAAGCCACAAGATGACAACACATACCATTGCCCTTGCCCGTCACACTGCGCAGGTGGTTGGCCTGATGGGCGTGCTGGTGCTGGGAACCTGGGACAGTTACGGCACGGAACAGCTGCTGCTGCGCCCCGGCCCGGAGTGGGATGGCCTTGCGATTGATGCAACTTTCCACAACACTCCCAACGATGAGGGTGTAACGGTATTGGCTGACACGGACGGCCTTGTACCCGTCCCGCCGGAAGCCTGCATGCGAGCATCCAAGTACGCAACCATCACGTTCCGGGGCGTGCAGGACGGTGTACAGCGCATCAGCTGCAATCTGCCCTACGTGGTGCTGGATCACGCGCAAGTGCCCGGCGCCAACAGCACCGCCGCTCCCAGCGAGAATGCCCAGGCCCTTGCCCAGATGCAGGACTTGCGGGACGGCGCTGTAGATGCCAAGAACCAGGCCGAAGCCGCCCGCGACGCCGCTGCCAAAAGTGCCGCTGCCGCCAAAGAATCCGAAACCAACGCGGGCCAGTCCGCCACTGCCGCGGCCAACAGTGCAACCGCTGCTGCCGCGAGTGCAACGGCTGCTGCCGGTGACGCTAAGACTGCCAGTGATGCTGCTGCAGGGGCAGCAGATGCAAAAGCGGCTGCGGTGGCTGCACAGAAAGATGCTACGGCCAGCAAGGCTGCTGCCGCAAACAGTTCCGCAGCTGCCAAGACCAGTGAAGATGCAGCTGCAAAGAGCGCGGCAGATGCCGACAGCACTGCTAACAGCATCAAGGAGTCCATGACGCAGATTGCCGCGCTGCAGAAGCGCCAGAATGTGCTTGTTGGTAGCGAGACGGGCAACCCGGTAAGCTGTGATGACGCCTTTGCTGCACCACTGTGTGGGCTGTATGTGTACGGAAAGAGCACGCAGGACGGAACACCCAGCCCCGACACCCCTGTGCCTATTGTAAGTGCAGGGGATGGCGGGAGCGTTGTGGTGAAGGTGACGGGGAAAAATCGGATGCCGCCCAACCTGAAAAGAGGTGACGTTGTCGAGTGCTTTGTCAAGAAAAACACACCGATAACTTTAGTATTCAAAGGCGATTTTGTTTCGCAAGGCGGAAACCTCTTATTCATTGGCGAAAACAATGAAAACCTTTGGTTTGGTATTGATAATAATAAAGCTGAACATCATATAACGCTTAAGGCGAACGCAACAAAGTTTCAGTATTTGTTATTAAATAATATGGCCAGTGAAAACGTGTGCCTGACGTGGAACGCATCATCTCCCGATTATGAACCCTACCGTGAACAGCTCCTCACACTGCCCACTCCCAACGGCTTGCCCGGCATCCCTGTCGCCTCTGGCGGCAACTACACTGACCCGCAGGGCCAGCAGTGGTTGTGCGACGAGGTAGACTTGGAGAGAGGGGTGAAGGTGCTGAGGATTGATAAGGGTGCTTTCGATGCTACCAAAGCGCTGGCTGAGCAAAGCGTGATTCGTGACACCCCCATCGAAACTCCGCTCACCCCTGCTGAAATTGCCGCTTACAAAGCCCTCACCGCTTACGCGCCCGACACCGTGGTGCAAACGAGCGACGGCACAGGGGTAAAGTTGGAATACCAGCGCGATGTGAACATTGCGATCAAAAAGCTTGAGGATGCCATTGCATCCATGACCGCTACCTAAAGAAGGAGGGAAAGCATATGGCAATTAAATCCAAAGCCCGGCACGACCTGACCCTGCGCTCTATCAAGCGGGAAATCGCCGCCGGACGTGACGTGGCATACTGGTTGGACAAGGCGTACACCCATCTGGACAGTGGCCTGCTGACGGAGGACGACATCACAGAAGTGGAGACTCTGACACAGGCGTACTACGACGCTCTGGACGCTGAGGACAAGGCGAACGCTGAGGAAATCACGCAGTAAGGAGAATATCATGTCAAGCACTGCATACGCACACGTACGTTTTCTTGATGGGACTTTGGCTGACTATCAAACAGAAAGGACAACAAATCATGAGACTTTCAAACGGTGACGTCCTGCTCCACTGGCCCCTGGCCCAGCACATTATCACCGCAGGCTGGCTCTACAATGACGGCAGCCTGCACCGGGCGCTGGATTTCCGCGCGGCGGTGGGCACGCCGGTATACGCCGCAGAGGGCGGCACAGTGGAGACGGCCTACCGCTGGAACGGCAAGCGCACCCAGGGGGATATCAACAGCTATGGCAATATGCTCAAGCTGCGCCATGCGGATTACCGCGGTGGCCGGCTGGAGACGCTGTACGCCCATCTGAGCAAACTCTGCGTGGCCCAGGGGGAGACGGTATATGAGGGCCAGCTGATCGGCTACAGCGGGGATACCGGCAACTGTTACGGGGCACACCTGCATTTTGAGGTGCGGTACAAAAACCGCCGGGTCCACCCGCTGAACTGGCTGGATGCAGATTTTGCGGCGGCATCTACCGCGGTGCGGCTGGGCGGCTACCAGAGCGTTGCCCGCCCGGCAGCGGAAAAAACACAGCCGGTCCAAATGCAGACGATAACGGTGGGGCCGATTTCCAACGGGGACGCTGCCCGGCTGTATGCCCTGTGCGGGGACCTTGGCCTGGTGGAATCGGGGCTGTACCACGCCGCCTATACGGAGGTGTGAGCAGGATGGAAGCAATTCTGGTGGCACTGATCACCGGCGGGCTGAGCCTGCTGGGGGTGGTTATCACCAACATGATGGCTGCCCGCCGCGCGGAACAGCGGATGGTAACGGCCCAGGCGGTCACGGATGCCCGCTTGGAGGAGCTGACCCGCGAAGTGCGCGCCCACAACAACTTTGCCCAGCGGGTGCCGGTGCTGGAAGAGCAGCTGCGTGTGGCAAACCACCGCCTGAGCAACCTGGAAAAGGCGCATACCCCCGCAGGCCGGGCCATAAGTTAAAAGAAAAGCATAAAAAAGCATAAAATAAAAAGGAGGAGACCATGGATCTGACAACTTTTGGTATGGCAGGGGTGGCGGCGATTACGGTTATCTGCTACCTGGCGGCAACAGCGGTCAAACAAACGCCGCTTGCCAATAAATGGTTGCCCACCATCTGCGGCACGCTGGGCGGTGTGCTGGGGGTGCTGGCCTGGTGCGGAAGTGTGCCGGACTTCCCGGCAGGCGACCCATTGACAGCGCTGGCCGTGGGCATTGTTTCAGGCCTCGCGGCAACCGGTACCAACCAGCTGATCCGCCAGCTGAAACAGCCGGAATAAAATAATAGGGGGAATTACCCTATGGCAACACCGCACAATTCCCGCCTAGCGGCTTAAGCACCGCTTCGGCGGCT
>ENA-UONT01000760-UONT01000760.1-human-gut-metagenome-genome-assembly--contig:-CS20-NODE-760-length-33708-cov-35.015036_pt1 | contig 33708 bp, 26 predicted proteins | sample MGYA00242459_ERZ724006 | MGnify/ENA metagenome assembly ERZ724006 | reverse complement strand
AACATGCAGCGTCAGGCCGTGCCTCTGCTGAAGCCGGAGGCTCCCATCGTGGGCACCGGTATGGAGCACAAGATCTGTCTGGACTCCGAGGTGGCCGTGCTGGCCGAGGGCGACGGCGTTGTCACCAAGGTGGATGCCACCAACGTCTCCGTCAAGTACGACAGCGGCGAGACCAAGGACTACAAGCTCATCAAGTTCCTGCGCTCCAACCACGGCACCTGCATCAACCAGAAGCCCATCGTTTCTGTGGGCGAGCGCGTCCACGGCGGCGAGGATCCCACCGTGCTGGCCGACGGCCCCGCCACCGAGCAGGGCGAGATCGCGCTGGGCCGCAACATCCTGGTGGGCTTCATGACGTGGGAAGGTTATAACTACGAGGACGCCGTGCTGCTGAACGAGCGGCTGGTGAAGGAGGACGTTTACACCTCCATCCACATTGAGGAATACGAGATCGACGCCCGCGACACCAAGCTGGGCCCCGAAGAGATCACCCGCGATATCTCCAACGTGGGCGAGGACGCGCTGAAGGATCTGGATGAGCGCGGCATCATCCGTGTGGGCGCGGAAGTCCACGCCGGTGACATTCTGGTGGGTAAGGTCACCCCCAAGGGCGAGACTGATCTGACCGCCGAGGAGCGCCTGCTGCGGGCCATCTTCGGCGAGAAGGCCCGCGAGGTTCGCGACACCTCCCTGAAGGTGCCCCACGGCGAGAGCGGCATCGTCATCGATACCAAGGTCTTTACCCGTGAAAACGGCGACGAGCTGGGGCCGGGCGTGAATCAGGTGGTTCGCGTCTATATCGCCCAGCGCCGCAAGATCCAGCCCGGCGACAAGATGGCTGGCCGTCACGGCAACAAGGGCGTCGTGTCCCGCGTGCTGCCCCAGGAGGATATGCCCTTCCTGCCCGACGGCACGCCGCTGGATATCGTGCTGAACCCCCTGGGCGTTCCCTCCCGTATGAACATCGGTCAGGTGCTGGAGGTTCATCTGGGCTACGCCGCCAAGACCCTTGGCTGGAAGGTGGCTACCCCCATTTTCGACGGCGCCACCGATAAGGATATCACCGAGGCGCTGGAGCTGGCCGGTCTCGATCCCGAGGGCAAGAGCTGGCTGTACGACGGCCGCACCGGCGAACGCTTTGACAACAAGGTCACCGTCGGCTACGTGTACTTCCTGAAGCTGCACCATCTGGTGGATGATAAGATCCACGCCCGTTCCACCGGCCCCTACTCTCTGGTCACCCAGCAGCCTCTGGGCGGCAAGGCCCAGTTCGGCGGCCAGCGCTTCGGCGAAATGGAAGTGTGGGCGCTGGAGGCTTACGGCGCTGCTTACACCCTGCAGGAAATCCTGACCGTCAAGTCCGACGACGTGACCGGTCGTGTCCGCACCTACGAGTCCATCGTCAAGGGCCACAACGTGCCTACCCCCGGCGTACCGGAATCCTTCAAGGTGCTGGTGAAGGAGCTGCAGTCCCTGTGCCTGGATATTCAGGTGCTGGATAAGGACGGCAACCAGATCGAGCTGAAGGACGACGAGGACGCCATGGATACCTTCAATCTGGCCCGCATGGACGCCGACAACGAGCGGCAGAACCGCTATGCCGACGAGGATGAGCTGGCCGACGCAGGCTTTGATTACGTCAGCGACGAGGAAGTGGACGCTTCCTATGACGACGTTGACGATGACGACGAATTTTGAGAAAGAGGAGGAGCTGAACAATGAGTTACGCAACCTTTGACGCCATCAAGATCGGCATCGCTTCTCCGGAGATGATCCGCGAGTGGTCCTACGGCGAGGTGAAAAAGCCGGAGACCATCAACTACCGCACCCTGAAGCCGGAACGGGACGGCCTGTTCTGCGAGCGCATTTTCGGGCCCACCAAGGACTGGGAGTGCCACTGCGGCAAGTATAAGAAGATCCGCTATAAGGGCAAGATCTGCGACCGCTGCGGCGTGGAAGTCACCCGTGCCAAGGTGCGCCGTGAGCGCATGGGCCACATCGATCTGGCCACCCCCGTCAGCCACATCTGGTACTTCAAGGGCATCCCCTCCCGCATGGGTCTGCTGCTGGACATCAGTCCCCGCATTCTGGAGAAGGTGCTGTACTTCGCCGCCTATATCGTCACCGATCCCGGCGAGACGCCCCTGATGAAGAATCAGATCCTGTCCGAGAAGGAATACCGCGATTACCGCGAAAAGTATGAGGACGACTTCCGCGCCGGTATGGGCGCCGAGGCCGTGAAGGAGCTGCTGCAGCAGATCGATCTGGAGCAGCTCAGCGAGCAGCTCCACGCCGAGCTGAAAACCACCTCCGGCCAAAAGAAGGCCCGCGTTGTCAAACGCCTTGAGGTGGTGGACGCCTTCCGCATCTCCGGCAACAAGCCCGAGTGGATGGTCATCGACGTGCTGCCCGTGATTCCGCCCGAGCTGCGCCCCATGGTGCAGCTGGACGGCGGCCGCTTCGCCACCTCCGACCTGAACGACCTGTACCGCCGGGTCATCAACCGCAACAACCGTCTGCGCCGCCTGATGGAGCTGAACGCTCCCGACATCATCGTGCGCAACGAAAAGCGTATGCTGCAGGAAGCGGTGGACGCCCTGATCGACAACGGCCGCCGCGGCCGTCCCGTCACCGGCGCTAACAACCGCGCCCTCAAGTCTCTGAGCGATATGCTGAAGGGCAAGCAGGGCCGCTTCCGCCAGAACCTGCTGGGCAAGCGTGTCGACTACTCCGGCCGCAGCGTTATCTGTGTCGGCCCCGAGCTGAAGATCTATCAGTGCGGCGTGCCCAAGGAGATGGCCGTGGAGCTGTTCCGCCCCTTCATCATGAAGAAGCTGGTGGAGGACGGCAGCGCCAACAACATCAAGTCCGCCAAGAAGATGGTGGACAAGGGCCGTACCGAGGTGTGGGACGCGCTGGACGAGATCATCAAGGATCATCCCGTCATGCTGAACCGCGCGCCTACGCTGCACCGTCTGGGCATTCAGGCCTTTGAGCCGGTGCTGGTGGAGGGCCGCGCCCTGAAGCTGCACCCCCTGAACTGCACTGCCTTCAACGCCGACTTCGACGGCGACCAGATGGCGATCCACGTTCCCCTGTCTGCCGAGGCGCAGGCCGAGGCTCGTCTGCTGATGCTGTCCGCCAACAATCTGCTGCGTCCTCAGGACGGCGGCCCCGTCACCGTGCCTACCCAGGATATGGTGCTGGGCTCCTACTACCTGACCTTCGAGCGGTTTGAGAACGGCGTGTCCCAGATGGACAACGACGAGTACTGGCCCGCCGGTATCGACTTCGCGCTGGCCGGTAAGAACTACGACGAGCTGACCGACGAGGAGAAGGCCAACAACCGCCTGAACATCTATCGTGACGAGGATGAGGTGCTGATGGCCTATAACGAGCACATCATCGGCATTCACCAGCCTGTCTGGGTGCGGGTGGAGAAGGAGTTTAACGGCGAGAAGCTGTCCCATGTGGTGCGCGCCACCGCCGGACGTATCATCTTCAACCGCAACGTGCCTCAGGATCTGGGCTTTGTCAAGCGTCTGGACGACAACGGCCAGCCCGCCGACAAGTTCTTCGACTACGAGATCACCGAGACCTGCGGCAAGAAGCAGCTGGGCAAGATCGTCGACCGCACCATCAAGAAGTTCGGCTTCACCATCGCCGCCGAGGTGCTGGACAACATCAAGGCCACCGGCTACAAGTACTCCACCCGCGGCTCCATCACCATCTCCATCGCGGACATGGTGGTGCCTGCCAAGAAGTACGAGCTGATCCACGAGACCGAGGAGCGCGTGCTGGATATCGAAGACCAGTTCAACATGGGCTTTATCACCGACGACGAGCGCTACAAGCTGGTCGTCCGCGAGTGGGAAAAGACCACCAACGACGTTACCGACGCGCTGACCGCCAACATGAACAAGTACAATCCCATCTTCATGATGGCGGACTCCGGTGCCCGTGGCTCCATGAAGCAGATCCGTCAGCTGACCGGTATGCGCGGCCTGATGGCCAACACCGCCGGTAAGACCATCGAGATCCCCATCAAGGCCAACTTCCGTGAGGGTCTGTCCGTGCTGGAATACTTCACCTCCAGCCGTGGCGCCCGTAAGGGTCTGGCCGATACGGCACTGCGTACCGCCGACTCCGGTTATCTGACCCGCCGCATGGTGGACGTCTGTCAGGACGTCATCATCCGCGAGGACGACTGCGGCGTGGAGAAGGGCATTCTGGTGTCCGAGATCAGCGAGGGCGGTCAGGTCATCGAGAAGTTCTCCGAGCGTATCAAGGGCCGTTTCCCCGTTCACGATATCTGCAAGCCCGGCACCGACGAGGTGCTGATCTCTAAGGATCACATGATGACCGAGGACGACGCCGCGCTGCTGGAATCCTTCGATATCCATAGTGCCGAGATCCGCACCGTGCTGACCTGCAAGGCTCACAGCGGTATCTGCGCCAAGTGCTACGGCATGAACCTGGCCACCAGTAAGCCTGTGGCGCCCGGTGAGGCGGTCGGCATCATCGCCGCCCAGTCCATCGGCGAACCCGGTACGCAGCTGACCATGCGAACCTTCCACACCGGCGGCGTTGCCGGCGGCGACATCACCCAGGGTCTTCCCCGTGTTGAGGAACTGTTTGAGGCCCGCCGTCCTAAGAAGATGGCCACTATCGCCGAGATCGGCGGCAAGGTGCGCTTCGAGGAGGCCGCCAAGGGCAGTCTGCTGAACATCATCATCACTGCCGACGACGGCGACACCCGTACCTACGCGGTGCCCCACACCGGTCTGCAGGTAGCCGACGGCGACGTGATCGAGAAGGGCAAGCAGCTGCAGGACGGCGCGCTGAACCCCCACGACGTGCTGCGTATCCGCGGCGCTTCCGCTGTTCACAACTATCTGATTCAGGAAGTCCTGAAGGTGTACCGTCAGCAAGGCGTGGATATCAACGATAAGCACATCGAGGTCATCGTCCGCCAGATGATGCGCAAGGTGCGCGTGGAGGAATCCGGCGATACCAAGCTGCTGTCCGGCGCTATGACCGACATTCTGGATGTGGAGGACGCCAACGCCGAGATCCGAGAGCGTATCGCCGCCGGCGAGACCAACGAGAACGGCGAGCCCTTACAGGAAGCCACCTACACGCAGGTGCTGATGGGCATCACCAAGGCATCTCTGGCCACGGATTCCTGGATGTCTGCCGCGTCCTTCCAGGAGACCACCAAGGTGCTGACCGAGGCCGCCATCAAGGGCAAGGTCGACCATCTGGTGGGCCTGAAGGAGAACGTCATCATCGGTAAGCTGATCCCCGCCGGCGCCGGTCTGGGCGCTTACCGCGAGCTGGCACAGGAGCTGGTGCCCGATCCCGATCCTGTGGAGGAGGAGACCGCGCCGCAGGAGGTCATCTTCACCAATCAGGTGGCCGCTGCCAACGTGGAGTAAGCATCTGGCACGCTGACTCTGTCTCTCAATGCCCTCCGGCAATGCCGGAGGGCATTTATTCTCCGAACTGCACACATTTCCACGAGGGATTTCGGAGAAAATCACAAATTTTTGGCAGAAATCCACTTGACGCTGTTTCTCTGCTATGCTATAATTCTAAATTGCGCGGGCATTGCTCCGCGAACTTTGTCATACCGCATCAATGGAGGGAGCAGCGCGCATGGAAGCACTGGCGGCCAAGGAAAAAGTAGTGGGCCAGAAGCAGGTTCGCAGGGCTGTGGCTTCCGGCAAGGTGCGCAAGGTCTATCTGGCCTGCGACGCCGATCCCCGGCTGACCGAACCGGTGGAAGCGCTGTGTCAGGCGGCGGGTATCGCCGTGGTGACGGATTACACCATGGCCCAGCTGGGCCGGGCCTGCTCCATCGCCGTGGGCACCGCAGCTGCTGCGGCGCTGGAGGAGTAACGCCTCCAACAATTTTGTTCCTTGCGGAATAAAATTCCTTTATTCCGAGGAAAATACAGGGAGTTATTCCCGCAATTTTGAAGAAAGGAGTACCTATTGCATGCCTACTTTTAATCAGCTGGTCAAGCAGGGCCGGAAAAAGGCTACCTACAAGTCCAATTCCCCCGCTATGCAGAAGGGCCTGAATACGCTGAAGAACAAGGAGACCAACCTGTCCTCCCCTCAGAAGCGTGGCGTCTGCACCGCAGTGAGAACCGCGACCCCCAAGAAGCCCAACTCCGCTCTGCGTAAGATCGCCCGTGTCCGTTTGACCAACGGTTACGAGGTCACCGCTTACATTCCCGGTGTGGGTCATTCTCTGCAGGAGCACTCTGTGGTCATGATCCGCGGCGGCCGTGTAAAGGACCTGCCCGGCGTCCGTTACCACATCATCCGTGGTACGCTGGATACCCAGGGTGTTCAGGGCCGTATGCAGGCTCGTTCCAAGTACGGTGCCAAGCGTCCCAAGCAGAAATAAGCGATCGACCAAAAGCATTAAAAAGAGCTTTGCCGAAAAGGTACTATATTTATATACCTCTTTGGCAGGCCGTACAGCAGCCCTCGCATGCTGCTGAGTACCTATGAAATCATATTATTATGAAGGAGGGAAGCATAGTGCCCAGAAGAGGTAATGTTCCCAAAAGAGAGATCCTGCCCGATCCCATGTACGGCTCTGTGCTGGTGACCAAGCTGGTCAACAGCATCATGCTGGATGGCAAGAAGGGTGTGGCTCAGAAGGTCGTGTATGGTGCCTTTGACATCATCAAGGAAAAGACCGAGAAAGAGCCTCTGGAAGTCTTTACCCAGGCTATGGAAAACATCATGCCCAGCCTGGAAGTCAAGGCCCGCCGTGTCGGCGGTGCCACCTATCAGGTTCCCATGGAAGTTCGTCCCGCCCGCCGTCAGACCCTGGGTCTGCGCTGGCTGACCAACTACTCCCGCGCACGCGGTGAGCGCACCATGGCCGAGCGCCTGGCAGGCGAGATCATGGACGCCGCCAACAACACCGGCAGCGCCGTGAAGAAGCGCGAGGATACCCACAAGATGGCCGAATCCAACAAGGCATTCGCCCACTTCCGCTGGTAATCCCGCATCACATTGTATTATTCGTAAAAGGAGAACGGTATGCCGAGAAAGGTTACACTGGAAAATACAAGAAATATCGGCATCATGGCCCACATCGACGCAGGCAAGACCACGACCACAGAACGTATTCTGTACTATACGGGCGTGAATTACAAGCTGGGTGAGACGCATGAGGGTACTGCCACCATGGACTGGATGGAGCAGGAGCAGGAGCGTGGTATTACCATCACCTCTGCGGCCACCACCTGCTATTGGAAAGGCAGCGAGAACCAGTTCCCCCAGACGCGTATCAACATCATTGACACGCCGGGCCACGTGGACTTTACCGTGGAAGTGGAACGTTCTCTGCGCGTGCTGGACGGCTCTGTCACCGTCATGTGCGCCAAGGGCGGCGTTGAGCCTCAGTCTGAGACCGTGTGGCGTCAGGCTGACCACTACCATGTCCCCCGGATGATCTACGTCAACAAGATGGACATCACCGGCGCGGACTTCTTCCACGTGCTGGACATGGTGCACGATCGTTTGAAGGCCAATGCTGTACCCATCCAGCTGCCCATCGGAAAAGAGGATACCTTCCGCGGTATCATCGATCTGGTGGAGATGAATGCTGATATTTACTACGATCAGCTGGGTAAGGATGTCCGCGTCGAGCCGATCCCCGAGGATATGGTGGATCTGGCCGAGGAGTACCGCGAGAAGCTGCTGGACGCTGTGTCCATGTTCGATGACGAGATCATGGAGATGTATCTGGAGGGCCAGGAGATCCCGGCCAAGAAGATCCGCACAGCCATCCGCAAGGCCACCTGCGCCGTGAAAATGGTGCCGGTCACCTGCGGCAGCTCTTACCGCAACAAGGGTGTTCAGAAGCTGCTGGACGCCATCGTGGACTATATGCCCGCTCCCACGGATGTGCCCGCTATTGTGGGTACCCATCCCAAGACCGAGGAGGAAGAGGATCGCCGTCCCGGCGACGACGAACCCTTTGCCGCCCTGGCCTTCAAGATCATGACCGACCCCTATGTGGGCCGCCTGACCTTCTTCCGCGTTTACTCCGGTAAGCTGACGGCCGGTTCCTCCGTGCTGAACGCCACCAAGGGCAAGCGCGAGCGTATGGGCCGCATTCTGCAGATGCACGCCAACCACCGCGAGGATATCGACACGGTGTATGCCGGCGATATCGCCGCCGTCGTGGGTCTGAAGAACACCACCACCGGCGACACCCTGTGCGACGAGAGCCATCCCATCATTCTTGAGTCCATGGAGTTCCCTGAGCCCGTCATCCGCGTGGCTATCGAGCCCAAGACCAAGGCCGGTGAGGAGAAAATGACCATCGCCCTGATGAAGCTGGCGGAGGAGGATCCCACCTTCCGCACCTACACCGACGAGGAGACGGGTCAGACCATCATCGCCGGTATGGGTGAGCTGCATCTGGAGATCATCGTGGATCGCCTGCTGCGCGAGTTCAAGGTGGAGGCCAACGTGGGCGCGCCTCAGGTGGCCTACAAGGAGACCATCCGCAAGGCCGTGGATCAGGAGACCAAGTACTCCCGTCAGACCGGCGGTAAGGGTCAGTACGGTCACGTGAAGATCCATGTGGAGCCCAACGAGTCCGGCAAGGGCTACGAGTTTGAGAACAAGGTCGTGGGCGGCGCCATCCCCAAGGAGTATATCCCTGCGGTGGACGCCGGTATCCGGGGCGCTATGCTGTCCGGTACTGTGGCCGGTTATCCCGTTGTGGATGTGAAGGTCACCCTGTACGACGGTTCCTATCACGAAGTGGACTCCTCCGAAATGGCGTTCAAGATCGCCGGCTCCATGGCCTTCAAGGAGGCTATGCGCAAGGCCGATCCCACGCTGCTGGAGCCCATCATGAAGGTGTGTGTCATCGTGCCCGATGAGTATATGGGCGACGTTATCGGCGACCTGAACAGCCGCCGTGGTCAGATCCAGGGCTATGAGATGCGCTCCGGCGCACAGCAGATCGACGCGTTCGTGCCTCTGGCCGAGATGTTCGGCTACGCCACCGACCTGCGCTCCCGTACTCAGGGCCGTGGCCAGTACACCATGGAGCCCAGCCACTATATCGAGTTGCCCAAGAGCCTGCAGGAGAAGCTGATCAACAAGCGTGCCGGCCGGGAAAATTATTAAATCTTGAAATAGAGATTGATTTTCCTGCGCAAATACGGTAAAATGACAATGTTGAACGCGTTGCCGCGTCCCGCACCAAAGACAAGATCAATTTAAAACACGATACAAACTGTTTAAGGAGGATTTTTTCAAATGGCTAAGCAGAAATTTGAGAGAACTAAGCCCCATGTAAACATCGGTACCATCGGCCACATCGACCATGGTAAGACTACCCTGACCGCTGCCATCACCAAGTATCTGGCGATGAAGGGTGGCGCTGAGTACACCGATTACTCTTCCATCGACAAGGCTCCCGAAGAGCGCGAGCGTGGTATCACCATCAACACCGCTCACGTTGAGTATGAGACCGAGAAGCGTCACTATGCTCACGTTGACTGCCCGGGCCACGCCGACTATATCAAGAACATGATCACCGGTGCTGCCCAGATGGACGGCGCTATCCTGGTCATCGCTGCTTCCGACGGCCCCATGGCTCAGACTCGTGAGCACCTGCTGCTGGCTCGTCAGGTTAACGTTCCTTCCGTGCTGGTGTTCCTGAACAAGTGCGACCAGGTCGACGACGAGGAGCTGCTGGAGCTGGTCGAGATGGAAGTTCGCGAGCTGCTGGACTTCTATGGCTTCCCTGGCGACGAAACCCCCATCATCCGTGGCTCTGCTCTGAACGCTCTGGTTTCCGAGTCCACCGATCCCGACGCTCCCGAGTATGCCTGCATCAAGGAGCTGATGGACGCTGTTGACAGCTGGATCCCCACCCCCGACCGCAAGGAGGATATGCCCTTCCTGATGCCCGTCGAGGACGTGTTCACCATCTCCGGCCGTGGTACCGTTGCTACCGGCCGTGTGGAGCGTGGTAAGCTGAACCTGAACGAGAAGGTCGAGATCGTCGGTCTGTCCGATGAGAAGCGCGAGACCACCGTTACCGGTATCGAGATGTTCCACAAGCTGCTGGACTACGCTGAGGCCGGCGATAACATCGGCGCCCTGCTGCGCGGTGTTGCCAAGACCGAGATCGAGCGCGGCCAGGTTCTGTCCAAGCCCGGTTCCATCCATCCTCTGACCAAGTTCGTGGGCCAGGTCTACGTTCTGACCAAGGATGAAGGCGGCCGTCACACCCCCTTCTTCAACAACTATCGTCCCCAGTTCTACTTCCGTACCACCGACGTGACCGGCATCATCACCCTGCCCGAAGGCACTGAGATGTGCATGCCCGGCGATAATGTCGACATGAAGGTCGAGCTGATCACCCCCATCGCTATCGAGAAGGGGCTGCGTTTCGCTATCCGTGAGGGCGGCCGTACCGTCGGTTCCGGCGTCGTCATCGAGATCGAGCAGTAATCGAAGCTGACACATAAAAAAGAAAGGCCGTAAGGCCTTTCTTTTTTTGTGTCCTTATGCCTTGGGGAATGCAAGATCCGTCTGGAAGCCGCCCTGTCCCGTGAAGATCACATCGCCGCCGATGATCTGGTCGCCCCACAGGTACAGGTTGGCCTGCACCCCCTGTGGGATCTCCGGATAGTTAGTGACGGTGTAGGTATAGCGCTTCACCGCCTGCCCTGCAAACTCGGAAAAGGGGAGCCCCTGCCCCTTTTGCAGCTTGGCGTAGGCGTCCCATTCGCCCTCCAGCTTTTCCGGCAGCTGAAGATCCAGCGTTTCGATGGGCTGCGGCTCCACCTGCCAGCCCAGAGCTTCCAGATAGGCCACCCGTTCCTCATTGGTGGCGGCGGTGATGACTTCTGTCTCCTTGTCGCCGCCGAAGCAGCCCGCCAGCAGCAGCGCCGAACCGATCACCAGTCCCAGAGCCAGCGACATCAGCGCCATTCGCCGCCGGGTAATATGGATCACTCGCATGGTTTGCATCAACTCCTTTGTTGATGGATATTCCCAAACCGGGAAAGATATGCTATACTGAACCCAATTATCATGCAGGAGGCGGCTATGGAGCGTTTGGATAAGATCATTGCCAACAGGGGGATCGCGTCCCGGCGCGAGGTGAAGGAGCTGCTGCGGCAGGGCCGGGTGCTGGTGGACGGCGTACCGGCGTCAGCGCCTGATGTGAAGGTGTCGGCAGAGACGGTGGCCATCACGGTGGACGGCGTACCGGTCAGCGGCGAGCGGTATACGTATCTGCTGCTGCATAAACCTGCCGGCGTGCTGACCGCCACCGAGGACAAACACCAGCCCACAGTGATGGAGCTGCTGCCGGAGTCTCTCCGCCGCCGGGGTCTTGCCCCGGTGGGACGGCTGGACAAGGACACCGAGGGCCTTCTGCTGCTGACCGACGACGGCGAGCTGACCCACCGGCTGCTCAGCCCCAGGTACCACGTGGATAAGGTGTACTACGCCAAAGTGGAGGGCGTGCCGGACGCGGCGGACGCGGAAGCTTTCGCCGACGGACTGCTGCTGGAGGACGGCCTGCAATGCCTGCCTGCCAAGCTGGAGCCGCTGGGCGGCGACGCCTGCCTTGTGACACTGCGGGAGGGGAAGTTCCATCAGGTGAAGCGGATGCTGGCCAGCCGGGGCAAGCCGGTGCGCTACCTGAAGCGGCTGTCCATGGGGCCGCTGCGGCTGGAGGATACGCTGCTGCCCGGACAGTGCCGTGAATTGTCTCCGGAGGAGTTGGCGGCGGTGCGAAGCGCCTGCATGCTATAAGCATATCGACAAAGCGCCAAAAGAATTTCTGCTTTTTTTGTGAGAAAGATAAAAAAATGCTTGCAAAACCGTGATTATGACGATATAATACTGGTAACCACTTGGCAGTTTGCACAAGGCAAATTGCACAAAATCAGGTGGCGCTTCGAGAGAGAGCAGGAGGGCGCGTCATGTCCGGTAGAATTTTTCAGAATGTAGTGCTGCAATTCAAAGAGACCACCGACCGCACCATCGGGGTCATCGATGCCGAGGGAACCGTTATCGCGTGCAGCGAGCTGACGGGGATCGGCAAGAAGTGGAGCAAATATGTAGAGACCATCCAGCAGGCCGACGGCGAGTGCGTGCCGCTGGAAGGCAAGACCTTTAAGGCACTGCCCGGCTGGGGCAGCCACTTTGATTATGCGGTGTTCGCCAGCGGTGATGACGGCATTGGCCGCACCGTATGCGCCATGGCTGCCGTGGCGCTGAATTCCGCCAAGAGCTATTATGAAGAGAAGCACGATAAGGGCTCCTTCATGAAGAACATCATCTCCGACAATATCCTCATCAGCGACATTTACATGCGGGCCAAGGAGCTGCATGTGGCCGCCGAGGTGAACCGCGGCGTATTTGTGGTTCGCCCGGTGGACGACCGGCTGGAATCCGCACCGCTGGATCTGGTGCAGAGCCTGTTCCCCGACCGGCAGAACGATTTTGTGCTGAGCGTAGGCGAGCAGGACGTGGTGCTGATCCATCAGCTGGACAAGAACGCCAACTCCTCCGATTTGGAAAAGGTGGCCCTGCGCATCGAGGAAGCTCTGCGCATCGACGGCGAGAGCAGCGTGTTCGTGGGCATCGGCACCATGGCTCAGCATCTGCGGGAGCTGGCCAAGGCTTACAAGGAGGCGCAGATCGCCATCGAGGTAGGCAAGGTCTTTGATACCGAGCGCTATGTCATCAATTACGAGAATCTGGGCATCGGCCGTCTGATCTATCAGCTGCCCACCACCCTGTGCGAGATGTTCCTGCAGGAGGTGTTTAAGAAGAACCCCATCGACGCGCTGGATCAGGAGACGCTGTTTACCATCTATAAGTTCTTCGAGAACAACCTGAACGTGTCCGAAACGGCTCGCAAGCTGTTTGTCCACCGCAATACGCTGGTGTACCGGCTGGAGAAGATCAAAAAGCTGACCGGCCTTGATCTGCGGGAGTTTGACGACGCTATTACCTTTAAGGTAGCGCTGATGGTGAAGAAATACCTCACCAGCCGCGGCATTGAAGCATAAGACTGCTGGCATGAAATTTATAACAGTGGCTGCCCCTTTGAAAAGGGCAGCCATTTTTTGCAAATCGCGGGAACATTTTGGCGGTTTTGGTTGTCTATAACAATAATGGCATACTTTGGCGGCGGGTTTTACCGAAAATTCACGGTTTTCCTGTTGCCATTTGCCGCAGATTTATATATAATGTAACAGACAGTGGTTTTTTGCCACAAGATGTTGCATGTTAAAGGATTTGAGGGTGTGCCATGATTCGATTGAAGGACGCGGAAAAAACCTATGAGAACGGCACGAAGGCCGTTCGCGGCATTTCATTTCAGATAGATGACGGTGAATTTGTGTTTCTGGTGGGGCCTTCCGGCAGCGGAAAGTCCACCATTATCAAGATGCTGACCGGCGAGATCGTGCCCACCGGCGGGCGGGTGATGGTCAACGGCTTCTCCATGAGCCGCATCAAGGAAAAGCAGCTGCCCCTGATGCGCCGCACCATCGGCGTGATTTTTCAGGACTTCCGCCTGATCGCCAGCCGGACGGTGTTTGACAACCTGGCGCTGGCCATGCGGGCTGTGGGCGCGTCGCCCAGAGAGATCCGCAGCCGCATCCCCTACGTGCTGGAACTGGTGGGCCTGAAAGGGAAGGAGAGCAACTATCCCGACGAGCTCAGCGGCGGCGAGCAGCAGCGCGTCTCCGTGGCCCGCGCGCTGGTGAACAACCCCAGCACCATCGTGGCTGACGAGCCTACCGGAAACCTTGACCCGGCCCGTTCGCTGGAGATCATGACACTTTTGGAGCGCATCAACGCGCTGGGCACCACCGTCATCGTGGTGACCCACGAGCGGGGACTGGTGAACCATTTCAACAAGCGGGTCATTTATCTGGAAAGCGGCCGTGTGGCGGGCGACGCCACCGGTACATATGAGGGGGTGGCGCAGCAATGAAAAACTTCGGCTACTTCTTCAAAGAGGGTGCCCGCAGCATGTTCTCCCACGGGTTCATGTCCTTTGCCGCCATCGGCGTGACGGTGGCGTGCCTGCTGATCATGGGCACGTTCTCACTTGTGGCCTACAACGCCAATGAGAATCTGGCGGATCTGCAAAAGGAGAACGCCATGGTGGCGTTCGTGGACGATTCACTGACCGAAAGCAAGGCCAAGGCGCTGCAGTCCGATCTGGAAAAGGTGGACAATGTGGCGGACTGCACCTTCGTCTCCCGGCAGGAGGCCCGCGACGCCTATGTGGCGGAGTACGACGAGGACGACATGTACAAGGATCTTCAGCCGGAGGTGTTCCGCCACCGGTATGTGATCCATCTCACCGATCCGGATAAGATAGCAGAGACGAAAGCACTGGTGGAGGCCGTGTCCGGCATCGACGAGGTGCGGGCTGACGAGGTGATCTCCAACGGCTTCATCACGATCCGCAACGTGGCGGGTGCGATCTCCATTGCGCTGATCGCCATTTTGCTGATGGTGTCGCTGTTTATCATCTCCAACACCATCAAGCTGACCACATTTGACCGGCGGGAGGAGATCGCCATCATGAAAATGGTGGGCGCCACCGACGGCTTCATCCGCTGGCCTTTCGTGTTCGAGGGCCTGCTGCTGGGCCTGTTCGGCGCGGTGATCGCCTTCGGCCTGCAATGGCTGCTGTACAGCTCCATGGCCAACGGCATCAGCAATTCCGACACCATGCAGCTGCTGGAGGTCGTGCCCTTCCTGCAGATCTGGCAGCCGGTGGCGGGCATCTTTGCCGGAGCCGGTATCCTCATCGGCGTGGGCGGCAGTCTGATGGCCATCCGCCGCTTCCTGAAGGTATGACCAAGCACGCGGAGCAAGACGCTTCGCACCGGAGGAAAGGACATTCTATGAAACGTTCCATGATGGGAAAACGTCTGGCGGCGCTGCTGTGCGCGCTGCTGCTGACGGCGACGCTGCTGCCCTCGGTGGCCTATGGCACCACCACGTCTGACGGCGCGGCCAAAACCGACGAAACGAAAACCGATACCACCAAAACGGAGACCACCACAACCGATACGAAGGCGGAGGATAAGACGACGGATTCGAAAAAGGACGACGCCGACGCCATCCGCAAGGAGTATCAGGATCTTCAGGATCAGATCAACAACAAGCGCAAGGAAATGGACGACCTGAAGAACCAGCTGAACAACATCAAGAACCAGAAGGCCAACACCCAGCAGCAGAAGAACCTGCTGGATCAGCGGAACGCCGCTTTGCAGGAGGAGATCAATCTGCTGGAGGAGCAGATCGACGTCACCACCCGCAGCATCGCCGCCAACGAGGCGCTGGAGAAGCAGCAAACCGAGCTGTTTCACAAGCAGATCCGCAGCGAGGAGGAGCAGGGCACCATCTCCTACTGGTCGGTGCTGTTCAAGGCCACCAGCTTCTCCGATCTGGTCAGCCGCATCGACTTTATCAACGAGATCGTCCGGTATAACCAGCAGGTCATAAAGAACCTGCGGGATACCCGGCAGCAGCTGGCCGACGACAAGGCGGCGCTGGAGGAACAGAACGAATCCCTGACCGCCTCCAAGAAGGAGCTGGAGGGCGAAATTTCCGAGAGTATGCGGCTGCTGGCGGAGTACATCAAGACCGAGGAAGGCAAGCAGGCGGAGTACGACGCCATCAAGGCGGAGGAAGAAGCACTGGACGACCTGATGGCGGCGGCAGAGGCCAAGGCCCGTGAGCTGGGTCTGAACGATATTGCGGGCACCGTGGGCGGCTACATCTGGCCCTGCAACGGCATTCGCTGGATCACCTCTATGTTCGGCGGCCGCCAATCCCCCGGCGGCATCGGCAGCACCAACCACAAGGGCGTGGATATCGGCACCCCCATGGGTACGCCGGTGCTGGCGGCCAAGTCCGGCACTGTCACCTGGGCCAGCTGGAACGGCGGCTACGGCAACTGCATCATTATCAGCCACGGCAACGGTAACTCCACCCTGTACGGCCATCTCAGCGGCTATAATGTTTCCACGGATCAGCAGGTGACGCAGGGACAGGTGATCGGCTATTCCGGCAATACCGGCAATTCCACCGGCCCCCACCTGCACTTCGGCATCATTGAAAACAATTCGTGGATCGATCCCCTGAACTATCTGACCGGCTGGCAGTATTACGGCTAATGCGATAAAAAACACCTCTGTACCATATACTGGTGCAGAGGTGTTTTGTTATGTATGGCTATGTGATGGAGGGAGGTCGTGCCTCGCTGACCATGCGGCAGATCGGCGGCGTGTGGTTTGCCGTGGCCGTCCTGCCACGAAGCGGCTTTTTGGCGGCTTACCGCCGTGGCCGACTGTTGCGGCGGCTGCGGCGGCAGGGGATCGTGCGGTGCGTGCTTCCATTCTCCCTGACGGCGGAAGCGGAGCGGTACGGTCTGCACGGTGTGGCGGTGGAGGGCCTGCGGCTGGCGCTGCTGCCCCAATTGCTGGACATGCAGGGGGATCTGCGGCGCAAAACCGCCGTGCTGCGGGCAGAATACGTGTCACCCGCCGTGTACCGGGCGGCGGCGGTGCTGGCGGGACGGGCGCGGTATCTGGCGCTGGAGGTGGAGCGGGGCGGCGAGGAGTTGGCCCGGCAGCTGCGGCAGCGCTTCGGCCTGTGTACCGGACGGGTGGGGGAGCCTGCGGTAACGGTGTCCTTTTCCGGCATGCCGCAGGGTGAGGTCATCTGTCTGGGGCAGGATTGTCAGCGCTTTCAGCAGATAACTTATGCGCTGCCGGAGGGGCTGCTGGAGCCGTGGTCGGCGTCGGAACAGCTTCTGGCGGTGCTTTTTGAGGCGGGAGAGATCAAAAAAGAGCAAATTCGCGTAAAAACAATTGCACCCAACGCTTGACAGGTGGCCGGAAACTCACTATAATGCAACGTAACGTATTGTATTTATATAATAAGTATACCCTATGGTAGATATCTATCAGAGGGGCGCAATAGAAAGGAATGTGCAGCATGGCAAAAGAATTCAAGATGAGCCAGGCCCGTTATGACGAGCTGAAGCAGGAGCTGGATTACAGCAAAACGACCCGCGCCGACGAGGTGGCGGAACTGATCAAAGAGGCCCGAGGCTTCGGCGACCTGAGCGAAAACAGCGAGTATGACGAGGCGAAAAACGAGCAGGGCAAGCTCTATTCCCGCATTGCCGAGTTGGAGGATATCCTGCTGCACGCCGTCATTGTGGACGAGGCGGAGGTGGACTCTGACAAGATCTCCATCGGCTGCAAGGTCATCGTCACCAATCTGGATACGCGAAAACAGCTGCCCGCCTATAAGATCGTCGGTTCTCAGGAGGCCGATGTGATGAGCCGCGCAGTCAGCGAGGACTCTCCCTTCGGCAAAGCCCTGATGGGCCGCAAGGCGGGCGACGAAGTGATTGTGGAGGCGCCTCGCGGCGCCATCCACTACCGTGTGGACAGTATTGAACGATAACCCCCTCGATCAGCGATCGAGGCTGATGAGATAAGGAGGCCGTTATGGCAGAGCAAAATACCAATGTGACCAACACCAGCGAACAGCAGGAGCTGGGCGAGCTGCTCCAGATCCGCCGCGACAAGCTGAAGGCATTGCAGGACGAGGGCCGCGATCCCTTCCAGATCACAAAGTTTGACGTGACCCATCACGCGCAGGATATCAAGGATAACTTTGACGCGCTGGAGGGCACTCCCGTCCGTGTGGCGGGCCGCCTGATGAGCAAGCGCGGCATGGGCAAGGTGTCCTTCTGCGACATGCAGGACAAGTCCGGCCGTATCCAGATCTACGCCCGCAAGGACGAGATGGACGAGGATAACTATGACCGTTTCAAGAAGTACGATATCGGCGATATCGTGGGCGTTATCGGCGAGGTGTTCCGTACCCAGCGGGGCGAGATGTCCGTCCGCGCCCATGAGATCATTCTGCTGAGCAAGTCCCTGCGTCCCCTGCCGGAGAAGTTCCACGGCCTGACCGACAAGGAAGTGCGCTATCGCCAGCGCTATGTGGATCTGATCATGAATCCCGAAAGCAAGCGGAACTTCGAGATCCGCAGCAAGTTCGTGTCCTATCTGCGCCGCTATTTGGACTCTCTGGGCTTCATGGAGGTGGAGACCCCCGTTCTCAGTCCCATTGCCGGCGGCGCCAACGCCCGTCCCTTCATCACCCACCACAACGCGCAGGATATCGACATGTATATGCGCATCGCCACCGAGCTGCACCTGAAGCGGCTGATCGTGGGCGGTCTGGAGCGCGTGTACGAGGTGGGCCGTATCTTCCGCAACGAGGGCATGGACACCAAGCACAACCCCGAATTCACGACCTGTGAGCTGTATCAGGCCTATACCAACCTGGACGGCATGATGGATATTCTGGAGGCCATCCTCTCCGGCGCTTGCAAGGAGATCCACGGCGGCTATCAGGTTCAGTGGCTGGGCCACGACATCGACCTGACCCCCGGCTGGCCCCGCGTCACCATGGCCGACGCGGTGAAGAACGTCACCGGCGCCGATTTCATGGCCATCGAGGGCGACGATGACGCCGCCGTGGAGCTGGCCAGGAGCGTGGGCGTGGATATGGACGGCGTGTCCCACACCTGGGGCAACGCGCTGTACGAGGCCTTTGACCAGAAGGTGGAGGAGACGCTGGTGCAGCCCACCTTCATCACCATGTATCCCGTGGAGGTCAGCCCGCTGGCCAAGCGCAGCCCTGCCGATCCTCACCTGACCGAGCGGTACGAGGCCTTCATCTGCGGCTGCGAGATGGGCAACGCCTTCTCCGAGCTGAACGACCCCATCGACCAGTACGAGCGCTTCAAGGCACAGGCGGAAAAGCGCGCCAACGGCGACGAGGAAGCCGACATGATGGACGATGATTTCGTCATGGCGCTGGAGTACGGCATGCCTCCCACCGGCGGTCTGGGCTTCGGCATCGACCGGTGCAGCATGATGCTGTGCGGCGCGGACTCCATCCGCGACGTGATCCTGTTCCCCACCATGAAGCCGCTGGATACCGACAAGAAGGCTGACAAGCCCGCCGAGACGGTTGCTCCCGCCGCTCCCGTGGCGGAGGAAAAGATCAACTTCTCCAACGTGGAGATCGAGCCGCTGTTCGCAGATTTCGTGGATTTCGATACCTTCTCCAAGTCCGATTTCCGCGCTGTAAAGATCAAGGCCTGCGAGGCCGTGAAGAAGTCCACGAAGCTCCTGAAGTTCATTCTGGACGACGGAACCGGCACGGATCGCGTGATCTTGAGCGGTATTCACGAGTATTACGAGCCGGAGGAGCTGGTGGGCAAGACCTGCATCGCCATTACCAATCTGCCGCCCAGACCCATGATGGGCATTGATTCCTGCGGTATGCTGATCTCTGCGGTTCACCATGAAAACGGACAGGAAAAGCTGCATTTGCTGATGGTCGATCCCCACATTCCGGCTGGTGCAAAGCTCTATTGATCGCGCCTGAAGTCGGTTAAGTTCACCTTACCTTACCCCGCTGACCCGACAAAGGCTTGTCGGGTCAGCCTTTCCATTCCAATCATAAAGGAGGCGGGAGCCGTGGAAAAGATCACCAGCCGCAGCAATGGGCTGCTGGTTCATATGAAAAAGCTGGCGGCCTCCGCCGCCTACCGCCGGGAACAGGGCGTCTATCTGTGCGACAGTCCCAAGCTGCTGGCGGAAGCCCTCAAGTGGCATGCCCCGGTGCGGGAGATCGCCGTCACAGCCGACGTGCCGCTGCCGCCGCTGCCGGAGACTGTCCGGGCGGTGGAGATACCGGAGGATGTAATGTTCTCCATTTCCCCCATGAAGTCCCCGCAGGGCGCACTGTTTACCGTGACCCTGCCGGAGACCGCCGTTCCCGAAGCGCTGCCCGGCAGCCGCTACATGGTGCTGGACGGCGTGCAGGACCCCGGCAACGTGGGCGCCATCCTGCGGACGCTGGATGCCTTTGACTTTGACGGCCTGCTGCTGCTGGAGGGCTGCGCCGACCCGTGGAGCGTGAAAACCGTGCGATCCTCCATGGGGGCGGTGTTCCGCCGCCCCGTATGGTGCCTGAAGGCGGCGCAGCTGCCCGGCCTGCTGACGCGCAGCAGCCTGCCCCTGTACGGCACGGCGCTGCGGCAGGACACGGAGGATGTTCGTGCCGTGCCGCTGGATCGCTGCGCCATCGTCATCGGCAGCGAGGGACAGGGCATCAGCGACGCGGTGCTGGCCCTGTGCCAGAAGACCGTCAAGATCCCCATGTCGCAGCGGTGCGAGTCCCTGAACGCGGCCATTGCCGCCGCCGTGCTGCTGTGGGAGAGCTACCGGTAAACACAGAGAGGAGGCGCAGGCCATGGCGGCGTTGAAATACTGGGTCTGGCTGACCACGCTGCCGGGCCTGACGGATCACAGCAAGCTGCTGCTCCTGCAGCATTTTTCCTCTCCGGAGGACATATACTACGCGGACGAGGAAGCCCTGTGGCAGGTGGAGGGGCTGAAGAAGGAACAGGCGGCGCTGCTGAACAGCAAATCGCTGACGGCGGCAGACCGCATCCTGTCGGACTGCGCCCGGAAGGATATCTTTCTGGTGACCATGGCGGATGCCATGTACCCCGACCGGCTGCGGAACATCTATCAGCCGCCGCTGCTGCTGTACGGCAAGGGCGCTATGCCCCTCTTTGACGAGGAGGCGGCAGTAGCCGTGGTGGGCACCCGTTCCTGCACGCCCTACGGCGTCCATTGTGCCGAAAAGCTGGGCTATGAACTGACCCAGCAGGGCGCTATGGTGGTGTCCGGCATGGCAAAGGGCATCGACGGTGCGGCCATGCGCGGCGCGCTGCGGTTCGGCGGCTTTACCTGCGGTGTGTTGGGCGGCGGTGTGGACGTGGTGTACCCCGCCGAAAACCGGCGGCTGTACGAGGATATCGCCGCCACCGGCGTGCTGCTGTCGGAGTACCCGCCCAAGACAGAGCCGGAGGCATGGCACTTCCCTGTGCGTAACCGTATTATCAGCGGCCTGAGTGTGGCCGCCGTGGTGGTGGAAGCGCCGCTGCGCTCCGGCGCACTAATCACCGCCGAAAACGCCATGGAGCAGGGGCGGGACGTGTTCGCCGTTCCCGGCCCCATCGACGCGCCCAACAGCGCCGGATGTCACCGCCTGATCCGGGAGGGCGCGATCTTAGCCACCTGCGCGGGAGACATTCTCTCGGAGTACGAGAGCCGGTTTCCCCACAAGCTGCGGCGTACCGCGCCGCCTATGCCGCCGCTGCCCCGCATGGCGGGCGAACCCAAAACGGCGGAGGAAAAACGAAAGCCAGCGCCAAAGTCAGAGGAATATCCGTATACGCCGGAAGCGGAGCAGACACCCGTTCTGCCCCGGCTGACGGCAGAGGAGTGGGCGGCGCTGTCAACGGAGCAGCAGACCGTGCTGCAAGTATTGCGGACAGATGAGCCGAAGCTGTCCGACCAGCTGGCGGAGGACAGCGGCCTGCCCATTCAGCGGGTGCTGCCCGCGCTGACGCTGCTGGAGATCAGCGGCTGGACGGCGCAGAACGGGGCGCGCAGCTTTGTGCGCACCGTGGAGCTGCCGGAAATTGAGTTAGAAGGAAGCAAAGAGGAATAAAAAAGCATGAGCAAGAAGCATCTGGTGATCGTGGAGTCTCCGGCCAAGGCCAAGACCATCGGCAAGTATCTGGGGCCTGACTATCAGGTAACGGCCTGCATGGGCCACCTGCGCGACCTGCCCAAGAGTACCCTTGGCGTGGACATTGAACACGATTTTGAACCTGAATATAAGCCCATTCGCGGCAAGGAGGAGCTGATCCGCCAGCTGAAAAAGGACGCCGCCGCCAGCGATACCGTCTACCTCGCCACCGACCCGGATCGCGAGGGAGAGGCCATTTCCTGGCATTTGCAGCATCTGCTGAACCTGCCGGACGATAAGACCAGACGTGTCACCTTCAACGAGATCACCCGCAAGGTGGTGGGCGAGAGCATCGCCCATCCCCGCGCCATCGATCAGGATCTGGTGGACGCCCAGCAGGCCCGCCGTGTGCTGGATCGCGTGGTGGGCTATCAGATCTCCCCGGTGATGTGGAAGAAGATCCGCCGGGGCCTGTCCGCCGGACGGGTGCAGAGCGTGGCTACCCGCATGGTGTTTGACCGGGATCAGGAGATCGCCGACTTCCAGCCTCAGGAGTACTGGACGCTGGACGCAGTGCTGGAAAACGGGGAAAAAGTGGCCTTTAAGGCCCATTATTACGGCCAAAATGGCAAGAAATACGAGCCCCAGACCCAGGCGGATGTGCAGGCCATCATGGACGAGCTGCGCAGCGCCGCTTTCGCCGTCAAGTCGGTGAAGCGCACCGACAAGAACCGTTCCCCCTCGCCGCCCTTTACCACCTCCACCATGCAGCAGGAGGCGTCACGCAAGCTGAACATGACGCCCCGCCGCACCATGGCCATCGCCCAGCAGCTGTACGAGGGCGTAGATATCACCGGCGAGGGCACCGTGGGTCTGATCACCTACATGCGTACCGACTCGCTGCGCATCAGTGACGAGGCGCAGGCCGACGCCCGCGGCTTCATTCAGGAGCGCTACGGCAAGGGCTACGTGCCCGCCGCGCCCCGCCAGTACAAGACCAAGGCCGGGGCCCAGGACGCCCACGAGGCTATCCGCCCCAGCAATGTGACCCTGACGCCGGAAGCCATCCGGGGAGACCTGACGGCGGAGCAGTACCGGCTGTACCGCCTGATCTGGAGCCGTTTTCTGGCCAGCCAGATGGCCAACGCCATCTATGACAGCGTGTCCGTGGATATCAGCGCCGACGCGCATTTGTTCCGGGCCACCGCCAGCAAGCTGAAATTCTCCGGCTATACCGCCGTGTACGAGGAGAGCCGGGATGACGACGACAAGGAGGAGAAGGAGCCCACCCTGCCTGATCTGAAGGAGGGCGAGCCCCTGACGCTGAAGGACTTCGCGCCCGCACAGCACTTCACCACGCCGCCCGCCCACTATACCGAGGCGGCGCTGATCCGGGCCATGGAGGAAAACGGCATCGGTCGTCCCTCCACCTATGCGCCCACGGTGTCCACCATTCTTGACCGCCGCTATGTGAAGAAAGAGGGCAAGTGCCTGTATATCACCAATCTGGGTAAGGCGGTCACCACGTGGATGGAGAAGTATTTCTCCGATATCGCTGATTTGAAATTTACCGCCAACATGGAGCAGCGTCTGGACGACGTGGAGGAGGGCAAGCTGCCCTGGAAGCAGGTGCTGCGCCAGTTCTATGACGACGGCTTCGCCCAACACCTGACCGACGCCGAAGCGGGCGACTATATCCGCCCCGAGCCCACCGTCAGCGATGAGCTGTGCCCCGTGTGCGGCCGCAATCTGGTGGAGCGGGAGGGTCGGTTCGGCCCGTTCCTGGCCTGCCCCGGCTATCCGGAGTGCACCTTTACCATGCCGCTGGTGGTGGAGATGCCGGGCCGCTGCCCCAAGTGCGGCGGACGGCTCATGAAGCGCAGCGGCACCAGCAAGACCTCCGGCAAGCAGTATACCTACTACTGCTGCGAGTTCGCCAACAACAAAAAAGGCGACCGCACCTGCGATTTCATGACGTGGGATGTGCCCACCAAGGAGGACTGCCCGCTCTGCGGCCAGACCATGTTCAAGCGGGCGGGCCGCGGCTTCAGCAAGCCCTTCTGCATCAACGAGAAGTGCGCCAACTTCCTGCCGGAGGACAAGCGGGGCTATCACCGCAAGAAGGATGCTGCCGCTGAGGGCGGCGAGACCACCGCTGAGACAGCGGCGGAAGCACCTGCCGAGGAAAGGCCCGCCAAGAAGTCTGCTGCCAAAAAGACGACGGCCAAGACCACGGCGGCAAAAAAGACGACGACCACCGCCGCGAAGAAAACCACGACGGCGAAGAAAACCACCACAAAGAAAGCGGCCACCACCAAAAAGACTACTGCCAAAAAGGCGGCGGAGAAAGGCGGCGGGGAATGAACCATGTAACTGTGATCGGCGCGGGTCTTGCTGGCAGCGAATGCGCGTGGCAGCTGGCCCAACGGGGCATTTCCGTGACGCTGCGGGAGATGAAGCCCCTCAAGCGCACCCCCGCCCACGTGACCGATGATTTTGCCGAGCTGTGCTGCTCCAATTCTCTGCGGGGCGCAGGGCTGGAAAACGCCGTAGGACTTCTCAAGGAGGAGCTGCGGCGGTTGGACAGCCTGATCCTACGGTGCGCCGACGCCACGGCGGTACCTGCCGGCGGTGCGCTGGCGGTGGATCGCCACGGCTTTGCCGCCATGGTGACGGAAGCCATCCGTAATCACCCCAATATTACCGTAGTGGCGGAGGAAGTGACGGACATTCTGGAGGGCGATGTGGTCATCGCCTCCGGCCCGCTGACATCCGACGCGCTGGCGGACAAGCTGGCGGCGCTGTTCGGCAGCACCGATACCCTGCATTTCTTCGACGCTGCCGCGCCGTTGGTGGCCTTTGACAGCGTGGACATGACCAGCGCCTACTTCGCCAGCCGCTATGACAAGGGTACGCCGGACTACATCAACTGCCCCATGGACAAGGAGCAGTACCTGGCCTTCTGGCAGGCGCTGACCGCCGCCGAGGAGGCGGAAGTCCACGGCTTCGAGGATAAGAATGTGTTCGAGGGCTGCATGCCAGTTGAGGTCATGGCCCGCCGGGGCGAGGATACCCTACGGTTCGGCCCCTTAAAGCCCAAGGGACTGCCTGATCCGAAAACGGGCCGCGATCCCTACGCGGTGGTGCAGCTGCGCAAGGACAACGCCGACGGCACCATCTATAATCTGGTGGGCTTCCAGACCCACCTGAAATGGCCGGAGCAGAAGCGGGTGTTCTCCATGATCCCCGCCCTTCACGACGCCCGGTTCCTGCGCTACGGCGTCATGCACCGCAATACGTATCTGGATTCGCCCCGGCTTCTTGACCGGTATTACCGGCTCAAGAGCGACCCCCGCATTGCCTTTGCCGGACAGATGACCGGCGTGGAGGGCTATGTAGAGTCCTGTGCCAGCGGTTTTCTGGTGGGCGTGGAGCTGGCCCGGCGGCTGCTGGGCAAGGAATCCATCGACTTTCCCAGAGAAACCGCCATCGGCGCACTGGGTCTGTATGTCAGCAACGAGTCCGTGGCGGAGTTCCAGCCTATGAACATCAATTTCGGCATTATCCCGCCCCTTGACCACCGGGTGAAGGGCAAGCGCAACAAAAACGCAGAGCTGAGCCAGCGGTCGCTGGCCATCATCGAGGAAATTCGGGAGGAGGTGCTTTCCCAATGAGGATCATCGTAGACGCCATGGGCGGCGACAACGCGCCGCTGGCCATCGTCAAGGGTGCCCTGCAGGGACAGAAGCGCTGGGGCGTGGACATCACCCTCACCGGCGACGAGACCGCCATCCGGGAAGCGCTCGCCCAGTGCAGTGTACAGGAGCTGCCTCAGGGCATGGATATCGTGCCTACCACCGAGGAAGTTACCATGGAGGACGATCCCGCCACGGTGTTCCGCCGGAAGAAGGACAGCTCCATGGGCGTGGGCCTGACCCTGCTGCGGGACGGCAAGGGCGACGCCTTTATCTCCGCCGGCTCCACCGGCGCGCTGTTGACCGGCGCTACCCTCATTACCAAGCGTGTGCGGGGCATTCGCCGGGCCGCCATGGCTCCTGTCATGCCCACCACCACCGGACGCTGCGTGCTGATCGACTGCGGCGCCAACGCCGAGTGTACGCCGGAGTACCTGCTGCAATTCGCCTATCTGGGCAGCTTTTACGCCCGCCACGTGCTGGGGATCGAGAATCCCCGCGTGGGCCTTCTCAACATCGGCGTGGAGGCGGAGAAGGGCACCGACCTCCAGCGTCAGACAAGGGCGCTGCTGCTGGAGCAGCCCAAGCTGAATTTTATCGGCAATATCGAGGCCAAGGAGGCCATCAAGGGCGGCTGCGACGTGCTGGTGACGGACGGCTTCTCAGGCAACGTGATGCTGAAAACCATCGAGGGCATCGGCTCCTACGCCGGAAGCTGCCTGAAGGGCATCTTCAAGAAAAACCTGCTGACGAAGCTGGCGGGCGCTATGGTGCTGCCGGGGCTGAACGCCTTCAAGGCGCAGCTGGACCCCAACAAGGTGGGCGGCACCGCCTTTATCGGCATCTCCAAGCCGGTCATCAAGGCCCACGGCTCCTCCAATGACGAGGCCATCGAAAACGCCATCGGTCAGGCCAGGGAGGTGGCGGCCAGCGGCTTGGTGGACGAGATCGCCGCCCATGTGGACGAAATGACGCTGAATGCATAATTCAAAATAATTTTACGAAAAAAGTATTGACAGGCCAGTAGGATTGCCGTATTATTTTCCAAGATAATGCAATCTGAAAGGAGGAGTAACTTCCTATGACACCGGAGACGATCTTCAAAACCATGCAAGATCTGATCGCGGAGCAGTTTGCCATTGATGCAGACGAAGTGACCATGGATAGTTCCTTTGTGGACGATCTGGGCGCGGATTCCGTGGATCTGGTGGAGCTGGTGATGGCGATGGAGGAGGAATTCGACATCGGCGAGATCGATGAAGATGATCTGCAGTCTCTCAAGACTGTGGGCGATTGCGTCCGCTATCTCAGCAACCACATTGAGTGAAATACTTGTACATAGAAAAGAAAACCCCACATTGTGGGGTTTTCTTTTCGAGAATTGATTTTGGGCCACCGCCCATGGGATCCCACATGGCGGATCCTGTGGGCGACGGCCCGGAAGGGATGAGAGAATGGAACCGTTACATCAATTGGAACAAAGATTGGGCTATCAGTTCAAGGATCAGCAGCTGCTGCGCGCCGCGCTGTACCACAGCTCCTACGCCAACGAGCACCGCACCATGGGCATCAGCAGCAACGAGCGGCTGGAGTTTCTGGGGGACGCGGTGCTGGGCTTCGTGTCGGCGGATTTTCTGTACCGCAAGCATCCTGACCTGCCGGAAGGTGAGCTGACCCGTATCCGCGCCGCGCTGGTGTGCGAGGAAAGTCTGCACGAGGTGGCGCAGAGCCTGCGTCTGGGTGAATTCCTACTGCTGGGCAAGGGCGAGGAGAGCGGCGGCGGCCGCCGCCGTCCGTCCATTCTGGCGGACGCGGTAGAGGCGGTGCTGGCCGCCGTGTATCTGGACGGCGGTATTGACGAGGCTCGCGCCCTGATCCACCGCATTCTGCTGGAGAAGGAGCAGGAGCAGGTGGTGGAGAGCCGCCGCCGGGACTGCAAGACCGAATTGCAGGAGCTGGTGCAGCGCAAGCCCAATCAGGTGCTGCACTATGAGCTGGTGTCCGAGAGCGGCCCGGATCACGCCAAGGTGTTCGCCGTGGCGGTGACGCTGAACGGTCAGGTGGTGGGCCTTGGCTCCGGCCACAGCAAGAAGGAGGCGGAGCAGTCCGCCGCCCGCGCCGCATTGGAGCAAATGAAATGAGCTAAAACTGGCATGGAATCTGGCGATTTTGACATTCCGTAGGGTGGCCTGCCCTCAGGCCGCCGCGTATTTCATTCCAACCTGAATAGAAAAGAGAACCCCGCCCTGACGCGCCGCGTCAGGGCATTTTTCTATCCCCACAAAAATTTTCCGTGGGTTTTGGGCGAAAATGGTGTAGTATAGAGTAGAGACACAACAGGAGGGGAGGGAGATACGGTTGGACGAGCGCATATTGATGGAGAAGATCGCGGGCGGCGATGAGGCTGCGCTGCACGCGCTTCTGCGGCAGTACGGGCCGCTGATCCGGTACGTTCTGCGGCCCATCCTGACGGACGAGCGGGATCGGGAGGAGTGCTATGCCGATATCTCCCTGAAGATCTGGCAGACGGCGGGCAGCTTTGACGGTGAAAAGGGCACGCTGAAAGCGTGGCTGACAGTGCTGAGCCGCAACGCCGCCCTGAACCGTGCCCGCCGCGCCCAGACCGACGCGCCGCTGGAGGAGGACGTTCCCCACACCGGCGGCAGCGCCGAGGAGGAGCTGCTGCGCCGTGAGCGGCAGAGGCGGTTACAGGCCGCTATCGCGGGTCTGCTGCCGGAGGAGCGTGGCCTGTTCTATCGAAAATACTACTACTGCCAGTCCACCGCCCAGATGGCCGCCGAGCTGTGCCTGACAGAGCGTGCGGTGGAGGGGCGGCTGTACCGCCTGCGGCAAAAGCTGCGGCGGCTGTTGGGAGGTGACTTCTGTGAGTGACGATCTGCGGTTTGATCAGCTGCTGCGTGAGGACGCCTCTGGTTTGCCGCCAGCCATGGCAGATGTGAATCCCTGGCGCGAGGCCATGTGGCTGGTGCTGTGGGGCATGGGTCTGACCACCATTACCTTCCATTTCCTGTATCTGGATCTGCTCCTGCCCGCGCTGGGCGGCATCCTGATGGTGCTGGGCTTCCGCACCCTGCGGCAAGAGAACAGAGCCCTGCGATGGTGCTGGCGGCTGTCCATCGTCATCGCCGCGGTGCGCAGTGCGTCCTTCGTGCTGGCGGCCCTGCCGGTGGATGTAAAGTACGTCCCGGCCTATGCGGTCATGGTCATGACCTTCGCGCTGTATATCGGCCTGTGGCGGGGCATGGTGGGTGTGTCCCGCGCCGCCGGTGCGGAAAAGCCCGCCGCGCCTGCCGCCGGTGCGCTGGTGATTTTCTATGTGGTGCTGGGCGCGTTGGCCTTTTTGAAGCTGGAAGGTTGGCTGGCAGTGCTGCCGGTGCTGATCGTGTATATTGTGATCCTGCGGAATCTGGTAAAGCTGGCCCGCTCCCTTTCGGACACGGGCTACGCCATCCACGCCGCACCGGTGCGCCTGCCCTCGGCGGCGGTGCTGTGGGGCTATCTGGGGCTGACGCTGGCGGCGATGCTGCTGACCATGTTCCTGGGCCAGCGGTATCCCATGGACTGGCAGGTGCGTGACGACGCGCCTCAGGACGCGGCCGTCCGGGCGGAGCTGCTGACGCTGGGCTTTCCGGAAAAGGTGCTGGATGACCTGACGGCGGAGGAAGTGGCGCGGCTGTCCGGCGCGGTGAAGGTCTATACGGAGACAGAGCCTTTGTATGAGGACGATACCTACCGCGAGGTCACCACATCAGTGTGGAACGATGACACGCCACCCCGCTGGCACTATATCGACGCGGAGAAGCAGTCGGACGGCAGCTACCGCTATACCTATCGGGCATATGATCTCTATGAGGGCTTTGTGACCCATGTAGTGGTGCTGGTGGAGGAAGCGGGCAGACAGCGGGCTGTCGTGCTGCACTATGCGGTGATCGACCGGTCGTCCGGAGACTGCCTTGCGGAGGGGATGGAGATCTGGCCCGTGTGGCAGGGCAACGCGGAGTCGTGGAGCCCCGGCGGATGGAACAGCGGCCGCCTGTTGTGCGAGAAAGACGGCCAGTCCTATACGGCGGACTTCTACTCGGTGAAGAGCGGCAGCTATGAGACCACCAACATCTTCGGCACCACACAGAACACAGGCATTATCGTGGAGTGGTCGCGGATGGATCACAGCGGGAATGTTCGGGCCTATCTCCTGTACGATGCCGAAATGCTGACACCGGAGATGCCGTCGCTGTATAGCTGGTGCAACTACGTTCGGCAGACAAAGCCGGTCTATCCCTTCCGGGACGCATTGACGTTGTGGCACGAGTGGAGGACAGACGGCTGCTACGACAAGTGGCAGACCAGTATTCAGATATGGCCGCCTGTGGAGGACGAAACCGAATAGCACAAAAGAGACGGCGCAAGCCGTCTCTTTTTCAATTTGTAAAAAAAGCCTGTCATTGCGAGCCAGTCCGCAGACTGGCGTGGCAATCCGTTTCTGAAGCCTCCCTCTGTGAGGGAGGTGGCATGACCGTAGGTCATGACGGAGGGAGAGAACAAAAATCTCAAATTCTCTCCCCCAGTCACCTGCGGTGACAGCCCCCTCTCAGAGGGGGCCAAGCACGGATTCCCACGTCGCTTCGCTCCTCGGAATGACAGAGATGAGTTTTGCGCTGCACTGTTATAAATAACAGTGGCATTTTTTTCATGGATATGGTATACTATATTTGATATCTTCTGCGACAACCGATAACAAACTGTAATTTATCTGCCGGATATGACAAAACGTATTCGGATACGACATGAGGTGACTCTATGACATATTTTTCTTCCTTCCTGCTGGGGCTGGTACAGGGCATCGCGGAGTTCCTGCCCATCTCCAGCTCAGGCCATCTGTCCATCGCCCAGAACCTGCTGAACATCGACACGGCGGTGCCGGAGTTCTTTGACGTGCTGCTGCATCTGGGCACGCTGGTGGCGGTGTTCGTGGCCTACTGGCGGGATATCTGCGACATGGTGATGGAGCTGATCCACGGCGTCAACGATCTGGCCCACGGCACAACGCCCCGCCAGGTGCCGCCCGCCCGGCGGCTGATCCTGCTGATTATCGTGGGCACGCTGCCGCTGTTCGCCGTCCTGCCCATCCATAAGAAGGTGCAGGCCCTCAGCAACAACATGATCTTCATCGGCGCGGCGCTGGTGGTGACGGGCTTCCTGCTGTTCGCCTGTGATCTGGTACGCAAGGGCCGCAAGACCGAGCGCAATGCCACACTGGCGGATGTGCTGGTAGTGGGCGTGGGGCAGGCCATCGCCACCATGCCCGGCATCTCCCGCTCCGGCATGACCATCACCACCGGCTGCTTCATGGGCTTTGATCGGAAGTTTGCCGTGCGGTTTTCCTTCCTGCTGTCCATTCCCGCCGTGCTGGGCGCCAACATCCTCAGTTTGAAGGATGCCATCGAGACCGGGATCGTCTGGGCGGAGGTGCCCATGTATCTGGTGGGCGTTGTCACCGCCGCAGTGGTGGGCTATGTTTGCATCCGTTTGCTGCGCATGGTGGCCGAAAAGGGCCGCTTCGGCGCGTTTGCGTATTACTGCTGGGCGGCGGGCCTGCTGACGCTACTGCTCAACGCCATTAAGTGAGGTAAGCTATGGCGAATACACCAAAGAAGAAAAACGCCGGGAGCTCCGCCAAGAGCGGCAGCAAACGCCGCTCTGCCCCGCCGCCTCCCGCTTATAACGCCCAGGCGCGGATTATCGGCGGCATCGTCTGCCTGCTGCTGGCCCTGTGCGTGCTGGTGACGTACTTTAACGTGGACGCCATTCTGCTGACGTTTCTGGCCAATGTGCTGAAGGGCTGCGTGGGCTACGGCTACTGGCTGGCGGCTCCGGCGCTGCTGTATGCCGGCATCGTGCTGGTAGGCCACAAGGGCCGCCCGGTGAAGCTGCGCACCACCTGCACGCTGCTGCTGCCGGTGCTGGTGGGCATGGTGCTGCATCTGCTGCTGTCCCGCGGCGGCTATGCCTTCTCACTGGAGAACATCAAGCCCATGTGGAAGGACGGCCAGTCCCTGCTGTGCGGCGGCGTGGTGTCCGGTTTTCTGGCGGTGGCCATGGAGGCGCTGCTCAGCCGCGTGGTGTCCCTGATCCTGACCATTCTGCTGACGCTGCTGGCGGTGCTGGGCGCACTGCAGATCAAGCCCGCCGAGCTGGCGGCGGAGATGAAACGCCGGGCCGAGGAACGCGCCCAGTGGGAGGACGAGGACGACTACTATGACGACGAGGAGGAAGCACCCGCCCGTCCCGCAAAGTCTGTAAAGGAATCTGCCGTTACACCGACTGCCAGAAAACGGCGAGCCAATATCGACATTCCGCTGGACGACGAACCGGCGGGAGAGACCAGCCGCGAGGCCGCCGCATTGCAGCCTTCCGGCAAGAGTCTGTTCCCCGGCCGCTCCGGCGACGTAAAGACCCCGGCGGAGCTGCTGGATCCCACGCTGGCTCCGGCGGAAGCGCCTGCGGCGCCCCAGCCTGAACCGGCGCCGACTCCCGCTCCGGTCAAGGAGCCGCTGTCGGAGAAGAAGCGGAAGGAAGCCGTCCGGGCGGAGGTGGAAAGCGCCACCGCCGAGGTCAGTGAGGCCATCGAAAAGGAGTTGGCCGAGGGGGAGGGAGCCTACCGCTACCCGCCCATCACGCTGCTGGATGAAAATACCGACGACAACCATCAGGAGGTGGGCGCGGAGCTGCGGCTCAACTCCCAGCGGCTGGCGTCGGCGCTGTCCTCCTTCGGGGTAGACGCTCATCCCGGCGAGGTCGTCCACGGCCCCAGCGTCACCCGCTATGAGTTCACACTGGATCAGGGCGTGAAGCTCAGCAAGCTCACCAATCTCAGCGATGATATCGCTCTGGCGCTGGGCGCTACCGGCGTGCGTATCGCACCTATCCCCGGCAAGATCTCCGCCGTGGGCATCGAGGTGCCCAACAAGGCCGTCACCGCCGTCCGTATCCGGGACGTGATCGAGAGCCGGGAGTTTACCAACCATCCCAGCACCGTGGCCTTCGCCGTGGGTAAGGACATCGGCGGCAGCGCCATCGTGGGCAATATCGCCCGGCTGCCCCATGTGCTGATCGCCGGTACCACCGGTTCCGGTAAGTCCGTGTGTACCAATTCGCTGATCGTCAGCCTGCTGTATAAGTCCACCCCCGACGAGGTGCGCTTCATCATGGTGGACCCCAAAATGGTGGAGCTGGCCCCTTATAACGGCATCCCCCATCTGCTGATCCCCGTGGTCACCGACCCGAAAAAGGCCGCCGGTGCGCTGCAATGGGCGGTGTACGAGATGATGAAGAGGTATAAGATGTTCTCCGAGCGGGGCGTCAAGGATCTGGCGGGCTTCAACGCCCTGTGCGAGAGCGACCCCGAGCTGAAGAAGCTGCCCACCGTGGTGGTGGTCATCGACGAGCTGGCCGACCTGATGCTGGTGGCTGCCAAGGAGGTGGAGGAATCCATCTGTCGCGTGGCCCAGATGGGCCGTGCCGCCGGTATGCACCTGGTCATCGCCACCCAGCGACCCTCGTCTGACGTGATCACCGGTCTGATGAAAGCCAACATCCCCAGCCGTATCGCTTTTGCGGTGGCGTCGTCGCTGGAATCCCGCATCATTCTGGATACCACCGGCGCGGAAAAGCTGGTGGGTAAAGGCGATATGCTTTACTTCCCGCTGGGCAACCAGAAGCCCACCCGTGTACAGGGCTGCTTCATCACGCCGGAGGAGATCGAGCGTGTGGTGAACTTCGTCAAGGAGAGCGGCGCCGCCGACTACTCCGACGAGGTCATGGAGAAGATCGAGGAGGTCATGAAGCAGAGCGAAAAGGGCGGCGGCAAGTCCGCCGGCGGCAGCGCTCCCGCCGATGGCGACGAGGGCTGCGACGAGCTGCTGGGCGCGGCGGTGGAGGTCATTCTGGAAACGGGACAGGCCAGCGTGTCCATGCTGCAAAGACGCTTGAAGCTGGGCTATTCCCGCGCCGCCCGTCTGGTGGATCAGATGGAGGAGAGGGGCATCGTGGGCCCCTTCGAGGGCAGCAAGCCCCGGCAGCTGTTGATTACCAAGGAGCAGTGGCAGGAGCTGAAGATGAAGGGCAGCTTCGACGCCGCATCGCCGGAGCCGGAAAGCCATCCCGACCCCTACGGCAGCATCAACGATGTGTTTAACAGCAGAGATGCATTAGATTAAAAAATGCACCCCTTTGGGGTGCATTTTTTAATCACAGCTTGTCAAAAAACTACCCAAACGCCCCTGTTTCTGCTATAATAGAGGAAACG
>ENA-UONT01000755-UONT01000755.1-human-gut-metagenome-genome-assembly--contig:-CS20-NODE-755-length-33958-cov-9.970888_pt1 | contig 33958 bp, 31 predicted proteins | sample MGYA00242459_ERZ724006 | MGnify/ENA metagenome assembly ERZ724006 | reverse complement strand
CCGGTGGCGGATCAAGCGAGCCTGTTTCGAGGAAGGCTCCCAATCAGCGGATATGAAGTATCCGCTGATTGGCTTGAGCCGACGGTGTATCCCTTCTTGGGTTTCCCGCGCACACCCTTCACCCGCAAGGGGTATGCAGCATCCGTAAAGCGGCGGAGCTGCTAACGGCTGACCTACCTTACCGTCGCGGAAAATTTATCACTTTATCGACAGCCTCAGCCGGCGGCCTTTGGCTGCCGGCTCTTTTTTCGGACAAACCACCCCCGGCGCGTCTTGACGGGCAAAATCCTGCATAGACTGTCCCGAAAGGGGCGATGGGATGCTGGAAGTGCTGAATACCCTCCTGTGGGGACCGGGGACACTGACGCTGATTTTGGGCACCGGGGCGTGGCTGACCCTGCGGACAGGGGGCTTTCCCCAGCGAAATTTAGGGCGGGCACTGACCTTGTCTTTAGGGCGGGAGGCCCGGCGGAAAGGCCGGGGCGGTGTGTCCCCCTTCGGCTCCCTGATGACGGCCCTGGCCTCCACGGTAGGCACCGGCAACATCGTAGGGGTGGCGGCAGCCCTGGTGTCCGGCGGGCCAGGGGCGCTGGTGTGGATGGAGCTGGCAGCGCTGCTGGGTCTGGCCACCAAATTTGCCGAGTGTATGCTGGCGGTGAAATACCGCCGCGTCCGCCAAGACGGCACCCGCTGGGGCGGGCCCATGGCGGTGATGGAGACGCGGCTGGGTCCGGCTGGGGCGGTTTGGGGCCGCTTTTACGCTTTGTTCGCCCTGCTGATGGCCTTTGCTATGGGGGCGATGGCCCAGTCCGGGGCCTTGGCGGACACCTTCTCCGCCGCCTTCACCCTGCCCCGCTGGCGGGTAGGACTGGTGACGGCGGCGCTGGCTCTGACGATCTTATTGGGCGGCATCCGCCGTATCGCGGATATTTCTACGGTGCTGGTGCCGGTGATGGTGCTGCTGTATTTGGGCGGTGGACTGGCGGTGATCCTGGGAAACCTCCGCCGCCTGCCGGAGGCGGTGGCCCTGATGGTCCGGTGCGCCTTTGCGCCGGAAGCCGCGCTGGGCGGGGCCTTGGGGATCGTCACCCGCCGGGAGGCCCTCCGCTGGGGTGTTGCCCAGAGTGTTTTTTCCAACGAGGCGGGATTAGGTTCCGCCGCCATCACCGCCGCCTGCGCCGACACGGAGGATCCGGTAAAGCAGGGGCTCATCAGCATGACCGGCGTGTTTTTCGACACCATGGTGATCTGTGCCGTTACCGGCCTTGCCATCTGCTGCTCCGGCACGCTGGGAGCGGCGGATGGCAATGGGCACCCCCTCACCGGCGCGGCGCTGACCCTCCGGGCCTTTGAAACGGTGCTGGGGCCGCTGGCCCCGTGGCTCATCGGCGCGGCGTTGGGGCTGTTCGCCTTTACCTCCGTGCTGGGCTGTGCGGTTCAGGCAGAGACAACGGCATCATACCTGCTGGGACCGGAGGCGGTGCGGCCCTGCCGGGTGCTGTACGGACTGGCGGTTTTTGCCGGGGCGGTGATCCCCATGGCCACAGTCCTTCAGCTGGCGGATCTTGCCAACGCACTGATGGCCTTTCCGAACCTCGTCTGTCTGCTGCTGCTCTCCGGCGAAATCGCCGGGGAATGCGGGAGAAAGGAACGGTAAAAATGGCAGTCAACAGGAAAGCGAAACGGGTAAGAAACCAGTAAGGAAGAATGTCTCCGAAACCGCAAAGGTTCTGAAAATGGCTCCAGTGGTGCAAAAATGCGTTTTTGTGCCGCTGGAGCTGTAAATTTTCTGTGACGGCGTTGCATTTTTGTGATTTCGTGGTATGATAACCGTGGTATAAAATTTTTGAAAAGGACTGATACCATGACAAAAATCGACATCGTCTCCGGCTTTCTGGGCGCCGGTAAGACCACACTCATCAAAAAGCTGCTGGCGGAGGCCTACAAGGGCGAAAAGCTGGTGCTGATCGAAAACGAATTTGGCGAGATCAACATTGACGGCGGCTTCCTGAAGGAATCCGGCATCCAGATCTCCGAGATGTCCGCCGGCTGCATCTGTTGTTCTCTGGTGGGCGACTTCAACAAGGCTTTGAAGGACGTGGAGTCTCAGTTCCACCCCGACCGCATCCTCATTGAGCCCTCCGGCGTTGGCAAGCTCAGCGACGTGATCGTGGCGGTGGAGAACACCGTAAAGGACGTTCCCGAGATGAAGCTCAACAGCTTTGTCACCGTGGCGGACGCCACCAAGGTGAAGGTCTATATGAAGAACTTCGGTGAGTTCTACAACAACCAGATCGAGGCCGCCGGCACCATCATCCTCTCCCGGACTCAGAAGATGACGCAGGAGAAGCTGGAGGCCGCCGTGTCCATGCTCCGGGAGAAAAACGCCGATGCCGCCATCATCACTACCCCTTGGGATGAGCTGAATGGCAAGGCCATCCTCTCCGCCATCGAAAAGGTCTCTCTGGCCGATGAACTGCTGGAGAAGATGCGGGCCGAACATGAGGCCGATGAGCACGAGCACCATCACCATCATCATGACGGCGAGGAGTGCGACGATCCCAACTGCTCCTGCCACCACCATGACCATGAGCACGAGGAGCATGAGCATGAACATCACCATCATGACCATGACCATGAGCACGAGCATGACCTCGAGCATCACCATGACCATGACGAGTGCTGCGGCCATGAGCATGAACACGAGCATCATCATGACCATGACGAGTGCGATGACCCCAACTGCTCCTGCCATGACCATCACCATCATCACCACGCCGATGAGGTGTTCACCTCCTGGGGTAAGGAAACACCCAAGGTGTATACGCAGGCGGACATCGACCGTATTCTGACGGCGCTGGATTCGGGCGACTACGGCGCCATTCTCCGGGCCAAGGGCATCGTGAACGGCACCGACGGCGCATGGATCGAGTTCGACTATGTGCCGGAGGAGCATGAGATCCGGGCGCGCCATCCCGACTACACCGGCCGCCTGTGCGTCATCGGTTCCAATCTGAAGGAGGAAAAGCTGGCAGAGCTGTTCGGCCTGTAAGCGAAAAAATTCATGGCTGATATTCCTGTATATCTCATCGCCGGGTTTTTGGACGGCGGCAAAACGGATTTTATCAACGGCATTCTGGAGGACGGCTTTGCCCGTGAGGACAAAACCCTCCTGATCTGCTGCGAGGAGGGCGAGCTGGAATACGAACAGAAGGCTCTGGACAACGTGACTGTGGTCACGGCGGACGAGGAGACCGCTCTCACCTGTTCCCAGTGCAAGGAATGGGAAAAGCAGTACAAACCCAAGCAGGTCCTCATTGAGTACAACGGTATGTGGTCCATGGAGCGGCTGTACCGGGAGGTGCTGCCCGCCAACTGGGTCCTCTATCAGGTGATGACCTTTGTGGACGCCAATACCTTTGAGACCTATGCCAAGAACATGGGCCAGATCATGATGGAAAAGATCACCAACGCCGACCTGCTGGTGTTCAACCGCTGCACCGATGAGCTGAAGGCCGCGCTGCGGAAGCGGAATCTGCGGATGGTGAACCGCCGGGCGGACATCTATCTGGAGGATCTGAACGGCAACAGCGAGGACTACAACAACGGTGAGGTCTGTCCCTTTGACCTGGACCAGAAGGTCATTGACATTCCGGACAACGACTACGGCGTTTGGTATGTGGACGTGATGGATTACCCTGACCGTTGGGCAGGGAAAACCGTTCACATGAAGCTGCTCATGTGCCACTCCAAGAAGTATCCCGGTACCCACTGCCCCGGACGGTTCGCCATGGTCTGCTGCGAAAATGACGTGCAGTTCTTGGGTCTGGTGGCCAAGGGCGTGGATCTGAATAAGTACAAGAACCGGGACTGGGTGGAAGTCGAAGCCCGTATGGCTTTGGAAAATCACTCTGCCTACAAGGGCAAGGGCCCGGTAATGCACATCATCTCCATCAAGCCCTGCGAAAAGCCCGTCAACGAGGTTGTGACCTTCTGATCTACTGATATTTAAAAAGCACGTTTCCTTCTGACGAGGAAACGTGCTTTTCTTCTTGCATGCGCTTCTTATATTTGTCACCGTGCAAGCCATTGGCAAATCGGCCGCGTTTTCAATACGATTCGTATTTTTTGTTTTCAAATCGACATTTTGTATTGTAATTCCGCAAGTTTTTTGGGGAATCCCGGTTTTCTTTCCGCTTTGCAAAGCTCGCAAAATTTCGGGAATACTTGCAAATTCCGGGCAAATCCATATAATAGAGGTATTCTGGTATGAAAGGACTTTACGTTTTGAAAGAAAAGCGGATCTATAAAAGAGAACTGCCCCTCTGGGGGAGTCTGCTGGCCGCCGTTTTGCTGGCAGGCTGTATTACTTTACTGGCCCTGTGGTGCCAGCCAAACGCCCTGCGGACGGTGCTGGCAGGGTTCAAGGCCCAGCCCCTGCTGATTGTTTTGAACGCTCTCCCCATCGGACTTTTGCTGCTGGCCTTCGCCTTCCTGTTCCGGAATGTCTTTTACAGCGGGGCGCTGGTGAATTTCTTCGTCTGCGCGCTGTCCCTTGCCAACCGGGTCAAAATCGAGGTCCGGGATGAGCCGGTGTTCCCCCGGGACTTCTCCCTTCTGCGGGAGGTAGGCAGCGCCATCCAGTCCTATGACATCCGCTATCCGGTGAAGGCCATCGCCGTGGTGGCGCTGACCACCGTGCTGCTTATCGGCCTTGGGGTCCTGTTCCCCAGCCGTCCGGTGTCCTTCGCCGCACTGAAGGCCAAGCTGACAAAACGGGACGCCGTGGCCGTGTTCCCCGGCCGCTGCTGGCCGGAGCGGATCGTGGGCGCGGTCCTCAGTTTTGGCGTTCTGACTGCGCTGATTTTCACGGTGTACGCCAGCAATACCCTCTACAATTCTTTCCGGGTCAGTAACGCCTACTATGTCCCCTCGGTATTCAACGAGCTCGGTTTCCCCTACTGCTTCTGCCATCAGTTCACCACCTATCCGGTGGACAAGCCGGAGGGCTTTTCCAAGTCTGAGGCCGCCGGTTGGGAGACTGGCGGGCAGACGGGGCTTGGCAAGGACGTCAGCGTAATCCTCGTGATGAACGAGGCGTTTTCCGATCTCACCGACCAGCCCATGTTCAACTGGACGGAGGAAACCGATCCCCTGCCTAACCTCCACGCTTTGCAGAAGGACCCCCACGCCCTTTCCGGTCACATCGTGGTCCCCGGCTTCGCCGGAGGCACCGCCAATACGGAGTTCGATGCGCTGACGGGAATGCAGACCAACGCACTGTCCGTCACCGCCACCTCCGCCATGCGGGTGGTGAACCGGAATCTGGACAGCTTGTTCCGGGTGTTCGGGGCGGACGGCTACCGCACCTCCTTCTACCATCCCGGCGACGCCTGGTTCTATAACCGCGAGAACGTCTACCGCTGGCTGGGGGCGGAGCACGAGGTATTTGCCAAGGACATGAAAAATTTAGAATACAAGGGCCGCTGGGTCACGGATGACTACATGGCTGGTCTGATCGAGGAAGAATTTGAAACGGCGGTCAGCGAGGGCCGTCCCCTGTTCAACTACACCACCACCATCCAGAACCACATGAGCTACACCGCCGACAAGTACGGCGAGGGCTATATTTTCCCACCGGTCTCCACCACGGCGGATATCTCCCCGGAGACCCGTTCCATGCTGGAGGTCTACACCGAAGGCGTCCGTGATGCCGACGCCATGCTGGGTCGGCTGACGGAGTACTTCGCCGAGCGTGAGGAGCCTGTGGTGCTGGTGTTCTACGGCGATCACCTGCCCTATCTGGGGGACAACCAGAAGGGCTATGCGGAGCTGGGATCTGAGGTGTCCATTCCGGAAAACGAGCGGGAGGACATTCTCTGCTCTTACAAGACCCCCTATGTGCTCTGGGTCAACGATGCCGCCGCGGACACGCTGAACTGGAACGAGGCCGTGGCCGCGCTGGACCTGCCGGAGGACGGCGTTCTCTCTGCTTCCTTTTTAGGCAGCGTCCTGCTGGACCTCACCGGCCGCGCCGGGGAAAGTCCGTGGTTCGACTTTCTCTCCTCCCTCCGGCGGATCGCGCCGGTGGTGCAGAAGAAAACCTATATCCTGGCGGACGGCTCCGTGCTGCCGCAGCGAATTTTGAACGAGCAGACGGATGAATCGTCCATGGAATTAAAAGACGCCGTCCGCAAGTGGCGCTGCTGGAGCTATTACAAGCTGAAATACGCGGACGTGGGTTAGACCCACCGCGAATATATGGAAAAAGCGGTTCCGGAAGTTCCGGAACCGCTCTTTTGTATCAGCTTTTCGCTTCGATCTTCGCTCCGCATTTGGGACAGGTGATGACGATCTTCCCCTTCCCAACCGGCACCCGGCAGATGGCGCCGCATCTGCAGGTGAAGTACTTGTGCTCCTTATCCGCCCGGCGGGCCTTGGCCCCGGCGGCGTTGTTCCGGGTCTTCCAGATCCAGCCCATAAACTTCTGGTTCTCCGCCCGGCGCTTGGTCAGGTTTTTGGAGAACATCCGGAACAGAATAAACACCATCAGCACCCAAAGGAGGGATTCGCAGATCCGGGCGGGGATCCATAGCCGCAGAAGGCTGAAAATCAACTGGGCCACCAGAATCACCAGGTAGCCCCGAAGGAGCGCCTGATTCATCTGATCCATGCCGTTCCGGCCGTACATGAACCGCGCCACCGCGCATCTGAATTTATAGAACATACGCCTGCTGCCTCTTTCCGTCGGCTCCCGCGGAACCGTAACTGTTTTTACCTTACATATTTTAGCGGATAGGTCAGAGAAAGGCAACGGTTTAGCAGCGGAGTTTACAAAAAAGTAATTTCTTTCCAAGTCATTCCGTGTTAAAATGACATACAATATGAAAATACACAAAGGAAGTGTTTGGTTTATGGCAAAGAAACAATTCAAAGCGGAGTCCAAACGGCTGCTGGACCTGATGATCAACTCCATCTACACCCACAAGGAGATCTTCCTGCGGGAGATCATCTCCAACGCCAGCGACGCCTGCGACAAGCTGTGCTATCAGGCTCTGACGGATGACAGCGTGAAGCTGACCCGGAAGGACTTCAAGATCGACCTGTCTGTCAACAAGGACGCCCGGACCATCACCGTTACGGATAACGGCATCGGTATGGACAAGGAGGATCTGGAGAACAATCTGGGCGTCATCGCCTCCTCCGGTTCCTACAAGTTCAAGCAGGAGGTGGGAGATGACACCAAGGACACTGACGTGATCGGTCAGTTCGGCGTGGGCTTCTACTCCGCCTTCATGGTCTGCGATCAGGTGACGGTCCGCACCCGGAAATTCGGCAGTGACACCGCCTATCAGTGGCAGTCCTCAGGGGCCGACGGCTACACCGTCACGGAATGTGATAAGTCCGATGCGGGCACTGAGGTCATCATGCACCTGAAGGATGATACCGAGGACGAACATTACAGCGAATTTTTGGAAGAATGGAAGCTCCGGGAGCTGATCAAAAAGTATTCCGACTACATCCGCTTCCCCATCCGCATGGCGGTCACGAAAACGAAAAAGGTGGCCTCCTGCATGTCCGACAAGCCGGACGAGGTACCCTATGTGGAGATGGAGACCCTGAACTCCATGGTCCCCATCTGGCAGCGGAAAAAGGCCGACGTGAAGCCGGAGGAATATAACGAGTTCTATCGGGAGAAGTTCCACGATTTCGCGGACCCCCAGCGGGTCATCACCGTGTCCGCTGAGGGTGCCGTGACCTACAAGGCCTTGCTGTTCATCCCCGGCGCCACCCCCTTCGACTTCTACACCAAGGAATACGAAAAGGGTCTGCAGCTCTATTCCAGCGGCGTTCTCATTATGGACAAGTGCCCGGATCTGCTGCCGGAGCACTTCCGGTTTGTCCGAGGCGTGGTGGATTCCCCGGATCTGAGCCTGAACATCTCCCGGGAGCTTTTGCAGCATGACCGCCAGCTGAAGGTCATCGCCGGAAATCTGGAAAAGAAGATCAAGAGCGAACTGGCCAAGATGCTCAAGGACGAGCGGGAGGCTTATGAAACCTTCTGGAAGAACTTCGGCCGCCAGTTGAAATATGGCGTGGTCAGCGAGTACGGCATCCATAAGGACCTGCTGCAGGATCTGCTGTTGTTCTGGTCCTCCACGGAGAAGAAGCTGGTGACGCTGGATGAGTACGTCTCCCGGATGAAGGAGGATCAGAAGGTCATCTATTATGCCGCCGGTGACACCGTGGATAAAATCGACAAGCTGCCTCAGCTGGAGGCTTTGAAGGATCAGGGGGTGGAGATCCTCTACTTCACAGAGGAAGTGGACGAGTTTGTGGCCCAGACCCTGCGGAGCTACAAGGACAAGGAGTTCCGCTCCGCCATGGACGGTGCATCCGACGAGTCCGCTCAGGAAAAGGCCAAGGAGGAGGCCGACACCCATAAGGATGTGTTTGCCTTCGTGAAGGAGACGCTTGGTGACGCGGTGACAGAGGTGAAACCCTCCACACGGCTGAAATCGCACCCTGTATGTCTCACCGCCGGCGAAGGCCTGAGCTTTGAGATGGAGAAGTATTTCCAGCTCATGCAGCCTGACAGCAGCATCAAGGCCCAGCGGATTCTGGAGCTGAACACGGAGCACCCGGCCTTCACCGCTCTGGAGAACGCCGTGACCGCCGACCCGGAGAAGGCCAAGACCTACGCCAAGCTGCTGTACGATCAGGCGCTGCTGATCGCGGGACTGCCGCTGGACGATCCCTCCGGCTACACGGATCTGGTGTGCGGATTGATGAAGTAAGTCTGATAAGAAGGACTTTGCCCCCGGCGTGTCTTACAAGATACGCCGGGGGCAGCAGGGTGAAAAGGTCTTTTCGCCCTGCTGTCAATATTTTCAGAGCTTTTGTAAAGTTCTGAAAATATTTAATTTAAATAGCGCAGGACACCCTTCTTGGGTTTCCCGCGCACACTCTTCACCCGCAAGGGGTATGCGGCATCCGTAAAGCGGCACAGCGCTAACGGCTGCCCTACCTTACTATCGCGGAAAATCTACCATTTTATCGAAAGACTCCCCCGGCGTGTCTTGCAAGACACGCCGGGGGCTTTTCGCTATTTCGGCAACTCAGCGCGCGAAAACACCTCCCCGTGGAAGATCCACACGGAGGTGTTTTGTCTGTATTCGGCGTTTCTCAGCCCCACAGGGCGGAGAGGGACGGGATAATTTGCTTTTTCCGGCTCATGATCTTGGGCAGGAACACGCTGTTCTTTTCCTCGCCGGTGATGTTGAAGGCCTGCCGGATGGTTTCCGTATCTCCGGAATACAGCAGGTAGGAGCCTTCCACCAATACGTCCGTGATCATCAGCAGCACAATGTCCAGACCGTTCTTCTTACGGATGGTCTCCATCGTGGCGAGGAATTCCTCTTTCCGGGCCATAAGACGATCGGAATCCAGACAGGTGATCTGGCTCACCGCCAGATTGTGACCGCCAATGTGAAATTCCTTGTAGTCGGTGCGGATAATGGACTCAGCGCTCTTATCCTCACCGGTAGCGGCGGAGAAAATGGTCTGCCCCAGCTCTTCCAGAGAGACATTGGCAATACGGGACATCCGGTTGGCAATGTCGATATCCCGCTGGGTGCAGGTGGGAGATTTGAACATGACCGTATCCGACACGATGGCGGCAGCCATGAGGCCCGCCATTTTAGCAGAGGGCATCAGTCCCTTTTCCTGGTACATATCCGCAACGATGGTGGTAGAACTGCCCACCGGCTCATTCCGGACGTAAATAGGATTGTTGGTCTCAATATCCGCCAGACGGTGGTGGTCCACGATCTCCAGAATGTCCGCCTGATCCAGGCCGGGCACAGACTGGGCCTTTTCGTTGTGGTCCACCAGAATTACCTGCTTGCGCCGGGGACGCAGCAGATGGAATCGGGATAGGGTTCCCACCACGTGCTCATTTTCATCCAGAATGGGGTAAGCCCGGAATCGGCTTTCCAGCACGGTATTGCGCACGTCATCGATATAATCGTCCAGATGGAAGGAAACCAGATCGTGGCTCTTGCAGATGCGCTCAATGGGCAGAGAATGGCAGATCAGGTGGACTGCCCGGTACGCGTCATAAGGCGTGGAGATGATGCAGGTATCGGTGTCCAGCTCCAGCAGCTCCCGGCTGACCTCCGCCTGACAGACGATGACGCAGGTGACCCGCAGCTCCAGTGCCCGCTTGATCATGTCCGGCTGATCGCCGCAGACCACGATGCTGTCCGGAGAGGAAAACAGCAGGTTTTCCCGTCCCGCAGGCAGGGCGATGGTGACCTCGCCGGAGATCTCATCCCGGATCTGGCCGCCCTCGTTGAGGACCTTTCCCTCCAAAACGGAGAGCAGGTTATAGACCGGCACGTTCTTGACCGTGGAATTGCGGACAGCCAGCATATCGTAGCTGGCCACGTCACCGGCGGAAAGCATACCGTAAAGCGTACCGTCCTCATTGGCCACAGGCAGTACGGAGATCCGGTCCGCCTGCATCATCTGCCAGGCCCGGCTGATGGTAGCGGCGGGAGACAGGGTGGGCGGCGTATCGAAGTCCAGGTCCCGGACCTGCGTCCGAACGTTGTTGATCAGCTCCGGCGGCTGGGCACCGAATTTGTCCAGGACGGCTTTCGTCTCATCGCTGATCTGGCCCAGACGGGCGGCGCAGTACTGCCGCTGCCCCAGAGCATTTTTCAGTGCGGCGTAGGCCATGGCGGATACGATGGAGTCGGTATCCGGGTTGCGATGGCCAGTAATGTAAACTTTGTCCATTCCACAGTTCCTTTCGGATCGTTTCTAAATTCTGTTTCTCTCATGATTATGAGAGTCCGGCGTGAAATTGTCAACAGTGCCTTTCACCAAATGGACCGTGCGAAAGTACAGTCTCACAACCCATTTTGTATAGTTCCGGACCATTTACAGGATCAGAAGCTCCTTGGGTGCCTGCGTAATGTCCTGACAGCCCTGTTCTGTGATGACGATCACATCCTCAATGCGAACGCCCAGCTTCCCCGGCAGATAGATCCCCGGCTCCGCGCTGATGACAGCGCCGGCAGGCAGCGGCTTGCTGTTGGACGGCGTGGCATTGGGATTTTCATGGATTTCCACACCGACGCTGTGGCCAAAGCTATGGCCGAAATAGGGACCGTATCCGGCGTCCGCGATGACCTGTCGGGCGGCGCCGTCCACCGCCGCGCCGGTGACGCCGGCCTTTGCCGCGGCGATTCCGGCAAGCTGGGCCTTGAGGACCGTGTTGTAAACAGTCTCCATCTCCTCCGTCACATGACCAACGGCCACTGTGCGGGTCATATCCGAGCAATAGCCGCCGAATTTGCAGCCGAAGTCCATGGTGACGAACTCCCCGGCCTGAATGGGCTTCTCACTGGGAACACCGTGGGGCAGGCTGCCGTTGGGACCGGAGACCACGATGGGATCAAAGGACTTGTCCTCCGCGCCGTAGTGCAGCATTTTATAGAGCAGCAGTGCGGCAATTTCCTTTTCCGTAACGCCGGGACGGATCTCGCCGAGAATGTCCGCCAGCGCTTTTTCCGCGATCCGCTGAGCCCGGATCATACAATCCAGCTCCGCCTGGTCCTTGACGGCCCGCAGCGTCCACAAAAGCTCCGTGGCGGGGACCAGCTCGCAGTGGAGCTTCTCCGAAAAGCGGTGAAAATCCGCCGCCGTCATATATTCATCCTCATACCCCATGCGGGTGATGTGTTCCTTTTCGATGACCTCGTTGATGAGGGCGGAGTAGGGATGTTCCCGGTCCGTTTGCCGGATCTCCGCACCCTGTACATAGCGCGCAGCAGCTTCCGTATACCGACTGTCGGTGAAATAATAGCTGCGGTTTCGAGTGACGATGGCCACACCGTCCGTCCCGGAGGAGTGAAAGCCGGAGGCGTAAAAGCGGTTGGCCTCGCAGGTCAGCAGCACGGCGTCCAGGCCGTGGGCCTCCAGCGCACCGGCGATTTTTTTGAAATGGTTCATAACAGATCCTCTTTTTCTGAGAGCCGCAGCATATCAGGTGTAACCGGCCCTCTGTGATGAGCAGTGTAGCAGAATTTCACAAAATTGTCAAAGCGGCTCGTCAGTTCGGATTTAATCTCACCGCATTTTGTAGAAAATCACAGTTGACTTTAATCGTTTAAAGCTGTATGGTAATAACATCACAAAGCTCAGTGCGGCAGAAAGGAGTGCACAATGCGTTTCGGAATGTTTACCTATATTTACCGCTACGCACGCTATTTTGCGGGCTTCTTTCATAATGCAGAAACGGAACAGGCATTCTGCCGGGCATAAGGCTTGCACTCGTTAAACGCGAGGGGGCTCTGTTCCACGGACAGAGCCCCCCTTGTTTTTTGGAAGGCATCCAACTTTGTGAATTCGTCCGGATACGGACAAAAGGAGAAGATCACTATGAAAAAGAAATTGCTCGCTCTTGTTCTGGCTGCGGCCATGACGCTGTCCCTTGCCTCCTGCGGCGGCTCCAAGACGGAGACACCCTCCACCGGCTCTGACAATTCCTCTGCCAGCTCTGACAATTCCTCCGCCGAGGGCGCCACCTATAAGGTCGGCATCTGCCAGCTGGTGCAGCACCCCGCGCTGGACGCTGCAACCCAGGGTTTTATCGACGCTCTGAATGAAGCCCTCCCCGGCCAGGTGGAGTTTGAAAACAAGAACGCCTCCGGCGAGGCCAACAACTGCGGCACGATCGTCAACGGCTTTGTTTCCGAGGGCGTGGACCTGATCATGGCCAACGCCACCGCCGCCCTGACCGCCGCCGCTTCCGCGACTGCCGACATTCCCATTCTGGGCACCTCCATCACCGCTTACGGCGTGGCCCTGGATCTTGACGATTTCGACGGCACCGTAGGCGGCAACATCTCCGGCACCTCCGACCTGGCCGACCTGAGCAAGCAGGCCGACATGATCACCGAGTGGTTCCCCGAGGCCCAGAAGGTGGCCCTGCTGTTCTGCTCCGCCGAGCCCAACTCCAGCTACCAGATCCAGGAAGTGGCGACCTGCCTGTCCAACAAGGGCATTGAGACCAAGGAATTTGCCTTCACCGACTCCAATGACGTGGCGTCCGTGACCCAGTCTGCCGCTGACTACGCAGATGTGGTCTATCTCCCCACCGATAACACCGCCGCCTCCAACACCGAGGCCATCGCCAACATCCTGGTGCCCGCCGGTGTTCCCGCTATCTGCGGCGAGGAGGGTATCTGCTCCGGCTGCGGCGTGGCTACCCTGTCCATCAGCTACTATGATCTGGGCGTGACCACCGGCAAGATGGCTGCCAAGATCCTCACCGGCGAGGCGGATATCTCCACCATGCCCATCGAATACACCGACGCCACCCCCAAGTACAACCCCACCATCTGCGAGGAGCTGGGCATCCAGCCTCTGGACGGCTATGAGGCCATTGAGGGCTGATCCAAAACAAACGCGATCCTATAACGAAAATCTGGCGGGAGGGGGCAATCCCCTCCTCCCGCTGTGAACAAGGAGAAACGGTATGAGTTTTCTATCCTCCCTTCTCAATGCGCTGCCGGGCGCTGTGGCCCAGGGCCTGATCTGGGGCCTGATGGCCATCGGCGTCTACATCACCTTCCGTATTCTGGATGTAGCTGATCTGACGGTGGACGGATCTCTGGCCACCGGCGGTGCCGTGGCCGTCATGCTGATCCGGGCAGGTCTGAACGCTTGGGCCGCGTTGCTGTGCGCCTTTCTGGCAGGTATGCTGGCCGGCTTTGTCACCGGCCTGTTCCACACGAAATGCGGCATCCCCGCCATTCTCGCCGGTATTCTGACCCAGCTGTCCCTCTACTCCATCAACCTGCGGATCATGGGCAGCAAGGCCAATCAGGCAGTAGGCGTGGATAAGTATGATCTGCTGGTATCCCAGCGGTATGTGCGTTCGGTGAGTCTGGATAACCCCCTGCCTCTGCTGGTGGTATTCACGGTGGTGCTCATTGCCGTTTTGTACTGGTTTTTCGGCACGGAAAAGGGCTGCTCCCTCCGTGCCACCGGCGCAAACCCTAACATGGCCCGGGCTCAGGGCATCAATACCAACGCCAACGTGGTGCTGGGACTCATGGTGTCCAACGGTTTGGTAGCCCTGTCCGGCGGTCTGCTGGCCCAGTTCCAGGGTTCCTCCGACATCAACATGGGCCGGGGCGCCATCGTCATCGGTCTGGCCGCCGTCATCATCGGCGAAGTGGCCTTCGGCAAGGTATTCATCAACTTCGCTTTGAAGCTGCTGGCGGTCTCCATCGGTGCCGTCATCTACTACATCGTTCTGCAAATCGTTTTGCAGTTGGGTCTGAACACCAACGATCTGAAGCTGGTGTCCGCCCTGATCGTGGCCGTGTTCCTGGCGATCCCCTACTGGAAGGGTCACATCCACACCAAAAAGGGAGGTTCCGTCCATGCTTGAGCTGAAGGATATCTGCAAGACGTTTAATCCCAATACCATCAACGCTAAGGTAGCTTTGAACCATCTGAACCTGACACTGAATGACGGGGATTTTGTCACCGTTATCGGCGGCAACGGTGCGGGCAAGTCCACCATGCTGAACGCCATCGCAGGCGTGTTTCAGGTGGATTCCGGCACCATCACCATCGACGGACAGGACGTTACCAAGCTGCCGGAGCACAAGCGGGCGGCATTTTTGGGGCGGGTGTTCCAGGACCCCATGATGGGCACCGCACCCACCATGCAGATCGAGGAAAATCTGGCGCTGGCAGCCCGCCGGGGCCAGCCCCGGGGGTTGAAGTGGGGCATCACCGCCTTGGAGCGGGCAGATTACAGAGAGCTGCTGAAAACGCTGGATCTGGGGCTTGAGGACCGCCTCACCGCCAAGGTGGGCCTGCTCTCCGGCGGTCAGCGTCAGGCGCTGACGCTGCTGATGGCCTCCCTGAAGCAGCCCAAGCTGCTGCTGTTGGACGAGCACACTGCCGCTTTGGACCCCAAGACCGCTGACAAGGTGCTGGCTCTGTCCGACCAGATCGTGCAGGAGAACAACCTCACCACCCTCATGATCACCCACAACATGAAGGACGCCATCGCCCACGGCAACCGGCTCATTATGATGGATGCCGGCCGGGTGGTGGTGGATATCTCCGGTGAGGACAAGAAGAAGCTGACGGTCCCCGACCTGCTGGCCCTGTTCAGCCGCGCCAGCGGCTCTGACGAGGCCAATGACAAAATGCTCCTGTCCTGAAATCCTACATACATCTCTCCCCCGGAAGGTCTCTTCCGGGGGATTTCGCTATGCAAAAGCACAGTAAAATAAGAAATGTGCCATTTCCTCGCCCCCGCAGGGCAACCGGGAATGATGCACGAAAACTTCATGCACTGGCATTTGTGCATGTTCGCGGTGCGCTGCTCATGCATGCAGTTTTATGCGCAAAAATATACCCCGTTCTTCCGCTTTTTCAGAAGAACGGGGTGTACTTTTAAATCAGGCATGCGGTCAGTCCGCGCTGGAAGTCATGACCGCATTGGCGGACTTGACGGTGCGGCGCAGGAAAATGACGCTGAGGGTGAAGGACATGACCTCCGCAATGGGGAAGGCCCACCACACCAGTTCCAATTGCCCCGTCCGGGACAGCAGCCACGCCACCGGCAGCAGCACCACCAGCTGGCGGCACACGGAGACGATGAGGCTGTAGATGGGGTTGCCAATGGCCTGGAACACAGAGCCTGCAATGATGCAGAAACCGGCCAGCAGGAAGGAGAAGCTGATGATCCGAAGAGCGGGATCGCCGATGGCCAGCATGGTCTCCGATGCGTCGAACAGGCCCAGCAGCGTGGAGGGGAACAGCTGGAAAATGGTGAAGCCCACAACCATGATGACCATGGCGGTGATGGTGGAGAGCCGCACAGTCTTCCACACCCGCTGGGGTCTGGCAGCGCCGTAGTTATAGGAGATAATGGGCACCATGCCGTTGTTCAGACCGAAAATAGGCATGAATACGAAGCTCTGAATCTTGAAATACGCGCCGAACACGGCGGTGGCGGTGGGGGTAAAGACGAAGAGGATCTTGTTCATGCCGAAGGTCATCACAGAACTGATGGACTGCATGATGATGGAGGGCACACCCACCCGGTAGATCTCCTTGGCCACGATGGGGTCCCAGCGGATGTTCTCCCGGCGGATGTGAATGTCGTGGTTGTACTTGATATTCACGATTAGGCCCACGATCGCCGCCACGATCTGTCCAACAACGGTGGCCACAGCAGCGCCGGCCACCCCCATCCGGGGTGCGCCGCACAGTCCAAAGATCAGAATGGGGTCCATGACGATGTTGATGATGGCGCCCAACAGCTGGGTGCACATGGCCAGACTGGTACGGCCGGTGGATTGCAGCAGCCGCTCAAAGCAGAACTGGCTGAAAATACCCACGGAAAGGCCTAAGCAGATCCGGGTGTACTGCACGCCGTATTCCACGATCTCCGGCACTGCCTTGGCCTGCGCCATGAAGAAGGGCCGGGAGAGGAACAGGCCGATGAAGGCAAAGACAAGATAGCTGCAAATGGGCAGCAGGAAGATACCTGCGCCGGCAGCCCGGTCCGCCATCTCCTGCTTTTTCTCACCCAGAGAGCGGGAAAGCAGTGCGTTGATGCCCACGGCAGTGCCCGCGCCCACGGCGATCATCAGGCTCTGGAGGGGGAACGCCAGACCCACGGCGTTGAAGGCGTTCTCACTGAGCCGGGAGACAAACACGCTGTCCACGATGTTGTACAGCGCCTGTACCAGCATGGAGATCATCATGGGCACCGCCATACCGGCCAGCAGCTTGCCTACCGGCAGAACGCCCATCTTGTTTTCCTGGGGAGCCGCACCCGCGGCGTTTTGCTTACTCATAGATTAGATTGGTTCCTTTCATATCAGCTTTCGGAAGAAAGACGCGGCCTCTCAGCCGCGCCTTTTCTGGCATTTACTTTTTCAGTTCGCCGGTGGCCAGCTGCGTCAGGTAGGCATTCAGGAAACCGTCCAGATCGCCGTCCATCACGTTGTCGATCTGGCTGGTTGCATCCCATGTGCCGGGGGCACATGGGAACCCTGCATTTCACTCAAATGTCCGGGCAAAGCCCGTCCATTTCAAGGTTTTGCTCCGCAAAACGCTTGTTCGCCGCATAAGCGGCGGGAAACCAGCCTGCCGACAACTTATTTTTTCAGCTCGCCGGTGGCTAACTGCGTCAGGTAGGCATTCAGGAAACCGTCCAGGTCGCCGTCCATCACGTTGTCGATCTGGCTGGTTTCGTAGCCGGTGCGGGTGTCCTTTACCAACTGGTAGGGCATGAACACGTAAGAGCGGATCTGGCTGCCCCACTCGATTTTCATCTGCACGCCCTTGATGTCAGAAATTTTCTCGGCATGCTGCTGAATCTTCAGTTCGATCAGCTTGGCACGCAGTTGCTTCATACAGTTATCCTTGTTCTGGAACTGGGACCGCTCCTGCTGAGAAGACACCACAATACCGGTGGGCTTGTGGATCAGGCGGACGGCGGAGGAGGTCTTGTTGATGTGCTGACCGCCGGCACCGGAGGAACGGAACACCTGCATTTCGATGTCCTCCGGGCGGATCTCCACCTCTACGTCATCAGGCAGCTCCGGCATGACTTCCACAGCGGCAAAGCTGGTCTGGCGGCGGGCGTTGGCGTCAAAGGGAGAGACGCGGACCAGACGGTGGACGCCGTGTTCGCTCTTCAGCAGGCCGTAGGCATTCTCGCCCTCGATGGAAATAACGGCAGATTTGATACCGGCCTCGTCACATTCCTCGTAGTCCAGCGTTTTCCAAGCGTAGCCGTGACGCTCCGCCCAGCGGGTATACATCCGATAGAGCATCTGGCACCAGTCCTGGGCCTCGGTGCCGCCGGCACCGGAGTGGAGCTGGAGAATAACGTTGTTTGCGTCATACTCACCGGAGAGCAGCGTGGTCATACGGATCTCTTCGATCTCGGTTTCCAGCGCGGGGAACTCTGTTTTCAATTCTTCCAGGATCTCTTCATCCTCCGCCTCCTGGCCCATCTCGCACAGGGTGGTCAGATCCTCCCAGGTGCTCATGAGTTTCTTGAAGCGGTGGAGCTTGTTTTGAAGCTGCTTCAGGCGGGTCTGCACCTTCTGAGAGCGCTCCAGATTGTTCCAGAAGCCGTCTTGAGTGGTCTCATCCTCCAGACGGGCGGCCTCCTGAGCCACAGCGTCGATGTCAAGGGCGTCCCCCAGCTTCTTCAGCTCCGGTTCCAGGTCCCGTAGCTTCTGCTTATAAACGTCATATTCGATCAAAGCCATACTGATTCTCCAATTTCCATATAGATTACTTTAGCCATGATATTATATAGGAGTTCCCTGGTTTTGTAAAGGGAAATATGCACAAAAATGACGATTTTCAAAAATTCAGCGCACGTTTGCGGAGAACAGGTGAAAAAAGAGACGGACTCTGTCCGTCTCTCACGCTCAATGATTCAGAATAAACTGTTCCAGCTCCTCCGCCGTCCGCACGACTGCGGCAGCCCCGGCCTCCGCCAGTTCGCCGGGTGCGGCGTACCCGAAGAACTCCACGCCCACACAGGCAAGGCCGCATTCCTGCGCGCCAAGCACATCATACTTCCGGTCACCGACCATCAAAACGGTGGGCTTATCCCCATCGGTCAGGCGCAGGCGGCGCATGGCTTCCCGAATGACGTCCGCCTTTTCCCAGTCAGCCCCCGCAGGGCTGCCGGTCACAGCAGACAGAAAGGGTGTAAAGCCAAAACGCCGACAGATGCTCATGCACAGCTCCTCCGGCTTGGAGGAGGCCAACGCCAGAGTGTATCCCTTGGCCTTCAGCCGTTCCAGAACGTCCCGCATACCGGGGGCCGCCTCGTTTTCATACTGTCCCACCGGTACATAGTGCTCCCGGAACACCCGAACGCCCTCCACCGCCTTCTCCCGGCTGTAGCCGCAGTGCTCCATGAAGGATTCCTGCAGCGGCGGACCGATGAATTTCAGAAGGGTCTGGGCATCCGGCATGGTCCCGCCCAGCTTTTCAATGGTGTATTTCACGGAGTTGACGATCCCCTCCCGCGAATCCGTCAATGTACCGTCCAGATCAAATAAAATCGTGTGAAACATCCGGTCTCTCCCTTCTGTAAGCAAAACGAAGCCGGGCCAACAAGCCCGGCTCCGCCGACTGTTTTGTCCCTTTACAGACGATTCTAACATGAATTCAAAGGCTCCGCAAGGAAAAGCTGCACAAAAATTGCAAATTACAGAGTTTCCACCGGCTCGTAATCCAGCAGCTCAATGCGGGAGCTCCACATATCCGCCGTTTCCGCCGGGGGATTGGAGAGCATGGTGGTGAGATACTTCTTGCTGTCATCGGCAAAGACGGTAGCCACCTTCCGGCCCGGCTCCAGATTCTGAATCACAGAGCCAAGGAAGTTAGCGCCGGAGGAGATACCCACGCCAAGGCCCAGTACACGGCCGAATTTCGCCGCCATGGCAATGGCGTCCAGATCGTTGATGTCCATTACGCCATCCACCAGAGTCTGGTCCACCACAGCAGGGATAAAGTCGTCGCCGATGCCCTCAATGTGGTGAGCGCCCTTGACAGTCCCGCCGGAAAGCAGAGGCACTGCATCCGGCTCCACAGCCACAGCCCGGACGGCGTGATCCGCCTTCAGACGGCGGGCGGTGCCCATGAGGGTGCCACCGGAGCCGACGCCGGCCACGAAGTCCGTCACATCCGGAAGCTGGCGCAGGATCTCAACGCCGGTAGTAAGATAGTGGGCCTCGGGGTTATCCTGATTTTCAAACTGCTTGGGCTGGAAGCCGCCAATCTCCTCCGCCAGATCTCTGGCCCCCTGAAGGGCGGCGTTGAAGCCGCCGGCTTCCCGTGAGATCAGATGCAGGGTGGCACCGTACATAGCCATCAGCTTTTTCCGCTCCTCGCTGGCCCAGTCCGGCATGAAGATGTGGACGGGATGGCCGGTGAACGTGCCCAGTGCGGAGAAGGCGATGCCGGTGTTTCCGCTGGTCATCTCCACGATGGGCTGGCCGGGCTTCAGGGTGCCGTTGGCGGTGGACTTGGTAATGACGTGGGCCGCCAGACGGTCCTTGATGCTGCCGGAGAGGTTGTATGCCTCCAGCTTTGCCCAGACAAAGCCTTCCCGGCCGTCCAGCTTGTAGCGGATGCGGATCATGGGGGTATTCCCTACCAAATGTGTGAAGTTCATAACGTATCCTCCTCATCAATATACTTCATGTTGAATCTTTCCATCCTCGGAAACACGGCTGCGCAAAACAAAAGGAGCGATGTGCGCTTGCACATCGCTCCTGAAAGCTCTTCATGCAAGACACAGGCACGCTGAAACGGACGCCTGTATCTGCGATCAGCAGTTCAGCCGCCCTATGTCTTACAACAACAGGTTTTTGCAAATTCATTTCTCATAATAAAATTAGTGTAGCACCTCTCTGCAGGAAAGTCAACCATCTTTCCATTCTACGAAAAAATGTCCGCTTTGTTACCGGAAAATGTTCGTATGGGCCAGCACCCGGAACAAGCAGGCCGCCGCCACGCCCGTCACAGCTCCGGTGATCAGGGAAGCACCCAGCAGGATCGGCAGATAGTACAGCGGGGCCATTGAGCCCAGCGTCAGGCAGGCCGCCGCGATCTGGCCGCAGTTGTGGGCCGCTGCGCCGCCGACGGACACACCATAGATAGACAGATGCCGGGATCTGGACAGCAAGATCATCACCAGCATGGCGGAAAAGCCCCCCAGCAAGGAGAAGATCAGGGCGTTCATGTTCCCGGCAAACACCGCCCCCAGCAGACACCGGCCTGTCAAAATCAGCAGCGCCTGAGCGGGACCAAGGGCGTACAGGGCGAATACCGTCACAATATTAGCAAGGCCCAGCTTGATGCCGGGGATGGGAATGGCCAGAGATAATGGAAAAAAGTTTTCCAGATAGCTGAACGCCAGCGCCAGCGCTGTCAGCACGGCGCAGAGGGTCAACTGCTTCGTTGTCAGCCTCACAGTCACCCTCCTAACCGATCACAATGTCCACATCGTTGCTGTCCGCCGCGCCGCCGGTGAGCTGAATGATGATCCGGGCCGGAAGGCACACGATGCTCTGTCCGCTGCGGGAAATAGTTCCGGTGCGGACGCAGTCCTGGGTGGGACAGTCGGAGGAACTGACCCGAAGGCCGTTTCCGTCCTCCGCCGCCACCGTCAGCGTCACGCCGTTATAAGAATAGGTGCGTGGCGCGTCCAGCAAGTCCGCCTGGGCAAAGCGGTCAATCTCCTGCCCGTCAGCGGTGACCACCGCCGTCAGAGCACCGGTTTCGGTTCCGCCACGCCAGACCGTCATGGCCGAGAGAGCCGCCAGCGCAATGACCGCCAAGACCACGATCACATCCCAGAAATTGGGCTTCAGCTCAGGAAACCGTTTCATAGGTGTACCCACTGTCCTTCACTTCCTCAAGCCGGTCCGCCAGTCCGGCAGTGATGACTACCCGGCCATCCTCCGTCACCAGCACCAGATCGAAGTCATACCCGCCATTTCGCCAGAAGTCCAGCGCCTGTTCCTCTCCCATGACGAACAGTGCCGTGGAGAAGGCGTCGCACATGGCACCATTTCCCGCGCCGGCCCAGTCTGGGCCATTGTCCGCCGCCACCACCGTCACCGACAGTAAACCGCTGTCCGCAGGATAGCCGGTGGAGGGATCAATAATATGGTGGTAGGTTTTTCCGTTTTCCTCAAAGTACCGCTCGTAGCCGCCGGAGGTGATGGCGTAGGCGTCCCGCAGGGACAGGATCGCCGCAAGGCCGCTCTCATTCCGGGGATCCTTAATGCCCACCCGCCAGTCGGAGCCGTCGGGCTTGCCGCCCAGCACGAACACGTTGCCGCCCAGAGAAATTTTCCCACTTTCAATGCCGTTGGCCCGGAAGGTCTGCTCCACCCAATCGGAGGTATAGCCCTTGGCGATGCCCCCCAAGTCGATAGCCTGCCCCTCCCCCAGCGTTACGGAATGGGCCGGTTCCTCCTGAATTTGGATCTCGTCGCTGTTGACATGCTTTAACAGCTCATTCAGTTCGGACTGCTCCGGAACGCGGAACTGATCGCCGGTGAAGCCCCACGCGTCCATGATGGGGGCGATGGTAATATCAAACGCGCCGTTTGTGGCGTCCCGGTATTCCAGCGCCGCCGGAAGCAGCGCCCGCGTCCCGTAAGTCAAGCCAGTGGTAGGCGTTGTGCCGTTATGGTTGACGCGGGACACGTCGCTGTCCGCCTTTGTGCGGGAGAGTTGGTTCTCCAAAGCCTTGATCTGTCCCTCCGTCTCTTGGACGGCTTTCTCCGCCTTGGGGCCATAGGCCGCAACCTCCATCACCGTGTCCATGGCGAAGATCTGGGCAGTAGCCTCCGTTGTTTGTTTTCCGCAGCCTGTCAGGCACAGGCACAAGGCTGCTATCAGAATTGAGAACCGTTTCATGGCGTCCTCCGTTAGAATTTGATTCGATTTTTTCAGTATACCGCGAATATTGTAAAAAAGCAATGAAGGTTTTCCTTGCAAATTGGAAAAGAGACTGGTATACTATGAATGTATGTCGGCGGGAACCGGTCTGGAATGGACTGCCCGCATTTTGGGAAATATAACCCTGGAGGTTTTAATAGATGGCAAAAAATCCGAATAAAAAGGTCGCTCCGAAGGACGAACCCATGAATGGAGCAATGAAATTTTTCCTGGCTGGCTGCGTAGCAGAACTGTATTTACTGATCCTGCGTCGTTTTTATATCAATGCCGACTCTGAACTGACCCGGATCGCCTGGTATGATCACTACCTCTGGACTCTGGCCGGGATCGGCGCGGGTGTGTTGGCAGTGGGCGTGATCGCCGCTCTGGTTTTGCGGGGCAGCGCCAAGAAGCAGAAGTCCGCTTGGATCCTTGCTGCGGCAGGCGCCTTTGTGGGTGCAGCTACGGCTCTGGTCCGCTGGAATATGGCCACCCTCTCTTTTATGACAATCGTTGTGCCGGTCATTATGCTGCTGGGAATCCTCTGGGCGCTGTATGACCGGGAATGTGCACTGGCTCTGACGGTGCTGGGTGCCTCCCTCTTTGTTCTGTGGGGCGTGCGCCGGTACGGCTCCAGCATGTATGTGGGCACCACCGTTAAGGTCTGCGTGGTGATCTATCTGGTTCTGCTGGCAGCTCTCGCCGCACTGACCAAGAGCGGCAAGCTGAATAAGCTCCTGCCCCCCAAAGCGGATAAGTTGCCGGTATATGCAGCCTGCGGTCTTTCCGCGCTGGCTCTGCTGGCCTCTCTGCTGGGCGGTGGCATCTCCTACTACGCCATGTGGGCACTGGCAGCGGTGGTCTTCGCACTGGCTGTCTACTACACGGTCAAGCAGCTTTAAAATGTAAGCAAACAGCTCCGGTCCAGTACGGACCGGAGCTGTTTTTTGCTGCAGCAAGTTCCAATCTGCACTTTGCTCCCCCGAAAGTACAGGGGGACCTGACGCCATTGGATACGATCTCAAAGCGGAACTGCATGAAAAGCCCCGGGAGAAACCGCTTTCTCCCGGGGCCTCTTTCCCATAAAATAATTGCGCGTAAGGAAAGCAGATACCCGATCAATCCGTAAAATCAGGATAGCCCTCCTTCAGGGTCTCATCATAAACGGCGCGGTCACCGCCGATGAACTTGGGCCGTACCCGGGCCGCCAGCACAATGGCCTGACCGATGTGATCCTGCTCCAGCCGCACCGGCACCGCCACCTTTTTCAAGTGCATCCCGATGAGGGTACCGCCGATGTCCAGTCCTGCGTCTGCCCGGATCTCCTCCAGCGCCACAGGATGCCGAAACGCCTTGTAAGCGGCGGTAGCGAAGGAGCTGCCCGCCTTGGGCTGGGGCACCACATTGACGATCTCCCCGCCGGGGACCGCCTCGTATTCCACGATCAAAGCCCGGTTCAGATGCTCGCAGCATTGGGCGGCCATGTAGACGCCCATGGGGCCGAACACACTGTCAAGGCCCCGGAAAATGGCATCCGCCACCTCCGGTGTAGACCAGCTTCCCACCTGATGCCCTACCACCTCACTGGTACTGCATCCGATGACCACGAGCTGTCCCTTCCGCAGATGGGCAGTCTCCGCCAGTTGGCGGGCCGCAGCGGCGGACTCCCGCTCTACCTGTTCCAAAAGCTGCTGATTCTCCAATGTATGTACCGTAGTTCCTGCCATATATAAGCCTCCCTTTTGTTTTACGCACAAGGCGCCGTGTGAGAAATTTCCTCACACGGCTGCCTTATTTTTTCGTTTACAGTTCCAGACCGCTCAGCGCAGGCGCCTTTGCCTTTTGCAGCAGCACAGCCAACACAAGGCCGATGGCGATACCGGCGATCCCCTGAACGATATTGCCGGGAATACTGGCGGCTGCCGCCAGACCCTTGCCCAGGATCATGGAGGCGTAGGCAAAATAGCCCAGGACCATGATGGTCTCCCCCACGATGCCGCTGACCAGCATGGCAGTCTTCCCGCGGCCCAAGGCCCGGAAGATCAGCGCCGCTACCAAGGCGTCAAGGCCCTTAATGATCAGGGTGCCGGGAACATAGTGTCCGTAGCCGCTGAGCAGATCCACCAGCATGGAGCCGATACCGGCCGCCGCCGCACCGTACCAGGGCCCCAACAGCCAACCGGAGAGCAGCACGAAGCAGTCGCCTAGATTCACATAGCCGTTGACGGGGGACGGGATCTGAATGACGCTGGTAGCCACATAGACAAGGGCGGCCATCAAAGCACTGAGAACTAACTTTCTTACCTTCTGATTTTCCATTGCACTTCACCTGTTCCGGCGTGTACCGCCTGTTCTTGCATTCATTATATCCCAGCTTGATACTATCTCAATATTCAGAATTGCAAAATTTTATAAGGTCAGTTTACGGCAAAACAAAAAAGGACATCCTGACGGATGTCCTTTTGTTTGGCCTATTAACCGATCTTGTTGAGCTTCAGGGTCATAGCGCTCTTGCGGTGAGCAGCCGTGTTCTTGTGCAGAACGCCCTTAGCGACAGCCTGATCGACCTTCTTGACCGCGACCTTGTAAGCGCCATCGGCCTCGGTGCGATTGCCTTCAGCGGCAGCCGCCTCGAACTTCTTGATGGCAGTCTTCAGATCGGACTTCGTAGCCTTATTGCGCGCGTTGCGGACCTCACCGATGAGGACACGCTTCTTGGCAGACTTGATATTCGGCAAACCAAACACCTCCTCCTGGCATTTCTTGGCGCGGTTTCATAATTTCCACCGTGCAGAATGATATTTTAGCAGAGAAGTCCAGAAAAAGCAAGCCTTTTTTTAATATTTCTATATTTTTTTGTATAGCGCAAATATCTCCGCAAAAGCTACCCTTAATACCACAAGATTTTGTGTCAGGAGGGCAAAATGTTTACAAAACGGACGGATCTGGCAATTGAGGCCCACGAGCTGTGGCAGGAATCCGCCGGGAAAACCACCCGGCTGGCAGGCGTAAAGGCCACGGAGAAGAAAATACAGGGCTATCCGGTCACACAGGTGGATATTCTGGACCGGGAGGGGGAGGCCGCACTGGGAAAGCCTGCGGGCAGCTACCGCACCCTTGGCCTCACCGCCTTCTGGCAGCGGGGGGATGGGTTTTTCGACCGGGCGGTGCGGGCCGTTGGTCAACAGGTCAAGGAGTTGACCCCGGACAGCGGTCCGGTGCTGGTGGTGGGCCTTGGAAACCGGGCCATGACGCCGGACGCTGTCGGTCCGCTGGCGGCGGACAGCATCCTCATCACCCGCCATCTCATCGACGCTATGCCCCAGCACTTTTCCGGGTTCCGCCCGGTGGCGGCCCTGCGGCCGGGGGTGTTGGGGACCACCGGCGTGGAATCTGCAGAGGCGGTGCGGGGACTGGTGGACCGGCTCCATCCGTCGGCGGTCATCGCCGTGGACGCGCTGGCCTCCCGCCGGGTGGGGCGGGTGTGCTGTACCGTCCAGTTCAGCGACACCGGCATCATCCCCGGCAGCGGCGTAGGCAATCACCGCTCCGCCCTGAACCGGGAAACTCTGGGGGTACCGGTGCTGGCCGTGGGCGTTCCCACGGTGGTGGACGCCGCCACGTTAGCAGCGGATCTATTGGAAGAATCCGGGCTTCCGGAGCCGGATATGGAAATGCTGCGGAGCCGCCCTGAAAACCTTATGGTCACGCCAAGGGACATCGACCAGCAGGTGCGGGACCTGGGTAAGGTCATCGGCTACGGCATCAACTGGGCCTTGCAGGATCTGGAGATCGAGGAGATCAACGCCCTGCTGTCATAGGGTCAGAGGTCCAGCTCCAGCACCACGGGACAGTGGTCGCTGCCCGTGACCTCGCTCCAGATGTCGGCGCTTTTGATCTTGTCCCTCAGCCGGTCGGAGACGATAAAATAGTCGATACGCCATCCAGCGTTGTTCTTCCGGGCATTGAAGCGATAGCTCCACCAGGAGTACGCGCCGGTCTTGTCCGGGTAAAGATATCGGAAGGTGTCCGTAAAGCCGTTTTCTAACAGCTGGGTCATTTTGGCCCGCTCCTCGTCAGAAAAGCCGGGGTTCATGCGGTTGGATCTCGGATTTTTCAGGTCGATCTCCTGATGGGCCACATTGAGATCGCCGCAGTAGACCACCGGCTTCGTTTGATCCAACTCCATCAGATAGTCCCGCAGATCGTCCTCCCACTCCATGCGGTAGTCCAGCCGGGAAAGCTGGTCCTTGGAGTTGGGCGTGTAGCAGCACACCAGATAGAATTCCGGGTATTCCGCCGTAATGACCCGTCCCTCGTGGCGGTGGACCTCCTTGCCGAAGTCATAGGTGACGGAGAGGGGCGTCTGCCGGGTAAACACGGCGGTGCCGGAATAGCCCGCCTTGTCGGCGCTGTTCCAGTAGCGTTCATAGCCCGGCAGGTCGAATTCCGCCTGTTCCGGGCGCATCTTCGTCTCCTGCAGGCAGATCACATCTGCGTCCGCGAAGGCGCAGAAGTCCAGAAAGCCCTTGCCGAGACAGGCCCGCAGGCCGTTGACGTTCCAAGATACCAGTTTCATAGAGGCTCCTTCCCCGCCGCCCGGTCCCGGCGGCGGTTTTTGACGGTTTTCCCTCATTTTACCCGGTTTTCGCCGGGAAATCAACTTGCCCTTTCCGGTGAAAAGGAGTACAGTAAAATAAAATGATTTTATGAGTTGAGGTGCATCGTGGGGACGGAAAGCGGAATCCGGAATATGACGGTGGGCAGTCCCTTCCGCCATATTCTGATGTTTACCCTGCCGCTGCTGGCGGGGAATTTTTTGCAGCAGTTCTACAATATGGTGGATAGCTGGGTGGTGGGCAACTATGTCAGCGACGGAGCCTTGGCCGCCGTGGGCGTTGGCTTTCCGGTGATCTTCCTGTTCACATCCCTGTTCTCCGGCATCGCCACCGGCGGCACCGTGGTCATCGCCCAGTCCTTCGGCGGCGGGAGACCGGACCGGGTCCGGAGCGCCATCGACAGCCTGTATACCGCCTTTATCCGCAGTATTCTGCCCATCACTGCCGCCGCGCTGCTGCTGGTGCATCCCCTGATGACCGTTTTACGGGTGGACCCCGCCGCCTGGACAGAGACCCGGACCTATCTGCTGGTGGTCTGTGCGGGGCTTGTCGGCAGCATCGGCTATAATCTCAACGCCGGCATTTTAGGGGGCATGGGCAACAGTTCCACCACACTGCTGTTTCTGGCAGTGTCCACTATTTTGAACATCTTTCTGGATCTGGCACTGGTGCTGGCGGTACCGCTGGGGGTGCTGGGTGTAGCGCTGGGCACCGTCATCGCCCAATTATGCAGCTGGCTGTTCGGTATCTGGTATATCAACCGCAGGTATCCGCAGCTGGCCATCCATCCCTTCAACGGGATCTTCGACCGCAAACTGTTCTGTGAGATCATCCGCATTGGCCTGCCCAGTGGTATCCAGATGTCTCTGGTGGCCCTGGGCGCCATGGGCGTACTCTCCAAGGTCAACAGCTACGGAAAGGCCTTTACCGCTGGCTTCAACGTGGGCAATAAACTGGATACCCTGTCCTTCCTGCCGGTCCAAAGCCTGGCCGCCGCTGTGATCTCCTTTGTGGGGCAGAATATGGGGGCAAGCCGGGAGGACCGGGTCCGTCAGGGTGTCCGGATCACCGTGACCATGGCCGTTGTGTGGACAGTTCTCAGTTCCGCCCTTGTGGTGTGGCTGTCCGTCCCTCTGTCCCGGATCTTCTCCCCGGACCCGGCGGTCATCGCCGCCAGCGCCCGGTATCTGCAATGTGTGATGCCGCCCTACGTGCTGTTTGCCATTCTGTTCGTACTGAACTCCGCCATGCGGGGCGCGGGCGACAGCCTGTATCCCATGGTGAACGTGGTGGCCTCTGTGATCCTGCTGCGGGTCCCCTTCCTGTACCTGCTGGCAAACCGCTTCGGCCCGGACGCTATGTATTGGAGCTACGGCATCGGCTGGGCCGTGGCCTGCGCTCTGTCGGTCTATCACTATGCTGCCGGAAAATGGCGTGGAAAGTACCGCAGCGAATAAAAACAGCGGAAATTGGAAATATTTTTGACCGGATGATTGACTAATCGTTTAAAATATGGTATAAGTGAGTGCAATCGAGAATGCAATGAAGGGGAGAGTACGTCCTCGCGGCATGGTTCAGAGAGTCCCGGCAGCTGAAAAGGGACCCATGCGGTAGACAGAACATGGCCCCGGAGCCGCGCGGCTCAGCGCTTCGGCGCAGGCTGCGATGGGTGCGCCCATTACAGCGTCAGGGTATCGCGTGCCGGTTTCGGCAGGCTTGTACCCACAGAGGCTCACGCCGCGAGGTGTGGGTGAATCAAGGTGGTAACACGGCTTTCTTCGCCGTCCTTGAGCGTATGCTCAGGGACGGCGTTTTTATTTGCGATCACTCAAAATTTATCATAAAGAAGAAAAGAGGAACCGGATATGGAAAAGGACACTTTTTATATCACAACCCCCATCTACTACCCCTCAGATAAGCTGCACATCGGTCACACCTACTGCACCGTGGCCACCGACACCCTGGCCCGGTATCACCGGCTGAAGGGCGAGGACGTCATGTTCCTCACCGGTACCGACGAGCACGGCCAGAAGATCGAGCAGAAGGCCGACGAGGCCGGCGTCACTCCCCAGGAGTTCGTGGATCGCATTGTGGAAGGCCCCCGAGGCGTCCGGGATCTGTGGAAGCTGATGAACATCTCCAATGACCGCTTCATCCGCACCACCGACGATTACCATGTGAAGGCCATCCAGCGGATCTTCAAGCGGATGTATGACAAGGGCGACATCTACAAGGGCACCTACAAGGGCAAATACTGCACTCCCTGCGAGTCCTTCTGGACGGAGAGCCAGCTGAAGGACGGCTGCTGCCCCGACTGCGGCCGCCCCGTTGTGGACGCCGAGGAGGAAGCCTACTTCTTCCGTCTGAGCAAATATGCCGACCGTATCCGGGACCTGCTGGAAAACACCGACTTCCTCCAGCCCCGTTCCCGTGTCAACGAGATGGTGAAAAACTTCATCGACCCCGGTCTGGAGGATCTGTGCGTTTCCCGCACCAGCTTCTCCTGGGGCATCCCCGTGGATTTTGACCCCAAGCACGTGGTCTATGTGTGGGTGGACGCCCTGAGCAACTATATCACCGCGCTGGGCTATGAGAATGACCGCTATAATGACTACAAGAAATACTGGCCCGGCATCAACATCGTGGGCAAGGAGATCGTCCGCTTCCATTCCATCATCTGGCCCGCCATGCTGATGAGCCTGGGCGAGCCCCTGCCCAAGCATGTCTTCGGCCACGGCTGGCTGCTGCTGGACGGCGGCAAGATGTCCAAGTCCAAGGGCAACGTGGTGGACCCCTACCTGCTGGCGGAGCAGTTCGGCGTGGATGCCCTCCGCTTCTTCCTGATGCGGACCTTCCCCTTCGGCTCTGACGGCAACTTCTCCAATGAGCTGCTGATCCAGACCATCAATACCGATCTGGCCAATGATCTGGGCAACCTTCTCAGCCGCACTACCGCCATGGTGAGCAAGTACTTCGGCGGCTCCCTGCCTGCAGGCTGCGGTGCCACGGAAGATGAGAAGCAGCTGGCTGCCATGGTCCGCATGGGCAGCAGCGTGGAGCTGGCCGCCAGCGGTGACACTGTGGACCCCGTGCTGTACGATGCCCAGCTGGTGGCACAGGCCGCCGGTCTGAAAAAGGCCTACGCCCACGAGATGGACACCTTCGCCCCTCACAACGCCCTGTCCGAGACCTTCAAGCTGATCCAGCGGGCTAACAAGTATATCGACGAGAACGCCCCCTGGGCGCTGGCCAAGGATATGGAGGCTAACGGCGCCCGGCTGGCCCATGTGCTCTATAACCTGCTGGAAGCCACCCGCATCTGCGGTATCCTGCTGACCCCCTTCATGCCGGAGAGCATGGAAAAGCTCTTCGCCCAGATCGGCGTGGGCGCGGAGGCCCGGACCTGGGAGTCTGCGGACCTCTGGGGCGAACTGCCTGAGACCGCTGCCGTGGTTAAGGGTGAAAACCTGTTCCCCCGTCTGGATCTGGACAAGGCTCTTGCAGAGTTGGAAGCCGCCGAAGCCGCCGCTAAGAAGGCAGAGCAGCCTGATGTGGAGGTGGAGCCTCAGCTCACCGAAACGGTGGACTTCGACACCTTCTGCAAGTCCGATTTCCGGGTGGTGAAGGTCAAGGCCTGCGAAGCCGTGAAAAAGTCCGATAAGCTGCTGCGCTTCACTTTGGATGACGGCACCGGCACCGACCGGCAGATCCTCTCCGGTGTCCACAAGTTCTATGAGCCGGAGGATCTGGTGGGCAAGACCCTGGCCGCCATCGTGAATCTGCCGCCCCGGAAGATGATGGGTTTAGAGAGCAACGGTATGCTGCTTTCCGCCGTCCACACGGAAAAGGGCGAGGAAAAGCTGAACCTCATCATGCTGGACGATCAGATCCCGGCGGGTTCCAAGCTGTGCTGATTACTTAGGAGGGGGACTTGTCCCCCTCCTAACCACCTCCCACCAGTCTGCGGACTGGTGAACGTGCCCAAGGCACTTAGATCAAAGTATTTTTGTCAGGCACATGTCCTGACAAAAATGATTTCAATTTTTCCATGCGGGACACAAAGTATCTTCATCAGAGTATCATTCGTCAGGCAAAAAAGTCCCTTGCCCCGCGCGGGCAAGGGGAGTCCCCCAGGGATGCCCTGACAAACATAACTGAATTTTAAAGGATATTTCTTTGATGAAAAATGAAATAAAGCGGGCGGTTATTTCGGTAGTTGTATTTGCAGTGATTTATATATTATCTGGTTTTATCATTGGTTGGCATAGCTATGATATGTATCTCAAGGCAATTGAATTTTTAGCTGCTATCATAGGTGCAGGGTGCTATTGGATCGGCAGTAACGAACAATAAAATACCAGTTTTTTCATCTGCGCTCTATCGGCGCATATGCTGTAAGTTTCAAAATTTACGGAGATCGAGGTCATCAATGCGGTTACAAAGCGCGATTTTTGATATGGACGGGACCCTGCTGGACTCCATGCCCACCTGGCGGGAGCTGGGGCCCACGTTTTTAAAGGAGGCGGGTATTTCCGCCACACCGGAGCAGGACCGGATGCTCCACATCTTAGCGGACTGCGACGTGATTCCCTATCTGCGGGAGATCTGCGGTCTGCCGTGGTCCCAGCAGGAGATCATCGACCAGATCATTCAGCGGATGGAGACGTTTTATTCCAGCCAGGTCCGGCCCAAGCCGGGTCTGGAAAAATTTCTCTCCATTTTGAAAATGGAGGGGGTCTGGATGTATGTGGCCACCGCCACCCATCGGCGGCTGACGGAAAAGGCCCTGAAAACGGCAGGCATCGACCACTATTTCCGGGGGATCGTCACCTCCGCCGACGCGGGAAATCACAAATCTGAAAGCGCCGACATCTACGAGATGGCCATGCGGCGGCTCCAGTCCAACAAGCGGGACACCGTGGTATTTGAGGACGCCCTCCACGCCATCCGCACCGCCAAGGCAGCAGGCTTCCGGGTGGCCGGGGTCTATGAGGCCACGGCGGAGCAGGATCAGCCGGAGATCCAGCGTCTGTGCGACTATTACATCCGTTCCTACGAGGAACTGGTCCAGTCTGAAACCTTCTGAGCATCGCAAAAGGAGCCGTATGGCTCCTTTTTTTCAAAATCTTTTTCCAACGCTGTAACGAACCGTGCCCCAAACGGATATAGCAGATGAAAACACCGCTGAAAGGGGGAGAAACTCCGTGAAGGATCTGGATGCCGTCTACCGCCAGCACGCGCAGACGGTCTATAAATTTCTGCTCTCCCAATGCCGGGACCCCCAGACGGCGGAGGAACTGACCCAAGAGACTTTTTATCAGGCAGTGCGGTCCATCGACCGGTTCGACGGCAGCTGCAAGGTGTCCGTCTGGCTGTGCCAGATCGCCAAGCACCTGTGGTATCAGCATTTGCGGAAGGCCAACCGGGAAACGGAGCTTCCTGAGGAAGCAGAGCTGCCGCTGGTGCCCTCCGCCGAGGAGGAGGCCGTCAGCCGCTCCGGGCAGTTGGATCTGCTGCGGCGGGTCCATGAATTACCGGAGCCGGGGCGGGAGGTAGTCTACCTCCGGGCCTTCGGTGGACTGTCCTTTCGGGAGATTGGAGACGTTTTAGGCAAAACGGAGACCTGGGCCAGAGTGACCTTTTACCGGGGCAAGGAACGATTGAAGCAAGGAGGCTGCAACGATGAAAAATGATCTAACCTGCGGTGTGGTGCGGGATTTGCTCCCCTCCTATGTGGAGGGCCTCACCTCCCCAGAGAGCAATACAGCGGTGGAGCGTCATCTGTCCGGGTGCCCGGAATGCGCCCAGCTTCGGACGGCGCTGGCAGGCGCGCCGGAGCAGGCGGCCCCGGAGGACGCAAAAGAGGTGGACTATCTAAAAAAAGTGAAGCGCCGGGGCTGGCGGCGTGTGGCGGCGGCAGTTGCCGTCACGGTGCTGCTGTTCGCGGTAGGTGTTGCGGCAAAGCTGTTTATCATCGGGGAGCCTGCCAACTGGGACTACTGGGAGAATCTCAACTGGACGGCTCACACAAATGTGCCGGGGCAGCTGGATCTGCATTTCTATTCCGAATGGTCTGATATTGCCTACAGTCACTGGATGGTGGAAAACAAAAACGGCATCGTTCGTGTCAGCGCAAGGCAGATCCTGCCGTCATTCCTTCATGATGCCTCCGACCATTGGGAGCATATTTCGCTGGATGGTGTGCGGGAAGTTTGGGTGGCCGATCAACTGATCTGGCAGGGTGGTGTCGAGATCTCGCCGCAGATCGACAGAATCTATCAGGCCCAAACCCTCTATGTGGGGAACGCCCCCGCCGTGGGACAGGTACTCAGTGCCGGGCGATTCGACTGGATCGGTGATTACACCATAGAATTGCAAACCTCTGCCCAGCCCTACCGCCTGACGCTGGATTTCTCCGCTCCCCACACACCTGGTGGAATAAGGCTATCTGAAACGGGTCTCTATCAGGACATGGCGGCGGTGCTGGCAATCATCGGCAATCTGGACGAGATAGAATGTGCGTTCCGGGACGAAAACGGCCAGCCCTGGTCCCGTGTGCTGACGGTGAAGGAATTGAACCAAGACCTGCCTCAGATCGTCGCCGACTACAATGAGCGGTTTTCCCACGGCAAGCCCTGTCCCCTCTATGATGATGTGAAGGATTACGCCGGCTCCTGCGCCGATCTTGAGCAGTTGTATGATGCCATGTGGTGGGCTGGTGAAGGCGGGATCTACGCGGAAGCCGAATAAAAGCATCAGCGCCCACGGCTTCCGCCGTGGGCGCTCAGCGTGTCGAAAAAGTC
>ENA-UONT01000734-UONT01000734.1-human-gut-metagenome-genome-assembly--contig:-CS20-NODE-734-length-34677-cov-16.615158_pt1 | contig 34677 bp, 34 predicted proteins | sample MGYA00242459_ERZ724006 | MGnify/ENA metagenome assembly ERZ724006 | reverse complement strand
ATGTCATTTCCGCCATCCGCTCCATCGGCATGGAACCTATCCAGTGGGATGTGGAGCGATACCATATAGCTCAAACCCTTGCGATACAAGGGCTTGAGGAGGTAAAAGCGGATTGGTATTATTAAAAATTACAGTAGGATCCCCGTATATTTTTGCTATTGTACGCGGATTGACGACTGTAATTTTTCTATGCCGAAAACCAGTAGTTGGGGAATTGTTATGCAGTTGAGTAAAAGAAAACGATGGAATGCCGGAGCGTGCGGAGTAATTCGAAATCAAAAAAAGCTGCTCGGTCATAGACGCGGGCATTCAAGTAGATCCGAAACGCAATGCCGGTATTTTAGCACATTATGTTGTTATGGCACTGTCAGACAGAATTGACGAATATAATTAAAACCGAATTAAAAGGAAAGAATCAAGGATCTCGATACACACAGCCCGTGTGATGTTGCCAAGAACGGCGGCTGAGGCGAGTGCCGGACTTCCGACCAGCCTGCTTGCCAGACCAGTTACGGTGTGGCAAACTGCACGATAGGAGGTACTAGAAAGAGGGGGAAAGGTTATCAAGTCTAAACATACAAACCTCCATGTTGTAAATTCAAGGTCAATATTTAATGCCCGGACAGCAGAGCCGTAACATGGGGGAGCGAGGGCGGGTCTGAGAGGGACACCGAGCGGAGATTAACGCATCTCGGAGGGCTCCAGCCTCGCGTTGATCAGATGATGCCCCGTCATCCCGTTTTCCTCATAGGCTTGGAACTCGCCGACGACGGTGATCTCTGCGCCCAGCTCAGGGTAATCGTCGGGGTAGGTAAGATCACCCTCCGACACGAACTCCATACCCTCGGCGCAGCAGGCGGTGGCGTCGGCGATGATGCAGGCGTAAGCCGCGGGGGCAGGCTGCAGCACGCCGTCCACCACGAGCTGGTAGATGGAGAATTCTCCCCTCGCCCTGACCGTCTTGCCGAGATAGCTTTCGGGATCGTTGTAGAGCATATTGTAGACCTCGGCGTAGACCATCGTGCTGCTGAGGGCGGTCAGATCCACCTCCGCGCCGTCGGCGCTCGCCTGCGGCGGCTCCGTTATTGCCGGGGACGGCTGCGGCTCGGAAGCGGGCGCGCCGCGCTCGGTATCCCTCTCCGCGCCCTTCCCGCAGGCGCAGAGGGAAAGCGTCATACAGAAGTCCCAGGCCGCTCTTACCGAGGCCGTGCTGGAAACGGTGCAGGGCATGAGCGTCGTTAAGTCGTTCCACCTCACAGGCAAGGGCGACCGCAAGCTTCAGGATGCGCTGGACTATAAGCGCCGCAGCGATCTTGACGTGGAGTGGGTCATGACGCCCTACACCGCCGCGCAGGAAGCCGTGCTGCAAATCGCCAGCGTGGCTATGATGCTTGCCGCCGTGCTTCTGTGCGCCTCAGGCAGCATGTCTCTGCCGAACGCCCTGATGACCGTGGTGGTCTCCTTCCTCGTTTTCAGTCAGGTCAAGCTCTTCAGCATGGGCGTTTCCATGCTGCGCCTGACCGCCGCCATTGACCGCACGGCCGAGACCGAACGGATGCCGCAGATGGATGAAAACGGCAAAGCCATCGCGCCCGAGCGGCACGACATCGTCTTTGACCATGTAAGCTTTGCCTATGAGAAAAAGCCGATCCTACGCGACATTTCCGTGACGCTTCCGGATCGGAGCACCACCGCCATCGTCGGTCCCTCCGACTCCGGCAAGACCACGCTGTGTAACCTCGTCGCCCGCTTCTGGGATGCGGACAGCGGCAGCGTGCGCATCGGCGGCCACGATGTGCGAGACTATACGCTCGAGAGCCTGATGGATCAAATCAGCATGGTGTTCCAGAACGTTTATCTCTTTGCCGACACGATCGAAAACAACATCAAATTCGGCTGTCCGAACGCCACGCACGCGCAGGTGGTCGAAGCGGCGAAGAAAGCTTGCTGTGACGACTTCATCTCGGCTTTGCCGGACGGGTACGCTACCGTCATCGGCGAGGGCGGCGCGTCGCTCTCAGGCGGTGAAAAAGCAGCGCATCTCCATTGCCCGCGCCATGCTCAAGGATGCGCCCATCCTCATTCTCGACGAGGCCACCGCCAACGTCGACCCCGAGAATGAGGATCGGCTGCAAAAGGCAATCGAAGCGCTCACGCGCGATAAGACGATCCTGATGATCGCCCACCGGCTCAAAACCGTCCGCAGCGCCGATCAGATTCTGGTGCTCGACGGCGGTAAAATCGTCCAGCAGGGGCGGCACGAAGAGCTCATCCGTCAGAGCGGCATCTACGCCGACTTTGTCGGCGGCAAGCGCGAGAGCGCCGGCTGGAAGCTCTAACGCCCGCAAAGCACAAAGAAAAGGCCCCATGATCCAAACGCCCGGGAGAGTGTCAGGCGGATCATGGGACCTATTCTTTTACTGATTTACCGACAGAGTGCAGCTTACTTGCCGTACAGGCAATGCGCCAGTTTGATGAACGCTTCATCACGTCTGGCAAGCGCTTCCTCGCCCTTGCCATCGCTGTAATCATAGAAGCCGTTGCTGTTCTTCACGCCGCATTTGCCCGCTTCGTAGGCTTCCTTCAAAATGGCCGGAACCCCGCCGTCGTTGCAAAGCTGGTCGAAAAGATAGCTGCCGACGTGATTAAAAATATCAATCCCGCCGAAGTCAATCGTTTCGAACGGGCCAATGCATGCATAGCGCATGCCAAGGCCATATTTGACCACATTATCCACATCTTCAATGCTGGCATAGCCCATCTCCACACAATGACAGGCTTCGCGCACGATTGCATACTGCAGACGATTGAGGATAAAGCCTGCGGGGTCTTTATAAACCTTGACGGGCTTCTGCCCAAGGTCGAGCGCAACATCGTAAATTGTCGCAATCACATCCTCCGAGCTCTTTTCCCCTGAAATGACCTCAACCAGCGGGATCAGGTGCGGCGGGTTGACCCAATGCATGCCCGCAAAACGTTCCGGCTTATTGACCGCCTGCGCAATCTCAGAAATCGACAGGCCCGACGTATTCGTTGCAAGGACCGCATCATCGCTGACTGCCTGAGAGACCTCGCTCCAGAACGAATGCTTGATCGCCATCTTTTCCGCGATCGCCTCAAGCACAAAATCCGCACGGGCAAAGCAGTCCTTAGACGAAGTAAATGAAATACGGGAGAGCAGTTCTTCCGACTCCTTTTCTGTCAGACTTCCCTGCGCGATCTCCGTTTTCTGGTTGATTGCAATCAGATTCTTCGCCTTTTCCAGCGCGGCATCGGCAATATCATAAAGAATGACGTCATAGTGATGCTGCGCAAAGATCTGCGCAAAGGACGCACCCATTACGCCGGAACCGGCAACCAGTACCGTATGGATCTCTTTTTGTGTGTACATGGCAATTTCCTTTCTTCTTTTGTTTATTATTCCAGCACGGCGCCCTGAGACGCGGACGTCGCGTACTTGCTGTACATTGCCAGATACCCGCTCGTAAAGCGCGGGGCCGGCTTAACCACATGTGCAAGGCGTTCCCTGATCTCCTCCGTCGAAACATGCAGCGTGATCACGCGATTGGGAATATCAATGGTAACCGCATCGCCATCCCGCACCGCGGCAATCGGTCCGCCCTCAGCCGCTTCGGGAGAAATATGGCCAACAAAGCAGCCGTTATTCGTTCCGGAAAAGCGTCCGTCCGTGATGATCGCTGTCGAAGTCCCCAGACCCAAACCGTAAAGGTATTTCATGGCATTGCACATTTCGCGCATGCCCGGGCCACCCTTCGGTCCCTCATAACGGATCACCAGCACATCGCCCGCATGGATATTCCCGCCGAGAATATCCCGGATCGCATCGTCCTCGCTATCAAATACGCGGGCCGTTCCGGAAAATGTGCGCATATCCTCGCGGATTGCGGCCGGTTTGGTAATGCAGCCATCCGGTGCAATGTTTCCGCGCAGAACCGCAAGTCCGTTGCCAACGGAAAACGGCTCCGCCGCCGTTTTGATCACATTGCGGTCTATGCCATTCGGCGCGCGGTGAACTTGAATCAGTTCGCCAACCGTCATTTCATCCACCGTTTTGCACCCAGTGTTGAGCAGGTCCTTGAGCTCCGCCAGCACCTGCGGCACACCGCCGGAATAGTAGAAGTCCTCCATGTTATACGCGCTGGCAGGATTGATCTTGACCACCTGCGGAGCGGTCCGCCCATGCTTTTCAAAAAGATTCATCACCGTTTCCGCCGGAATGGACAGCTCATGCGCAAGTGCGGTCAGATGCAAAATCGCATTGGTGGATCCACCGGTCGCATTGACGAAAATCACGCCGTTTTCAATAGCGTCCAGCGTAAGAATATCCCGTGCCGTCACGCCGTCGCGGCAAAGCTTCACGATCTGTTCCCCCGTATATTCCGCACACCGCAGCCGGTCGTTCAGATATGCCGGGATCGCCGCGCCGCCGCTGAGCGTAAGCCCCATTGCCTCCGCCACACAGCACATGGTATTTGCCGTCCCGTAAAACGAGCAGCTTCCGCATGTCGGCACGCAGGACTCCTCGTACTCATACATCTCGCTCTCCGTCATTCTGCCCGCTTTCAACATTCCCAGCGCTTCCGACATGGAGGTCGAATCGCTTGGACGATTGTCCATCACAGCGCCGCCGCGCATCGGACCGCCCGGTAGCAAAATTGCCGGGATGTTCAACCGTGCCGCCGCCATCATCATGCCGGGGACAATCTTATCGCAGGAACCAAGCAAAACGATCGCATCAAGGTTGTGCGCACGCACCATCATCTCGACGCTGTTGGCAATGATCTCTCGCGTCGGCAGAATCGCAAACATTCCATCGCCCTGCGCAATGCCGTCGCAGCAGGCGATCGTGCCAAATTCAACTGCCGTACCGCCGGCGGCATAGATTCCACGCTTGACAAATTCCGCCACCTGACGAAGATTAAAATGCCCAGGAACGATCTCATTCCACGAATTGGCAATGCCGATGATCGGCTTTTCCAGATCATGGTCCGAATAACCGACCGCTTTGAACAGCGCGCGGTGGTTGCAGTTTTCCGGACATTTGGTCATACTGTGATTGGGTTGAAAGGGCATAACGTCCACCTCTCCTCCGCTCAATCGCGGTTATATTGGTTCTTCATATAAAACAGTATATCACATGATTTGCCCATGAATAATGGGAAATCAAAAACATAAATAGCGAAATTTCGAATATTTTCATGATATTCCGCGAACAAAAAAACGATTGCGCGCATCCGCGGTAAGCGGGATCGCAATAATCGACGAAACCTGCTCTCCCATCAAATGCAGCGTCATCGCGGCGTAACCGGCTGAGTAAAGCACGCGGTTATCCGCCCGCCGGTTCGCCGCAACGGATGCCGCGCTGCCGACCGCAATGCCAAGGTCAATGTCGTCATACGCACAATGCGCCCCTGCCTTTATCGCCTGCGCGCAGCTCGAATGTCCGCAATAGCCGCAGTTCAAGGCGCGGCACGACCGTTTTGATCCGATCAGCACAACAGCCGTGCAGTTTTCCAGCAACGCCGCGTCACGGGCCATGATTGCCCGCTTTCCTTCTTCAGTCTCGGCAATTCTCCGCATCTGCACGCACAGATGGCGAATTTCCTCCTGTTCCAGAACGACCACCTCCACGCTGTCCTTGCCACAGGCCTTCGGCGCTGTTTTTGCCGCCAGGCACATGGCGTCCGCCGTGTCCTGAAGCGCACGTTCGATCGCGTTTTCTTTTCTGATCATTGATATTTCTCCCTTTTCCGATTAAAAGGCCCGCCAGTTTTGTTCTGGCGGGCCTTTCCATGCTGATTGTGATGTTCTGATTACAGCCAGCCGCGATCCTTGTAGAACTGCTCCGCAGCGGGGTGGAACGGAACCACCTGATTCTGCAGGGAGGTCTCGGGATCCGTAATACCGGCCAGCGGGTGAGCCGCCTTGAAGTCGGCATCGTTATCGTACATAAGCGTCAGGATGTCATAGACCAGCTGATCGTCAAGATCCGCCTAGCAGCACCAGATATTGTAAACGCAGACGGTGTTGGCCTCCGCATTGCCGTTGTAGGAATCAGCGGCAACGGTGGAGAGCTGATAGGCCGGATTGAGCTCCTGAATCTTGGCGCGGACGTCGTCGGGAATGGAGATGACCGTATAACCGCCGATGGCAAACGCGGCCTCCTGGTGCGCGGACTGGTTATCGGGAGTAATGTCGAAGATCGCGTCGATCGAGCCGTCCTGAATCGCCGTGCAGAGGTCAGGGCGAGCCATCGCTTCAACGGAGGTAAAATCAGCCTCGCTCATGCCATAGGCCTCGAGGAGCACCGGCCAGCCGTACTTATAGGTCGCGCCGGAAAGGACGCCGATCTTCTTGCCCTTGAGCTCTTCAAACGCGGTAATGCCGGAGCTGGCGGGAACAAAGATATTCATCTGAGTTCTGTTGGCCGCGCCGACATAGCGCAGGGCATCCGTCGCCTCGGGAACGCCGACCCAGTCACGGGTGTTGTTATTAACCGTCATCGCATCATCAGACATGATGGAGATGAACTCCGCATCGCCGGCAAGCAGCATCTTGCAGTTCTCGATACCGCCGGTGGTCACCTCGGGAATAACCGCGTAGCCTTCATACAGCTCGCTGAGCAGACCGCCCATCACAGTACCCGTGATATAGCAGGCGCCGGAGGAGCTGCCAGCCGCCCAATGGATGCTCGCAGGAGTGCGCGTGACGGTCTCTTCATTCGTTTCGCCGGGGTTGTTGTCATTGGTCGGCTCGTTCTTGCTGCCGCAGGCAACCATGCTAAGAACCATAATCATCGCCAGGGCAAGAGATAAACAACGCGCGATCTTATTCATAGCTCTTTTCTCCTTTGGTTTTTGTTTTTTTTATTTACAGAAATCCATGATGTCCGCACGGATTTTACTGTTTCTGTGTACCGGATACCCGAGCGGTAGCAGCCTTTCTTCCGCCGCTCTTTCTGAATTTCGCATTGTAGAGAAGATGTACCGCAACAATGATCGCAATGCCGACCAGGTCGGTAAACGTAGCGGGGTGGATCGTCAGCAGACCGGCGGCTGCCATAGCAACCCGCGCAAAAATGTCGATCGGCGCCGTCCAGATGTATCCCTCAAGGGCGCAGGCAATGCAGTAAATGCCGATCGTCGCCATCACCGCAGCCTGTGCTACCTCAAGTCCGGAGCCGTTCATCAGCAGAACATCGTTATAAACGAAGAAGAACGGAAGCAGGAAGCCGCCGATCGCGAGCTTAAAGGCTTTCACACCGCACTTGACCGGATTACACTTGGCAATACCCGCACCGGCATAAGCCGCCATTGCTACCGGAGGCGTCACGTTGGAAATAACGCCGAAGTAAAGCACAAACAGATGCGCCGCCATGATCGGCGCGCCCAGCTTCACCATGGTCGGAGCAACCAGGCTCGCAAGCAGCAGATAGCAGGCGGCCGAGGGCAGGCCCATACCGAGCAGCAGAGACGCAAGCATCGTCAGAATCAGCAAAACAGCAAAGTTACCGCCGGCAAGCTTTACAAGCACAGAGGACAGGCGGACGGAAAGGCCCGTGCCGGTAACCGTTCCGATGATGATGCCAGCCGCCGCCGTGGCGATAGCAACCGTCAGGCAACCGTGCGCCGCATCGGAAATAAAAGCCTTGATGCGTTCCTTATTAAAGCGGGTATCCTTGCTGACAAAGCTCAGAAGAATCGTATAGGTGACCGTCAGGATGCCGCACTTCTGCACCGTAAAGCCGACAGGGCCGATCAGGATGATCAGCAATACAATGGGACTGAGCTTCCAGATCCCACGGATCGTCTTTTTCAGCGAGGGCAGATTCTCTCGTGCTTCCCCGTGCAGGCCGTTCTTCAGCGCGTAAAGGTCAACCTGGAACAGCACCGCCAGATAATACATCAGAGCCGGAATAAATGCCGCGACAACAACGTCCCAGTACTTCACGCCGACAAATTCCGCCATCAGAAACGCGGACGCGCCCATAACAGGAGGCATGATCGCGCCGCCCGTAGAAGCGGTCGCTTCAACCGCGCCGGCGAATTCCGCATCGTAGCCGATACTCTTCATCAGCGGGATTGTAAACGTACCCGTGCCGACCACGTTGGCAACGGCGGAACCCGAAATCGAGCCAAACAGCGCCGAGGACACAACGGCAACCTTGGCCGGACCACCGCGGAAGCCGCCGAGCAGCGCGTTGGCCAGCTCGCACATATACGGGCCGACGCCCGTAACCGAGAAGAGCGCGCCAAGGATGATAAAGGTCGCAATAAAGGTTGCGGACGCATTAAGCGGCGTACCGAAAATTCCCTCAGAGGTAAAGCAGATCAGGTGGATAAAGCGATTTACCTTCATGCCGCTATGCTGCAGCAGCGCCGGGAACAGCTTGCCGAAAAAGGCATAGAATACAAAGAAGGCAACCACCGCGGACATGAGCGGGCCGACGTTCGTCCAGCAGTAATAGATTAGAATAGCAAGGAAAATAATTCCTGTCACCTTCATCAGTGGCGTGAACGTCGTCATATCAACGGACAGGATTCTTGCGATAGAACAAAGGTAAACCGCAAGGAACAGGCCGAACACAAAGATTAACAGGCTCAGCGTTTTCCGCACGCCGGAGAGCTTTTTGTCGCCGCTCTTGAGATACTGGTTCAATGCAATAATCGAAATGACCAGGCCAATGTGAACTGCTTTCTGCGCAATTCCGAACAGATTTCCGAAATATGCCGTGTACAGCTGGAAGAGTACCAAAGCCGCACACAACGCAAATTCCAGTTTTTTGATTCCTTTCTCCATAGGACGGGCTCCTCTCGCAAAAAGTATTTCCCACAACAATCCGTCAAAAGAAAATCAAGATCGTATAAGCATCCAATTTATTAAGATCGTATACATTATCACCTGTGGTTTCCTGATTTTGCTTTGCCACTCACCCCCTCTACGAGAGTTTAGACAAAGCAGAAAGCAAAATATTGGTTAATGTGCATAAATCGTTGGATGAAATCGAGCTTCCTTTCGTTCTTCCTGACATTTGTCAGTGTAAAGCATAATCTCTTGTTTTGCAAACGAAAAAAGAAAATATTAAATATCGCAAAGTCTGATAGCTGTGATTCATTTTATTGAATCGCAGTTATCAGACTTTTTCTCATACCGGATTCCGTAATCCGTTTTTCTCAAGGAACTCCTCCTGGGCAACCGCGTAACACTTTTCAAATACGCTCATCACCTGCTTCCGGTCATCCAGCGGATTTTTTCGCTCGATCAGATAGAGATTCCGTTTCGGCGGTTCAAAGTTCAGCGGGTGAATTTCAATGTCCTGCAGCTGCTGCAGATAATTGGCGATCGACACCGGACAAATGCTCCAGCCGGTGATCGCCTTGCTCATTTCGATGTACAGCGGCAGATTGTCCACCTCAACAAACGGCTTGACGCTATCCCCAAAGGTACTGACATGCCATGCACGGAATGCCGAGGACCAGGAATCCAGAATCTCACGGTGTGCATCCAGATCCTCCACCTCGACAGGTCTGTCAAACGGCAGATAGCCCTTGCTGCAAATCAGCACCATTCCCTCGGAGAGGAAGCGCCGCGTGCGGATATAAGGCATCTCCAAATCGTAGACAACAAAAGCATAATCCAATTCCCTGCGGTCCACCATGTTATAAAGCGTCATGGAATGCGCTGTAAGCGAGCTGAGCTGAATATGCGGCGCTTCACGGATAATTTCCATCAGCAGCGTTGGAAAGAAAGTCGACGCCGCGCTTTCGACCGCGCCGATCGACAGCGGCGAATACGAGACCTCCTTGCTCATGGTTTCCGCCTGCTGCCAAAGCGCCAGCATCTGATATGCCACTTCCAGGAACTGCTTTCCCTTCGGGGTAAGCACCACTTCGTTTACCCCCTGCTTACGCGAAACCAGCGGTCCGCCAAACTCATCCTCCAGCTTGTGCAGGCGCTGGCTGACGGTGGACTGAGCCAAAAACAGCTCAGTCGCTGCTTTTGAAAGACTCTTTTGCCTTACTATGGACAAAAATGTTTCCACATCTGAATAGCGCATATGTCTTCCCCCTTGTCTCTTTTCCGGCCTGCGCCCCGCAATTTTCCATCTTGGTATTCTTTTTCCAAAGGCTCCATGATCCAGGCCGGTTCCGCATGCTGCCTGTTTCTCTTTATTCAGACGGCTTTATGATATATAAAATTCCAATGTAAGTCAACTCCATATTCTTCCATTTTTTCCTGCGATTTCCAATTTCTCGCGGAATCCGGACGGTAAGCGGCGCGTGCTCGCTTTCTGTAAAACTTTCTAAAATTTCATCGTCAAAGCATCTATTTTTCTGCAAAACATCCAATTTCTCGATGTTTTATATCATGTTTATTCGTTTGCTTTTTAGAAATCGCCGGGATAGTATAAAGCCAAAAATACGAGCACCCGTGTGTCTCGATTTGATTTTTTTAACTGGAGGATCGATATGTCTACTCAACAGCTGTCTCCAAGAATGTCGCGTTTCAGCGGCTCTCCTACCTCGGCGCTACAGGTCCGCGTTTCCGAGCTCAAGCGTCAGGGCAAGAACATTGTTTCACTAAGCGTCGGTGAGCCAGACTTCGATACGCCCGATTATATCAAAGAGGGCGCAATGGATGCCATCCAGGCCGGCTTTACCAAGTACACGCAGGTCAACGGTATTTTTGAGCTGCGCGAAGCAATTGCACAAAAGCTGCAAAAGGACAACAACATTCCTGTCACGGCCGATCACATCTGCAATACCGTCGGCGCAAAGCAGGCTGTGTTCAGCTCTCTCATGGTCCTGTGCGATGAGGGCGACGAAGTCATCATTCCCATCCCCTGCTGGGTCAGCTATACCGAGATGGTCAAGCTCTCCGGCGCAAAACCCGTTCTGGTCAACTGCAAGGAGGACTTCAGTCTGGATCTGGACGCCATTGAAAAGGCCGTCACCGACAAGACGCGCGCCATCATCATCTGCACCCCCAATAATCCCACCGGCGCCGTTTACTCCGAGGAAAGCCTGCGCGCTCTGGCCGATCTGGCAATCAAGCACGACTTCTTCATTATCGCCGACGAGATCTATGAAAAGCTCGTCTATGACGGAAGCCGGCACTTCAGCATCGCTTCCATCTCGGAGGAAGCGTTCAATCACACCTGCACCATCAACGGTTTTTCCAAGGCATATGCCATGACCGGCTGGCGTCTGGGGTATGTCGCCGCCCGTCAGGACATTATCAAGGGCATCATGCGTTTCCAGAGTCAGGTCAACTCTTCAAACTGCTCGATCAGCCAGAAAGCCGGCGTCGCCGCCTTAACCGGTCCGCAGGATAGTATCGCCGCTATGGTCGAAGAGTTTGCCCGCAGAAAGGACTATGTCTACGACCGTGTATGCAAAATTCCTCACTTGAGCTGTCCCGAGCCGAAGGGCGCGTTCTATGTCCTGTGCGACATCAGCTATTATCTCGGCAAGAGCTATGGAGAGTGGCACATCAACAACGGTCACGATCTGAGCGAATACCTGCTCGTCACGCAGCAGGTCTCCACGGTTCCCGGCGAAGCCTATTATCTGCCCGGCACCATTCGCTTCGCCTATGCCAATTCGATGGAAAATCTGAAGATCGCGCTCGACCGCGTTGAAGACGCGCTGGCAAAGCTTCAGTAAGGATATCGACAGTATGGACGGTATTATCATCAACGCTCCTGGCTTTCAAACCAGCATTCAGGACCGCGGGCGCTTCGGCCTGCAGTGGAGCGGCATGTGTCCTGCCGGCGCAATGGACATGCATTCGCTGAGCATTGCCAACATTCTTGTCGGAAACAGCCGCGGCGAAGCCGGTCTGGAGGTCACCATGATTGGTCCCGACATGACCTTTACCGCGGATAACATCATTGCCATCACAGGCGCCGATCTTTCGCCGACGCTCGACGGCGCTCCGTTTCCTATGTACGCGGCCTCCTGCGTGCGTGCGGGACAGCGGCTGAAATTCGGCATGTGCAAAAGCGGCTGCCGCGCTTACATTGCCTTTGCTGGCGGCATTGATACGCCGGTGCTCTATGGCAGCAAATCCACCCTGCTGCGTATCGGCATCGGCGGCATAGATGGCGGCGCACTAAAAAAGGGGGATCAGATTGCATTTGTCTCTCCCGAATCCACGCTGCCTAATATGGCGGCACGCGCAATTGCCCGAGAGAAAATCGACAGCAAAGAGGTTACCCTGCGCGTCATCATGGGGCCTCAAGACTATCTTTTCTCCGAAAAGGGCATTGCCAATTTCTTCAGCAGCGAGGGCTATACCGTTTCTGCGCTGGCCAACCGTCAGGGCTATCGTCTGGACGGAGAACCGGTCGAAATGATAAAAATTGGCAGCATTGTTTCCGACGGAATCGCAAACGGCGCCATCCAAATCCCTCCCAATCAAAAGCCGATCGTCCTGCTTGCCGAGCGGCAGAGCACCGGCGGCTATGCCAAAATCGCCAATGTGATCTCGGTCGATCTGCCCAAAATCGGTCAGGCCATGACCGGCTCCCGCATCCGATTCAAAGCCGTTAGTGTGGAGGAAGCGGAAAAGCTTCTGGCGGCGGAAGAGGAATACCTCGCCGGCATTGAGCAGGACATTCAAAATGCGCACGTCCGGTCCTACACCCTTTCTTTCAACGGAACGCAATACGAGGTCGCTGTACACAAGGTATCGAATCGGAGGAGGCCGCAATGAACGCAGAAGTACACGTCAGATATTTGCATTGCGGCGACAGCGCCGTCGCCGTTGAATTTGGCGAAACGGCAGACATTGCCATCAGCGTTAAGGTCCGGGCGCTGGACGTCGCACTCAAGGAGAATCCTATCCGCGGCATTACCGAGCTGATCCCAACCTACCGTAGTGAAATGATTCACTACAATCCGCTTGAAATCAGCTTTTCCAAACTCGTCGAGGCAATCGAGGAGCTTCTCAAAAGCGTAAATTGGAATGCGGTCAAACCGAGCAATGAGGTTGTTATCATCCCGATCTATTATCGCACCGAAAAAAATGAGATTCAGGATCTTGTGGACTACGAGCACATTTCCTTTGACGAGGTAATCCGGATCCATACGAGCAAGCTGCATTACGCATTTCAGATGGGTGTGGCTCCCGGCACCGTCTATCTCAGCAGCCCCACCGGCAGCTTCACGATTCCCCGTAAATCGACCCCCGTTCCCAAGCCCTTTGCAAGCACCATACAGGTCTGGTCAACTCACACCACCATCAGTTCATTCCTTTCCCAGTCCGGCTGGCATTTCATTGGAAGGGCGCCCGCCGCGTCCTATAATCCCAATCGTCCGGAGGATCCCTTCCTGGTCCGTCCCGGCCAATGGGTTCAGTTCCGCGAGATCGGAAAGGACGAATTTGAGCAAATTGAGCAGGATTTTCTCGCAAACCGCTATGAACGCGAACTGCTCATCAAAGACTACAGCGAACTGCCGTATCAGGCAAACTAAAATAACGCAGAGAAAGAAAGGACATCTTTATGAATTTCATCGATCTCAACTCCGATCTCGGCGAAAGCTTCGGCAATTATAAGCTCGGCGACACCGCCGCAATTCTTGATATTGTTTCCTCCGCGAATCTGGCCTGCGGCTTCCACGCCGGCGACCCGATGGTCATGAACGAAACCGTAAAAATGTGTGTGGAGAAGGGTGTCGTAATCGGCGCGCATATCGGCTATCCGGATCTGCAGGGCTTCGGCCGCCGTAAGATGGATATGAAAGAGGACGAAATCTACAACATGGCCCTCTACCAGCTCGGTGCGCTTGAGGCGTTCACCCGTGTGTATGGCACTAAAATCCGCCACATCAACGGTCACGGCGCGCTCGGCAACCTCTCCCACAAAGATCCCATGGTCGCACACGCGATTGTCCACGCCGCCCATGATTTTGATCCCAATCTGCTCATCGCCGCCCCGAACATGAAATCCTGCATGGTCGCAGCCGCAGAGGAATACGGTATGAAGATCCTGACCTATCTCTTCCACGTCGACCGCAATTACGACGACGAGGGCTTCCTCGTTCCCCGCGGTACGCCGCAGGCCATGATCACCGATGAGGACTATGCGCTCAGCCGCGTCGTTCGCGCCGTCAAGGAGCACAAGGTCACCGCGGCCAGCGGAAAGGATCTAGAAATCCACGCGCCCGAGCGCATCCTGATTCACGGCGACCAGCCCAAAGCCCTGATTTTTGCCAAAAAGCTGCGCGATGCCGTTGAGTCCGAAGGCATCAAGGTCATGTATTCCGGCGACGCGCACTAATATCGGCATTTTACTGATTCTAATCTATTAAATTTTAGGAGGTACTACATAATGGCAAACGATTATTACGGCAAGATTGGATTCCGCTTCCGTCCCGAGATTGAGCGTCCGGATCCCAAGTGGGCCAAGAAGCTCATGGAAGAGGACTACAGCACGCCGTATCTCTCCGACGGCATGATGAAGCTCTACACCATGAACTCCGAAATCCATCAGCTCTTCATCGCGCCTAAGATGGCCGGTCCGGCTGTCACAGTCAAATGCTGCTCCGCCGACAATCTGGCGCTGCAGAAGGTGTTTGACTATGTCAAGCCCGGCGACGTTCTGGTGGTTGAGACCCAGGGTTGCACCAGCTATGCCGTCTGCGGCGATATTATGGTCAGCGTCATGATCAAGCTCGGCGTCGCCGGTCTGATCGTGGACGGCTGTGTCCGCGACATTGAGAATCTGCGCAATATGGGACTGCCCGTATTCGCACGCGGCACCGTCTGCGGCTCCGGTCATAAGGACGGCCCCGGCGAAGTCAACTTCCCGCTCGCATGCGGCGGCATCGTCGTCAACCCTGGCGATCTGATCTTCGGCGATGAAAACGGCATCGTCTGCGTCCCCAAGGACGATATTGAAGAAGCTATGGCCGGTGCCGACGCCAAGAAAATTGCCGACGCCAACCGCGTAAGAGAGGTCGGCGAGGGGCTGTTCGTCAAGCCCGGTATCGACGATATTCTCCGCAAGAAGGGCATTTTAAAGTAAACACGCTTGCGCAATAGGCTGCCATTTTTAATGGCAGCCTACTCCAGCAGATGGAAGCGTTTGCTCCTTTCCCGCAAAATCATTCATCTTACCAACAGGCCCGTTCGGGCGGAGGAATTATCATGAAAACACTCAAAGAAAAAATTGCCGAGGGTAAAATTGTCAACGGCACGATGCTTCGCGTTTTGCGCAACCCCGCGGTCGCCTATCTCGCCGATCAGGCCGGCCTTGATTTTCTGATGTTTGACTGCGAGCATGCCAACTATTCTCTTGAAACCATGCATGACATCAACCTGACCGCCCGTGCGCTCGGCATTTCCTGCATGGCCAGAGTCCCCTACCTGCGCGAAGAGTATATCGGTCTGATCCTGGAAGCAGGTCTGGAAGGCATTCAAGTTCCGATGGTGGAAACGGCGGAGCAGGCCGCGGAAATCGTTCGCTGCGCAAAATTTCCGCCGATCGGCGAGCGTGGGTTCGCCGCCAAAACCGCCAACACCTGTTATCGCGGCATCAAGCCGACGGAATTGATGCGCGCCGATAATCAGCGCGTGGTTGTCATCGCGCAAATCGAGTCGAAGCGCGGCGTTGAAAATGTCGACGCCATCGCCTCCGTGGATGGTGTGGACTGTCTGCTTGTCGGTCCCAACGACCTGTCCATTTCGCTCGGCGTTCCCGGCGACACCATGAATCCCATTGAGCTGGAAGCCATCGCAAAGGTCGCCGATGCCTGTCAAGCACACAATAAGCTTTTTGCGTTACATGCCGGTGCCGGCATGTGCGATCTGTTTAAAGACCAGCTGAGCCTGAATATCCAGAATTTTGACTCTGATTTTATTGTAAACGGAATGCGCGCCATCGTTGAGTATGGACAGACCTTCCGTCGCTGAGAACGAAAGGAGACGATACCATGACGAGCGAAGCCATGATGAATGAGCTTCTCCGCTATGATACCCCCAGCATCAGCAATGTAATTGCCACATTTCCGAATCAGAAAACATGCCTTGGACTCTATAACCCCTGGGAGGGCCGCTGGTATACCGACGAAACCCTGCGTTGCATGTTTCCCGAGCACGGCCGTCGCGTCGGCCGCGTCGTCACCGCGGTCTACGGCATGCCGGACGGCTTCAACCGTCTCGGCTTCAGCGACATTCTCAATGCCATCGCCGCAGTCGACGGGCCTGTGATCCTTGCCATCAAGCAGAATTTTCCCGAGCACATCCGCAGACGCAACGGTCTGCTTGGCGGCAATATGCTCACAGCCTACAAAAAGATCGGCGTGTGCGGCATTCTGACCGACGGTCCATCCCGTGACCTTGAAGAAATTCGCCCGCTCGGCATTCAATGCATGTTCACCGATCTCTCTCCCGCTCACGGTCCATTTTCCGTACAGGCAGTCAACGTCCCTGTGAGCATCTGCGGTATGGATCTCTGTCCGGGTGAAATCGTACATATGGATGAAAACGGCGCCGTCAAATTCGCAGAAAATCAGCTCGAACGCATCGTTGCGAATGTCGCCCTTCTTTCTGAAAACGAAGAGCGCAAAAAGCAGGCTATGCTCTCCGCCGAAAGTGTAGCCGAGCTGGCGCTGGCATTTCAGAAAAAATAAGAACGCAAACACGATGAGGCAAATACGCCATTCTGAAATCGATATGACGCAGGGCAGCGTGGTTGCCCAGTTGATTGCGTTTTCCATTCCGCTGCTGCTCGGCGAAGTGTTCCAGCAGCTCTACAACACCGCCGATACCCTTATTGTGGGGCGGTTTGTCAGCAAACAGGCTCTGGCTGCCGTCAGCGCAACATCCAACATTGTCAATATTCTCATCGGCCTGTTTGCCGGGATCAGCACCGGTGCGACCGTTGACATCTCAAACCGTTTTGGTGCGCAGGATGATACCGGGCTCAAGCGCAGCGTGCAGACAACGCTTTGGTTTACGGCCGCGCTCGGCGTCGCATTTACTGCCGTCGGCATCGTGTTCACCCCTTTGATGCTTCGGCTGCTCGGTACGCCGGAGGATGTTTTTCTCTCTGCCCGGCTTTACCTGACGGTTTATTTCGCCGGTGTTCTCGGGCTGGTCTTTTACAACATGTGTTCCGCCATTCTCCGCGCGACCGGCGACACCAGGCGTCCGCTCTGCGTTCTCATCATCTGCGCCACGGTAAACACTCTGCTCGATCTGGTTTTCGTGCTGGTCGTTCCGTTTGGTGTCCTTGGTGTCGGTCTTGCCACAATTCTATCCCAGTTCATCTCCGCGTTCATTTTGCTGCGCATGATGTGGAATACAGAGCAACTCGGCATGCGTGAAGCAGTTCAGCCCCATATTGACCCCGCGATCCTGCGCAGGATCCTGGATGTCGGATTGCCGGTTGGGCTTCAAAAGTCCATCATTTCATTCTCCAACAATATCGTGGCTTCCTATGTCAATCGTTTCGGTTCAGGCGCAATGGCCGCATGGGGCGTACACCTTCGCATTGATCAGCTCATCAACCATACGGTGCAAAGCATGTCCGTTGCAACCACAACTTTTGTTGCGCAAAATCTTGGAGCCGTCAAGCCGGAGCGCATACGCAGGGGCGTCAGGACCGCCATGCTCATCAGCCTTGGCATCTCCGCAATTTACGCCGTGATCTTCGTCATATTCCGTGACAGCATTATCAGCTGCTTCAACAAGGACCGCGAGGTCATCGCTTACGGCAGCACATTGATCTTATACCTTGCGCCGTTGCAAATGATCAACACGGTGACGCAGATCGACGCCGGCGCGCTGCGGGGCGAAGGCGACAGCAAAGGTCCCATGTTCATTATGACCTTCTGCTTCGTGGCCGTTCGGCAACTCTATCTTTATTTGGGCTTTCCAAAGTACGGAAGCTTTCTTTTTACCATTTTATCCTATCCTTTCACGTGGATCGTGTGTGCATTGCTATTGCAGTTCTACATTTATGGATATAAGCGGCATTGGAGCAAAACAACCAGTTACCTATCATAAATTGGGAGGATTCTCGATGACATTCGACGAAAGATACGAACAGCTCGCGCAGGAAGGGCGCATTTATGGTGAGATCGAAAAGGAGAAGATCCGTCTGCTGGATGTCCCCCAGATCCGCGACGAAATCATCGCCACACTCAAAGGCATCCCCGATCTGACCTGTGAGCTCTGTGACGCTCTGGACGCACTCGGTTATTGCAGCAGCGAAAGTGCCATTCCCGCACACGAGATCGCGCCGCTTACGCCCTCTCAGGTGGCGGTCGGTGTTGCCGTGACCACAAGAAGCTGTCCGGAACAGGTTTATAACATCCATGAGCACGAGAGCAGACAGGCACACCTTTATCAAAAGGATCTGCCGTTTCTGAAAATCAAAAACGCATTTTGGGTCGCGGAGGCCAAGGGCTGCACCTGCTCTCATTTTGGCGACAACACAGCCCGGCTGCACCGTGATTGCGGCATGGTCGGCACTCTTGTCGACGGTTATATCCGTGACGGCGAATCCATCAAAAAGGTCGGGTATCCGTTCTGGAGCAGAGGACTAACGCCAATGTCCGGCAAACGGCGGCTTGAGGTCGTCGAGATCAACGGCGTCGTTTCCGTCGGCCATGTTCAGGTACGCCCCGGCGATCTGGTCGCCGCAGACGGAAACGGCATTGTGATTGTCCCGCACGCCATTGTTGAAGAGGTCTTTGCCCGACTGCAGAAAAGCGGGCTCTGCTGATTCTCATGTAATCCAACAAAAAACTTTTAAAACGGAGACATAATATCATGATCAATTATCGTATCAAGCATATTGGCATCAATCATCCCAATGCGGAAGAAGCTTCCAAAACCGCCGAGCTGTTCCGCAACTGCTTCCAGCTCGAGCGTACCGGAGGAAACGGAAACGGCGACATTTTTGTCGGTAAAATTTTCGAATTTAAAGACAAGAATACCGTCGGTACATTTGGGCATGTCGCGCTTCAGGTCGACGATGTGGAAGAGGCCATGAAGGATCTGGCCTCCCGCGGCTTCACCCTCCGTGAGGAAACGATCTCCCGAAATGAAGATGGCAAAATCATCAATGTCTACATGCAGCAGGAGCTCGGCGGGCTCGCGTTCCACATCTGCTTATAAGTAATGAATTATCTGATTCTTGGCGCAGGCGGCGTAGGCAGCGCAGTCGCAGCGGCCCTCACACGCGGCAGCAAGCCGGTCACGCTCATTGCCCGCAGCAATCAGGCCCGTGCCATTCGCGCGGCCGGTTTGTCGCTTTTTGAAGAGCAGACCGGAACAAGCACCGTTCTGCCAATTGACGCGCAAAGCAGCGAGGATTATCGCGGCACGCCTGACGTCATCTTCGTTTGTGTAAAGTGCTATTCCCTGCCCGACACGGTTCCGTTTCTCTCCCGCTTCTGCGGAAAAGGAACGCTGATCATTCCGCTGCTCAACGGATTGGACATTGCGGAGCGGCTGCAGAGCATGATCCCGGCTGCCCATATCGTACTGGGAAGTATTTCCGTTTTTTCCCGCAGAGATTCCCTGACGCAAATCACCCTGAGCAAAAGCGAAATACGGGTCATGCTTGGCGCCGAGGCCGATGCCCCCGCGTCGATAAAGTCGCAGCTGTTTGCCGCCGCATCTGATCTGCAGGACTGCGGAATCGACGTTCGTCTTTCCACACATTCCAAAGAGCAGCTGTTCGAAAAGTTTATCCAAATGTCTCCACGTTCCGCCGTCGGCGTACTGCATAACGCAATGCTGATCAAAATGCAGACCGATGAGGAGATGCGCAGCGACTATGAGCATCTGCTCGATGAGCTTGTGCAGCTTGGCAATGCGATGGGGATTCAAAATACCGAACACTATCGCGCCAAATGTCTGGATGCGCTGCACCGCTATACGCCGACCCAATGCACGTCGCTCTACCGCGATTGGACAAGCGGCGCGCGGACCGAAGCCGAAACAATTCTCTATGCTCCCGTATTGCTCGGGCGGCAATACGGCTTACCCATGCCCACCTATCAAAAGGTCTCACGTCTCTTCGGCTACTGCTGATCAACACCGAGGAAAACGAGGTTCTGCCATGCAAAGCAACATTCATATCCACGCTGAATATCGCATCACGCTTTCCGATTATCGCAAAGCGGTTTACTGCGCTCTGGTGATCCGCCGGCACAGACTCTTCCTATGCATGCTGCTTATCCTTGCCGCGGCGTTTATCTACGCGGTCGGGCGTTTCAGCGGTCTCTTCCCCGTATGCTACCCTCTTGTTTTTGTCGCCGCAGCGGAGCTAATCTGGGGACTTGTGCTCTTCGCCGGCGCCGAAAAAAGCGTACGCGCATACATGCGCACTCCAAATAATTATCTGGGCGCGGCCTTCGCCGCAGATTTTGAGGATCTTCGGCTGCACATCCAGTCCCCGGAGTATGGGGTCAATCTCTCTATCCCCTGGACAAAAGTATACTGTGTGCTGGAATACAGTTCATTTTTCTCTGTCTACCTCACGCCGCAGGAAACCTGTATTATCCCGCGCCGCGCACTCTCCGCCGATGATGACGCAGCCCTGCGGGCGCTGTTTTCCGATCAGCTCGGCAAGCGCTATACCCCCGCCCGGCTGCACACCCGATGATCCTCGGCGCCCCGTGAAAAAAAGCAGCCCCACATCGTGGGGCTGCCGCTTCGATTCAGTCTTTTCTTCTCATTTCTACTCATTGCATCAGCTGCGGCACAGTCGGCTCAAGCTTATAGCAGTCAATCAGATACGGATCCAGCGAATAGAAATCCCTCAGATGTTCGCCAATCAAGGCGTAAACCCTTTGCATATCTCCGCTTCGAATCGCCTGAATGATCGGTCGGTGGTGTGCAATCTGGGTCAGACTGCTTTCTACATCCGTATACTTCGAGATATGAATCAAATGCGAAAATTGATAGATTTGCTGCTGCTGTTCAACCAGACGCGCATTTTTTGAAATTTTCGAGATCGCAATATGGAAGTCCGTATCCGCCTGAATCCGCATGTAGATATCGCCCTTCGCGGCGGCCTCTTCGCAGATGTCCGCCAGCGTGTAGAGATGATTAAACTCTGCAGCACTACCGTAATAGGAAGCCAGCTGCGCCGAGAGAATATCCTGCATCATTCGTACTTCACCGATTTCTCGCACTTCATGATCCGAAAATTCCCGCACTGTTGCGCCCCGGTTCAATTCAATAACCACCAGTCCCTCCGCTTCAAGGCGGCGCAGAGCATCCCTAATAGGCGTTCGACTGATGTTGAGCTTACTGGAAAAGATGGATTCCGGGATTCTCGTCCCAGCAGTAAATTCCATATGGAATATCATTTCCTTGATCTTCTGATAAGCAATCAAGCTTTGAGAAACCATAGCCGATCCCTCCTTTCCGTATCGCTAACCAAAGTATACAAAATTCAATCGCAATAGTCAAACAAAATATAAAAACATTTTCTTTTTTTGCATACAATATTGACATATCGTAGCCATTATTGCTATAATGGTCGTGGTTACTTGACGACGAAAAGCAAAACCGTCTCTGCGTTTTGCCTGATCCACGCAAGAACCAAATTTTTCTCCTTTTAATGTATACATTTTAATTTTTTAGAATACACTCTACGCAATACTGCTGAACCGGAGGAACAAAACATGAGCAAACACAGCGTCATTATGGACGGCAACGAGGCCGCGGCTTACGTCTCGTATGCATTCACCGAAGTTGCCGGTATTTTCCCCATCACACCCTCGTCTCCGATGGCGGAGCATGTGGATGCCTGGGCGGCAAACGGCAAAAAAAATCTGTTCGGCGAACCGGTGCAGGTCGTCGAAATGCAGTCCGAAGGCGGAGCTGCCGGCACGGTACACGGCTCGCTCCAGTCCGGCGCGCTGACCACCACCTACACCGCCTCGCAGGGACTTTTGCTGATGATCCCCAACATGTATAAAATCGCGGGTGAAATGCTGCCGGGCGTGTTCCATGTTTCCGCACGCACGCTGTCCGCGCACGCGCTGTCCATTTTCGGCGACCACAGCGACGTGATGGGCGTGCGCAGCACCGGTTTTGCAATGCTCGCCTCCTCTTCTCCACAGGAGGTCATGGATCTCGGTGCGGTGGCGCACCTTGCCGCCATTCATTGCCGCATGCCTTTCCTGCACTTTTTCGATGGCTTCCGCACAAGCCATGAGATCCAGAAGATCGAAGCTCTGGACTATGAAGAGCTTCGTCCGCTAATCGATATGGATGCGCTCAAGGCATTTCGCAAGCATTCTCTCAACCCTGAGCATCCCGCGACCCGCGGCACAACGGTCAATCCCGACATTTTCTTTCAGTGCCGCGAAGCCTGTAACGAAAAGATCCATGCCATTCCCGAAGCAGTCGAGCACTACATGGCAGAAATCAGCAAGTTGACCGGCCGCGACTATAAGCTCTTCAACTATTACGGCGCGCCCGATGCCGAACGTGTGATCGTTTTGATGGGCTCCGCCGCCGAGACCGCCAAGGAAGCCGTTGACTATCTGCTTGCCAAGGGCGAAAAGGTCGGCCTGCTCAATGTACATCTTTACCGCCCCTTTGCAGCGGATCGTTTCCTCGCCACGCTGCCCAAGAGCGTCAAAAAGCTCGCGATGCTCGACCGCACCAAGGAGCCCGGCGCTATGGGTGAGCCTCTCTATCAGGATATTTGCTCCGTCTACAAAGCCGCCGGCAGCGCCGTGGAGATCTTTGGCGGCCGCTACGGCCTTTCCTCCAAGGATACCACCCCCGGTCAGATCATCGCTGTGTTCGATAATCTCAAACAGGACGCCCCCAGAAACGACTTTACCGTCGGCATCACCGACGATGTGACCAATACCTCCCTGCCCGTCACCTGCGAGATCGACACCTCCCCCGCCGGTCAAACCAGCGCCGAGTTCTGGGGCATGGGCTCCGACGGCACGGTGGGCGCTAACAAAAACTCCATCAAAATCATCGGCCACGCCACCGATCTTTACTGTCAGGCCTACTTCGTTTACGATTCCAAAAAGTCCGGCGGTCTGACGCAGAGCCATTTGCGCTTTGGCAAGGAGCCGATCCGCTCTCCCTACCTGATCCAGTCGGCGGATTTTGTCGCCTGCCATACGCCGTCCTATGTGGAAAAGTACGACATGGTCAAAAACCTTAAGGCTGGCGGCACGTTCCTGCTCAACTGCGGCTGGGATATGGAGGGACTCGAGCGGCATCTGCCTGCCTCCATGAAGCGTGCGCTCGCGGAAAAGAAGGCGAAGCTCTATACCATCGATGCGACCTCTATCGCCCGTGAGCTCGGACTCGGCAACCGAACCAACACCATTTTGCAGGCAGCTTTCTTCAAGTTGACCGGCGTCATTCCCGTTGACCAGGCCGTCACGGAAATGAAAGACGCTATCTATAAGACCTACTTCAAGAAAAAGGGGCAGGCTGTTGTTGATATGAACAACGCCTCCATTGAGCGCGGTCTCAACGATCTGCATGAGATCCAGATTCCCGCCGCATGGCTCAAGGCCGAGGACGCTCCTGCAAAGCGCAATGTGCCTGATTTTATCCGCGAGGTCGTGGATGTGATGAATCGTCAGGAGGGCGATGTGCTCCCTGTCTCCACGATGAAGAAGTACGGTCTGGAGGACGGCACCTGGCCCGCCGGCACCTCGAAGTATGAAAAGCGCGGCGCTGCCGTCGAGGTTCCCGTATGGGATGCCGACAAGTGCCTGCAGTGCAATCAATGTGCGCTCGTCTGCCCGCACGCCGCGATCCGCCCCATTCTGCTCGATGCCGCAGAGGAAGAGAAAAAGCCCTCCGGCTTTGCCACCGTCCCCGCTAAGGGCATGAACGGCAAATACACCTACCGTCTTCAGGTCTCTCCCTACGACTGCACGGGCTGCGGAAGCTGCGTCAATGTCTGCCTCGCCAAAGACACGGCAATCGCCATGCAGCCGCTTGAGGGGCAGCTCAAGGAAGCCGAAAACTGGAATTACGCTGCGGAGCAGGTCGCTATCAAGCGTGATGCGGTCAGCGATAAGAATGTCAAATCCTCCCAGTTTGCCAAACCCTATTTCGAGTTCTCCGGCGCCTGTGCCGGCTGCGGAGAAACGCCTTATATCAAGCTCGTCAGCCAGCTCTTTGGTGAGCGTATGTACGTCGCCAACGCATCCGGCTGCTCGTCGGCCTATGGCGGCTCGACGCCGTCCTCGCCGTACTGCACGGATTGCAAGGGTCATGGCCCTGCATGGGCAATGAGTCTCTTCGAGGACAACGCCGAATACGCCTACGGCTTCCTGCTCGGTCAGAGCGCTGTGCGCCGTCAGCTTGCGGCAAAGGTCGCAGCCCTTGCCGAGCGCGGCGTCGCAAAGGCGGAATGCGAGTCCTATCTGGAAGAGGCAAACGATCCCGCCAAGTCCCGCTCCGTCAGCGACGCGCTGCTTACAGCTCTCGCCGATGACGCAAGCGACGAGGCCTCGTTCATCTGTCAGAACCAGGAATACCTGACCAAAAAGTCCGTTTGGGCATTTGGCGGTGACGGCTGGGCTTATGACATCGGCTACGGCGGTCTTGACCATGTGCTCGCCTCCGGTCAGGATATCAACATTCTCGTGCTTGACACCGAGGTCTACTCCAACACCGGCGGACAAGCATCCAAATCCACCGCTGCGGGCGCGATTGCCAAGTTTGCCGCCGGCGGCAAGGTCACCAAGAAGAAGGACCTTGGCCTGATGGCAATGAGCTACGGCTACGTCTACGTTGCGCAGGTCGCTATGGGTGCCGATCCCGCACAGACGCTCAAGGCTATCCGCGAAGCGGAAGCCTACGACGGTCCCTCTCTCGTTATTTGCTACTGCCCCTGCATCGAGCACGGCCCGAAATGCGGCATGGGTCTGAGCCAAGCCGAGGAAAAGAAGGCTGTCGAGGCCGGCTACTGGCACCTCTATCGCTACAATCCCGCACTCAAGGAAGCGGGCAAGAACCCGTTTACGCTTGATTCCAAGCAGCCCACCGGTGACTTCCAGAAGTTCCTCATGGGCGAGAACCGCTACGCCTCGCTCAAGCTCTCCTTCCCCGAAAAGGCGGATACGCTCTACGCCAAGGCGGAGAGCGACGCCAGAGAGCGCCTCGAAAGCTATCAGAATCTTGCCAAGGAATAATAATCAAGGGAAGTCCGGCATTGCCGGACTTCCCATCGGTAAAACAAGGAGGATAACGCCATGATGACCGCAAAGGAATATATCGACTCTCTGCGCAAGCTCAACACCCGCGTTTATATGTTCGGCGAAAAGGTCGACAACTGGGTCGATCATCCGATCATCCGCCCCAGCATCAACTGCGTCGCTATGACCTATGCGCTCGCGCAGGATCCACAGTATGAGGACCTGATGACCGCAACATCTAATCTCACCGGCCGCAAGATCAACCGGTTCACCCATCTGCATCAGTCTGCTGATGACCTCGTGAAAAAGGTCAAGATGCAGCGCCTGCTCGGTCAGAAGACCGCCAGCTGCTTCCAGCGCTGTGTCGGTATGGACGCTTTCAATGCCGTCTACTCCACCACCTATGAGGTCGATGAGAAGTATGGCACGCATTACTACGAGAATTTCAAGAAGTTCCTGATTATGGTGCAGGACGAGGACCTCACCGTGGACGGCGCCATGACCGACCCCAAGGGCGACCGCTCCAAGGCTCCCCACGACCAGAAGGACCCCGACCTCTTCCTGCGCGTGGTCGAGCGCCGCGCGGACGGTATTGTTGTCAATGGCGCGAAGGTCCACCAGACTGGCGCAGTCAACTCTCACTGGCACATTTTTATGCCAACCATCGCCATGGGCGAGGCGGACAAGGATTGGGCCATTTCCTTCGCTTGCCCTGCCGATGCCGAAGGGCTTTACATGGTCTATGGCCGCCAGAGCTGCGATACCCGCAAGCTGGAGGGCTGCTCCATCGACGTTGGCAACGCCAAGTTCGGCGGGCAGGAGGCACTGGTCGTGCTTGACCATGTATTCATCCCCAACGAGTACATCTTCCTCAACGGCGAGTATGACTTTGCCGGCATGATGGTCGAGCGCTTTGCCGGTTATCACCGCCAGAGCTACGGCGGCTGCAAGGTCGGCGTGGGCGACGTGGTCATCGGCGCGGCCGCGCTCGCCGCCGAGTACAACGGCGCGGAGAAAGCCAGCCACATCAAGGATAAGCTCATCGAAATGACGCATCTCAATGAAACGCTCTACTCCTGCGGCATCGCCTGCTCCTGCGAGGGATGCCCAACTAAGGCGGGCAACTATCAGATTGACCTGCTGCTGGCCAATGTCTGCAAGCAGAATGTCACGCGCTTCCCGTATGAGATCGTACGGCTCGCTGAGGACATCGCGGGCGGCCTGATGGTGACTATGCCGAGCGAGAAGGACTTCAAGTCCGACCTTGCCGTCGGCAACAACGGCGAGACCATCGGCGAGATCTGCAACAAGTATTTCGCTACTCACGAGAATGTTTCCACCGAGGACCGCCAGAAGGTACTGCGCTTCCTCGAAAACATCTGCCTCGGCGCCGCGGCGGTCGGCTACCGTACAGAGTCCCTGCACGGCGCGGGCTCTCCACAGGCCCAGCGCATCATGATCGCCCGTCAGGGCAACATTCAGGGCAAGAAGCAGCTTGCCAAGAATATCGCCGGCATTTCAAAATAACCACTCCTCTTTTCATTTTTCTTCCGCAATCAGCGGCAAAAGGCCCCAAACGGTCTTTTGCCGCTGATTGCATTCTCCCCCTTTTTACAAAAAGGCATCAGGCCGAACGCGAAAAACGCCGCCGGTCTGATGCCCGTTCATCTCTGCAGTTTTTTACAATGTGATCACGTCGAGGTCGTCGGGGATGAGAAGATTGCCGGAGTAATATTGCTTTCCTTCCGCGGTGTAAAGCTCCTTACGGCGGAGAATATTGCGGTCCTCCGTATGGTAGAGCAAGAGGTTCGGGATTCCCAGTCCCTCCGCCAGTTCGCAGGCGTCTTTGACCGTTGAGTGATTTTTCTTATAAGGGTCAAAAATATCCGCCTGTGCATACAGGCAGAACGCCTCGTGCATCATGAGATCGCTGCCGAGCGCATAGGGCCGCTCCGCTTCGCTGTACGGTTCGTCGCCGCAGCAGACGAGCTTTTTGTCGTTGGACGCGCGCATCGTAAAGCCGAGCTGTTTGGCCTTGGTCGAATGAATGTCAAAAAACGTCACGGGGTTGCCGATGAGCGTCCGCTCCTCGCCATCAGACACCGTGACCAGGTGCAGCCGATCGTCGATAAAGCGGGTCTCCTTGGGCAGGAGCAGCATCTGCGCAAGCTGGCGCAGCAGGGCGATCACCTCGTCGTGCGCATAGATCGTCGTCTCGCCCTCGTACTGGCCGCGGGCCATTCCCTGACAGAGCATGCGCAGCATCCACACGATGCCAAGCAGGTGGTCGATGTGCTTATGCGTGACGAAAATCTCGCGCATGTCCTTCCAGCTCAAGCCCGCATGCTTAAGCTGGGCGAGCAGGGTATTCCCTCCCCCGCCGTCCACAAGCAGGTATTTGCCATTGTCGTGCAGCACAAAGCAGGTGTTATAGCACTCTGTGACCTGCGCGTTGCCAGTTCCCAAAAACGTGATCTCCATACGCCTTACTCCTCGCTCCCTGCGCCCGACGCAGCTTTTTCGTAATAGTGGATCAGCGCCTGCGTGCCGAGCGAATCCTCACCGCGCCGCGCAAGAGCATCATATTCCGACAAGACCTGACAAAGCACCGGAAGCTCCACGCCCTCCTTTTCCGCTTCCTCCCGCGCGAGCTTCATATCCTTGATGAAATGCTTGATATAAAAGCCGGGCGTAAAATCAGCGTTGAGAAGCTTGCCGCCCAGCAAATCAAGCTGGTGGCTGCCCGCCGCGCCGGTAGAAACCGAACGCAGCAGAGTCTCCTCATCGAGTCCCTTTGCCCTTGCGTAGGAGAGCGCCTCGCAAATGCCGGAGAGCGTTCCGGCGATCATGATCTGATTGGCCATTTTGGCGTGCTGGCCGCAGCCCGCCCCGCCCTGATAGTTGATCGTTGTTCCCATCGCCCGAAAGAGCGGCAGGCAGGTCTCATAATCCTCACGCGCACCGCCGACGAGGATGGAGAGCGTTCCCGCCCGCGCGCCGGTATCGCCGCCGGTAACAGGCGCGTCCAGCACGCGCATGCCACGCTCCGCGCCCGCCCGACTGAGCTCCTGAGAAAGGGTCGGGCTGGTCGTGGTCATGTCGATGAGGTAGGTTCCGCGCGCGGCGCTCGCGAGAATGTTCTCCGCGCCAAAGTAAACATCTCGAACATCCGCGGGAAAGCCGACCATTGTGATGACGGCTTCGCTGCCGCGCACACAGTCCGCGATTGAGTCACAAAGCTCCGCCCCTTCCGCGGCGACATCCGCCACCTTTTCCGGATGGCGGGCGTATATACGCACCACAAAGCCGTGCTTCATCAGGTTGCGCACCATTGATTTTCCCATCAGGCCGACCCCGATAAATCCAACTGTATTCAAGCGTTTTCACCCTTTCTGCCGCGGATGAGGACCACGGCGACGTCGTTGACATTGGTTCCCGTCGGGCCTGTCATGATCAGACCGCCGACACTTCGCAGCGCGGGGTACGCGTCGTTATTCGCAAGCGCGGCGTGAATGCTGCGGCCCTGACGCTCCAGCGCGGCGGCGGTCCCGCCGTCCACCACGCCGCCCGCGGCGTCCGTGGGGCCATCCGTCCCGTCCGAGCCAAGGGAGAAGATCAGGACATTGTCCAGTCCTCGGATCCCCTCCGCCGCCGCAAGCGCAAGCTCCTGATTGCGTCCGCCCTTTCCCTTGCCGTTGAGGTGAACGACCGTCTCGCCGCCAGCAAGGAAGGCAAGATTCTCCCCCTCCTCCGCGTGCGTGCGCGCGACGGCGGCGAGGAATGAGCCGGCCTCCCGCGCCTGACAGCACAGGCTGTCGGTCAGTATCAGCGGACGATAGCCCAGCGCATAGCACTCCGCAGCCGCCGCGGCACACAGCGCGCCGACGCTGCCGGTGATGTGACACTCGGCGTTTTCCACCGTTTTGGGCGTTTCCTGCGCAAGCAGACACCGCGCGGCCGGAGAGAGCCGCAGGTGATATTTCTCCGCGATCGCCTGCGCCTGTGCGCTGCTCGACGGGGCCGCACACACCGGGCCGGAGGCGATCATGTCGGGCCGCTTGCCCAGCACATCGCTGAGGATAACGGCAAACACCCTCGCCGGAGCGCACAGCCGCGCAAAGCGTCCGCCCTTGACGGCGGAGAGCCGCTTGCGGATGGTGTTGATCTCGACAATATCCGCGCCGCTGGCAAGCAGTTCGTTCGTGATCTCCTGCAGCTCTTCCCCCGAGATCAGCGGGCTTTCAAACAGCGCGCTGCCGCCGCCGGAGAGCAGGAAAATCACGCTGTCCTCCGCGCGCAGATTTTTCACCAGCTCGATCGCCCGCGCCGTGGCGCGGAACGAATTTTCGTCCGGAACAGGATGGCCCGCCTCATAGCACTCCAGCGGGCCGATCGGTCCCATACTGTGGCCGTATTTTGTGATGACAATGCCGCCGTCGATTTTGCCGTCCATCGCGTCATAGGCGGTCCGCGCCATCTGCCAGGCCGCCTTGCCCGCCGCGACGATCAGTTTTCTGCCGGAAAAGGCGCGGCCGCGCAGCGCCTTTTCGACCACCTGATCCGGCAGCGACGCCCGGATCGCGTGTCCGGCGATCTGGCGATAATCGTCCCAAAGGGAGCCGTTGCGCGCCGTCATCTGTTGACCACGTTGACGGGCGCGCCGGCGAGGAACGCGCGCACATTTTCTACGGTCGTATCCATAATGCGCTGGCGGCTCTCCTTCGGCGCCCAGGAAATATGCGGCGTGAGGATGCAGTTCTTCGCACCCAGCAGCGGATTGTCCGGACGGATCGGCTCGGTATAGACCACGTCGAGTCCCGCCGCGGCCATCTTGCCGGAGTTGAGCGCATCGGCGACATCCTGCTCGCTGATGAGCTGGCCGCGGGCGTTGTTGATGAGGATAACGCCGTCCTTCATTTTGGCTATGCTGTCCTTATTGATCATGCCGGTGTTCTCCGGCGTGAGGTTGCAATGGAGCGTGACAACGTCGGCGCGGGCATAGAGCGTATCTAGATCGACATATTCTGCGATCTCGCGACCGCGGTCATTCGGGTAGAGGTCATAGGCCAGTACATTCATGCCGAGCGCTTTCGCCACGCGGCCCTCCGCCTGACCGATGCGGCCGAAGCCGATGATGCCGATGGTCTTGCCCTCCAGCTCGATGAGCGGATAGTCCCAGTAGCACCAGTCGGCATTGTCCGCCCACCTTCCCGCGTGGACGCTTTCGCTGTGGTGGCCGATATGATGGCAGATCTCCAGCAGCAGCGCGATGGAGAACTGACTGACGGACGCCGTGCCGTAGGTCGGGACGTTGACGACGGGAATGCCCTTTTCCCTGGCGCAGGCGCAGTCGACCACGTTATAGCCCGTCGCCAGCACGGCGATGAGCTTGATGTTCGGGCATTTATCCATCGTCGCGCGAGAGATGGGCGTTTTGTTCATCACCACGATCTCCGCGTCGCCGATGCGCTCAGCGATCAGCGGGGATTCGGCATAGGCCGTGCGGTCGTAGACCGTCAGCTCGCCGAGTTTTTCCAGCTCATCCCAGCTCAGATCGCCGGGATTCTCGGTATAGCCGTCCAAAACAACAATTTTCATGGAAAACTCTCTCCTCGATTCAAAAATATTTTCCGCATTTATGATTTTTCGTCCAGCAGTGCCCAGGCACGCTGCAGCACGCGCTTGGTATTGGCAACCACAACGTCCGCGTCCTCTCTGGGGCGGGGCGTGACTTCCATCGAAAGAATATAGGGTCTCTCCCGGCAGAAGAAGCCCTCATCGCGCAGAACGCGCAGATAGTCCAGCAGTTCCGCCACGTCGTTCTCGCTGTTCGGATAACCGAAGCGGGGGTGCTTGTCGCCGTAGCCGTCACACTCCGGACGCATGACTGCGTTGCCGTAGTGGAAGTGCGTGATGTAGGGGCGCAGGGTCCGCACGACGTTTATCGACGTTTCATGCGTGATGGGGATATGCGAGAGATCAACAAGGAGGCCGAAATTCTGATGGGTCAGGCGCATGTCGGCGGCGAAGCGCGCCGCAAGCGGAGCCGGTCCAATCAGCACGCATTTATCGACGTCGTAGTCAAACACCTCAAGCTCGACAAAAATCCCCAGTTCAGCGGCCCGAGAACAGATCGCGCGCGTCGTTCTCAAAAGCTGGGCATAGGCAAGCTCCTTCGTCTCCTCCGCCCATTTTCCGGAAAGAAACGCAAAGCCCGTCGCGCCGATGGAGGCCGCTTCCTCCAGATTTTCCAGCAGCGCCGCCTGCGCGTCCAGCCGCTCCGCTTCCTCCACCGCGTTGGGATTCCGGCCAGATGAGAGCTGATGCGGATGCGCGCCGTAGCAGACGGTCAAATGGCTCTGCGCAAGCAGGGCCGCCGCCTGCGCGTTCTGCGCGCCATAGCCCTTGGTCTCGATGGCGGTAAAGAAATCATCCGCCGCAATTTTCTTCAATGCGTCAAGCGGTTCTTCCTGGGGATAGCTCATCCATTGCAGCGTGCCAAGGCGAAAGTATCGTTGGATCGGTTCATTCATGGGCATGTCCTCCTCACAGAATTCATACTGGATTTTTCGGCTTTTGTATGGGATAATAGCTGCATTCAAGTTATCAAGGAGCAGCAATTATGGCAAAGCAGGAAAGTAGTCCCTTTCTGACCAATCAATCAACGGAAAAGGCGCTGGCCATTCTGGAATTGCTGGCCGCAGCCAAGGAGCCGATGCGCCTGAGCAGCATCAGCGAGCAGTTGGGACTGAACGCAAGCACCAGCGTGCGCTTTCTCAACGCGCTCATCCGCTGCGGCTACGCTGAAAAAAACAACGACCAACGCTACCGCCTGACTTATAAAATCTGCCGGCTGTCCAATCAGGTCCGCGAGCATACCAGTCTGCAGTCCGTGACGCACCCGTGGTTGCTGGAGCTGTCGAACCGTTACCACGAGGCGCTGTGCGTATCCATCGAGCAGGACATGCAAATGGTCTACATCGACGTGGTCGCCGGCTCCCATCAAACGCTGATGAGCCTGCAGCAGATCGGCAACGTCAGTCCCATGCACTGCACCGGAAACGGCAAACTGGCCCTGCTCAACTACAGCGATGAGCAGCTTGACGAGCTGATCGCGCGCCGGGGCCTGCATCGTTATACGGAGAACACGCTGACAACCAAGGAGGCCCTGTGCCGCGAGCTGTCCCAGATCCGCGCAGAGGACGTCGCCTATGACCGGGAGGAATGCGAGCTTGGCATCCGCTGCATCGCCTGCCCGATCCGCGACGACACGGGCGCGGTCGTCGCCGGCATCAGCATTACCGGACCGGCCGTGCGCATGCGTGATGAAACGCTCGCCACGCTGCGCAAGCCCCTGCACGACGCGGCGGTTCAGATCTCAAGAAGCATCGGTTGGGAAAGCTAATTTTAATAATTAAAATTTCGTTTTATTTTTTAATATTATACTGCGTTTTTTCCGTCGCGTCAAGAAAAATCCGCTCATTTTCCCCCCTTCAGTCCCCATCAATCCAATACGTCCAAGAGGAAAACCCTGCCGTCCGCAGTCGGATGGCAGGGTTTTTATCGTTTGGTGCATGAAAACGGGCAACAAGCGGGGCTATTGGCGGTAAAAGCGCGGGCAGAGCTTACGCAAAAAGCTTCGCGTCCGCGCGTCGGGTATAGTTTTTCTCAAGCATGGCGCGGTGGGAGAGAAAAGCTTCGTCATCGAAATACTTTGCGCCGGTTGGGCAATTGCGCACGCAGGAATGGCACTTAATGCACACGCCGACGACCTCGGCGGGATCGATGCTGCTGATCGAGCCCATCGGGCAGAGCGCGGCGCAGACGCCGCAGCCGGTGCATTTTTCCGGATCGGTCCACGGCTTGGCCTTGAGGAAATTTTTCGGCTCGCCGTCCAGACCCAATGGGCGGTAATACAGCGCGGCGGCGTCACCGTCGACCACGACGGGCGCGGGGATCTCCGTCATTTTGCCAAGCTTTGTCACAACCGTGGCGCCGAGCTGGGCGAGAACTGTCATATCCTGCCGGTCGGGACGGCCGGCGGCGAGCGCGTCGGTAAAGGCATGGCGGGCGGCAAACGTGCCGGCGGCGATGGTGTGGAAGCCGTCCTGCTCGAGCGTGGCGCTCAATTCAGCGAGAGCGTTGTCAAAGCTGCGGTTGCCAAATGTCACGACCGGTACGGCCAGCGCGCCGTTGCCCGCGAAGCCGGACTGCACATAGGGCAGGAGCTTATTGGGCAGCTTGCCGGCATAGGTCGGCATGCCGAAGATCACAAGATCGTCGGGTGAAAAGGCATACGATCCTTCCCGCGCGGCGGGCAGGGTGAAATCCACGACCTCAAGCGGAATTTCGAGCGTTTGCGCGATGGCGTTGGCAAGGGTGGTGACAACCTTTCTGGTGTTTCCGGTGGCGCTGAAATAAACGGCGTAAACGGTTTTCACTTCCATAGGGCAACCTTCTTTCCTCTTTTTATTTTTGCTGATCGTTACAGGGAAAAATCCTCGGGCGAATGTGCCTTGGGATTCAGCGTGGCGGGACGCGGCGCAGGGGATCATAGCGAAAATGGCGGCAGGAATCCGCGCTGTCGACCACACCTCTGCGCGAGCAGGCGACCTCGCGGTCGCTGATCGTACTGCCGTGGGCGCAGTAGGCGCAGCGCGGCTCAATATCCTTGCGGAACGGATTTTTCATTCTCTCTCCCCTTTCTGTCTTTAAAGGCTTTGGAGCGCGATCTTTCCATCTTCCATCACGGCGCGGATGTGCGTAATGGGATGATCGTAGGAGTCAATGATGCGCGCGGCAATCGCGTCCTCCAGCTCCTTCTGGATCGTGCAGCGCAGATTGCGCGCACCGTAGGTCATCGAGTAGGACTTGCCGGCAAGGTATTCGGCCACGGCGCCATCGTAGGTAAAGGTGAAGCCCTTGTCCTTGAGACTGGCCGTCAGCTCATCGAGCATAATGCGGGCAATGGAGCCGAAGTTTTTCTCGTCGAGCCGGTTGAAGCAGATGATCTCATCCACACGGTTGATAAACTCCGGACGCAGGAATTCGCCCAGCACCTTCATGATGCGGTCGCGGTTCTGTTCGTTCGCGCTGCGGCCGAAGCCGACGCTGCCCTCCTTGCGGTCACTGCCGGCGTTGGAGGTCATGACGATAACGGTGTTTTCAAAATTCACCTTGCGGCCATGCGCGTCGGTGATCTCGCCGTCGTCAAGGATCTGGAGCAGAACGTTGAGCACATCCGGATGCGCCTTCTCGATCTCGTCGAAGAGGATCACGGCATAGGGCTTGCGGCGAATCTTCTCGGTGAGCTGGCCGGCCTCATCATAGCCGACGTAGCCCGGGGGCGAGCTGACGATGCGCGAGACGGAGTGCTTCTCCATTGATCGACCAGATGGGTCTGCAAAAAATCGGCTGCGGCTATATCATAAATAGATAAAATGCGTCCCCTGTCTCTAAAGAGGCAGGGGACGTCAGTCTGTCGAAAAAGTCCAGC